>WNGO01000101.1_pt1 | contig 80251 bp, 80 predicted proteins | sample 5400511 | NCBI WGS metagenome assembly WNGO01 (sample SAMN13153380, study PRJNA577476) | soil metagenome | isolation source: 20 cm soil or saprolite under Garry oak tree replicate 2 | place: USA:California | collected 2016-06-15 | reverse complement strand
GGTGACCAGGAGGGCGACTGTACCGACGTGGTATCGTCACTGATGCGACGGAGGTCGCTTCCGTCGGCGTTCATCACATAGATCGCCAGTTCGCCGACCGATCGCGTGAAAGCAATTTGATCACCGCACCAGGCGGGTTTCCGGCCGTCATCCGTGAGCTGGACGACATCCGTTCCATCCGCGTTCATGCGGTAAATGCCGGGGCGTCCCGCGCGATCACTCTCGAACGCGATCTGCGTCCCATCGGGCGACCAGGCGGGGAACCAATCCAAAGCGGGGTTGTTGGTCAGGCGGACGACATCGGTGCCGTCCACGTTCATCGAGTAGATCTCGCGGCCGCCGCCATCCGCGTAGTTGCGATCGCTGGTGAACGCGATTCGGCCGTCCGCGTTTCCAGTTGCAGTGTTAGCCGCCATCCGGGGAGCGGTGGGGGCTGCCTCGCGCGCACAACCGGCGGCCGACGCAAGGACGAGAAGCGCTCCGATGATGTGGGAAGTTTTCATAACGCTGCGGCGCCGCAATTGTTGTGCCGGGCTAAAGGCACGTAGGCACGCGGAAATCGCTGGCAGGATCGTGGCGGTGCAGCGGTGCCGCGATGCACGGCCGCAGCAACATCAGTACTTCAGTCCGGCTTTCTCCGCAAAACTCTTCACAGCCTCTTGCTCCTCCGCGCTGAGTTTCTCGGGAAGGGTGACATGCGCTTCGACATACATGTCGCCCCGGCGCCCGTTCTTCTCGATGCCGTGACTTGGAATGCGAAACTTCTGGCCGTGCTGCGTCCCCGGCGGAATGCGCAGCACGACGCGCTTGTCATCGAGCGTGCGAACCTTGATGCGGGAGCCGAGCAGCGCTTGCGCAAGATTGATCGGCACGACGCCGATGAGATCGAGTCCTTCGCGCCGGAAGAAGCGATCGGGCGCGATGTGGATCTCGACGATCAGATCGCCGCGGCCTTTCGGACCCTGGTTCTTGAGCCGGAGTCGCGCGCCTTCTTCGACGCCCGCGGGAATCTCCACGTTGATCCGCTTCTCGACCCGCACGTCCCCGCTCCCCTGACAAGTCGGACAGCGTTGCGAAGGAACCGTGCCCTTGCCGCGGCAGACCGGACACGGACGGTTGACCGCAAAGCCCCCCTGACCAAACGAGACGGTGCCGCGCCCCTTGCACTCGGGACACGTGTTGACCGTCGCACCTTTGGCGGCTCCCGATCCACCGCACGTCGGGCACACCTCGGGCATCGCGAGCGTGATCGGCACCGCCCCGCCGAGCGCGGCGGTGCGGAATGGGATCGTGACCTCGGTCTCAGTCTCTTCCGGTTCCGCCTCACGGCCTGCGCCGCGGCGGCCGAAAATCGACGAGAAGATGTCGCCGAGGCCGCCGAAGTCCGAGATGTCGAAGTCGCCGCTGTCCTGCGGGGCGGTGCGACCGCGGCGCGCCCCCCTCTCGCTCCCACCGCCGCCAAAGCCGGTGCCCGCAAAGGCACCGTAGCGCCGCAGCTGATCGTATTTCTTGCGCTTCTCGCTGTCACTCAGGACGTCGTGCGCTTCGTTGATCTCCTTGAAGCGCTCGGCCGCCTGCGGATTGTTGGGGTTGCGATCGGGATGGTGCTGCTTGGCCAGTCGCCGAAATGCCTTCTTGATTTCGTCCGTCGTGGCGGTTTCGGCGACTCCCAACACCTGATAGTAGTCGCGCTGTGCCGCCATTACTGTCCCTGCCAGGTCAGCACGACGACGCGTGCCGGCCGCAGCAATGTATCGCGCATCTTGTAGCCGGGTTGCACCACCTGGCCTACGGTGTGATCCTGCTCCGGTTTCGTGGCAGGCTGGGTCGTAACGGCCTCATGCATGTTGGGATCGAACGGCACGCCGGCCTGATCGATCCGCGTGACACCAGCCGCCTCGAGCTCCTTCCAGACCTTGCGTTCAACCAGGTCGACGCCTTCGTGCAGAGTCTTCGAATCTATCTCCGCCGGATCGATGTGGGCGAACCGCGACAGGTCGTCGAGTGCGTCCGCGAGCCGCGACACCAGCTCCGCCTGCGCGCGCCCCCACACCTCCGCGCGCTCCTTGGTGGTGCGCTTGCGGAAGTTGTCGTATTCGGCGGCAAGGCGCAGATGACGATCCTTCCACGCCTCCACCTCAGACTGCTCAACGGCCGTCGGAGCAGGTGCCGCGGCGGGAACCGAACCGGGGGCGCCCGCGGCAGGGGGGGGGGAGTCATTCGCCGGCGCTACATTCTGCACCGGCTCTCCAGTATCGGGATCCGGCGACGGAGCGCGGGGAGGAGCAGCGTGGCGTTTATTGGTCATGAATTGGAACTTTCGGTCTGACAACAAGATACCCCGGGGCTCCTCGTCTGGAAAGCGGCCTAATCGCTCTTGGGGTTGCGGTCGAAGGAACGAAACTCCGCAATGAAGCTCGTCAATTCCGTGCGAACTTGGGAGTCCTCGAGGAGCTCATGACCGAGACGCGGATACGCGAGCAGCGTTGCTCGCGACCCGAGTTGCCCAGCCAGGCCGCGGACAGTGCTCGCATCGATCATCGCGTCCGTCTCGCCCAATAACAGCAGCAGCGGCCGCTCGATGCGCTGGCAGTCGACGACGACTGCGCGCTGCGCCCACTGTAGCTCCGCCCGCGCTCCCGCCGTCATGAACGCCGCCCCGCGTCCGGTCGGCAGGGTGGGCCAGAGATCCGCGAGCTTCGCGGCGAACCGTTTCCAGGCGGCCGGACGGACGCGTGACGCGAGCCAGGGACACGCGACGACCGCCGCGGCGGGCGGCTCGCCCGGCTGCGTCTCCAGATACCGCAGCACGATGAGTCCCCCGAATCCGTGACCCACCAATACCTGCGGGACAGCGTGGCGGCGGCGGACCGCGCGACGGAAGGTTTGCAGGTCACCCAGCAGCTGGCTGAAACGCGACAGATGCCCGCGGCGGCCGCCGGAGCGGCCGTGACCCCGCTGATCGAGGAAATAGGTCGCGAATCCCGCCTCCCGCAGCTGCGCGCCCGTGTCGGCGAACTGCGTCGCGCTCTCGGGCGGTTGCGGATTCCAGTCGTGCAGAAAAAGCACGGCGACGGTCGGCCGTTCCGGCTCGTACGCGTCATACACGAGCGGTGTCCCATCGGGTGCGTTCACGCGGTTCATTGGAGACCTGCGAGCAGACGTCGCAGCAGATCGAGTGCGGCTTGGGCGGCGCGCGCGCGGATCTCCGCGCGATCGCCCGGAAAAATGCGTTTCAGCGCCCGGGTCTCGGATCCGTACCGCGCCGCAAGCCACACCGTTCCTACCGGCTTCTCGGGCGTGCCGCCGGTCGGGCCGGCGATACCCGTGACCGCGATCGCCGCATCCACCGCGAACTGCCGCTGCACACCTTCGGCCATCGCCCGAACGACTGCCTCCGAGACGGCACCGTGCGTTTCGAGCAGCTCGGGTGGGACATCGAGCATGCCGCTCTTGACGACGTTGTCGTAGGCGACGACAGCGCCGATGAAGACGTCGGATGCTCCCGCGACGGCGGTGATCCGGCCGCTCACGAGGCCGCCCGTGCACGATTCGGCGACGACGAGTCGTGCGCTCCGGGCGCGCAGCAGGTCCAGCACGACGGCGGCGAGATCGGTTCCGTCTTCCCCATAAAAGTGCTCACCGGCGCGTTGCCGCAGTCGGTCCGCCGCGGCGCCGAGACGGCGGTCGGCTTCATCTTCACGCACTCCCCACGCCGTCACACGCAGCTCCACTCCTTCAGTCGAAGGCAGATACGCCAGCGTGAGGGGTGCGATCTCCGTTTCGATCGGCCCGACGCGCTCGGCCAGCGCCGACTCCGCGATCCCGGTCGTTCGCACGGTCCGCGAGCGAACCACGGTGCCCGGCGCTCGTTGCGCAAGCCGTGGCAGCACTTCTTCGGCGAGCAGTCCCCGCATCTCCGACGGGACGCCCGGCAACATCACCACCACGCGGCCACGATCCTCCACCCAGAGACCGGGCGCCGTGCCCCGGGGATTGGGGAGCACCGTGGCACCGGCCGGGACTTCGGCCTGCGTGCGATTGATCGCGGGCATGGCGCGGCCGAGGCGACGGAAGCGCTCTTCGAGCGAGCGCAACACGGCGGGGTCGAGCTCGAGCGTCTTGCCGAACAGGCCGGCGACTTCCCGTTTCGTGATATCGTCGCGCGTCGGGCCGAGGCCGCCGGTTGTGAGCACGAATCCGGTGCGCTCCAGCGCCTCCGCCACCGCGGCGCGGATGGCCTCCGGACGATCGGCGACCGAGATGTGGCGCACGACTTCCACGCCGGCAGCGGCCAGCGCCCGGCCCAGCTCGGCGGCGTTCGTGTCGATGATTTGCCCCAGCAGCAGCTCGGTGCCGATCGTGACGACTTCGAGCTTCACTTGCCGACTTTGAGGAGTGCCCGGTAGCGGTAGAGGTAGACGAGGAGGGAGTAGATGGTCAGCACGATCGCGCCCGCCAGCGTGATGGCCACGAACCAGCCATGGAACTGGTCCCAGAAATTGCGAAAGGCACCCACGAGATGCATTTGCGCGATGGCGTCTTTCCAGGCGAACCAGGCGATCGTCGCACCGATGAAGACGTTTTGTACGACGGCCTTGGCCTTGCCCGCGCCCACGGCCGGAATCACGATGCCCCGGCGTTTGGCAAAGAACCGGAACACCGTGATGAGCACCTCACGCCCGACGAGCAGCAGCGCGACCCACACAGGCAGGCTTCCCCACCACGGGATGGCGTAATCCACCTTGTCGCGGGCGAGGATCGTCGGGTGGCGCGTCATCCAGAAGATCGGAATCAGCGTCGCGAAGAGCAACAGCTTGTCGGCGATCGGATCGAGCAGCATGCCGAGCTCGCTGATCGTGCCGTAGCGACGGGCAAGATAGCCGTCGACCAGATCGGAGAACGCGGCGATCAGGAAGACGACGAACGCGATGACTTTCGGCCAGTATCCCTGGATGAAGGGAAGGAGCGCGATGACGGGCGTGAGGCAGATGCGCGCCAGCGTGATGATGTTCGGCAGGGTCCATCGCATCGAGCTGGCTTTCAGCTCAGCGTCTTGAGAACGTGCTTGCTCACCGCTTTCAGCGTGTCGAATACGCCGTCGCCGCGGACTGCCACGGCCTCATGATATGCTGCCTTGCCGACCCAGTCAGCGCCGACCTTCTCGACGAGGTTCTCCCCCGGATGGGCCGGATCGGGCGTCTGTTTCTGCCGTGTCGCCTCCTCGATCGGCCAACCGGGATTCAGCGACGCCTGCAGGTCCTTGATCGGGGCGGCGTTGGGGAGGTCGCGTTTGTTGTACTGAATCACGAACGGGATCTTCGTGAGGTCGTACCCGTACTCCGCCATGTTGTCGTACAGGTTCTGCATCGACTCGACGTTCGCTTCCATGCGCTCGATCTGGCTGTCGGCGACGAAGACGATTCCGTCCACGCCTTTGAGAATGAGCTTGCGGCTGGCGTTGTAATACACCTGGCCGGGGACGGTGTAGAGATGGAATCGCGTCTTGAAACCGCGAATCGTGCCGAGATCGACGGGGAGGAAGTCGAAGAAGAGCGTGCGCTCGGTTTCGGTGGCGAGCGATATCATTTTGCCACGCGTGTTGGGCGAGACCTTCCCGTAGATGTGCTCCAGGTTGGTGGTCTTCCCGCCGAGGCCCGGTCCGTAGTAGACGAGCTTGCAGTTGATCTCGCGGGACGCGTAGTTGATCATCGACATGGGCGCGTCCCTCTATCCGAAGAGTTTGTCAATTTCGTCCTCTGCCCCTTCGAGCAGGCCCTTTTGCGCCTGGCCCGTGCCGACCCGATTGAACATCTCCTCGAACACCTTGTTGAGGTTCTCGACCGCCCCTTTCGCCTTGAGCTTCACGAGTCCCAGCGTCGCCCGCTGATCGAACAGCACCACGAGAATGACGCGCTTCGCCACATCCGCGAGGAACATCGACTCGCGCTCGCCCTGGTGCACGAGCGAGGCGAACTCGGCTTCGCCGATCATTTTCGCGAGCTGATCGTTGGCGCTGAAATCGGCGGCGGTGAGTGAGGCGAAGGCGGTGGGATCGAACTGCGGCGTTTCCCCGACGGTGGCGACGAGCTGGCCGTTGCGGTCGACGAGCAGCGCGCAGCGGGCGTTCGAATCGCGGAGGAACGCCTGCAGGTGCTTCTGGATTTGCTTGAAGTCGTTCTCGCTGAAAGACCAGCTTGCGGCCCCGGCCATGCGCCTCCTAGAGGTCTAGTCGGTCTCCGACATCTCGCGCCGTGCCGCCAACGCCTGAGCGATGGTTACCGCATCGGCGTACTCCAGGTCGCCACCCACAGGCAGACCTCGGGCGATCCGCGTGACGCGCACGCCGATCGGCTTGAGGAGCTGCTGGAGATACGTGGCGGTCGCCTCCCCCTCCATCGAGGGATTCGTGGCGACGATAACCTCACGCACCTCCGAGCCGTTCGTCAACCGTGCGACCAGCCGCTCCAGATGCAGCTCATCGGGTCCAATGCCATCCAAGGGCGAGATCCGGCCCCCCAGGACGTGATAGCGGCCGCGGTAGCGGCCGGCGCGCTCGATGGCGTTGACATCGCCCGACTCCTCGACCACGCAGAGCAAGGCCGCATCGCGCCGGGGGTCCGAGCAGATCGGGCACGGATCCTCGTCCGAGAGGTTCCCGCACACGCCACACGCCATGACCTTCCCGCGGACGCGCCGGATCGCCTCCGCCAGCCGCTCCGCGGTTTCCGCGGGCTGCTTCAGCAAATGGAACGTGAGCCGTTGAGCGGTCTTGCGCCCGATGCCGGGGAGCTTAGCGAGCTCCGCCACGAGTTCCTCGATGGCGGACACGGAGCGGGCCGCCCGACCTACAGCGGCAGCTGGAATGGGAAGGGCAGACCCGACGCCAGCTTTCGCACCTCGGCCTGATACAATTCGGCCGCGCGCTTCTGCGCCTCTGCCACGGCGGCAAGCACGAGGTCTTCGAGCATCTCGATATCCCCCTGCTTGACCGCCTCGGGATCGATCTTGATGCCGCGAATGTGCCCCCGCCCATCGACGGTGGCCTGGACCATCCCGCCACCGGCCGACACCGTCAATGTCTGTTGCGCCAGCTGCGTCTGGATCTCGGTAAGCCGCCCCTGCATCTGCTGGGAGAGCTGGAGCAGGCTAGATAAATCCGCCATATGTCGAAAGTTACCTTGCGTCGTACCGTTGGCAAGCTGTTACTCGAGCAGCTCCAAATCTAGTGCGTCCACGGCCGCGCTCAGGGTCGGATCTTTGGCGCGCAGGCTCTTGAGCCGCTCCGCGTTTGCCCCCTCTGCCGTGATGCGCGACGGTGCGGAGCCAGCGGTTCGTGCAGCGCCCGACTCGACGATTCTGATGCGCGGCGCTTCGCTGACGTAGCGTCCGACGAGTTGGGCAATGGTGTCGCGCTGTCGTTCGAGTCCCTCGGCGGGCACGGCGTGTCCGGGGCGCACGATGATGTCGCGGCCCTCAACCGCGGCGATCTCCGATTCCGCCAGCAGGCTCCCGAGCAGCGGTGTCTTGCCGCGGGCGTCGGCGATGACTTGAGCCCAGATCGAGCGGACGTTGTCGAGCGTTGGCTCGAGTTTCTTTCCGGGGACGGGGGACGCGGGAGGAGGGACGGGTGTTGAGGGCTGTGACGGTGCCTGCGATGGTGCACCCGTCCCCCGTTCCCCGTCCCCCTTCCCCTCTTTCAACGCGTCGATGACCTCCGAAAGCTCGACGGTGCGGTCCAACATCGTCCATCTCAGCAACAAGACTTCGACGAGCAGTCGTTGATTGGCGCTGCGGCTCAGCCGCTCTTCCGACTCGCTGAGAATCGTGAGCAACCGGAGAATGTCGGAGGGTGGCAGCTGCGGCGCGTATTCCTGCACGACCGCGAGCAGCCCTTCCGTCAGCCCTTCCGGCTGGCCGCCCACGCCGACGAGCAGCAGCGCGCGCAGCGTCTCGGCGGCGCCGTTCACGAACTCGCCGAGGTCCGCGCCCGCGTCGAGCAGTCGCTCCACCAGCGGGAAGATGGCCCCCGCGTCGCGTTCCACGATGGCGCGCAGCATCTCGCCGTACAGCTCGTCGGGAATGAGCCCCAGCACTTCACGCACGCGCGCCGCCGTCACGGGCCCTTCACCGAAGGAGAGCACCTGATCGAGCAGCGACAACGCGTCGCGCATACCGCCGTTGGCGGTACGCGCGATGAGATGGAGGGCATCGTCCTGGACCTGCAGCTGCTCCGCCTTCGCCACGTCCTTGAGCCGCGCGACGATCGCGTGCGGACCGATGCGCCGGAAATCGAACCGCTGCAGCCGCGACAAGATCGGCGCGGCGGTGTTGGCGATCTTCTGCGGCTCCGTGGTCGCGAACACGAACACGACGCGTGGTGGTGGCTCTTCGAGAATCTTGAGCAGCGCGTTCCACGCTTCGCGCGTGAGCATGTGCGCTTCGTCGAGGATGTAGACCTTGGAGCCCGATTCGGTGCTGGCGGCGTACATCGCCCGCTCGCGCAGATCGCGCGCATCGTCCACACCGCGATTGGAGGCGGCGTCGAGCTCGACGACATCGAGACTGGCCGAACCGGTCCAGATGCGGCGGCAGGCATCGCACGCCCCGCACGGCTCGCCGGCATCGCCAGGCTTGCGCTGCTCGCAGTTCAGCGCCATTGCCAAAATCCGCGCGGCGGTCGTCTTCCCGACGCCGCGCGGACCGGCGAACAAATAGCCGTGCGCTACGCGTCCCTGCGCGACCGCGCCCCGCAGAGCGGCCGCGACATGGTCCTGCGCAATGAGATCGGAGAACTGCTTCGGACGATACTTGCGAGCGAGAGCGATCATGCGAATGTCCAATGTAGAATGATCAATGATCAATGAACAATGATCATTCTACATTGGTCATTGAGCATTGGAAGTAAAATGCCCCAGGCACCCCGCAACGAATCCCGACATCGTTTAGCGCTGCTCCCTGCGGGGGCCTGACGCGGTTCACGAGCGGAAAGCCTGCGGACCTGGGGCGTCTGAAAGGTAATCACGACGCGCTACCGACAGTCAACCTTTCCCGGGGCGGCCTTCGGCGGGACGGTCACCGTGAGGTACTGCCGCATGCCATTGGCGATGACGGCGAGGCTCGTTGTTCCCGGCTGATCGGGCTTCAGCGTCACGGCCCCCAAGGTGCTGTCTTGCGCGACGTGCACGACCCGGAAGATCCGCGCGTCGGCAACGGCGGCGCGCAGGCCAAGCAGCGGCGACGCATTCGCGAAGCCGTCTTGCGCGGAGACGCGGAGCACGATTTCGCTGTCCGGCCGGATGGCGAAATGGCCGGACACGCTTCCCTGCCCGCACATCACCACGAGCTGCGCCGCCGGCCCGGCGGCGACGTTGAACGCGACCTGCTTCTCGACCACGCCGATCGACGCAATCACGGTCGCGGCCCCGGCGCGCTCGCCGAGCGTCACGCCCACACGGACTTGCCCCGCGGCGTCGGTCGCCGCCGTGGCGGGAAGGATGCGCGCATTGATGCCCGTGAACCCGACCGTCTGCGCGGACAGCGGGGCCCCCGCCGAATCGCGCACCTCGAACACCAACGGGCGCGGCAGCTGCGTGCCGGCCGCCCCCCGCTGCCCGCCACCAGAGACGAATCCAGAACGCTCGGAGGCTCGCGTGACGAGCGGCGGCGGTGGTGGGGGGGCGAGGCGGGCGCGGCTCGCTGGGCGGGCGGGGGCAGGAGACGGTTTCGGGGCGGCACGCGCCGGCGTTGGCGGCACTGAACGGGTCGCGTTCCGGCGGGCGCACGCGTCCACCGCCGCCAGCATTGCCGCGTCCGCGCCGAGCATGCGGAGATCATTGCGGTCACGCTCGGTCGGATCGAACGTGAGACAGTTGCGGCTGACCAGCTCCGCTAATTCGCTGGACGACATCATCGCCCCCGACAGCAGTCGCACCAGATCGCTTTTGCGAAGGGGCGCCGAGCCTTGCACCGCCACGAGCAGGGCGAGCAGCAGACTCACGGCCGCGGGCACCCCGAGCGCTCGAAGCGACTCTCGACGGAGTCGACCGCTGTGTACATCGCTTGATCCTGCGTGGCGCGACGCTGATCGAATGACGTCATGCGCGCTCGACGCTCGGTGTTGTAGACGATCCAGAGGTTCTCGATCCCGACCAGCCCATTGGCCAGGCCGTTGCAATCCATCCGGCCGCTCGCGAACAAGGCGGCGCGATCGTGAAAATTGCGGACCGCGCGCGCCAGCGAGTCGCTCAGCCGGTCAAACCGAGCAAACAGTGACGGTGGCGGCACCGGCTGCGGCATGGGGACAGGAACCGGCGCAGCGGCTGGGAGCCGCGGCGTTGGGGGGGGCGGGATCGAGGCGCTCGGATCCGTGCGGCGGCGGGCGGCAACAGGGGGAGGCGGTGGCGGTGGTGATTTCCGCGAGGTCATCTTCGTGACGAACTGCTTCGCGCGATCGAACCAACCGGCCCACGGCAGCGGCACGCGCGGATTGCGGTGCGTGAAATACCAGTATCCTCCGCCGCCCACCGCAGCGACCACCAAAAGAATCGTCAGCCGCTTGAGCCACGGTCCGCGGCGTTTCCGGCGCCGCAGTTTCGGAGCAGGTTTTGGTTCCGCCTCGTGGTCCAGCAGCCGGAACTTGGGGCTCGAGGTGCGGCGCGGTGGCGCAGGAGCTGCCGGCGCGAGCAGTGGCGGCGGGATCGACGCGACCGACTCCGGGGTCACTGCCCACGGCAGCTCGTTCGATTTGTGCGCGGGGGCCGGAGGCGGGGGGGGCGGCGGAGCCTCGGCTGCCGGCGGCTCATCGGGAACGAACTCGGGCGCCGCCGGGCGCGGCGGCGGCGATGCCCGCTTCGGTGGCGGTGGCTCGGGCTTCGGTGGCGGTGCCGGTTCGTCGTCCGCACTCGTCTTGATGACGGGAATGTCATCGGCGCTCGAGCGCATGATGCGGAACCCGAACAACCCACGCTCTTTCTTCGCGGGCTTGGGAACCGCTTCAGTCTTGGCCTCGACCTCCTCGTCGTCCGGTTCTTCCGCTTTCGGAGGCGGCGGCGGTGGCTCCGGCGGCTTGGGCTTCGGTCCGGTCAGCGTCGGTCCGTACGGCTTGTAGTTCCTCCAGGTGATGAACGAGCGCTTCTTGCCATCCGGCTTGATCGACTCCGGCTGCAGCAGCTCGTAAAACGGCAGCGGTGTCTTGTGCCACTCGGCGTTGCCCTGCATCGCGCGGAAAAATCGTCCTGTGACGCCGCCGGCCTCGGCCGCGACCAGGACGGCGACGTGCCAAGGATCGGTGAAATACTTCTCGTGGGTCTCGACGTCGTGCGGCGTGAGATGTCCGCCCTGTCCCGGATGGCTGTGATACCAACCCAAAAGCGTTGCGGATGCCTTGCGCAGCTGCTCCTGCATCCGTTCCCACAGGCGGGAGACGACCACTTCGGTCTTATCGCCGTAGATCGCCTGGCTGAGTTTCAGCGTCTTATCGATGACAGTATACAGCGCGCCGTTTTCCGGATCGCGATAGACATCGCCGATGAGAAACCCAAAGATCGCCTGCGTCGGCGAGCTCTTCAGATGCTCCTGCAGTGCGATGACCGCTTCCTGTTGAAAGAAGATCGGATAGGGTGCGCGGCTGGAGGAACGGCCCCCGGGACTGGTCGAGCCCGGTGCGGCGGGGGGATTCCACAGGATCGCCCGATCCAGCGGCATCGGCTGGGGTTTCGGCTCGACCCGGTTGCTCACGCCACTGTCTCCAGGATGATGCGCGCGGCCCGCTCGACATCCGCCCGCGTTACGTCGAGATGGGTGACGGCGCGCAGCCGGCGCGGCCCGAACGGCAACAGCCGCACGCCGGCCTGCGCCAGTCGCGCCGCGACGGCGTCGGGGCTGTCGCGGTCGCGCCGGAGATCGACCATGACGATGTTGGTCTGCGGTTCGGACGGTCGGATGGTCGGACTGTCGGACAGCATCTCCGCAAAGCGCGTCGCGTTCGCGTGGTCTTCGCCGATGCGCGAGAGGTTATGATCGAGCGCATACAGTCCCGCTGCAGCGAGAATGCCCGACTGTCGCATGCCACCGCCGAGGCGTCTGCGGACTTCCCACGCGCGGGCGCGCTGCTCCTTGTTGACGCCCAGGCACGATCCCACCGGACAGCCCAGCCCCTTGGAGAGGCTCACGATCACGGTGTCCGCGCCTTGCGCGAGCTGGGCCGGCGGTACGCCCGCTGCGACGGCGGCGTTCCAGAGCCGCGCGCCGTCGAGATGCACTCGGAGCCGGGCCTCGCGCGCCGTGCGCACGAGGGCGTCCCATGGATTCACCCCGAGCACGCGCCCACCGGCCGCATTATGCGTGTTTTCAATCGCCAGCGCCGTGGCCCGCGGCACATCGGGTGACGGCGCGCGCATGGCCGCGCGGACGCGCTCAGGCGTGAGCAGGCCATCCGCCGTCAGGACCGGCCGGATCTGCACGCCGGCGAGGGCGGCCACGCCGGCGAGCTCATAGTGGATCAGATGGGCGTCCGCTTCGAGCAGGAGCTCGGTGCCCGGCTCGGTGACGAGCGCGACACCCGTCTGGTTCGCCTGCGTGCCCGACGGAAAGAACAACGCGTCTTCGGTACCGAGCAGCTCGGCGACGCGCTGCTCCAACCGGCGCGTCGTGGGATCGCCGTCCAGGACGTCATCGCCGACCTCGGCTTGGGCCATGGCGCGGCGCATGCCGGGCGACGGCTTGGTAACGGTGTCGGAGCGAAGATCGATCGCGGGAAGATTCATCCGAGGCGCACGCGTTGCAGGCGCCGCATGCGCATCAGATCGTACGTCTCCGCCACCTCGCCGCCCAGCAGAAACACATAGGCCGTGTAGTAGATCCACAGAATGAACAACAGGAAGCCGATCAGATTTGCATCCGAGGTCACGTGGTCGAACGTGACGAATCGCGCCACGTAGAGCGCGTACAGCCGCTTGGCGATCTCGAAGGCCACGGCGCAGAACACGGAGGCGACCACGCTGGTCCGCCAGTAGATCCTGCGACTCGGCAGGTACTTGAAGATCACATAGAACAATGCGGTGCTGAAGACGAGCGAGGCCAGCTGCGAGCCGATGCCGCCGCTCGTGGAGGCGAAGGCGATCGCGAGAAACAAGGTCCCCGCGACGAATACCATCGCGATATCGACCAGCTTGGCTCTCGGCCAGGATCGGTTCTCCTCGGTGTCGAAGACCTCGTTCAGGGCCGCACGCAGTCCCCCGAACATACGAGTCGAGAACCACAGGAACAGGGGCGCGGCGAACAGCGTGAGGTGGCCGCGGCGCGCGACCAAGTCGCCCAGTGCGCGCTCAATGAAGCCGAATTGGCCGCCTTCCCCGCCGCTGGACTCGGGGAGAAAGCGCACCAGCAGCTCATGGACATCCAACGAATGAATCGCGAGCTGATGATGAACGAGATAGCCGACGACGGCGAGCACCAGCCCGACGAAGGGAATGGCAGTGAGCAGAATGTCGAACGAAAGGGCGCCGGCAAGAAAGGGGATGTTGTCTTCGTAGGCAGCCTCGAGGGTACGCCGGACCACGCCGGTGACCGTGCGGTGCCAGCCGCCTTCCCCTCCTCCATTCACGCGAGCGGCTCGTCCTCCTCGTCAGAAGCGGGAGGGGTCACGGGCGGCCGAGCGGCACGCGCGCGGCGGCGGCGCGCGGCGTCGAGCCGGCGCCGCAACTGCTCGCGCGTCGTGATTTCCGGCTCCTCGTCTTCGTCTGCTCCGTCGTCGGAGTGGGCGTCCGCGTCGGCCTCCTGCAGCAGCCCGCGCACCTCGTCTACCTTCTCCTCGGCAAGCTCTTTGAGGTTGCGCAGGCCCTTCGAGACCTTGCGCCGGGTGCTCTCTCCGCCTTCGGTCGGCGCGAACACGAACCCGGCCACGGCACCGAGGACGATGCCCAACAAGAAGGCCCCGAAACCTCCACTGCGTTCGCTCATTCGCCCGCCTCCGCGTCGTCGGGGGCGGAGACGAGCGCGGCCCGCGGCGCCGCATGGGAATCGAGCTTGGGTTTGACGTAGCGATCGGTCGGGCCCCTCGTGCCTTTCACGCGCAGCTGCTCGAACAGGAACGCGAACGTCTGCTCGAGGTCGGCGCCGATCTTGGCGCGGACATCCTCCGGCAGATCCCAGAACCGTTGCTTGAAGGGACCGATCGCCTTCTTGCGGCTCTTGTAGATGAACTGCTCTTCGGTGTCGCCCTTCTTCCACTCCTCTTTCGCTTCCCGCTTGACCCACTCGTTCACCTCCCGGCGCAGCTGCTGCGGCAGCGCGGGATGATCCATGACGATGGTCTGGAAGTTGGTGGCGAGGTGGATCTCGACCGCCTCGCACTGCGGGAACTGCGAGAACGCTTCCGGCGGCAGCGTGGAGGCGCCGTGTTGCACGGCGCCGCCCAGCCCGTATTTGGCGCGCGCGTCCTGCGAGAGCGCTTTGAGCGCAGCGAGGTCGAGCTGCACTTTGGCAATCGAGCCATCGGGCAACACGACGCCGCCGTGACTCGTGCCGGTCTGCACGGAGATCTTCGAAATGCCGGGCGACGTGCCGAGCCGCTGCAGCGTGCGGTTGTACCCCTCCATGAACGCCTTCAGCTCGTGCACGTCGCTGTTCTTGCCGCCGACCTCACCGATCTCCGCGCCGACCGAGACCGTGACGCCGTCGGGCTCGCGGTCGCGAATGAACTTCGTCAGCTCGGCGGCGCGCTCGTAGTTCGTGCGCTGCTGCTCATCGAGATTGGGCTTGGAGAGATCGACGAGGGTCGAGGTATCGACATCGATGTTGTAGAAGCCGGCGTGCAGCTCTTCTTCGATCAGCGCCCGCAGCGCGTTCAGTTCGGCGTCCGGATCGGCCGCGTACTTCTTGGCATTCACCTGGACGTGGTCGCCCTGAATGAACAGCGGGCCGGTGAATCCCTCGCGGAGCGCCGCAGCCGTCATGACCGCGACATATTCGGCGGGCCGCTGGTCGGTATAGGCGATTTCACTGCGCGCGATTTCGCAAATGATCGCCCCGGCGTCGAGCCGCGTGGCGGCGCGGAAGATCGCGCGGCCGGTGTCGTAGGCCATGATGCGCACGTTCATCGCGGGCGTCGTGAACGCGGGGACTTCGCCGCGCCCGCGCGCCAGGTACAGCTCGTGGATCGAGGCGGGCCGCACCCCGGCCTGTTGCCCCATCTCCCAAATCATCCAGCGCGCGTGCGCTTTCTCGTCTTCGCTTCCGAAGACAGCCTTGCGCACCAGCGCGTCGATCTTCCCGCTGTCCTTGAGCATAAGCGCGGATTCCCCTCCTCGCGGCGGAATTTATGCCCCGGGTAAGTCGATAACCAGCCCGTCGTAGGCGGGCGCGATCCCGGCCGACAGCTTCGCCGCCAGCGCCGCGTGCGTGTTTTCGTGCGTGAGATGTGTGAAGAACGTGCGGCGCGCACCCACGCGCTGCGCCGCGGCCACCGCTTCTGGAACGGAGAGGTGCAGCGGATGCGGCCGCGACAAGAGCGCGTTGAGCACGAGGAGGTCGAGCCCGCGCAGCGCGGTGACCACGTCGTCCGGAATGGTTTTCACATCGGTCAGATACGCCACCGGCCCGATGCGATAGCCAAAGACTTCATGATCGCCGTGCGGTAGCGCGAGCGGCAGCACGGGCACGCCCGCGATCGACGCGGTTGTGCCCGGCTCGAGCGCGTGTGGGTCGAGCTCCGGCTTGCTGGTGCCCTCCGCCACCACAAACGCGGGGTCGAAGATGTAGGGAAACTTCGCGGCCAGCTCGGCCATCGTCGCACGCGACCCGTACGCCTGCAGCTTCGCACCCTGTCGCACTGACAGCGCGCGCAGGTCGTCGATGCCGTGCACGTGATCGGCGTGCGCGTGCGTGAAGAGCACCGCATCCACGTGATCGATGCCGGCGGCGACCAGCTGCAGCCGCAGCTCGGGCGGGGTGTCGATCAGGAGGCGCTTCCCATTGGTCTCGATCAATGCCGCGGTGCGCGTGCGCCGGTCGCGCGGGTCCGCGGATGTACACGTCGGGCAACGGCAGCCGATCTGGGGCACGCCGAACGACGTCCCGGTGCCGAGGAAGGTCAACCGCACGTCACACGACCTCGACCTTGATGAGGTTGGTGCTGCCGGAGACGTCCCACGGCACGCCCGCGGTCATGACGATGCAGTCGCCTGATTTCGCGTACGTCCGTTTGAGAATGAGGTCCCGCACGACCGCCAGCATGGCGTCGTATCCCGGCACGTGGTCGACCAGGACGGGGATCACGCCCCACACGAGGGCGAGCTGGCGATACGTCGCCGGTTCGGTGGTGACGGCGAGGATCGGCACGGGCGGACGCAGCGCCGCCACCTTTCGCGCCGTAAATCCGCCTTTGGTCAGCGTCACGATCAGCGGGGTCTTGAGCATGCGCGCCACGGCGTGCGTGCCCCACGCAATCGCGTCTTCGGTGTGGACGCCTGCACCCGTCGCCCGGCGCTCTTCCCGTTGCCGCAGCGGATGGCGTTCCATTTCCCGAATGATGCGGTCCATCGCGCGCACGGCTTCCACCGCGTACTGCCCCACGGCCGTTTCCGCCGACAGCATGACCGCATCCGTGCCGTCGAGAATCGCGTTGGCGACGTCGGACGCCTCGGCGCGCGTCGGACGAGGGTTGTGGACCATCGACTCGAGCATCTGCGTCGCCGTAATCACCGGTTTCCCTTGGTGATTCGCTTCGCTGATGAGCCGCTTCTGCACCAGCGGCACCCGCTCGAACGGCAGCTCGACGCCGAGGTCACCACGCGCCACCATGACGGCGTCGGAGACCGCCACGATTCTGTCGAGGTTGTCCAGCGCGGTCGCCTTTTCGATCTTGGCGACCAGCTTGATGGTCGGAGGAACAAGCCGTCGGAGCTCTTCGATATCCTCCGGACGACGGACGAACGAGAGCGCGAGGTAATCCACCCCGACCTTCAGGGCGTCCTGAACGTCCTCCCGGTCCTTTTCGGTCAGCGCCGGCGCCGAGACCTGCACGCCGGGCAGATTCATCCCCTTGTGCGCCGTCAGAATCCCGCCGTCGACCACCCGGCCGCGGACCCGGGGCGCGTCAACAGCGGTGACCTCAACCGACAGCAAGCCGTCGTTCAGCAGGATGCGCGAGCCGACGCGCGCATCGGCAGCGAGACGGTCGTACGTGGTGGGAAGCTCGTCTCCACGCGCGATTTCCTCGGGGGCAAAAACGACCTGCTGGCCCGCCGTCAGCTCGCGCGGTGCCGGCAGATCCCCCACGCGGATGCGTGGGCCCTGGAGATCGAGGAGCACGGCAACGGGCTGGTCGGACTTGTCGGCGACGCTCCGGATAGCTGCGATCCACTCGCCCCTAGTCTCGGCAGTGCCGTGCGACGCGTTGATGCGAAGCACGTTGACCCCCGCGTGGAGCAAGGCACTAATGGCGGACGCACGGCCGGTCGCCGGTCCGAGCGTGGCAACGATCTTGGTGCGACGGATGGTCGGGACATCGTTCGTCGAGTTATCCACAAATGCACAAGCTCGAAGAGATGTGGAAAACCGGCCAGTCCGAAACAAACAATCTGCCGCTGGCCAGAGGCGACACTACTGAGGAACAACGTCGAAATAAAACATTGAGCAGAATGCGTCTAACAACAGCCGTTGAAGTGATACGTGAGGTGACAGGAAGCGGACGGCACACCGCTATCGGCTGCATAAAGATTCGCACATCTGCATACCGACTCAGCGCACGACCTCGAGCGACTTTTGTGCGAGACGCTGTTTGAGCTCCTGGAGTACTTGAATCGTGCGCGCCATGGTTGAGGCGGGCATCCCTTCGATCGTGCGGGCGGCCAGGCGGCGTTCCAGCTGTCCCACGCGCAGCAATACCTCCAGACCATGACGGCTGAGCGTCACACGTACCCCGCGGTCGTCGTCTGGATCGGTCGTCGTTTCGACGAAGCCCTTGGCCTCCAGGCGCTGGATGAAGGTCGTGGCGGCGGCGCGCGACACACCCAGCTCGCTCGCGACGTCGCTCGGCCTGGCGCCGTCCGGCCCGCCGAGATCGATGGCCGACATCACGGCGTGGGCCCGCTGCGAGAGGCCAAAGCTCTTGTAGGCGCGGTTGCCGGCACGCTCGATAGCCTGCCGCGCCGCGATGACCGCGTCGGTCAGCTGCAGGGCCAATTCTGAGCGGTCAGCCATCGGCCATCGGCGGTCAGCCAGAAATAGTTAACATGTTGATAGTTAACATACGAAATATTTTCCGGCCCGCAATACCTGGCTGTTTTCAGCGTGACCGACGACAGATGGCTGACGGCCGACGGCTCGTCAGCAGGTCTCCAACCAGTCGACCTTCGACTCCTTCTTGCACCGCAGGCATTTCATCCCGTCCGGCTTGCCGGTGAAGTCCTGTCGCTCCTGGCAATGCGGACAAACGGCGTACGTCGTGGTGACCTCCTCCCCTTCCCTGCCGCCCAGGGTAGGGCGGAGCAGGCCGGTCCGGACGACGATGCTCCAGTGATCGGGGGGCGTGTCGCGCACGGCGACGTCAATGCGGCTGATGCGCACCGGTTTCTTGCGAACCTCGAGGACGACCTTGCCGTCATCCGTTTCGTCGACGATCGGGTACCATGCGCCGCGGCGCAGCATGTCGGCGACGTTATCGAGGCAACGGGCCCATCCCCGCGGGGTCGGCATGGAGCGGGCCAATGTAGCACATCCTGCTAGATTCCGTTATGCGCACGATCGGTACCGTCACTCGCCTCCAAATCCAACGCGACTCCCTGAAGCGCGGCGAGAAACCCACTCGCGTTTACGATCCGACCCCCCTGCTGGCAATTCCGGCGCTGCACGTCACACCCGACGGCGCGCTGGGAGGCACCGGTGATGGCACGTGGATGGTGGACGTACACCACCGCGGTCATCCCTATACCAAAAACGAGGATGGGCTGCACGGGATCTCGCTCGGTTTCACGGCGCACTATGATGCGATGCGCGAGCACTTCGGGGACCGGGTGGAGATCGGATGCGCGGGCGAAAACATCATCGCGACCAGCAACCGACGATTCAGCTACGAGGATCTCGCCGGTGGCGTGGCGATCCTGTCACCCGATGGGAAGGAGCGCGTCCGGCTCAAGATTCTCCAAGTAGCGCACCCGTGCCGGCCGTTCACCGGCTGGGCACTCGGTAGGACGGTCGAGCCGGAAGAGCTGAAAAAGCATCTGCAGTTTTTGGATAATGGAATGCGCGGGTTCTATTGTGTCGGTGAGGGGACCGGAACGGTGTCATTGGGAGACTCGGTGGCAGTGCTGTAAACGAAAAGGGTCAGGAGAGAATCTCCTAACCCCTCATCCCGGATAGCCCCTCAGCCTCTCGGCCTCTCAGCGTCTAGGACAGCTCATCCCATGCCATCGACGCACTCTTATGACACCGATCGCACGTCATGTCATTGACGCGAGCTTCGATGCCCTGCCGGTGCCGGCAGCTGGGGCACACGGCGTAGGTGAGCGGGAAGATCCGGCCGAGTCGCTCGATGACGCGCGGCTCGCAGCGCACGATCGTCCACCGCTCCGGCGGATGATAGCGAATCTCGAGGAAGCGGCGATCGACCGGGACGTTGTGCCGGTTCACGTCGAGTACGACGATGTTGCTCGAGGAGATCCGAACGACAGGATACCAAGCGCCACGCCGCAGCGTGTGCGCGCCGGCGGGACCGACACGCGCCCAGCCTTTCACTTGTAGGCGCGTGGGCGTGACCATCCGGTTGATGCTTTCCATGGCCTGTAGACTACCTACCCGCGCAAGTACCCGTCGTGACTAGAGTCACACGGCGTACGGTCGCCGCAGAATCAACCGCACTCCGAAAAGCCGCACACGTGACATTTAGCACATCCCTCGATAAACGCCAGTTGCGACCCACAATCGGGACAGGCGCCGATGAAGTCTTGCTCCGGACTACGTCCCGAGAACAGCAGAGCCGTGCTGGCGGCCGCACTCGGAACGACTGGGGGGGGGGCTAGGGAGGCTGGGGGGGCTGGCGCGAGCAGGTCCTGCTGCACGCCCTGCTTGTCCTGCATCCATTTTTCGATCGCGATGCCGATCGCGTCCGGCACCGACATGACCTTGTTCGGCCCCAGGCCCACCGCGCGATCGGAGGAGATGCCGCGGAGCTGCCGATAGATCTCCGGGAGCGGCACGCCCGAGCGCAGCGCGAGCGAAATCAGCCGGCCGATCGCCTCGACGTCCGCCATCAGGGCACCGCCCGCCTTGCCGAGCGACATGAAGACCTCGAACGGCTGTCCCCTGTCGTCTTCCGTGATCGTCACGTACATCGTGCCGAGCGGCGACTCGACGCGGCGGGTCGAGCCCTTGAGGAGATCGGGCCGCGACCGCTTGGCGCGGCGCTGCAGGTTCTCCGCTTCGACGTCGTGCAGGCGCTCCTTGGTCAGGTGCAGCTCCGTATCAAGCTCGGCGATCCTGCCGAGCGCCTCCGCCAAGGCGTCCTTCCCTGCCTCGACAACCTTCTTCGCGGTTGAGCCGGTAGACAGCACCTGGTTCTCGCGCGCGCCGTCGCGGTACACCGTGACGCCCTTGCAGCCGAGCTGATAGGCGTAGCGGTAGATCTGCTCGACGTCCTCCTCAGTCGCGTCGTGCGCGAAGTTGCAGGTCTTCGAGATCGCCGAGTCGGTGAAGTCCTGGAACGCCGCCTGCATCTGGATATGCCACTCGGGCGTCACGTCGTGCGCCGTCACGAACACGCGCTGCCACTTCTTCGGCACCGCGTCGAAGTGGATGTGACCGGCTTCGGCGATCTGCTTCATCAAGTCTTCGGAGTACCAGCCTTCGCGCTTGGCGATCGCCACGAAGTCTTCATTGACGTCGGGCATCAGCACACCGGCCTGATTGCGCATGAACGCGACGGCGAACAGCGGTTCGATGCCCGACGAGCAGCCCGCGATGATCGAGATGGTGCCGGTCGGCGCCACGGTCGTGAGATTGCAGTTGCGCAAGCGGCGCAGCGGCCGGATGCGCTCGCCGCCGGCGTTGCGCGCGCACGTCGCGTCGGGGCCCCAGATCGAGCGCTCCCACTCCGCGAATGTGCCGCGCTGCACCGCCAGCTTCTCCGATGCGACCTTCGACTCCTCATCGAGGAACTGCATGAGCTTCCGTCCCAGCGCCACGCCGGCCTCGGAGTTGTACGGAATGCCGAGACGCACGAGCAGGTCGGCCCAGCCCATGATGCCGAGGCCGATGCGACGAATCCGCTTCGCCAGGTCGTCGATCTCCTCGAGCGGGTATTTGTTCGCGTCGATTACGTTGTCGAGGAAATGCGTGCAGAGGTGCACCGCCGTGCGCAGCCCCTCCCAGTCCACGTCGCCGTCTTTCGCGAACAGGCCGACGTTGATCGAGCCGAGATTGCAGACGTCGTACGGGAGTAGCGGTTGCTCGCCGCACGGGTTCGTCGCCTCGTAGCTGCCGAGGTGCGGGACCGGGTTGTAGTGGTTCGCGCGATCGATGTAGAACACTCCCGGTTCGCCCGTTTTCCACGCGCCGTGCACGATCTGCTTGAAGACGTCGCGCGCGTCGAGCTGGCCCACCACCTTGCCCGTGCGTGGGTGGATCAAGTCGTAGGGCTTGCCGGCGTCGAGCGCGACCATGAACGCATCGGTGACCGCCACGGAGATGTTGAAATTCGTCACCTGCGTGAGGTCGTCCTTGCAGTGGATGAAATCCAGGATGTCCGGATGATCCACGCGCAGGATGCCCATATTCGCGCCGCGCCGGGTGCCGCCCTGCTTTACGACGTCGGTCGAGGCGTCGTACAGCTTCATGAAGGACACCGGCCCCGAGGCCACACCCATGGTCGAGCGGACGACGTCGTTCTTGGGACGCAGCCGGGAGAAAGAGAAGCCCGTCCCGCCACCCGACTGATGCACCAATGCCATCGCCCGGAGGGTGTCGTAAATGCCGGAGCGCCCGTTCGAGAGGGCGTCTTCCACCGGGAGCACGAAGCAGGCGGACAGCTGGCCGAGAGGGCGGCCGGCGTTCATCAGGGTGGGCGAATTCGGCATCCACACCCGTGACGCCATGAGCTCGAAGAACATCTCGGCGAGGCTCTCGACGGCCCGATCTGAGGCGCCATAGGTGCGGTCGGGAGCGGCAATTGTGCGCGCGACCCGCCAGAACAGGTCCTGAGGGCGCTCCACCGGCTTCCCGTGGTCGTCCTTCACGAGGTAGCGGCGCTCAAGGACGGTCAGGGCATTGGCGTTCAAATCAAGACGAGCCTCAGAGGCGGTCATGCGAATCTCACGGGCACCCGAGTTGAATTAAGGAAGTTAACGGGACGTGGAGGCCCAAGGTAGGCGCGCGAAGAGAGCCCGGCAAGACTGAAGACTCGTGTTGTCACGTCTCGCACTCCGAGTATCAACATCACAAAGTTGTTCGCTCAAGCGGAAAGGCTCCGCCGCGATGCCGCGCGGCTTGCTCGACGTAGTGCTCCCACGTTCCCCTGATCCGCGCGCGCAGACCATCGTCCACGTGACGCACGACACGCGCCGGGACGCCCATGACGAGCGAGCCGGGTGGCACGCGCATCCCCTCCGGCAGGACGGCTCCGGCGCCGATTACGCTCCCCGTCCCCACGTGCACGTCATTAAGAAGGATGGAGCCCATCCCGATCAGGCACTCGTCCTCCACGGTACAGGCATGCAGGATCACCCGGTGCCCCACTCCGACGCGGGCACCGATGAGCGCCGGCTTCCCCTCATCCACATGCACGATCGTGGCGTCTTGCAGGTTGGTCGCCTCCCCGATCACGATCGGGGCCATGTCACCGCGCAGCACGGCTTGATACCACACGCTCGAACGCGGTCCGAGCGTCACGTCGCCCATCACGACCGCACTGGGCGCGATGAAGGCGGTCGGATCGATTTTGGGCTTGTGAATTACTGGCGCACCGGCTGGAACGGCCACTGCACCCACGCGTCGGTCGGCTCGCCGTTCTTCTGGGCCGGATTCCAGCGCAGGCGCTTTGCCATCTCGAGCGCGTCGTTGTTGAACGTCTCCACGTTGGAGGGTGCGTAGACGCGCGCTTCCAATGTCTCGCCATCGCGGGAGACGTGGACGAGGAGGATCACGGGGCGCGGAAAGATGGTGGCATCGGCCTGCACGGGGATCAGCGTCGCCGACAGCGGCCCGGGCCTGCGGTCGAAGCAGAGGTTATCCTGGTTGTACGCCGGGCCGAACTTGTCGCACGGGCCGCTGTCATCATCGCTGGTCTGCATGTCCACCCGGACGTTGTACGTCTCGCCAGCGGTGACGATCACCTGACGGTCATACGTCTGGTATCCCGTGGCGCGTACGATCAGGTGCCGGACGCCGGGTGGCAAGTCGACCTGATTTCCCCGGACCTGCTGGCCGTCGATGGTGATGCGCGCACCTTGCGGCAAGTTCTGCAAGACCAGGCGACCCGGCGTGCCCTCAGCCGGCGGTGGCGGTGGCTGCGGAGCCGCCGCGTGAGTCGTGTCTCCTTGCGCTTTCGTGCTGTCGGCTGCGGCGAGCCGCGTCGTATCGCGTCCCGGGGTGGAATCGGTCGGTCGTGCCGGGGGCTTGGCGAAGATCAGTCCCTGTTTATACGCGTAGAATCCGCCGCCACCGAACACCGTGCCGACGATGACGAGCCACAGCAGCAGTCCCGAGAGGACGGAGCGACGCGGTCGCTCACCAAGCAGCGGCGCCGCTACGGCGCCATCGACGGGTGGACGCGTGCCGGTCGCGCGCGGCAGCGGCGTCGTGGGGGCCGAGCCGAGCCGCGCGCCGGACATCGACGGCAGCGCTTGTGTCGCGTCCGTGGTGAAGGTGACCGAACGGCCGCCTTCGAGCACGCCGATCAACTCGTCGGCGTTCTGGAAACGCTGCGCCGGCGTCTTCGCCATCATCTTGCGGATGATTTCGAACAGCTGGCGCTTTTCCGGGGTATCGAGCGGCGGGGTCGGGATCTCCTCCATGATGTGCTTGTAGCCGATGGAGAACGAATCTTCGCCGTCGAACGGCACGCCACCCGTGAGGCATTGATAGCCGACGACGCCGAGCGAGTAGATGTCGCTGCGGCCGTCGAGCGGCTGCGCCTTGGCCTGCTCGGGACTCATGTAATGCGGCGTGCCGATCGACATGCCGGTGCCGGTCAGCTTGCCGCCGGAGGCGGCTTTCGCGATGCCGAAATCGGTGACCACCGCGTGCCCGTGCTCGTCGAACATGATGTTGTCGGGCTTGATGTCGCGGTGGACGATTTCCTTTTTATGGGCGTACGCCAGGGCGCGACCAACTTCAGCGAGGATCCGTTTGATCTCCACGGGCGGCAGGCTGCCGCGCGACGCCAGAATGCTGGAGAGCGGCTTCCCGCGCAAAAACTTCATGACGAAGTAGATGATCCGGCCCGATTTTCCGACGCGATAAATCGGGATGATGTTCGGATGCTCGAGCCGCGCCGACGTGCGGGCTTCGCGCTGGAAGCGCTCGACGAACTCCTTGTCGAACGCGAGGGAGAACGGCAGCACCTTGATCGCGACTTCGCGGTCGAGCTGCTTTTCTTTCGCCTTGAACACGATCGCCATGCCGCCGCGGCCGAGCTCTTCGAGGATCTCGTACTCCTCGTTGAGCTCCTGTCGCACCATGTCGATTTCCGCGATGTCGGGCGCGTCGACCCGGACGCCGGTGGGCGTCGTCGCGGTCAGGTCGAGACCGCAAGAGTCGCAGAACTTCGCGGTGTCCTTATTCTGGGTGCCGCAGCGGGAGCAGTACAATCCGATCTCCAGGGGTCCGCGCTAACTTAGGGTTCGCCCTAGGACGGGTCAACCGACTGACGCGTGTTGGCGCTGCAAAATCAGAAATCGGCAGCGAACGCGGCGTAGACGCGAGGATGACCGGTCGCCGGCTGCGCGACGCCGAGCCGGACCCGCAGCGGGAGATCGTAGCTGATCGTCAGGTCGCTGCTCAGCTCCGCGCCCACCGCGCGCAGCCGATGCAGGCGCGGCTCCTCGCCCACATCCCACGCGTCGCCCACATCGCCGAACACGGCGAGCGCGAGCTTGTCGGCGCCGAACGGCAAGTGACCCAGCAACCCGCCGACCAAAGTGACGGGCATGCGGTACTCCGCGGTGAGCGTCGCGGCACGGCGCCCGTGCAATGCGCCTCCGACATACCCGCGCACTGGAAACGTCCGCAACGACGCACCTCCCTGTCCGAATCCAAAGTTCACGCCGCCTGACGACACTCCACCCACCCCGAAGTCATCGCGGATCGGTCCGTCGAGCGCGCCGAACGCGCCGCGAATCGCGAGCACCGGATACGCGAACCCCAGCCGCGGGCCGGCGCGCATGTAAAGATTGCCGCGCGCGCGCACCTCGTTGAGCCACCGGTCGGTGCCCTGCTCTTCTTTCCGGCGATACAGCAACGCCACGGTCGCGCCGTCCTGCAACGACACCGTCAGCGGCGCCGCTACCGCCGACCCGAATGCCAGCGTGGCGGATCCGCCGACGCGATCGCGATCGATACAGCCGACGCAGATGTCGGCGAGGTTGGTATCGGGAACGGCAACGAATCGCCTTCCTTCATATTCCGCAGCGACACGGAGCGAGACGAAGCTGCGCCAGCGGTGGGCCAGTATCGTCGCGCCGATGGAGCCCTCGCGGTGCTCCTCGGAAACAACATGCAGGGTGCTGTCGATGCCGACGAGCGACCAGTCGTTGGAGAAATAGAAGTCGAGCGTGGGATCCCCCAGCGCCTGACTAAGAAGGAAGAAGTAGCCCTGCGCGCGGGCGGGGGCGCCGGAGATCAGCGCTTCGGCGACGTAGGTGTAGCGTTCGACGGCGTCCGCGCCCCCGGTCGCCGCGCCGAAGAAGACGCCGGCCTCGCCGGCATCGAAGCCGAGCGGAATCCAAAAATGCGGCCGGAGCGATCCCCAGGAGGCGTAGCCCGTCTCGCGAATCGCCACGGGCGGCGCAGAATCGAAGGGCACCGACGCCGGCAGCGTCACGGGTCGAGGCGTGAGAGCGACAGGCGACATGACCCGCAGCTCCCAGCCGTCGTTGCCCATCGTGGCGAAGGCGATGCGACCGTCGGGGAGCGGGGCGGGCGCGCGCGCGCCGAGCGGTTCCTCGGTGAGCTGAGTGATGCTCCCCCCCCCACCCCCACCCGCTCCCTCGCGCCAGCGATGAATCTGCGGGAAACCGCCGGCATCCATGACGAACAGGACGCTGCCATCCTGCGACCAGACGGGGTCCGCGATGACATTTCCCGCCGCCGCCTGCGCGAGCACGTCGACAGGCGCGGGCGTGCCGGTGCGCCAGCGGACCAGCGCCCACCGGCCATTCTGATTGCGGGGGGCGACAATCCAGCGACCGTCGGGTGAGGGAACGGCGGGTCCCCAGGTCGCATCGCGCGTTAGAGATCCGACTGTCGGTCCTTCATCACCGCCGCTGAGCACCAGCATCGCCAGCACGCCACCGCCGGCGCGCGGTTCCATCAAGCGCGCGCCGGCGGTCAGTTGCGTCCACGCGCCGTCCGGCGTCCAGCGCCAGAGATCGCTCCGCACGGTCCACCGGCCCGTGTAGTCGAGTTGCGCGACGATCAGCGTGTCGCCGCGCCAGTCGTAGCTCACTTGACCGTTGACGCGGTGCGACCGAAGCACGGCGCCCGTCGCGGGATCAATGACGCGCAGCCGTCGCGCGCCGCGCCAGTCGTCGTGGACATACGCGAGGCTGCGCCCGCTCGGAGCGATACGGGGCACGGGTTCGTAGCGCAGCTGCCCGGCGATCAATTGGCTGCGCGAGCCATCGCGTTGCGGCGCCGCGGCGGCCGCAACGGCGCGGCTCCACACATCGGTCAAGCCGTTGGGCACGCCAACGTGGCGCAGCGGGCGCCCAATACGAAATGGAATCAACTGACCGCTGGTCGCCTCGATGAAATGCGGAATCACCGAATCGCCGGCCGTCCGCGCCAGGTAATCCCAGAACCGGCTGCCGTAGGCGTAGGGCGTGAGCCCGTCCGGCCAGCGGGAGAAGTACAGCGCATTCCACGGCGAGCGCGCGCGACCCGTCGCAGCATCGGCCGCGACGATCTCGCGGTGGAATGTGCCGTCGGCGCGACCGCCGGTCGTGAAGCGCGATTCGTAGTAGGTCGCCAGCCCTTCGATCACCCAGCTCGGTTGATACTGATTGGGGAAGAATCCGGGCAGGCGACCGAATATCGATTGCAGCGTCCCCCACAGTCCCCGGGATCGGTCGAGATGGAACACATGCGTCAGCTCGTGCACGATCACGAGTCGTTCCCAGCTGTCGTAGTTCTGCAACCCGGGGTCGGTGACCGGCGGGGTGAGAAAAATCGTGAAGCGATTCGACGGGAAGACGGTCGTGAAGCCGTTCGCCGCATCGACGTCGTCAGAGAGCGTCACGTCGATAATGCCCCGCGGTGGGTGCAGCTCACTCGACAGCAGCCTGTACGCGCGCTCGGCTTCCCTCGCTGCCTCAACCGCACGCGCGCGATAGACGGGCCGGAAATGGATGCGGAAGTGCTGCGTGTGGAGTGTACGCCAGGTGCCGGAGGGATCCTGCGCCAATGCTGGGCGCGCGACCAGCAACAGGACGACGCACGACGCACGACGCACGTTCATTTCGCCATCTCGCGTAAGAAGTCTTCGATGCCACGGACGACGCCGCGCGCGTATCGAAGCCGGCCTTCGGGAGACAACAGCATGTCGCGTGAACTGGGGACCGGTGCGGGCGGGGAAGACGCGCGACGGGCTGCGGTGGAAGCCGCGCAGCCCGTCGCCGCAACGAGGAGCGCGATCCGAGCGAGTCGCATGTGGCGCAAGCTAGCGTTCAGCAATAGATTGGGCCACCTAACTTTATGGCCCTGGGCGCTTGCCAATATTGCGGCCGGCAGAACGATTCCGGCGCGCAATTCTGCTCTGATTGCGGCAAGCCGCTGACCAAAGCGGCGGCCGCCCGTGCTGCCGTCGCCTCCGGCGGAGGCGGGAGTGGTGGGGCGAGCTTGGTTTCTCGCACGAGCGGTCCAGAGGCGGGGGGCGGTGCCCCGGTGGGGGGGGGGGAGCAGCACACGACCGCCGGACCATTCCCGACAGACGCTCCGATTACTCCCTGACACTGGTTCTGGTTTCCGAGATGGCCACCGAGGTGGCGCGTTTCGTCCGCAAACAGTCGTCCACGACGATCGGCCGCACCGAAGGCGACGTCCGCTTCCCAGAAGATCAGTTCCTCTCTCCGCTCCATGCCAAACTGTCGTGGGAGGAAGGACGACTCGAGGTGCGCGACCTTGGCAGTCGCAACGGCACCTGGGTCTTTCTCGAAGAACCGTATCGCCTGACCGACGGCGACCTGATTCTCATCGGTTCACAGGTGCTGCGCTTCAAGCGGCTCGGCTATCCCGGTCCACACACCGCCGAAGCGGATGCGACGAAGCGCATGGGCAGCATGGTGCCGAACGCCGACATCGCCAGCCTCACGCAGCTGCGCACCGACGGCAGCTCGCGCGACGTCATCCAGCTCTCACCCGGCCGCGACATTCACATCGGCCGCGAGCGTGGTGACTGGATTTTCCCGTACGATCCCTCGATGAGCGCGCAACACGCGACGGTGCGCTCCGAAGATGCGGATTTCGTTGTGGTGGACGACCATAGCCGCAACGGTGTGGCCATCGCGGCTCGCGGCGTGATGCCGCTGCAACACGGTTCGCGCATCATGGTCGGTGACAAGCTCCTGCGCATCGAGCTCCCGGGGGGGGGAGCGGTCGTCTCGGCATGAAGATCTGCCCCGTTTGCTCCACCGAGTACGCCGCTGACGTGAAGTTCTGTCCGAACGATGGGCAGACGCTGCGATCCGCGGCGCCGGCGAATGATCTCGTCGGTCAGGTCGTCGCTGATCGCTACCACGTCGTCAAGAAACTCGGCGAGGGCGGCATGGGTCAGGTCTACCTCGCCGAACATGTGAAGATGGGACGGCGCAGCGCCATCAAGGTGATGAACCCCTCGATGGTACACGATCCCGATGCCGTCGCGCGTTTCAACCGGGAGGCAGCGAACGCCAGCCGCATCAACCATCCCAACGTCTGCGCGATCTACGACTTCGGCGAAACGCCCGACGGGCTGATCTACCTCGCCATGGAGTTCATCGAGGGTGAGCCGCTGACCGACGTGCTCGAGCGCGACGGCGCGCTTCCCCTGCCCCGCGCAACAGCGATTTTTCTGCAGACCGCGGAGGCACTCCAGGCCGCGCATGATCTCGGCATTGTCCATCGCGATTTAAAGCCCGACAACATCATGTTGACCGGACGCAAAGGCGGCGGCGACACGGTGAAGGTCGTAGACTTCGGGATCGCAAAAGCCGTGGGTGGCGATCAAGCCGGCCAGAAGGTCACCAAGACCGGCCTGGTCGTCGGAACACCCGAGTTCATGAGCCCCGAGCAGTTGTCGGGCGACACGCTCGACGGCCGGAGCGATCTGTACTCGCTGGCGCTCGTGTTCTTTCGGACGCTGACCGGAGGACTGCCATTCCAGGCGACGTCGGTGCAGGAGACGATGATCAAGCGCCTGACCGACGAGCCGGCGAAGCTCGCCGCTGCGCGGCCCGACCTCTCCTTTCCCGCAGGACTGCAGACCGTGCTCGACACCGCGCTCGCACGGACGCCCGCCGAGCGCTATCAGACTGTCGTGAAATTCGCCGCCGATGTCGCGGCCGTCACGGGGCGCACCACGACCGGAGCGCTTCCGCACACGCGGTCGCTGGGCGATGCAGATGCAAAGACCCAGCTCCTCGACACGAGCGGAGCCACCCAGCGGATCTCGCCGAAGAAGGTCACACCCGTTAAAAAGCGCTCGCTCGTCCCCGCATTGGTTGGCGTGGTCGTGATTCTTGGGGCGGGAGGGGCGTGGGTCGCCTTGAACGGGGGCAGCAAGGACCGCCGCGCGGTGCCACCCGCGGTGCCACCCGCCGCGCCTCCGCCCGCCCCAAGGGCGCAGTCGCGAATCAACGTGCTGATGGCCCGCAACGCATTAGATGACCTATTCCTCGTGAAACTCGACAGCAATACTGCCGTGATGGTCCGCGATTCGGCGCTGAAGTTTTACACGGCGCCCGGGATGTCGGTGAAAGACAAGGCATACGCGGCCTTTGTCGTCGGCCAGGCGTACTTTAACCTGAAGAACCGCCCCACGGGCTGTCGCTACATCCGAACGGCGAATCAGCTCGACCCCGCGGCCAACACCTACTCAGGCCTGATCGGCCAGTGTCGGGACTGATGTTCGGTCGAAACAAGGCCATCCGCGTCGAGGTCTTCGGCAAGACCGACCTCGGGCGCACGCGCGACCACAACGAGGACCGTTTCCTCGTCGCAGACCTGACGCGCAAAGCCGCCTCGCTGCTCCCGGATGTGCGGCAGCACGACATCGGCCCGCGCGGCACCCTGTTCGTGGTCGCCGACGGCATGGGAGGCGCGGCGGCCGGTGAGCTGGCAAGCGAGATGGCCACCGACACGATCTACGCGCACCTCATGAAGACCTGGAACGCCGAACACGAAGTGACGCCGCAGCGCTTCGCATACCGCCTGAAAGAGGCGGTCGAAGTCGCCAACGCCAGTATCCACGCGCACGCCAAAGCGCATCCGGAAGTGCGCGGTATGGGGACGACGACCACGGCTGCGGGCGTGCTCAACGATCACCTCTATCTCACGCAGGTTGGCGACAGCCGCGCCTATCTCATCCGCGGCGGCGAGGCGCACCAGATCACCAAGGATCAGTCGTTGATGCAACGCCTGGTCGAAGCGGGCGAGCTGACCGAAGAAGAAGCGGCGCAGAGCGAGCGCCGCAACATCATCCTCCAGGCCCTGGGCCCCGATCCCAAGGTGAAGGTCGACCTGACGCACCAGGAGGTGCGTCGCGGCGACGTCCTCGTGCTCTGCTCGGACGGGCTGTCGGGCCAGGTCAAGAAGGAAGAGATCGCGCAGGTCGTCACCACGACGCCCGAGCTGAGCGCGGCGTGCGACAAGCTGATCGCGCTCGCCAACGAACGCGGCGGGCCGGACAACATCACCGTCGTCATCGCGCGCTTCGACGGCGACGGCCTGCGCTCCTCGGATGGCGGGCAGCAAGCGGACGTCGGCCATCAGGTCTACCCGCTGATCGACACCGAGACCAGTACGGAGCCGGTGCCGGTCTACAAGGGCAGCCGCCCGCCCGTCCCGAACCGGGAGAAGCACAATCCCGGCACGCGAATCATCGTGCTCGCGGCGCTCGCCGTCGCCGCCGCCGTGATCTGGTACTTCACCCGGAATCAGTGAAAGCCCAGTTCAAGTTTCTTTCCGGTGCCCGGGCGGGACAGGTCGAAGCCTTCCGCAAAGGTTACATCGGGCTCGGCCGTCACCCGCTCTCCGATGTGCGGTTCGATGCCGAGCGTGACCTCGATGTCTCGTCGCGCCACGCCGCCATCGTGCGCAAGACCGAAGGCTTCGTGCTGCAAGATCTCGGCAGCCGCAACGGAACATTCGTGAACGGGCAGCGGACCACCGGCGACACGCTGCTCAAGGGCGGTGACGTCATCGGCTTCGGCGTGAACGGGCCGGCGCTGGAGTTCGCGATCATCGAGACCGATACCGATCTTCCGCCCACGACGGCGGCAGAAGGGCTGGCGGAGCGCACCTCGTCGCCGCGCGACGTGTTTCCCGCAGCGCCCGCGCAGCGGGCGAGTGCACCACGGCAAAGTACGGGCGTGCGGATCGCGGTCGAGGTGGCGCGGCAGACGGCGCAGCTGCGGCGCACGACCAAGCTCCTCATCGCGCTGCTGCTGCTCGTGGTCACCGGTTTCACGTGGATGCAACTGGATGGCCGCCGGCGCGCCAACGAGCTGCTGCAGCTGCAACTGCGGGCCGACTCCCTGATGCGCGAGTCGCGTGCGTTGACGACCGAGTTTCAGAGCCAGCTGCAGGGCGTGCGGGATGCCCTGAAGGCATCACAGGACGAGACCGCGCGGCTGCGGCGCGAGCTCGACGCGTCGAGTGGGGATGCCTCATCGGTGGCACGGCTGCGGACCGAGCTCGACGCCGCCGAGCGGCGGCAGCGCGCGCTGGCCGGCGCCGTGGGCGGGGGGGTCAATTACCGCGCGATCTCACACCGCAATCAGAACGCGGTCGCCATCGTGCTGGTCGAGTACACCGACGGCGAGCGATTCAGTGGCACCGCCTTTTCAGTCGACTCGCTGGGCACGATGGTCACGAACAAGCATATCCTGACCGGCGAGGACGGCACGAAGACGCCCCAGCGCCTCGGCGTGATCTTCTCCGGCAGCACGCAGTTTTGGCGCGCCGAGCTGATCGGCGTCGCGCCGGACGCCGATGTCGGTGTGTTCCGGGTGCTGATCAAAGGCGGCACGCCGCGCGTCGCTGGGCTCGCCCGGAGCCGCGAAGGACTCGAGCGCGGCGATCCGGTCGCGATCCTCGGCTATCCGCTGGGCTTCGATCTCCCGATGGAGTCGCAGGGCGGCCAGCCCATCGCCGAGCCCACGTTGACGGTGGGGACCGTGAGCAAGTCGCTCACGTCGGTCGTACAGGTGGACGCCTATGGGGCGCCCGGGTCCTCCGGGAGTCCGATCTTCGATCGCGATGGGAAGGTAATAGCAGTACTGTATGGCGGTGAGCGCGAGTCGAACGGCAAGATCATCTTCGCGGTGCCCGCGTATTTGGTTTCGGACTACCTGCACGGCCTCAACCTGCCGCGTTAGCATGCACCGCGTCGCCGGTCTCTTCATCGTCACGATGGTCTGCGCTGTTCAGGTCGCTGCGCAGGATACCACCTCCTTCGATCGCCACGAAGCAATGGTTCCCATGCGCGACGGCGTGAAGCTCCACACCTCCTGGTATGTGCCCCGGAACATCACCGGGCCGCTGCCGATCATTTTTTCGCGCACGCCGTACGGGATCGAACACGCGGACGGCGCGTTCCGCAGCTATTACCAGGCGCTGGTGAAAGAGGGCTACATCTTCGCCTTCCAGGACATCCGCGGGCGATTCGGCTCGGAGGGCACGTTCGTGATGCAGCGCAAGCCGGACCACCGCCAGACGCACGGCTCCGACGAAAGCACCGACGCGTACGACACGATCGAGTGGATGATTCACAACATTCCCAACAACAACGGGCGCGTGGGGATGTTGGGCATCTCCTATGACGGCTGGACCACGGGAGAGGCGCTCATCGATCCGCATCCCGCGCTGCGCGCCGCGTCCCCACAGGCCTCGCCCGACGACATGTTCCTGAACGACGACTTTCACCATCAGGGCGCATTCCGGCTGAGTTACGGCTTTGAGTACGCGGTGCTGACCGAGGCGTCGGACACCAACAGCTCCTTCGACTTCGGCCGCTACGACACCTACGACTGGTATCTCGAGCTGGGGCCGCTGCGCAATGCCAACGCGCGCTACCTGCACGACAAATTGCCGAGCTGGAACAACTTCGTGGCGCACCCGAACCACGATGATTTCTGGAAAGTACAGGCGCTGACGACGTACCTTCACAAGACGACTGTCCCGACGCTCAACGTTGCGGGATGGTGGGACCAGGAAGATTTCGTCGGCCCAATTCAGATCTACGAGGCGATGGAGCCGCACGACTCAGCCGGGGTCAATTTCCTCGTTGTGGGTCCGTGGAATCACGGCGGCTGGGCGGGCGGCCCGGGACGCCAGCTCGGCAACATCGACTTCGCGAGCAACACCGGCGAATACTTCCGCGACAGCGTGCAGGCTCCCTTCTTCGCGCACTTTCTCAAGGATAAAGGACCGCTGAACCTGCCCGAAGCGCTCACGTTCGAGAGCGGCGCGAACACCTGGGTCCGCAACGACGCATGGCCGGCGCGGGCGCATGTGACACGCCGCAAGCTCTATTTCCGTGAGAATCGTGGGCTGAGCTTCGAGGCTCCCGCTGCTCGCGCGCCGGGGGGGGCATTCGACAGCTATGTCTCCGATCCCGCCAGTCCCGTGCCCTATCGCAATCGGCCGATCCAGCCCACCTACTACGCGAAAGGGAGCGGCTGGTACACGTGGCTGCTGCAGGATCAGCGCTTCGTGGATCACCGACCCGACGTGCTGAGCTGGGAAACGCCGCCGCTCGAGGAGGACGTCGTGATTCGCGGCGCCATCACCGCTCACCTCTTCGCCAGTACGACCGGCAGCGATGCCGATTGGATCGTGAAGTTGATCGACGTCTATCCGGAGGACTATGAGAATGCCGCGGCCCCCCGGGTGACGGGCGGCTACGAGCTCATGGTGGCGAATGACGTGCTGCGCGGGCGCTTCCGCACCGGTTTCGAGCGGCCCGCGGCGATCGTCCCCAATCGCGCGCTCGAGTACTTGGTGGACCTACATACGCAGGATTACCGCTTCCTGAAGGGCCACCGCATCATGGTCCAGGTGCAGAGCACCTGGTTCCCGATCATCGATCGCAACCCGCAGACGTTCGTGCCCAACATTTTCGAGGCGAAAGCGAGCGACTTCAGGACCGCGACTCACCGGATCTACCGGTCGGGAGCGCAGGCGTCGTACGTGGAGCTCCCGACCTACCAGGAGCGTTGATCGCGGCTCGCCCAACAACGAGCACGGTCAGCAGGGCCAGCACATACCTCTCTCTCAAGAGCCCTCGAACCGCGCGGGACGGAGCAGACTGAGCGCTAGAATCGCGAGCAGACCCACGGCAGCCGCCACCCGCGATCCCGTCAGTAAGTAGCCCAACCATGAGAGTATCGCGGCGGCCTCGACCAGGGCCCACAAGATGATCGCAGCACCGCGCGTCTCGCTCCGCGCCCAATAATCGTCGGGCGCTTGGTCCGCGGGCCGCTCGGGGAATCTGGGCGTCAGAAAGCCCAGCGCGATCGTCAGATTCACCAGCCCGATGCCCGCCATGATCATGCCAAGGGTCGGCCCGAACCCGAACGTCAGGCCCGTACGCTGCCGCAAGATGTAAAACACACCTGCGACGATCACGAGACCGAGTACGAGGGACAAATGGATGATCCGAATGGCGCGCGTCACTGACGGCCCATGAGCAGCTCCTGAATCTTGCCGTCTGGTGTGCGATACATCAGCGCCTGAGTATTGACCGACCCGACCTTGAATTGCACTACGGCGACCTCCATGCCCCCCCGCTCCACCCTGTTTGTCACCTTGAGCTCGGTGATTGGCCCCAGGCGTCCGAGCGACGCACGCGCAGACGCCAGCAGCTCGGCCGTCAGAAAGGCATTGAAGTCGTCACCGAGCGTCGAGCGGTCGACCGTTCCCTGCCGTAGGCCGGAGAGAAATGCGCGTGCCGCATCGAGCGGCGGTAATCCCTGGATCGCGGGCACATCGACTTGTGGCATGAGCTTCGGCACGATCGCCTGGTTGATCTCATCGATCGCGGCAAAATCGGTGTTCGCGAGCACGACGACTGCGGACCGCGTCGCCGGGATAACCGTGTTCTGCGCGACGAACCCGCTCACCGCGCCACCATGCCGCAGGATCACGGCTGCCCCGCGATCGTTCACGCCTTCGCCGCATCCATAACCGGTCGAGCGCCCGTCGGGCAGCCGATGGGGTGTCGTGAGGATGCGGTACGAATCGGCGTTGAGCACCTTTCCCCCGATCAGCGCCATGTCCCATTTCAGCAGATCCGTCGGCGTGGACCAGATGGCACCCGCGCTTCCCGCCCAGCCCGCACCTTCCGGTGTTGCCGGCATTGGCGGGCCGAGCGCGAACGACGTGTAGCCGCTCGCCATAGTCGAGTCACCGGCTGGTGGGTCGTAGCGCGTGTGCGTCATACTCAACGGCGTGAAGATTCGGCGCTGGAGGAAGGTGCCGAATGACTCGCCGCTCACTTTTTCGATTACTCGACCGAGGATGAGGAAATTGGTGTTGCTGTAGGACCAGCGGCTGCCGGGCTCGAAATCGAGCGGCCGAGTCGCGTACTCGGCGATAATGCTGTCGGCAGCGCGCGGCTCCAGCATCTCGCGGTCTACGAAGTCGAGTGGATAGTAGTCCCGATATCCTGAGACGTGCTGTCCCAGCTCGAGCAGCGTGATGTCGCCCGCTCTGGTCAAATTCGGCATGTACTGCGACACCCGATCGCCCAGCGACAGCTTCTTTTCCTGCGCGAGAAGCAGCAGGGCGCTGCAGGTGAACTGTTTCGTGACCGAGCCAATTGCGAACATCGTCTCCAGAGCGACCGGGGCCCGCTTGCTGAGTGAGCGCACGCCGTAGCCGTTCGAGAAGACGATCTTGCCGTCCTGGGCGACCCCGACCGAAACACCGACGAGTCCGCGGTCATGCATCGTCGCCCGGATCACACTATCGATGGAGGCAGTGTCGATCGGCGCCGCGTGCAGCGCGGCGGGCGGCGCGGCCGGCGGCACGGGTGCCACCTCCTTGCGGCAAGCGAGGGCCGAAGAGACAAGCGCGGCTGCGATGGCAAATCGTGCGGCATGGTGGTGCATGAAATCCTCACGCTGAGACGATGGAGCAACTTAGGGCGCGCCGAGACTTCCGGCGAGCTAGCGGCACGATCCATTTGGAGTATGATCGCCCCATGAAAAAATCCATCGGCGACAACATGATCCCGAAGGACTGGGGATTCGATCGCGGCCTCGACCTGATCAAGAGAGCCGGGTTCGACGGCATCGAGCTGTGGCTGGGCGACGTGCCGTGGTTTCAGATGAGCACTTCCGACAGCGAGGTACGCGAGCTGCGGCGCAAAGTCGAAAACGCCGGCCTCGTGGTCTCCAATGTCTCGACCGGACTGCATTGGGGCTCGCCGCTGTCGGCGCGCGACCCTCGGGTGCGAGCGCAAGCCGCGCGCATCGTCGAGCGCCAGATCGAGACCGCGAGCTTGCTCGGCAGCGACGCGATCCTGGTGGTCGCCGGGCTCGTGACCGATGAAGTCCCGTACAACGAAGTGTACCAGCGCTGCCTGGACGCGCTGCGGCCCCTGGGCGAGGCCGCCACTCGCGCCGGCGTCAAGATCGGCTGCGAGAACTGTAACTCCGAGCAACGGTTCCTCATCAGCCCGCGTGAGTTCTGGCAGTTCCTGAACGACGTGAACAGACCCGCGGTCGGCATCCATCTCGACGTCGGCAACATCCACGACACCGGGTTTGCGGAACAGTGGATCGAGATGCACGGGCCCCGCATCACGCGCATTCATCTGAAGGACGTCCTGAAGCACCGCGGCCGCTGCGGCGACCAGAGCGTGTACACCAATCTGTTCCTGGGCGACAACAACTGGGCCGCGATCCGCGCCGCGCTGACGAAGGTCGGTTACGACGGTTGGCTCATCGCGGAAATGGAAGCGCGCTATCGCTACGCGCCGGACCAGCAGTTTTACGACACCGCGCAAGCGATGGATCGCCTCATCTCCGGCAGGCTTTGAGTGGACATGACGCGCCGGCAGTTCCTCGCGCTACCACCGCAGCCGCGGTGAGCGCCGGCAATCGCCTGCGAGGTCACGTGCCGTGTGTGCTACTGGATCTGCAGCGCGGTAGCCTGCGGGAGTCGGTGGCGGGCTACGCGGCGGGGTTCCAGCCCCGCGTGGTGCGCGCGGACATGCCCGAGATCCCGCCCTGCGCTGTCTTGCTCGTTCCAGCGGCACTCGAGATCTCGCCGCTCGCGGCCCGGGCTATTGTGAGGTGCCTGCATGCCGGGGCAACCGTCATCCTCGAGTCGGCCGCGGGCTTCCTCGATGAGCGAGCGTTTTGCGCGGAGCGGACGGTGCTGCAAGACTATTTCGACATCAACGTCGAACCGCCGGTGCAGCTCTGGCCGCGTCAGACTCCGTACGTCGACTACCTCTGGCCCTACGCCGCCAAACTCCGCGACTTCAGCCGAGTGGTACCGCTTGGCGGGCAAGCCGGTGAGAGGATCGCATGGGTCGACCATCTTCCGGTAGCGCTCAAGCGAGGGAGCGGGCGTGGGACGTTGATCTTTCTGGGCTCGCCCCTCGGGCCGGCGATTTGGGCCGGCGATGTCGAAGCGAGAGGTTGGGTCTCCGCCGTCCTGGCTACGGCGTCCTAGCGATGCGCTCGACCACCATCATGCTGAAGGATCCCGGCAGTAGCGGTGGACGACGGCGCGGGTTCGCCGCCGTTGATTCCGCGGGAACCGGTCCGAACTTCGCCGAGACGACGTAGAGCCGGTGCGTGGTGGGGTCGAGCCCCATATTGCGCGCGCCCAGCGCCGTTTGGAGGTTCTCGACGACGCGATACTGGTCCGGCCCGTCCTGATGGATCACCGTGAGCGTTCCGTCCGCGTTCGACGTGAAAACGTCGCTCGTGCTCGCGTCGAACGCCGCGCCATCCACACCCTGGCCGATCGGTGCCGTCGCAACAACTCGACCGGCCTCGTAGTCCGAAACCGCGAGCACGCCGCTGCGGCACCCGCTGAACAAGCGATGATGTTTCGTGTCGATCGCCATCGCGACCGGCTGCTGACAGGGCGCGGTCGACCACCGCCGCGTAACCGTCAGCGCGCGGGCGTCGATTTCCACCACTTCCCCGTTGTCGACGATGTTCACGTACACCTTGCCGTCGCCGGCGAACGCGCCGGACTCCGGCTTGCCGCCGAGCGGGATGTTGGTCACGAGCCGACCGGGCCCGGGATCGATCACCGTCGAGGAATGCGCATCGCCGTTGAACGTGAAGACGCGATTCGAGACCGGGTCGTACACGATCGCGTCGGCGTCTTCGGCAGCCGGGATGCGACTCAGCACCTGGAACGTCGCGGGATCGAACATCACGACGGAGCTGTCGTTGCCCGACGTGGCGAAGCCATGGTGTGCGGCCTCAACCAGAGCGACGCCGTGCGCCCCGTGAATCGACGAGACTTCGCCGAGCAGCGTGCCGCTCCGCGCGTCCACGACCATGAAACGGTCCTGGCGCGCGATGAAGACCCGGTGATGCGCCGGATCAGGCGTGACGTAGTCCCAGCGTCCATCGCCACCCAGAACAAACGTATGCGTTATTTGATAGGGCCCGGGATTCTGCGCGGCGAGTGCAAGGAGTAAGACGAGAGAGTTCATTTCCGGATCCGCTTTCCTTTCTTTTGTTTCGCCGCGACGGCAATGGACTTCTCCGCCCAGGGTCGCAGCGCGTCAGGATCTTCGAGGAGGTCCTCCGGCACAGCATAGTACTTCATCGCTTCGCTCCCTTCCCCGTAAGGCTGGAACGGTTTCATCCCCAGCTTTTCGAAGTCGGGCCGATTGGAGTCGTCCACCTTGAAATAGAGCGTGTCGTTGGCAATGAGCGCGAAGAAAAGGTCGCCGGCGTAAATGCCGAAGCCGCCGAACATGGATCGCGCGCGCACCTCCGACACGATGCGACTCAGCTGATCCATCACGAACGTGCGAAAACTCGCGCTGCTGGGCACACCCAGCCTATTTGCGCCGAGCCGCAGACGGCTGCGGTAGCGGCAGATCCGACGAGACGGCGCTGGCATCCTGATCAGTAAACCGCGACGCAGAACTCTGGCATCCAGACAACACAGCACACAGCACAAGGCTAGTCAGCACGACCGGGCGTGTCATAAGCGCCCCCCTGAGGAAGCTAGCGACCGACGGGAATGACCTGTGGCTAGGGCGCGACACCCCGCCCCAAAGATCATAATGTCCCGTCTATCCGCTTCCGGGTAGTTGACGCGAGCCATAACTCATGCGTAGGTAGAATAGGGGAGAGAAAGGTGGGGTGGCACATGACGTCTACCCGTTACGCCGTACTACTCCTGACCGCCACCGCGGTCGCCACGAGCCCGCGGCCGTCGCTCGCGCAAAGTGCAGGCGACGGCTTTCTGTTTCACGTCCCGGTCGCAACGTGGACCGTGCGGGGCGGGTTCGATCACGCGTTCGCGAGCGGGGACATCTTCAACTTCGTCACCAAACAACTCACCATCGACCGCTCCGACTTCAGCTCGGCGACGTTCGGCACCAACGTGGCCGTGCGCGTGTCACCAGGCAACGATCTCGTGTTCGATGTGGGTTTTAGCAACGTCTCCCGCAACTCCGAATTCCGCCGCTGGGTCGATCAGAATAATCAGCCGATCCTCCAGACGACATCGTTGCGCAAGGTGCCGGTCACGGTGGGCGTCAGGCACTACCTCTCCTCGCGCGGCCGCTCGATCGGACGGTTCGCCTGGATCCCCGCGGCACGCGAGACCTACGTGGGCCTCGGAGCGGGCCTGATGCAGTACCGGTTCCATCAAATCGGTGATTTCGTTGACGACTCGACGCACAACATCTTCCCGGACGAGTTCGAATCCAAGGCGTGGACACCGGTGCTGCACGCACTCGCCGGCGTCGACCTGGGGCTGGGGCGCTTCCTCCTGCTGAATGGGGAGGCGCGGTATACCTGGGCTCGGGGGCCCATGGGCCGGGATTATGACGGTTTCAACCGTATCGACCTGTCAGGCCTGTCGGTGACGGCGGGCCTTTCGCTCAGACTCTAGGAAGGATCGTCCCATGCGTACGCGAATCCAAACACTGCTCGTCGTCGCCGCCCTTCTGGGTGCCGGCGCTACGCCGGCCCGCGCGCAGAAGACCGCGGTCGACTCGCGCTGGCTGGCCTATCTCGGCTGCTGGGAGTCGATCGAGTCGACGAAGTCTCTTGTGTGCCTCGTGCCCGCCGCCGGCACGTCGACGGTCGATCTCCTCACGATCACCAAAGGGCAGATGGTGACTCGCGAGCCCATCGCCGCCACCGGCGAGCGCGTCGCGACCCGCCACGATGATTGCACCGGGTGGCAGAGTGTCGAGTGGTCCAGCAGCGGTACGCGTCTCTTCTTCCGTTCCGGCGACACGTGCCCCACGGGTGATCGGCTTGGCACGGGCCTCATCGCCATGGCCAGCGATGGTCACGAGTGGCTGTACATCCAGGGTATAACGCTCCAGGGGCAAACCGGAGTCCGGGCGCAGCGCTATCGCGAGGTGTCGGGCGAGCTCTCTTTGCCGGATGAAGTGAAGGACGCGCTGCCAACGGACGTCACGTTCACCATGCGGGCGCGCGCCGCCGCCGCGCTGCCCGTCGGGAGCGACGAGGTGATCGAAGCGTCGCGGCACCTGGACACCCCCGTACTCGAAACCTGGCTCGTCGAACGGGGGGAGCCGTTCACGCTCGACGCGAAGCAACTCGTCAGGCTCGCCGACGCCGGCGTGCCTGCGCGCGTCACCGATCTCATGGTGGCGCTGTCGTATCCCAAAGTGTTCGCGATCAACACCACGGCACGCGCGGGTGAGCGGCTGCCGCGGGCAAATGCGGCTCAGGGTGGGGGGGGATACGCAGGAGGAGTCCCGCTGCACGGGTATACGCCGCTGAATTCGTGCTCCCTGTACTACATGCTGTACAACCATGCGCCGTACGACTGCGCAGGTCTCTACCCCGGATATGGCTACGGATATGGATCCGGGTACGGGTGGTATCCGGGCGGCTATCCGGTGACGATCGTGTTCACCCCGAGCGCGCGCGCGCACGGGCGCGTGGTGAACGGACAGGGTTACAAGGAAGGCGCGGGCACGAATGCGGATGCAATGCCACGGTCTGGCGACTTTGGGAAAGTGACTCCAAGCGGATGGTCGACCGGAAGCACCACCAGCTCGACGAGTTCGAGCTCGAGTTCGGGCTCCGGCGAGCGGACGGCTAAACCCCGACCGTAGTTATTTGGGCGGAAGCGCTGCCGGCGGTGTTTCCGAACCCGGCGGCAGCGCGACCTGCGTCGCTAACGCCTCCATTTGTCGCTCGCGCAGCCGCGCCCAGCGCGGCAGACGCAGTGCGCCACTCGTAATCATCCCCAAACCGGCGAGCAGCAAGAACGCCATGCCCGGGATGGCGCTCACGAAAGAGCCGTCCAGCGCACTCACAATCGCGATTGTGGCGGTCACGCCGAGGGCCGCTAACCCGGCGCCGATGGACGCGCGCGCCGCGCCATGCATCGTGCCGAAACGCAGGCGGTGACCCGTTGCGGTGGGCTCGAGGAGGACCTGCAGGTTGCCGTTGGTCCACTGCCGCAGCGCGCCATCGCTCCGAGTGCGGCCGCGTGCGTTGAACACTTCGCGGAGCTGCACGACCAGACGCTCCCATTCCTCGTCCGTCAGCCGGCGATTGAGGTTAACCGTTCGAGCCACACCGATCGGCAGGCCGAGGAACGTGCGAGACTTGGCGTCGAGGCGCACATCGAGCGCCTGCGCGGCCCGGGCGACGGCTTCGGATGGAATGCCAACCTCACCACCGACGGCCTGGAGATCGGCGAGGGTCAAGCCCTCGTCCCGCGGGACGTCGTGCGGCGGGTTCTGCTGTGCTTCCGCCGCTGCCCGAAAGATCGCGGCGATTTCCTTATCGTTGTAGCGACGCTCGGCCATGCCGGAGAATTGGTAACGATACCACTCCTCGCGCAAGAGCGCGCAGCTCGATCCGGCTCGCGCGCATGGTTAGGCGCCGGCAGCCTCGAACGCCGTCCGCAGAATCGCGTATTCCGCCAGATCTTCGGGACGGTCCCATTTCATGACATGCTGTCGCAGGATCCCTTCGAACTGCATACCCGCTTTGACCATGACGCGGCCGGATGCGGGATTGCGCGTCAGATGAGACGCATGGATGCGATTGAGCGGTAAGGTCTCGAACGCGAAGCGAATCACCGCCCGCGCGGCCTCTGTTGCATAGCCGCGGTTCCAAAACGGGCGGCCAATCCAATACCCGAGCTCCGCGCGGCGATGCGGCGGTCTGAAATGCAAACCAATCGCTCCGACGAGTCCATCGGGGTTGGAAACGATCGCGAAGGTACCGCGGTCCTGCGCCTCCCACGCCGCGCGGTGAGTCCGGATCCAAGCCTCTGCCATGCCATCGAGGTATGGATGAGGGATCGTCAGCGTCGTTTCGGCGATCTCCCGCGCACCGACCAGGCGCTGCACGGTTGGGGCATCGTCGAGCACGAACGGTCTGAGCACCAGACGTTCGGTTTGTAATGTCGGCTGCGGAGGCATGCGGGCAGGACCCGATATCAGGTCATTCGCCAGCTGCTCGCGAAAACGCTCGAATTCGCCAGGCGCGTATGCCGGCCGCTTGGCGATGCGCGGGTCGATCGGACGGCCTTCAAACTGGTCACCACGGTAGCGCGGGAAGACGTGCACGTGCAGGTGCGGTGCCGTATTCCCGTGCACTTCATAGTTCATCTTGACGGGGTTCATGATTCGCGCGATGGCGCCCGAGACTTTCCGGATGTCTCGCATCAGCGCCGGCCCCTCATCATCGGTCAAGTCGTGGAGCTCGATCACGTGGCGGGCGAAGACCAAGCAGGCATAACCGCGCACAGGATCGTCAGGGCCGACGAGTACCCACGACACTTCCAGCCGGACGGCGGCATCCGGCTCGCTCCGGCACACCCGACAAGACGCCTCCGCTACTGGGGCGGGTGCCACCTGAACGCCTCGCGCGCCCTGTACACGGTCTCACCCCGTTGATTGCGGATCGTCACGAAGACGGAGAGGACCGGGGAGTCGAGGCGCGTGGTGGCAAATCGCGAGAGGAATCGTCCATCGATCATGACCGTACCCACTCGCTCGAGATCGCAGCGCAACTGCACGCGCTCGGTCCGGATTACGGGGTCGACGCAGCCCGCCTCATGCCGCGTGCCGCTGCGCGTGAACGTGAGAAAGGTCTCGGGATGGAGCGTGAGACGCGTGAAGCGGCGACCGGCTACCGTGAATTGATGGCCGGGTTCGTAGTACCCCTCGGCGTCCGCCTGCAGCGGCCTGGGCGGGGGCGCGGGCGGGCCCGGTGTCTCGGTGACGGGCGGGGGTGGCTTTTGGATCGCGACGAAAATCACCGCTGCGACGAGAAACAACCCGACGAGAAGGAGAACGCTGCCCCGCATCAGGCCATCCTACCAATTACCGCGCCGTCATGTGGCCCGCGGGGGCACCCACGCGGCGCCGCACTTCCGCGATATCGCGGACCGGACGAACCTCCACGCAGCCGGTGCGCGCCCAGGGGAACTCCGCGGCGATCCGCACCGCCTCGTCGATATCCTTCGCTTCGATCAGATTGAAGCCGCCCAGCACCTCCTTGGCCTCACTAAACGGGCCGTCCGTGACTTTGGTACGACCGTTTCGGATCCGCACCGATTTCGCCGACTCGGCGCCCTCGAGCATCTGAGACGCGATGAGCCGCCCATCCTGGTGGAGCTCGTCGGCGTGCGTGAGACAGTCGCGCATCATGCCGTCCGTTTCGGTCTGGGGCAGCGCGTCGTACAGCTTGGGGTCGTTGTAAATCACGAGCACGAATTTCACGCGGGCTCCTTTATCGCATGTCCGCCAAACTCATGGCGCAGTGCGGCAATCAACTTGGCACCGAACGACTCTTCCTGGCGCGACCTGAGCCGCGCGAGCAGCGACAACGTGATGACCGGCGCCGGCACGTCCAAGCGCAGCGCCTCTTCGATCGTCCAACGTCCTTCCCCGGAGTCCTCAACGTAGCCACGAACCCCGGACAGCCGCCCGTCGCGCGCCAGCGCCCGCTCGGCGAGCTCGTTCAGCCAGGAGCGCACCACGCTCCCGTGGTTCCACAGCTTTGCAATCTGGTGCAAATCGAACGTGAAATCCTGCGACGCGTGCAGAATCTCATACCCCTCGGCGTACGCCTGGAGCATGCCGTACTCGACCCCGTTGTGCACCATCTTTACGTAGTGCCCTGCTCCGGGGGGACCAACGTGGGCGTAGCCGTCTGGCGCCGCGAGCGTCCGAAAAACCGGCTCGCAATGTCGGAACGCCGCCGGCGAGGCGCCGATCATGAGACAATAACCGCCTTCGAGACCCCAGATGCCGCCGCTCGTCCCGACGTCGATGAACTCGATGCCCTTGGCCTGAAGCGCCTCGGCGCGGCGCAGTGAGTCGCGGAAATTCGAGTTCCCGCCCTCGATGATGATGTCGCCGCGGCTGAGTCGGGGCACGAGCTGCTCGATGGTGCTCTGCACCGGCGCGCCGGCGGGCAGCATCACCCAGACGACGCGCCGAGGGGATAGCTGGCGTGCGATGTCGGCGACGTTTTCGGCCTTCCTGACGCCCTTGCCGACATACGCCTTCACGGCCTCCGCGCTCTGGTCGTAGACGATCAGCTCGTGACCACCCTGAATCAGCCGCCGCACCATGTTCCCGCCCATGCGACCCAACCCGATCATCGCCAGCTGCATCGTTGCGCGCTCCGCGAAGGCGTTGCGGTAAGCGTAGCACCGAATCCATTAGCGGGATAGGATTGGGCCACGCTGTGCACACTGGACTCTACATAATCATGGGCGTCTCGGGCTCCGGCAAGACGACAGTCGGAGCGAAGCTCGCGCGCGCGCTCCAGCTCGCGTTCCTCGAAGGCGACGACCTGCACCCGGCTCAAAATGTCGAGCGAATGGCGGCTGGAATCCCGCTGACCGATGACGACCGCCGCCCTTGGTTACTCGCGATCGCGGGTCAATTGCGCGACGCAAGGCGCGCGGGCGTGGGTCTGGTCGTCGCGTGTTCGGCGCTCAAACGCAGCTATCGTGACCTGCTGCGCTCCGTTGGGGCCGCGGACGTACGCTTCGTCTATCTCAAGGGAACCCGCGCAATCCTCGCCGAACGCCTGGCCAACCGGCGCGGTCATTTCATGCCGCCGGCCCTGCTCGACAGCCAGGCCGCCACACTGGAAGAACCGGCACCGGACGAGCACACGTGGGTGTGCGATATCCGCGAGACGCCTGACGCGATCGTCGCCGATTTGGTGAAGCGCGCGGCATGAGCCCAAACACGCTCCTGCTGCTCTACGCCTTCCTGGCGGTGCTTGCGCTGATCGTCCTGATCGCGGTCTTCAAACTCCATCCCTTCGTTGCGCTGGTCGTCGTATCGCTCGGCCTGGGCGCAGCGGCGGGGATGCCGCTCTCCACCGTGGTCAAAGCGTTCCAGGACGGCGTCGGTGGCGTTCTGGGATTCGTCGCAGTCGTGGTCGCCCTCGGCACGATGTTGGGCAAGATGATGGCGGAGTCCGGCGGTGCCGCGCGCATCGCGACCACGCTCATCGCGCTGTTCGGAGAGCGACGCGTGCACTGGGCAATCATGGTCGTCGCGTTCCTCGTCGGCATTCCCGTGTTCTTTCAAGTGGGCTTCATGCTCCTGATTCCCCTGGTATTCACCATTGCGCGCCGGTCAGGACTGTCGCTCGTGAAGATCGGAATTCCGCTGGTCGCGGGGCTGTCGGTGGTGCATGGAATGGTGCCACCGCATCCGGCTGCGATGCTCGCGGTCCAAGCCTACCGCGCCGACATCGGGCGCACGATCGCCTATGCGATCCTGGTCGGGCTGCCGACCGCGGCGCTGGCGGGCCCGATCTTCGCCACGTGGATCACGCCGCGTATCCAGCTTCCCGCCCACAATCCGATGGCCACGCAGTTGTCCGGCGACACCTCAGGCGAGATGCCGAGCTTCGGGCTCACACTCTTCACGGTGCTGCTCCCCGTGATCCTGATGCTCGCCGCGAGTGTCGCCGACGTCGCGCTCGACACAACCAGCGCCATCCGTGCAACAATTGATTTCGTCGGCAGCCCGATCGTCGCGCTGCTCGTCGCCCTGCTCTTCTCTTTTTGGTCGCTGGGATACCGCCAGCACTTTACGCGCGATCAGATCCTCAAATTCGCGAATGACTGCCTGGGTCCCACTGCCACGATTCTGCTGGTGATCGGCGCGGGCGGTGGCTTCAACCGCGTGCTACTCGAGAGCGGAGTGGGCAAAGCCGTTGCCGACCTCGCGCTGGGATCGCACGCCTCGCCCCTGGTCCTGGCCTGGACCGTTGCGGCCCTGATCCGTGTAGCCACCGGCTCGGCGACCGTGGCGATGACGACGAGCGCGGGGATCGTTGCGCCAATCGCGGCGGCGATTCCAGGCTCGAATGCCGAGCTGCTCGTGCTCGCGACGGGCGCCGGCTCGCTGGTGCTTTCGCACGTGAACGATGCGGGGTTCTGGCTCATCAAGGAGTTCTTCAACATGACCGTGCCGCAGACACTGAAGACATGGACAGTGGCCGAGACGATCATCGGCATCGCAGGATTAGGGTTTACGCTGCTGCTCAGCTTGGTGGCGGGGTGTGCGCCGCGCGAGCCGGAGCTGAGCGCGCAAGGATGGATCGATGTGACGGCGACGCTCGATCCCGCGCGCACGCCGATCTACGAGGGCGATGCCCCGATGCGATTTGATTTTCTCAAGAACATGAAGCAGGGCGACAAGCTCACCTTGTCGGCCTACTCGCTGGGCGCGCACAGTGGGACGCACATCGACGCGCCGATGCACTTCATCGCGAACGGTGCACCCATCGATGAGGTGGCGCTCGAGCCATTGATCGGCGCCGCACGCGTGATTGCCATCCCCGACGGCGTGCAGGCGATCGACGCGGCGGAGCTCACCAAGCACGATTGGCGGGGCGCGAGGCGTGTGTTGTTCCGCACGCGAAGCTCGCTGCGCAGCTGGATGGACTCGGCCTTTCATAAGGACTTCGCGTACATCGCTCCGGACGCGGCGCAGCTCCTCGCGGACGCCGGCGTCGTGCTCGTCGGCGTGGACTACATCTCGGCCGAGCAGTTCGGCGCGGCGGCGCCGCGGACCCATCAGATTCTGCTGGGCCGCGGGATTCCCATCGTGGAGGGACTCGACCTGCGACCGGTGGAGGCGGGCGACTACGATCTGATCGTCTTACCGCTCAAGGTCAAAGGCCACGAGGGAGCGCCGGCGCGGGCGATCGTGCGGAAGCGGTAGCTTAGCTGGCGATGGGCGATCGGAGCGCGTAGATCGTACCCTCCATATCCATCGCGTAGATCCTGTCTGCGTCGACATCCACCAGCCCGCAGCTAAACAGATCGTCGTCGCGATGGATGTTGTGCAGCCGGCCGCCCGTTGCAGGGTCCACGATTCCGAGCCCATCCAGCCGCGTCTCGAATATCAGGCCCGAGGCCTCGTGAAAACGAATTGCGACGACGAACTCGGCCGCCGGAACGTGGAAAAGGTCTTTCGTCCCGTTGAACGCCACCAGCGCCCCGCGCAGTGTCTCTGCGTCACGCCGCGTCCGATCTCTGAGGACGCTCACGATAGAGTCCCGGCAGAGCGTGACGGCCCGCACCTGCAGCGACGGCCATTGCTTGCGAAACGCGATGTCCCCGGTGGCGGCATCCAGCGCGTAGATCGAATCCGCCGTTGATGCGAAGACCTGGCCCCTTTGTGCCAGGATCTCGTCGACACACGGCCCGTCGATCGACTGCTGCCAGAGCTCACGGCCCGTCGGGATGTCGTATGCCGCGATGAGGCCCGCATTGCACGCGATCACCGCGATGTCGTCGTGGATCGCGGCGGTCGCATTCACTTGATTGTTCCGCTCAGTCGAGACCTGCTTCGCCCAGAGCAAATGGCCCGATGCCGCATCGAGACAATGAAACATGCCGGCACGGTCGCCGATGAAGACTCGGGCCTGGTGATATGTCGGGCAGGAGTAGATCGTCTCCCGGCTGTTCGGGATTGGGGAAAAAGACCACTGCCGAGTGCCCTGCGCCGCGTCGAGGCAATACAACGTCTTGCTGGACTTCGCAAAGATCCACCCATCAGCAGCAACGACTTGTGCTCCGGCGAAACCATCCAACAGGGAAAACCACTGCAGTTCGCCGGTCGCCTTGTGCACAGAGTAGATCGCGCCGGGGGAGAACACGGACGCCACGACGGAATCACCGATGACCAGCGGATTGGGATGCTGCGTGTGGGGCGGAAGGACCGCCGCGTGCGTAGCCGGAACACGGTACGTCCATAGCCGCAGAGTATCCACGAGGTGGTGGCTGCGCGCCTCCGGCGGTTCGGTGCGGTCCACGCGCCTAACCGCGCTGTACACCGGCAGCTTGAACCCAGCGTGCCGCTGCCCGTTGCATCAACGCCTGCCCATGCCAGGCGCACAAGACTGGCACGTCACCTGGGATTTGGGCAGCCAGCCGCGGATGCGCGAACAAGACCACGAGTGATGCCCCAGGCACCAGCCGCTCGAGCTTCGCGACTGACTGCGCGCCCAGATCGGCGCGGCCCTTCCACGATCTCGGCTCCGCATAGACCAGAACAATCTGGGGCCTGGGGCTTGGGGCCTGGGGGCTGGTCACCCTGACTCCTCGCTCACGCAGCGCTGCGTGAAAGACATTCCGCGGCGGGATCGTGTATGGACCTCCGACGTCGTCGTCGACAATCGTGACGGCAAGGGATTTCGAAAGCGCTGGCGACGTCCCACGAATCAGATGAACGGCTCGATCAGATAGACTATCGGCGAACTTCTGATGCTCGACTAGCATCGCGTCGTCCACGCGTCCCGCGTCCCCCATCCCCCACTCCCCGAGGCTTTTCTCGTATCTCGCCAGTGCCTCCACAGCCCTCGCAGCCGGGACACCTTCCAGCGCGTGGACGACACCAGCCCAATCCGTCGGATACAGCAGCATGTCGCACCCGGCGGCGATCGCCGCCGCTGCCGCTTCACCCTCCGGCGCCGCCGCAGTCGCGCCGCCCATGATGAAGGCATCCGTTACCGTGAGCCCGCTGAACCTCAGTGTGTCGCGCAGATACCCGAGTATGATCGGAGAGAACGTCGCGGCAGAGCCGCTCGCGTCCCAGCGCGGGTAGGCGACGAACGCCGGCATGACACTCCCGACGCCGGCGTCCACGGCCGCTTTGAACGGCGCGACGTCGGTGCGCTGCACGTCGTCACCCAACGCTTCGACAATGGGAAGGCCTTCGTGCGAGTCCGTCGTGGTCCGCCCATGTCCGGGGTAGTGCTTGGCACACGCAAGCGCCCCATGTTCCTGGCAACCACGAATCCAGGCGGCCGCATGCGCCGCCACGCGTTCCGGATCAGCATCGAACGAGCGCGTCTGCACGATCGGGTTCTTCGGCTCGATGTCGAGATCGCAGACCGGCGCGAATATCCAGTTGAGCCCGACCGCGCGTGCTTCGGTGGCGGTTATCGCCGCCGCGGCATACGTGGCATCGAGATCGTTGAGAAACCCGAGCGCGGCGGGCGGCGGCAGCTCGGTGAGACCCTTCACCTGTTGCCCCGGCCCCCGCTCGAAGTCCGAGCCGAGCAGCAGTGGACGGCCGGCAACGTCGCGCAGTGCTCTCGCGAGCGCGGTGACGGCGGCGCGCGTGCCGCCGAAGAGAATGAATCCGCCCACTCCAGCGGCCAGCGCTTGCTCGATTTTCGTGCGTTCGGACTTGAAGGAGCCGCGTCGCCAGCGGAGCGCCGGACACACGAGGCGCGCACGCGGGAGGGGAGGCAGAATCATGCGGGCGTGATGTGTCCCAACACGCGCGGTCCCCGCGCGCCCGTCGCCGCCGGCAGATTGCCCGGCTTCCCGGAGACGGTCTGCATGCCGAGAAACGCGAACGCGACCGCTTCTTTCGCCTCGCCGTCGAAGAACAGCTGATCGAATAGCACGACGGGGCGCGGCTGGATCTTTGCGGCCAGTCGTTCGACCAGCGCGGGATTCTTGGCGCCGCCACCCGAGATCACCACCTCCGCGATTTCTTCGTCCCCCGTCCCCCTGCCCCCTTCCCCCCAACGCGCAATCGCCCGCCCGATCGATTCCGCCGTGAGCGCCGTCGCAGTGGCGATCGCGTCATTGTCGGAGCCGCCGGCTTTCTTGACCCGCGCGAGCACCTTGTCGGCGTAATCGATCCCGAACCGCTCGCGCCCCGTGCTCTTGGGCGGCGGCTGATCGAAATACGGATCCGCCAACAGCTCCTCGAGGAGCTTAGCGACCGGCCGGCCGCGGCGGGCGCGCTCGCCATCGCGGTCGTACGGCGCGTCCGGATCCAGGCGCCGCGTGATCGCGTCGATCACGGCGACGCCCGGGCCGGTGTCGAACGCAAACGCACCCTCGGCCACACCGCGCCGCGGCACCCAGGTGACATTCGCCATCCCGCCGACGTTCAGCAGCCAGCGCCCGTGCTGTTCATGCCCGAACAGCATGACATCGGCGAGCGGGACGAGCGGCGCGCCCTGCCCTCCCGCAGCCACGTCGCGCGCGCGAAAGTCGCTCACCACGCGAACGCCGACGCGCTCGGCCAGCACGGCGGCGTCGCCGAGCTGGAACGTCGCGCGCCCGGGCTCATGCCAGATCGTTTGGCCGTGGGATGCGATAAACGACAGATCTTTGGGCGACGCGCGCGCCTGCGCCAGCAAGCCGAGGACGGCAGCGGCAAACCGTTCGCCCAGCGCGACGTGCAAAAACGCCACGTCCTTCGGCGTGCCGCGCGCCATCGCGTCGATGATTGCGCCACGCTCCGCCGAGCTGTACGGCTCCTGGCGGAAGGCGACGAGCTCCGCGCCTCCGGCACCGTCCCGCAGTCGTACCAGGGCCGTCGAGATCCCGTCGAGCGATGTCCCCGACATCACGCCGACCGCGAGCGTGTCGCTCATCGCGTCACGGCGGGCGGATCGCCGACGACGGGACGGACGAAGCCGCCGGCCGCCTCGAGCAGCCGGCGCGCCTCTGCGGCGCTGACCTTGCGACGCGCCATCACGATCGCGAGCTTGACGCTCCCGCCAGCGCCCGTGATCGCCTCGCGCGCTTCCTCGCGACTCACGCCACAACACTCCATCACGATCCGCTCGCCGCGGTCGTGCAGCTTGGCGCTCAAGGCGACCAGGTCCACCATAAGGTTGCCGTAGACCTTCCCCAGCCGGATCATCGCCCCCGTCGTCAGCGTGTTGAGGACCAGCTTGGTCGCGGTGCCGGCCTTGAGGCGCGTGGATCCCGTCAGCACCTCGGGCCCCGTGATCGGGTTGATGACGACGTCGCAGGTCTCGGCGAGGACCTTCGGTGGCTTCGAGCAGGTGACGAGGACGGTCCGTGCCCCGAGTGTTTGCGCCCGGGATAGGGCCATACGCACGTACGGGGTGGTGCCGCTGGCGGCGATCCCGACGACGACGTCGCGATTCGTGACGCCCGCCGTGTCCATCGCCGCACCACCCGCATTGACGTCGTCCTCCGCCCCTTCAGCGCTCTTCACGAGCGCCGGGTAGCCCCCCGCGATTACGCCGACCACCATCGTCGGCGGCACACCAAATGTCGGCGGGCATTCGGTCGCGTCGAGCACGCCGAGACGGCCGGAGGTCCCCGCACCCACGTAGACCAGCCGGCCCCCGGCCCGGAATGCCTGGACGATCAGGTCGATGGCGGCCGCGATGCGTTCGCGTTCGCCGCGCACGACGCCCGCGACCGTCGCGTCCTCCCCATTCATCAGGTCCACGATCTCGAGACTCGAGGCCACATCGATGCGCTCGGTACGCGGATTGCGCTGCTCGGTGGCCCGCGGGTCCCGAAAACCGAGGTTTGTCATGGAGGAGAATTAGACGATAAGATTACGAATGCGAAAGATCCTCGCTGTAATCATCGCCTTGGCGGCCGCCGGATGCGGCGGCGTCCGTCCACCAGAAACGCCCGCGCCGGTCATCCGGGGCGCCCCCATCATCCCCGCGACGTGGACATTGCGCTCGCAGCCGGTGACGGCGCCTCATGCCATGGTCGTCACGGCCCATCCGCTCGCTACACAAGCCGGCGTGGAGATCCTGAAGGAGGGTGGGAACGCCATCGATGCCGCGGTAGCCGTGGCGTTCGCGCTGGAAGTCGTCTATCCGGTCGCGGGGAACGTCGGCGGCGGCGGGTTCATCGTCTACCGCACGGCCGCCGGCGAGGTGGCGGCACTCGACTATCGCGAAGCGGCTCCGTCCGGCGCGAGCCGCGACATGTATGTCGATTCCGCCGGGAATGTCACCGACAAGAGTCGCATCGGACACCTCGCCGCAGGCGTCCCCGGAAGCGTCGCGGGGCTCCACGCGGCCTGGAAGCGTTACGGCTCGCTGCCGTGGGCGACGCTGCTGGCGCCCGCGATTCGGCTGGCACGGGGCCACGTCATAGATGCGGATCGCAGCCGCAACATCGCCGGCGACCGGGAGCTGCTGGCGCGATTCCCCGCCAGCCGGACGCAGTTCTTGCCGGGCGACAGCGCGCCCGCGCCCGGCACCACGTGGAAGCAACCGGACCTCGCGCGCACGCTGCAGCTCATCAGTGATTCCGGGCCTGACGTCTTCTACCGCGGCCAGATCGCGGATCTGATCGTCGCCGAGATGCACCGCGGTGGGGGGTTGATCACGAAAGAAGACTTGGGGCGCTACCAGGCCAAGTGGCGTACGCCGGTGCGGCTCACCTATCGCGGCTCTACGATCTACTCGATGCCGCCGCCCTCGTCCGGCGGCGTGACGATGGGCGAGATCCTGAATATCCTCGAGGGCTTCGACACCATCCCCAGGTTCGGGACGCCGGCGTATGTACACCTCCTGACCGAGGCGATGCGCCGAGCGTTCATCGACCGCAATCGCTGGCTGGGCGACCCCGACTTCGTGGACATGCCCCTCGACCGTTTGCTCTCGAAACCGTACGCGGCCACGTTGCGGGCTCAGATCGATCCACAGCACGCGACTCCCACGCCGCCGGCCGCGACGGGCCGTGAAGGGATGAACACGACGCATTACTCCATCGTGGACGCGCAGGGAAACGCGGCGGCCGTCACCACGACGCTCAACGGCGGGTTCGGGAGCGGCGTCACCGTCACGGGTGCCGGATTCCTCTTGAACAATGAAATGGATGACTTCACCTCGGCGCCCGGCAAGCCGAACATGTACGGCCTCGTGCAGGGCGAAGCCAACGCCATCCAGCCCGGCAAGCGGATGCTCTCGGCGATGACGCCGTCCATCGTCCTCGACAAGAGTGGCCAGCTCGAAATGGTGGTCGGGACGCCTGGAGGTCCGACGATCATCACGTCGGTGGCACAAGTCATCCTCGATGTCCTCGATCAAGGCATGGATCTGAGTGCCGCGATGGCGGCACCGCGGATCCACCACCAGGCTCTTCCCGACGTGATTCGCTACGAGGACGGAGGCTTCAGCGACGCGACGCTCCAGGCGCTGCGGGCGATGGGACATCGCCTCGACGCGTGGCGCGGTAGACAGGGGCTCGTGGAGGCCATACAGCGCACCGCGGGCGGATGGGTTGGTGTGCCTGACCCGCGTTCCGCCGGCGGTGCACTCGGCTACTGAACCTGACACGGGAGTCTTGCATGCGCTTTGCAACCCAAGCCTCACCGGCCGATGTGCTCATCGTCGGCTCCGGAGCCGGCGGTGGGATGGCCGCATACGCCCTCACCCGCGCCGGCGTCAACGTTACCCTGCTCGAGGCGGGCCGTCCGTGGGACAACACGACCGACTCCGCGATGTTGACCTGGCCATACGAGTCGCCACGCCGCGGCGCTTCCACCAAAGAACGGCCCTTTGGTGAGTTCGACGGCTGCATCGGTGGATGGGAAATCCCCGGGGAGCCCTACACCGTCGCGCAGGGGAACAGGTTCCGCTGGTGGCGCGCGCGGATGGTGGGTGGCCGGACGAACCACTGGGGTCGTATCTCGCTGCGCTTCGGCCCGCGCGACTTCAAGGCGAAGACGTTCGACGGCCTGGGCGACGACTGGCCAATCAGCTACGACGACGTCCGGCCCTACTACGAGAAGCTCGAGCAGCTGGTGGGCGTCTTCGGGAGCAAGGAAAACATCCCGAACGCACCTGACAGCCTGTTCCTGCCGCCGCCCAAGCCGCGCTGCTACGAGTTGCTCGTGCAGCAGGCGGCGCGCCGGCTCAATGTCACCTGCGTCCCTTCTCGCCTCTCGATCCTGACCCGGCCGCTGCCCGGGCGCGCGGCGTGCCATTACTGCGGGCAGTGTAACCGCGGCTGTAAGACGAATTCCAACTTCTCGTCGACCAACGTGCTGATCGCCCCCGCGCTAAAGACGGGCAAGCTCACGCTGCTGACCAACGCGATGGCGCGCGAAGTCACGCTGGGCCGGGACGGCCGCGCGAGTGGCGTCACATACATAGACACGAAAGACGGCGGCGAGCACCACATCGACGCCCGCGTCGTCGTGCTGGCCGCCAGCGCCTGCGAAACCTCCCGGCTGCTGCTCAACTCGAAATCGCCGTCATTCCCGAACGGGCTTGCGAACGGCAGCGGCACGGTGGGCAAATATCTCACCGACACGACCGGCACGGACGTCGGGGGATTCGTTCCGAAGCTGATGGACCACATTCCCCACAATCACGACGGCGTCGGCGGCATGCATGTCTACATGCCGTGGTGGCTCGACAACAAGAAGCTCGACTTCCCGCGTGGCTACCACATCGAGGTCTGGGGCGGCGCCGACATGCCCGACTACGGCATTCTGGGCGGAATCCAGAACTACCCGCCCGGCGGTGGCTACGGCAAGCAGCTCAAGGCGGACTACCGCCGCTACTATGGCGCCTATGTCGGCTTCTCCGGCCGTGGGGAGATGATTCCCAACGAGGGCAGCTATTGCGAGATCGACCCCAGAGTCGTAGACCGCTGGGGGATCCCGGTGCCGCGCTTCCATTGGCAGTTCACCGATCACGAGCACCTGCAGGTGAAGCACATGCAGGAGACATTCCGCGCGCTCATCAAGGAGATGGGCGGCACGCCCTGGGGGGATATGCCGAGCAAAGAGGATGGCTACGGCATCGCGGCGGGTGGCGTGATCATCCACGAATTGGGCGGCGCGCGCATGGGCGCCGATCCAAAGACCTCGGTCGTGAACTCGAATTGCCAGACCCACGAGGTCAAGAATCTCTTCGTGGCCGATGGCGCGCCGTTCACGTCGCAAGCCGACAAGAATCCCACCTGGACGATCATGGCGCTGTCCTGGCGGACGTCCGACTACATCGCGGCACAGCTGAAAGCGAGGATCCTATGAAGCGGCGCGAAGCCGTCGGCGCGATGGCGATGGCCGCGCTCACGGCTGCTTTCAAATGGACACCGGCAGAGGCGGCAAAGGCGGCAGGGTTGGCGCGCGAGGCACTAAAAGCGCCGTACGCGCCGGCATTCTTCACTCCCCACGAGTGGGACACGGTGCGCGTCCTCGCGGATCTGGTCATTCCAAAGGACGAGCGCTCAGGCAGCGCCACCGACGCCGGCGTCCCCGAGTTCATGGATTTCATGATGAACGATCGGCCCGACGGTCAAACGCCGATGCGTGGCGGGCTCGCCTGGCTGGACAACGAGTGCTCCGAGCGGTTTACCAAGACGTTCGTCGCGGCGACGCCGACTGAACAAACCGCCGTGCTCGACGACATTGCCTGGCCCAAGAAGGCGAAGCCGGACATGAGCCAGGGGGTCGCCTTCTTCAACATGTTCCGGGATATGACCGCATCGGGCTTCTGGTCCAGCAAGATCGGCGTGGCCGATCTCGACTATCGAGGCAACACATTCGTGCAGGAGTGGGCGGGCTGTCCTCCGGAAGCGCTGCAGAAACTTGGCGTCCAATACGAGGACTGAATGGCGAAGCGACTTGGCATCGGGATCGTGGGGAGTGGCTTCAACGCCAAATTCCACCTGCTGGGATTCGTCGGCGTCCGGGACGCCGACGTCCTCGGCATCTGGAGTCCCAACCAGAAGAACGCCGCCGCCACGGCCACGATCGCAAAAAAGCTGGGCGTCGGCGACGCCAAGCCGTATCCGTCCATCGCGGCGATGGTCGAGGATCCGGCCATCGACGCGATTTGGCTCTGCGGCCCCAATCACGCTCGCATCGACAACGTGGAAGAGCTGGTGAGCACGATCGAGCGCGGGAAGGGCAAGCTGCTCGGCCTCGCATGTGAAAAGCCGCTGGCGCGCAATGTCGCCGAAGCCAAACGCGTCGTGGAGCTCGTCAAGAAAGTCGGCCTGCCGACGGGATACCTCGAGAACCAGGTCTTCTCGCCGCAGGTCGAGGTGGGACGTACCTTGCTCTGGGCGCGCGGCGCCAAGCTGACCGGCCGGCCCTATCTGGCGCGCGCGGCGGAAGAGCACAGCGGCCCGCATGCCCCCTGGTTCTGGCGGGGCGCGCAACAGGGGGGCGGCGTGCTGAACGACATGATGTGTCACTCGTCGCTGCTGGTCCAACATCTCCTCACCGATCCGGCGAAGCCGCGGAGCTCCGTCCAGCCGGCGAAAATCACGGCCCACATCGCGAGTCTGAAGTGGTCCCGCCCCCACTACAGCAAGAAGCTCAGCGAGGCGATGGGGCAGGACGTGGATTACGCGAAGACGCCGTCCGAAGATTTTGCCAGCGTGGTGATCGATTTCGCCACCGACGACGGCCATCGCGTCTTGGGTGAAGCGACGACGTCCTGGAGCTTCGTCGGCGCCGGCCTGCGGCTCTCAGCGGAATTGCTGGGCCCCGAGTACTCGTTGTCGTGGAACTCGCTCGACTCGGGTCTCAAGCTGTTCTTCAGCCGCGAGGTGCAAGGCAAGGCTGGCGAAGACCTGGTCGAGAAACAGAACGCCGAAGTCGGGCAGATGCCCGTCGTGGCGAACGAGGCGGCGGCGTATGGGTACGAGGCCGAGGACCGTCATTTCGTACAGGCGTTTCTCAACCAGCAGCCGCCCGCGCTCACCTTCGACGATGGCTTGCAGGTCGTGAACGTTCTGATGACCGCATACATGAGCGCCGAGCAGGGCTGCACACTCGACTTCCCCGGCTCAGGCGTCGAGACGTTCGTCCCCGCGGTTGCGAAGGGAACATGGAAGCCATGATCGGCACGCTAGCTTTGTTGCTGATGGCACAGACACCGCAGCAGTGGCCGCAGCACTCGATGGACCGCCCTCGGCCTCCCGTCGTCGATCCTGGCCCTGAGCGCCCTCCCACCCCGGCGCCGAAGGACGCGATCGTACTGTTCGACGGGACGAACCTGTCGCAGTGGCGCGCGCAGGACAGCACGGCCGCGAAATGGACGGTGAAGGATGGTTACGTCGAGGTGAAGGCCGGAACCGGCATGCTGGTCTCCGCTCGCGGCTTCGGCGACGTGCAGCTGCACATCGAGTGGGCGACGCCGGCGGTCGTGCAGGGCGAAAGTCAGGAGCGTGGCAACAGCGGGATCTTTTTGATGGGGAGGTACGAGCTCCAGGTCCTCGATTCCTATCAGAACGACACCTATCCCGACGGGCAGGCCGGTGCGATCTACGGCGAGAACCCGCCGCTCGTCAACGCCACCCGGCCGCCGGGCCAGTGGCAGGCGTATGACGTCATCTTCCATCGGCCGCACTTCAAGGCTGACGGCACACTCGAACGTCCGGCGCGCATGACCGTGTTTCTGAATGGCGTGTTGATCCAAGACAACTTCGAGCTTGTCGGGCCGACGGCGAATCAGGCGAGGCCACCGTATCGAGCGCATCCGGACAAATTGCCGTTGCGACTACAGGATCACGGCAACCCGGTGCGTTATCGGAATATCTGGCTCAGAGAGTTGGAGTAGAGGCGGTCTCGCGAGCCGGCGCCTTGAACAGCGCCGTAAAGAACACCAGGACTGCCGCGGCGAATGCGGCGGGCAGCCACCAGAAGCTCTGCCACTGCGGAAGCGTCAAGGCGGTCGCGCCCGACAGGAATCGATCGTAGACGTTCCCCGCAATCTGCGCGCCGATCAGCATTCCCACTCCGTAGGTCACGAGCACCAAAAAGCCTTGCGCCTGTCCGCGCACCGCCGGCGTCGACTTCTTGTCGACGTAGATCTGGCCGGTCACGAAGAAGAAGTCATAGCAGGGACCGTGGAGCGCGATGCCCAGCAGTATCATCCAGAACACGGCAGCGGGAGCGGCCAGTGCAAAGAGCGCGTACCGCAGCGTCCAGGCGCCCATTCCCATCATCAGCATCTTCTTCACGCCGAGCCGCATGAACAACATCGGCATAATGAGCATGAAGAACGTCTCGGAGATCTGCCCCACCGTCTGCGTGGCGGCGATCTTCTGCACGCCGGCCGCCCCCAGGAACAGCTGCGTGAAGTTGTAGTACGCAGCGAGCGGGATGCACAACAGCAATGAGGCGATGATGAACACATAGAATGGCCGGTCGCCGAGCTGTTTCAGCGCGTCCAGTCCCGCGATGCTGCGCAGCGAGACGGGCTGGCCGCGCCCCGACGGCGGCGTATGCGGCAGCGTGAAACAGAAGAGCCCGAGGACGATGCTGGCCGTCGCGGCCGTGTACAGCGGTAGCGGCGTCTGTTCCGGAATGCCGCCCATGATCTTCCCGAGCAGCAGGCTGATGAAGAGTCCGGCCACGATCCATCCGATGGTACCGAACACGCGGATCAGCGGGAACTGCTGCTCCTGCGACTCGATGTGATGGAACGCGAGGCTGTTCGCCAGGCCCAGCGTCGGCATGTAGCAGAGGTTATAGAGGAGCAGGAGCAGAATGAACGTGGTGGGCTCGGCGGCGAATTGCGGCGTGGCGAAAAGGAGCAGCCCACCCAGCAGATGCAGTGTGGCGAGGACTTTCTCCGTCGCGAAGTACCGGTCCGCCACCAGGCCAAGGAAGAACGGCGCGACGATCGCCGCCACGGGATTGACCGTGTACGGCCAGTGGGTCAGCGTCGCCATGCCGTGATTCGTCATGTACACGGCGATAGACGTGTACCATGCCCCCCAGATGAAGAACTGGAGGAACATCATCGTAGAAAGCTTGGTGCGGATCACCGCGTCAGGATGCCGAGACCGCGAGTTCCTTCGTCAGCCGAATGATGATATGCGCCCCCGCCGGCAAGACGATGTCCGAGTCCTTGGTCTGGTGTGCCACACCGGCACCGGCGGCTGCACCCACCACGCCGCCGATGATCGTGCCCTTCTTGTTGCCGCCCAGGACGCGTCCGAGAATCGCGCCCGCAGCCGCGCCCGCTCCGACCTTGGCCGCGTCACCCGAGGTGACCCCTCGGCCCTTGTGAATCGTCTCGAGCGAGTCGACGGACGCCTCGATCGGATACGACTTGCCGCGTACAGTGATGCTCGAGACACTCAGCGTCAAGGTCCCCGGCGTACTGGGATTGGGCGACGGTTTGACGTCGGCGATCTTGCCGTTGACGACCGAGCCCGCGGGAATCACGACGCGACCGGAGGCGTTGCGGACATCCTCCACGACGCGCGCGGTGAACGCGTCACCGACTTTCGCGGTGCGCGAGGAGATGGTATCGGAAGCGGCGATGTCCATCTTCGTCCCGACCCCTAGCCGCGCCATCGGGGGCGGAGCGGGCGGACGCGGGGGCGCCGGAGGTGAATTGGTGCGGTTCGTGGGAGTATGCGTCGCCGGCGGCGGGGTTGTCCGCTGGTCTGCAACGTCGCGCATCTGCCCCGTCGATTCGGCGGGCGCCAGCGTCAGGTTGCGGGCGGTCGAATCGCTGGCCTGGCTCTGATCCTGTCCTTTTTGACAGGCGCCCAGGCCCAGAGCGATCGCGGTCGCGAAAATCGCAAGACGAGTCATAACATCCTCTCGGTGACAGCCGTGGTTAGCCTACAACCGATCCCGCAAAAACTGCGGCGTCAGGCTCTGTAAGTACCCGGCGAGCAGCGTGAAGCTATCGGTGACGAGCAGGATGCCCAACACGATCAGCATGCCGCCCGCGATGCGGTCCACCCATACTATGTAGGGGCGGAACCGTTGAAACCAGACCAGGAATCGATCCAGCGCCAGCGCCGTCAATAGGAACGGGATAGCGAGTCCGAGTGCGTACACCGCCAGCAACCCCATCCCCTGACCCAGGCCCGTCTGCGTGGCCGCGAGCGTCAGAATGCCGCCGAGAATCGGCCCGATGCAGGGCGTCCACGCGGCTCCGAAGGTGAATCCGACGACGCCGGAGCCGAAGTAGCCTAGCGGCTTGTTGGCCAGCTGGATGCGCCATTCGCGCATCAGCAACGCGGGCCGTAGGATCCCGAGCAAATAGATCCCGAACGCAATCAGCAGCACACCGCCGACCCGTCCCAGCCACACCTGATAGTCGCGGAGCAACTGGCCCACCGCCGACGCCGCCGCCCCGAGCAGCACGAACACCAGCGAAAACCCGGCGACGAACCACAGTCCATGGAGCAGCGCCGTGCCGCGCCGACGCTCTGCTTCCTCGACCGACATCCCCGTGAGAAACCCGACGTAGCTCGGAATGAGCGGCAGGACGCACGGCGACAGAAAGCTCAGCAGACCGGCCGCGAACGCGACGACGGCACTCACATCAGCCGCAGAACGCAACCGCCGAGACGACGGTGGTCCATCGTGCGTCGGACCCGCATTCCGCGGTCGACGTCACGTTCATCGTACGCACGATCTCGCCCGAGAGCAGCCATTGCTCGCGACGCTCGTCCCACGCCTTCTCGGGGTCGAACGGCACGCCCAACACGGTCCCCAACATCGAGGCGGCAAGATCTTCGGCGTACTCGCCGGCGACCACCTCGTTCTGCCCGTAACTGTGGTGCTCGGAGATGTATCCGTGGTGCGAGGCGTCGGCGGGCAAAGCGAGTCCAATGGAAGCGGCGACCAGGCGGCTGGGCTCGTTCGTCGCCGACTCCGCCACCACGGTGAACACAATTTGGCCGGGCTTCAGCATGCTCAGCCCCTCCTCGCGATCGACCAACTCGCAATGAGGGGGAAAAATTGAGCTCACCCGCACGAGATTGAAGTTGGCAAGGTGCGCATCGCGCAGCGCCATCTCGAAACTGGTGAGCTTTTCTTTGTGCCGGCCGACACCCTTCGTGAGAAAGGCCTTGGTCGGGATGAACATTCTGGCGTCAATCAACCTCGAACTACCTCCCTTCGTACCAGACCGCGGGACCCAGCTCGACGGGCGGCTCCGTATCACCGCCCCGGTCGACCGTCGCCTGCATAACCTGCGCCAACACCGCAGCGGGACTCAGCGCAACTTCCACCACTTCGATCTTGGTCTGCCCGCGGTCCTTGCCGCGCGCGATGAGCATGTATTTCGCCGTGTAGACGCGCAACCGTGCATCGGCGGACCCACTCTTGCGCGTGACGACTGCCGTGCCCCACTCACGCCCCTGCCGTTTGATCGGACGGAAGACATAGATCGTCTCGATCTCGGCTGGCGGCACCTGTGCCTCGACCGCGGCCGCGAGCTTCGCCCAGCCGGGACCCTGCCCCGGTGGCGCCGCTAGCGGGAAGATTGGGCCGAAGTCCGGGGCGGCGCCTGGCTCGTCGCCTGCTGCCATCGCTCGACATAGAAACGCAGGACATGCATGAAATCCTGCGCGTTGGTGACGACGCCGTAGGCCTGGTGTGTGCCGCGATCGCGCAGCTTGGTGACCACGAACTCGGTCTGATCCACGCAGATCGTCGTCAAGGGCCGAATGTCTTCGGTCACGCCTGGGTCCACGAATGCGGGAAGCATGTTCCCCACCGCGATCGCGTGGAGCGCGGTCGCCACGAAGATCGCGAACGTCGCGACCGCCGTATGGGCCCGCATGGCGTCCTGGGCGGCAAGCGTGTCGGGGATAACGTCCGGCAACGGACCGTCGTCGCGGATCGATCCGGCGAGCACGAACGGGATGCGGTGCGTCACCAGGGCATGCATGATGCCGCTCTTCACGATGCCCTGCCCGACCGCCTGTTCGATCGAGCCCGCGCGCCGGATCGCGTTGATCGCGCGCATGTGCAGACCGTGCCCGCCTTCCACGCTTTCACCGGAGCTCGACATCCCCAGCGTCGTGCCGAAAATGGCGGCCTCGAGATCGTGTACGGCGACGGCGTTGCCGCCGAGGAGCGTGTTGCAGTAGCCGTTGTCGATGAACCAGATCATGTCCTCCCGCGCGCGCGCATGCACGAGCGCGGGTCCGATGACCCAGAGAATCTTGCCGCCGCGCTGCTTCTCTTCGCCCAGGAGCTGCGCCAGCACGCCGTAATCCACCGGCCGCTCGCGGGACACTTCCGCCGCCATAAAGCGGAATTCGTTGGGGCTGTGCGCGCCGCCCAAGAACCCTTCGCCGTGAACGAAGATTCCCTCGGTGCCGTCTTCCGCCGCTCCGACCGCGACCTTGTCGCCGCGGCGCACCCGGCGTGGCTCGGCGACGACAAGATCGTCAGCGGTCCCCCCCGCCTGCACGATCACGCAATCCATGCGCGGCAAGCGTGGCCGCCGCCAACCGCTCGGCAGCTTCACATAGGTCGGCAGGTTCGTAGTCGAAAAAAAACCGTCGGGAAGGACCCCGTCGGCGGGAGCGGACATGAACCTCGCGTCGGGCGCGCCGGACAGCGGCGGCGCGGCAAAGTTCGGTGGTCGATACTGAAAGCGCGGACGACTCACAGGGGGGTCAACATACCCGATGTGAAACGGCTTTCACAAGAGTGACTGGGGATCGCGATCCACCGTTACCGCGCGATGCGCCTTCGTGCGCCACGCGCGCACCACGCGCCCGAGCACCCGCGGCTCGGCGGACTTCACCAGCACGTGCCAGCGCCACTTCCCCTTGAGCCGCATGATCGGGCACGGCGCCGGACCCAACACCGTGAGCATTCCCTCCAGCCGCTCCGTCGCCGCGCGCCGCAGCCAGCTTGCGACCTTCTCCGCCAGGTCCGCCGTTCTAGCGTGGTCTGCGGTCGCAATCACGAAGCGAACCAGCCCGGTGCGTGGCGGATATGGAGGGTGTGGTGGTGTTCGCAGCGGCAGCTCGGCTGCCGCAAATTGCGCGACCGAGTGGGCCGCTGCGGCTCGGATGGCGTGGTGATCGGGCGCTCGCGTCTGAACGAACACGCGCCCGCCGCGAGGGCCCCGCCCCGCTCGTCCCGCCACCTGCGCGACAAGCTGAAACGTCCGCTCGCCGGCGCGAAAATCGGGGAAATGCAGGCCGGTGTCGGCGTCCACGACACCCACGACCGTGACGTTGGGAAAGTCGAGTCCTTTCGCGATCATCTGCGTGCCGAGCAGGATATCCACGTCGCCGCGGGCCACCCGCTCGAGGATGTGATGGTGCGCCCACTTGCTCGAAGTCGTATCGAGGTCCATGCGGGCGATGCGCGCGCGTGGGTACCGCAGTCCGACGAAGTGCTCGAGCTGCTGCGTGCCCAATCCGCGCAGCCGCTGAGTCGCCGAGCCGCAGAGTGAACATGTTTCAGGGACAGGTTCCTCGTGACCGCAATAATGGCAACGCATCGCAGGTGGCGTCTGATGCACCGTGAGAGCGATCGCGCACTGGGGGCACCCCGGCACGTTCCCGCATGCGGGGCACTGCACGAATGTCGCAAAGCCGCGGCGATTGAGCAGCAGAAAGACCTGCTCGCCGCGCTCCAGCGCGCCGGAGATCGCCTGGTCCAGCGCTTCGCTCCACGGGATCGCCCCTGCTTCCTGGGGGGGAATTCGAGGGGCACTCCGCAGATCGACGACCTCCACGGGCGGCAACGGCCATGCGCCCACACGGTCCGGCAGCGCGAACGTCGCGACGCGTCCGTGCGTGGCCTGATCGAGCGTCTCGAGCGAGGGAGTCGCGCTGCCGAGAATGAGCCGCGCGTGCTCCAGCTCTGCGCGCCGGGTCGCCGCATCACGCGCGTGATACCGCGGTGCGGAGCCTTGCTTGTAGCTCGCCTCGTGCTCTTCGTCGACCACGATGGCGCCGAGGCGTTGGACGGGCGCGAAGACGGCCGAGCGCGGCCCAACGGCGACGAGCCGCTCGCCGCGACGCAGCGCGCGCCAGGCATCCGCACGCTCACCATCCGATAAGCCGGAATGCAGCACGGCCACCTGGTCGCCGAAGACGCCGCGCAGGCGGGCCACGGTTTGCGGCGTCAGCGCGATCTCGGGGACGAGGAGGATGGCGCCGTGTCCTCGGGCGACCAGGCCGCGCAGCACCTCCAAGTAGACGAGCGTCTTCCCGGATCCCGTGACGCCATGCAGCAAAACCGGCATGTGGACCGGCGTCTCCAGAATCCCCTGCACGGCAGCCAGCTGGTCTTTGGTCAATGATGGTGGCGGGGGCGACGAGAGATCTGCGAACGGGTCGCGCATTTCCGGCACGCGCTCGATGCGCGCGAGCCCCTGCTCCACCAGGCCGTCCAGGACGCTCGAGGAGATCTTGAGCTGCCCGACGAGATGTGAGACCGGCGCGGCCCCCCCGAGCGCTTCCACGGTCTCATAGACCGCGCGCCGCTTGGGCGCCCGCTTGAAACGTCGCTCCCGCTCAAGGAGCGAGTCCATGCCGTTGCCGGTGAGCACCAAGAGCCGCTCGGCAGCGGGTGCCGGGCCCGCCGGCCGCACCACGCTCCACAATGGGCCAGGAAGCAGCGCCCGCAGTGACAGGCCGAGTGGCGCGCCGTAATAATCCGAAAGCCAGCGGCCCAACTCGAGCAGCGCGGGGGAGAGCGCCGGGTCGTCGTCGGGCGCAGCCGCAATCGGCTTGATGTCGACGCCTGCTGACGGCAGACGGCTCACGGCCTCCGTCACTATGCCAATAACCCTCGTGCGCCGGAGCGGCACGACCACGCGCGCGCCCGGGACGACGCGAGCTGCGAGCTCCGACGGGACTTCATAGATGTAAGGGCGGCTTACCGGAACGGGCAGGACGACCGCGACAAAGCGCGGCACGGTCATCTCTTTTTGACGCCGAGGCCGGGCTCCGTGGGGAGGCGGATCTGTCCCTGGTCGATGGTCGCGCCGCTGAACGGATCGTCCACGGTGAGGGCCGCGCCGTCCAGATCGGCGGCATCGACGAGCGGCGTGAAATGCGCCGCCGCGGTGATGCCGAGCGACGTTTCGATCATGCATCCGACCATCACGAGCATGCCGTGGGCACGCGCCGTGGCGATCATGCGCAGCGCTTCCCGCAGCGAGCCGCACTTGGCGAGCTTGATGTTGATCCCGTCCACACGGCCCGCGAGCCGCGGGATGTCGGCGGCGACGAGGCAGCTTTCATCCACGACGACGGGCAGATGTTGCTTCGCCGCGGCGCGGCGCACGTCGCTCAGGCCATCCAGGTCGTCCGGGGCAAGCGGTTGCTCGAGGAATTCGACGCCGTACTCCTTCAAGACCGGGATCATCTGCTTTGCCCGCGCCACGGTCCAGCCCGCGTTGGCGTCCACGCGGAGGGGCTTCCGCGTCGCGTCGCGGACGGTGCGGAGAATCTCTTCGTCGCGGTCGGTGCCGAGCTTTACTTTCAGAATGGGATAGTCCTCGGCTTCGCGCACCTTGACCCGCATCTTGTCCGGGGAATCGAGCCCGATCGTGAAGGAGGAGAGCGGCGTGCGCTTGGGATCGAGCCCCCAGAGACGCCACAACGGCTGGCCTAGCTTTTTCCCGACGAGGTCATGCAGCGCCGCCGAGAGCGCGGCGCGGGCCGCCCAGTTCTTCGGCAGCGCGTGCTCCCAGCGGTCCTCCGCGGCCTCGAGGTCGAACGGATCGCGCGGCAGGTGGGACGCGAGCTTGTCGAACGCCGCGAGCACCGTTTCCAGGCTCTCGCCATAGAACGACGAGGGATCGGCTTCGCCCCAGCCCTCGTGTCCGTCCCCATCCACGAGCCGGACCCAGGCGCGTTTGTAGCCGTTGGTCGAGCCACGCGCGATGGCGAAGGGGTGGCGCGTGGTGATGGAGGCCTGCTCGACGATCAGCTTCAGAGCCATCGATTCTTTTTGAGCCACCACATGATGACGCCGGAGGTTATCGCCATCACGACGAGGGCGCCGTAGAAACCGTACGGGTTATGGGTGAAGGGCATCTGACTGAAGTTCATGCCAAAAATCCCCGCGATGACGATCAGCGGCAGCGCGATCGTGGCCACGACCGAGAGCTGCTTCATCACGGTGTTCAATCGGTTCGATGTCTGTGAGAGATAGGTCTCGAGCACGCCCGCGAGCAGGTCGCGCACGGTGTCCATCGATTCCACGATGCGGATCGTGTGGTCGTACACGTCGCGGTAGTAGAGCTGGGTGTCGGGGCGAATGAAGCCGCACGGCCGGTTGGTCAGAATATTGAGGACTTCCCGCAGCGGCCCGACGTGGCGGCGCAGCGAAAAGGCCGAGCGCTTCGCTTTGAAGATCTCGTGAATCAGGTCCGGGTCGAACTTCTCGAAGAGCCGCTCTTCCAGCCCGTCCACCATGGTGTTGAGGTCTTCGACGAGGGGGAAATAGGCGTCCACCGACTGGTCGATGATGTTGTGCATCACCATCTCCGCCCCACGCGCGAGGAGCTCGGGATTGCGCAGCAGGCGATCGCGCACCGTAGCGCAGCTCTTCGACGGCAACGCGTGCACCGTGACCAGGAAGTTCTTGCCCAGGAAGAAATACAGGTTGGACGTGGCGAGGTCGTAGGGCTCGGGCGTGCCTTCGTCGAATCGAATGACGGCCATCACGACGAACACGTAGCGGTCGTATTCCTCGAACTTGACCCGTGTCCCGGGCGAGAGGGTGTCTTCGATGGAGAGGGGGTGGAATCCAAATACCTTCTCGAGCAGCGCGTGCTGGTGCATGTTCGTGCTGTCGATATCCACCCACAGCTCCCCTGTGCCACTCTGGATGATCTCGCGCATCCGGGAGGGCGAGATGTCCTGCTCGAGCGTCCCGTCGGGCCGCCGGTACAGGCTGATCGGCCAGTTCTTCGATGCTTGCGGCGATTGCGTCGGCGCGGTGGTGACGGTCACGTGCTCAAGATAGTGCGCGCACCAGTGCCACGACACCGGCGGCCAGCAGATCGAGCCGGTAGCCGCCCTCCAGCACGCCGACGACGGGTCGCTTTCCCATGCGCGCGCGCAGCGCCTCCGTCCAGTGGGTGATGTCGTCCGGCTCGAGCGTGAACTCGCCGAGCGGATCGCCAGCGAGGGAGTCGAAACCCGCAGAGATCAGCAGGATGTCGGGATCCCAGTCGGCGAGTGCGACATCGACGCCCGCCAGAAAATCCCGCACATACACCGCCCGCGGCAATCCGCCGGGCCGCGGCACGTTGAACACGTTGCCTACACCGCGCTCGTCAGCCGTTCCCGTGCCGGGATACCACGGATACTGGTGCATCGAGACGAACCGGATCGTCGGGTCACGCTCCACCAGTGCCTGCGTCCCGTTGCCGTGGTGCACGTCCCAATCCACGATCAGCGCGCGCGCGCAGCCACGCGCCTGCGCGTGCCGGGCGGCGAGCACGACATTGTTGACAAAGCAGAAGCCCATCGCGCGGTCGGCGAGCGCGTGATGGCCCGGCGGACGCGTCACGCCGAACGCCGTCCCGGTCTTCATTCCCTGTTCCACCGCCGCGAGCGCGACGCCGGCGGACGCGAGCACGCTTTCCCAGCTGCGCGGGCCCAGGAACGTGTCCGCGTCGAGTGCGCCGCCGCCGCGTGCATCCATGGCTTCGAGCATATCGATGTAGGACGCGGGATGGACGCGCTCGAGCGACGATCGCGGCGCCGGTGACGCTTCGATCCAGCGGATCGCTGACGCGAGATCGGGGTGACGCAGCGCCTCGAGCACGGCCTCGAAGCGTTGCGGCCGCTCGGGATGTCCGGCCCCGGCGTAGTGATGCCGGCACGCCGGATTCCAGACGACCATGGGCACCTAGTCTTGGCGGCGGGTGTGCAGCAGCTCGCGCAGCGATTCCACTTCGCGCTTCATTTCCTTCTGCGCGGCGGCCAGCTCCGCCATCGCGCGACGGTAGCGGAACCACCCGACGATCACGAGCACCGCCGCGATGCCGCAAATGATCGCCCACATGACGTGGTTGATCATCACCAACAACACGGCGTTGAGCAGCAGGAAGCCGACCGCCATGATCGTCACGCCGCGCGTGAACGCCCAGGTCGTCATCGCACGGGTTGCCGCCGGCCGGGCAGCACGATGAAGGGGGCGTTGGGAACAGCGCCGAGTGCCCCGAGTGTCGTTGATTCGTCGAGGACGATCGCGCCACGGAACTTGACCACACAGGCCTGCTCGTCCCGTGCCGTCTTCAGCGCCGCGCGCAGGGCCTCCTGCTTCACTTGGGCGACCGTCGTGGTGTCATTCACCTGGACCGAGACGGTTTCCCAGGCGGGCGTGACCATCACCCGCACGGCATAGCGTTCACCCACGGCCGCCGCCGGACTCACACGACCTCCACCTGCGACGCCAGCGGCAAGGTGGAGAAGAAGCGATCGAGCGCCTGATCGAAGAACAGTGTCGACGCGCGCACCCGCGTGACGCTCGTTTCCTTGTCCTCCCAGGCGCTGATCACGACCTCCTCCCCGCCCTGCCCGCGCAGCGTGAGGAAATTGGGTCCCTGCTTCTCCACGAACGCGGAATTAGCCGGCACGCGCTCGGCAAAGAACTGCTGGGCCCGCGCAAGCACATCGGCAGGCGAGAGGGAAACGGTCGTGGTATGGGTCATGGCGTCCGGAGGATCGTGATCCCTGTGGGTTGCCGCGGCACGGGAATCGTGGCGACACGGACCCGCGTCGTGAGGTCGATGACGTCCACCGCGCCCGGATCGATGCCGACACTCTCCTGCGAGATGAACGCCCAGCGCCCGTCGGGTGAGTAGGCGACGCCGTGCGGCAACGGCTTGGAGGTCGGGATCTTGGCGACTTCGGTCAGACTCTGCGCGTCGACGAGCGAGACGCTCTGCGCCTTCTTGTTCGTCACGATGATCCATCGCCCGTCGGCCGAGGGCTCCACGTTGTACGCACCGGTGCCGACGGGAACCTCCCGCACGAGCGCGAGTGAAGCGGCGTCGATGACCTGGAGGCTGTTGCCGTGGTTACACGCGACGTAGAGCCGCCGGTCATCGGGTGACACTGAGACGAACGTCGGCATGCAGTCGTGAGCACCCGGAGCGGCATGGATGGGTGGTCCGGCGGACGCGTGCTCCGGCTGCTCGCCGGTCTTATGGCGGCGGGTGATGCGCAAACTCTGGCGGTCGATCTCGAGAATCTCGTCGGAGTTCATGCAGGAGACGTACACGAACGTCCCGGCATGATTGACCTTCACGCCGTGCGGCATGTCGCACGCCGGAAGATTCGTGAGCGGCGTCATCGCCGCCGTCTGCACGATCGTGACGACGTTCGTCCGGGGGTGATCGCCGTGGAAGTCGGAATTCGCGACGAACGCGAGGGCGCCGTCGGGCGTCAGCGCGATCGTGGTCGGAAACATCTCGAGCGGCGCGCGTCCCAATAGGGAGTCGGTGCCCGCGCTCATTTTCCACAGCGAGCCGTAGGGCGTGCCGTGCGCAATCGTGACGTACCACGCCGATCCGTCCGGGGCGGCGGTCACGTTGTGCGGGCCATCGATGTCGGCGGGCATGATCCCGACGGGAACGACTTTGGCGACACTCAACGCCGTGCCGTCCCACGTCAGCTCCGTCACGATGTCCCCGGACTCACTGGCCACCAGAATGCGGTACCCTGGCGCGCCCCGGGGGGGCGCCCCGACGAAGCCGGCCAGCATGGCGATTACGGTGATGAGGCGCATCGGAGAAAAGATAGCGTTGCCAGGTAATGCTGGCAGGGTAACTGCCAAACTCGAGGTGTCAGTTTGTCAAAACGGCAAGAACCTGGCACCGAAATACGGCATGCTGGTTGCTTGGGGCCGCAGCGTAACCCTTATCTGTGGAGGACAGCATGTTTGTGACCACGCGTAACTACACGAGGGAGCCGGCCACGCTGAGCGACAGGATTCAGCGCGTCCTGAACGAGACCCTGGGCGGTCTTGACTGGCAATACCGTGATAGCGCAGCTGCCTCGTGGGTCCCCGCGGTGGACGTCTTCGAAGAGGCGGGCGCCATTCGGATCGCGGCGGAGATTCCGGGCGTTAGCCCCTCGGACATCAAGATCTCGCTCGAGGGCAATCTGTTGACGATTCACGGCACGAAGCAGCAGGAAGCGGAAGAGAAGACCGAGCGGGTTCACCGTTACGAGCGGACCTACGGCACGTTCGAGCGGTCGTTTACGCTGCCGGCCTGGGTCGAACCCAAAGACATCAAAGCTAACTACGACCAGGGCGTCTTAACGATCACGTTGCCGAAGAGCGAGCGCGCCAAACCCCGCCAGATCGCGGTGCAAGTGGGCAGCGACAATGGCGACGAGACCTCGAGTCGTAACGTCGAGGTGACCGAAAAGCAGAATCAGTAACTTGCCACGGGCGGCATCGGGCGCCAGAATCGCCCGATGCCGCTCAAACCCACCGGTCACATGACCCGATGGCTCGTGACCGCGGCGATCGTCGCGCTCGCCTGTTCCGGTTCACCCATCATGACGCACGAGCAACTCGAGAGCGAGATGCGGCAACTGCGCTCGCTCGACGCGGAAGCGCAGCTGCTCCAGGATGTGGTCGCGGCCCATCACTCCAAGAGCCGCTTTGCGCGTGAGCACGCGCGCTATCTGCAGCGCAGCGCGCACGAGCACGCGCACTCGCTCGCGCAGGCCCGGTCTGCGCCGGGCGACGAAGCGGAATTAGAACGCGTGCGCGCCGCCGCGACGCGGCTCGAAGAGCGGTTCGTCGCGCTCGTCATCGAGATGCAATGATCATCGGTGTTGGGCAGATCGTGTTCGCCATGCAGGCGGGGGCGCTGTTCGGCTACGCGTTGCTCTGGACCATCCTGCTCGGCACGATCGCGACCATCCTCTACATCGAGATGTGCCACCGCGTTGCGACGGTAACCAAAGACGGGGTGTTCACCGTCGTCCGATCGAAGCTCGGCGAGCGTCTCGGCACCGCCACGCTGGCCGGGGCCAATCTCGTGAATCTGATCACCTGTGCCGCCGAGCTGGCCGCGGTCGGAATCATGCTGCACCTGCTGACCGGTTGGAACGAGCGGCTGGTGATCGTGCTTGGGGCCGTGGTCCTCGGAGCGCTCGGCTGGTCCGTGCGGTTCCAGTCGATCGAGCGCACCTTGGGACTATTGGGCGGGGGCCTCGTGGTGCTGCTGTTCGTCGCGGCTGCATGGCAGGTCAGCCACCTCGCGCCGCCTCCGACCGCGCCCGTCCCCACCGACCAGACATCGCTGCATGGGTACTTCGCGGTCGGGATCTTCAGCGCCTTGCTGATGCAATACAAAGTCCACGCGTACCCCGCTCGGGGGAAGGCGGCGATCAGCGGCGCCACGCTCGGCGCGCTGGTGATGTGCGCGCTGCTCGTCCTCGGCGCGGTCGTGTTCCTGCCGCGCGGCATCTTTCCGAATCTGCTCTCGTCGCTTGTCTTGCCAGCCGCTCTGCCGCTCGGCCGCACGGCGCTGTGGGTGGCTTTGCTGGGCATGCTGGCGTCGTTCGGTGGTGCCGCCGCGCAGACGGCGATGTCCGTGGGCTACAACACGTGCCAGTTCTACGGCATCGCTGGTGAGGCGCCACAATTCACCGCGGCATGGGTGAGCACGCTCATCCTCGCGACGCTCATCGTGCTCAGCGGCGCGCGGCCGCTCAAACTCGTGCATTACGCCATCGTCCTCGGCATGGTGATGATACCGCTCACTTATTATCCCATGCTCAGGGCGCCGGGGACCGTGCCCGCATGGGTGAGCATGCCACGACCCGCGTCCAGCAGGCGCTGGGGTGGCTATTTTTTGTTCTGATTGCTGTTGCCGCGCTGTTGGCGATTCCGCTGATGGTGCTGACCAGGGCCGGCCAGCCCTAGCGCGCCTCGTCGACCACCTCGTAGTGCGCTGACCGCTCGTCGAACCGCCCGAGCAACGCCCGGGCTCTCGGCGGCACGACCGCCTTCTCGTAATCGGTGCCCGCGAATTCGCGCACCGCTGCGAGCGAATCGAACGTCATGATGGTGACGAACTCCACGCCATCCGGCAGTGAGCGACGCAGCAGCTGAATGCCGCGGAACCCCTTGATGTGGCGCTCGCGAATCCCGACGAAGATCTCCTGCTGCAGCAGGCGTTCGTACGCGTCCGCATTCGCTTGGCTGGTCCATCCGTGCCAGATCCGCACGATCATTGTGACGCTCCCCCCTCCGGCCAGTGCTTGTCGGGACGAGTCGGGGGGGGCTGGTCGGCATGTAAGCGTTCGGCGCGAATGTCAGCGTAGATAAAGTTCTCCGGCGCAACCGGTGAATCGGCGAGGCGCCGCAGCATGGCGAGCTGGCCGACGTGCGTCATGGTATCGGCGAAGGGGCCCTGCAGTAGTTGCTCCGTGGTGATCGAGCACGGCGCGTCACTCGCAAGCAGATCGCCAACCGCTTGCAGCATGTTGTGGAAGCGATCGACTTCGTCCTTGAACGAGGGCAGCGGATCCGGTTTCGCCGGATATGTGCCGCCCTGGAAGTGTGTGCGGACGTACCCCATCAGCGACGTCATGTGCCGAATGAGCTCAGCCGGCGTCCGCGCGCGGTTGCCCGCGCTGAACGTCGGATAGTGGTCGGGCGCGCCACGCAACGCCTTCTGCGTGCGGTACGCGATAGCAGCGAGAAAATGCCGTAACAGGTGACGGTCTCGATCCATGATATTCCCAGGCTAAAGCCTGGGCTCGGCAATCATTGTCCTTAAGGACAACGCAGGCCGAGCCCACCCTTCAGGGTGGGAATATCTAGCGCCGAAAGACAAAGAACACCGCCCCGACCAAGCACAACCCGGCCCAGAGATAATTGAGCCTCACAGGTTCCTTCATGTAGAAAGCGGCGAACGGCACGAACACGCTCAGTGTGATCACCTCCTGCAGGATCTTGAGCTGTCCGAGTTGCAGCTGGGTATGTCCGATGCGGTTCGCGGGCACCTGGAGCAGATACTCGAACAGCGCGATCCCCCAACTCACCAGCGCGGCAACGATCCACGGCCGCTGGCTCAGGTGCCGCAGGTGGGCGTACCAGGCGAAGGTCATGAAGATGTTTGAGAGGATGAGCAACCCGACTGTCTTGGCGACCACCGGCATGCGCGAGTCCTGGGAAGAGGCTCTCTATTGTAGCACGCGCACTACCTCCCGGGCGGCGCGTTTCCCACTCGCCAGCGCCCCCGCGACGGTCCCGATCTCCGCGCCGTTCGTCGCCTCCCCAGCGAAGAAGAGCGTGTCTTCGACCGGCCGGCCGAGCGCACTCGGCGCGCCGATTCCGTTCACGCCGATGTAACTGTAGGCGCCCCGCGCGAAGGGGTCGGCACACCAATCGTGGGTGGCCCAGGCGTCGAGATTCCCCTCCAGCTCGCGCCGTGGGACCGCCAGCACATTCGACAGCGCGACCAGGCTGCGTTCGACCCGAGACTGCTGCTCCTCGGCGAGCAGTGTCTCGGCGGCGACCCCGCCGACCCAGCCGGTGAGCAACGGCGCCCGCACCGGCAGTTGGGTCCACCACGTCGGCACTTCCACGCCCGGCGCGTACAGGAAATTCATCCCGGCGCGGGCGCCGGGGCCGTTGCCGCGCCGCTCTTTGAGGAAGCTCCGGTCCTCCCAGAAGGCTTTACGGAAGCGCAGGATGATCTTGAAGATCTGACCCGTCTCGATGCCGCGCAGCGCCCGCTGTTTGGTCGCCAGGGCGGGATGGAACCGCGGCGTGCCACCGCGGAGGAGCGCCAGCGGGACAGTAATCAGCGCCGTCCGTGCCCGCAGCACGTCGAGCGGCGCCCCGTCTCCGCCGACGCATTCGACCGCGACGTCGCCGCGCTTCCAGCTCACGGTCTGGGCGACCGTGCTCATGCGCACCTCGGTGAGATCCGGATCCAGTCCATCCCGCAACCATCGCATGAGGGCATCATAGCCATTCACGATGCGGAACTGGTGACCTTCGACACCTTCGTCGTGCTCCACGTCCGCGTCCGCCGCGACCGACTGCGCGCTCAACCGGTCCGGATGCGCCGCGTAGAAGCCTTCCACGAAGCCCTGCAGCAGCGAGCGCTTGAGCGCCGACAGCTTCGCACTGGCCAGGTACTCACTGATGGCGAAATCGCGGCCGCGTTTCGCGACGCGCCGAGCGAGATCCCGATTCATTTCGTCCACGCCGGTCCAAAAGACTGTCGTCCGTATGAAACGACCGGACGTGGCGATGTCGCGCGCGGGTGACAGCTCGACGACCGCCACCCCCGCCGCGCGTGCGATGGACAGCGTTTCGGGCGCCTCGCCATGAATGAACTCGGCACCCAATTCGAGCGGCACCGGCACGTGCGGATCGTGGCGGGTGAAGATGCGACCGCCGATGCGGGGTCGTGCTTCAATCACGGCGAGGTGGAGACCGGCCTGAGACAGATCGCGCGCGGCCGCGAGACCAGCCGCGCCCGCGCCAACGATCAGGACGTCAACGCGCTTGTGATCCGAGGGCATCGCGCAGCGCGCTCTCTACTTGGGAATTCGGCACCGCGCGCGCACCCAGGTCCCGCGCGGCTCGCAGCGCCGCGGCATCGACGTGCGAGCCGAAGGCCAGCACGGCGACGCCGCGCAGCACCAGCTCGCGAATGCGTGTTTCGGCGTTGGGGGGGGACGTGCCCAACTCGATGACGGCCATGTCGAACGGCTCTTCCCTGACAGGTTCGGCCCCGGCTCCGCGAACCACTTCCTGCAGTTTGCCGCGGAAGAAAAGATCGCGGCATTCAATGAGAACGCGGCTCACCCCGCCAACTTTTGCGTCAGATACTCGACGAGCTTACCCGCGGCGACGCGATCCTGCTTGAGCGTGTCGCGGTCGCGCACGGTCACCGTCTGGTCCTGGGTGGACTGGCCGTCGATCGTGATCCCGAATGGTGTGCCGGCTTCATCCTGGCGCCGGTAGCGTCGGCCGATCGATCCACCGTCGTCGTAAAACACGTTGAAGTGGCGGCGCAGGTCGTCGTGAATCCGATGCGCCAGCTCGGGCATGCCGTCCTTGTTCACGAGCGGGAAGACGGCCGCCTTGAGCGGCGCGAGGGACGGTTTGAGCTTGAGTACGACCCGCTGCTCGCCGCCTTCTGCCGCCTCGTCGCCGCGCACCGCTTCTTCTCTATAGGCGTCGCACAACACCACGAGCGTGGTGCGATCGGCGCCGGCCGATGTCTCGACGACGTACGGGACGAACCGCTCGTTCGTCTTCGGATCGAGATAGTCGAGCTTCTTGCCGGCATGCTTCTGGTGGTTCGAGAGGTCGAAGTCGGTGCGGTTGTGAATCCCTTCGAACTCCTGCCAGCCGAACGGAAACTCGTACTGGATGTCGTAGGCGTCTTTGGCGTAGTGCGCCAGCTCGTCCTTGCCGTGCTGATGCCAGCGCAGTTTCTCGGCGCGAACGCCGAGGCCTTCCACCCACTTCATCCGCTCCCCGCGCCAGAACTCGAACCACTCGGTTTCGGTGCCCGGCTTCACGAAAAACTGCATTTCCATCTGCTCGAACTCGCGGGTGCGGAAAATGAAATTCCCCGGCGTGATCTCGTTGCGGAACGCCTTGCCGATCTGCGCGATGCCGAACGGGATCTTTTGCCGGGAGGACTGCAGCACGTTGAGATAGTTGACGTAAATCCCCTGGGCGGTCTCGGGCCGCAGATAGATGACCGCGGCCTGCTCCTCCACCGGACCCATGAACGTCTTGAACATGAGGTTGAACTGGCGCGGCGCCGTGAGCGTGCCCTTGCTGCCGCACACCGGACATTGCGCGTCGGGCTGCCCGGGCGTGCCCTTGATTTTGGGATCGTCGGCGCGGAAGCGATTCTTGCACTGCTTGCAGTCTACCAGGGGATCCGTGAATCCGGCGACGTGTCCCGACGCTTCCCAGACTTTGGGATGCATCAGGATCGCCGCATCGAGGCCCTCGATGTCGTGCCGCTCGTGGACCATCGAGCGCCACCAACGCTCTTTGATGTTTTTCTTGAGCTCAACGCCGAGTGGCCCGTAGTCCCACACCGAGCCGAGACCGCCGTAGATCTCGGAGGATTGGAAGACAAAGCCGCGGCGCTTAGCCAGCGACACGAGTTTGTCCATGATTTTTTCTGCGGTTACGGGCGCGGGCATAGGGAGCCGGAAGTTAAATGTGCAGCGCCTCGCGCGCGACCTGTTCCGCCATTTGGGCGAGCGCCAGACCGTCGAGCATGCGACCGTCCCCGTCGCCACCGACGGCGTGGACCCCGATCATTCCCTCGACCCGAGCGGCGACGACCGCCACTTTCTTCCTGGCGGCCTGGGCGCGCCGCACGACCTCGCCGGGCGCTTTGCCGACGAGCGACGTCTTGTCGAACACGCCTTCGCCGGTGATCACGAGGTCCGCTTTGGCCAGCGCGGCATCGAACCCCGCGCGCTCGAGCACCCACGCCGCGCCGTTTTTCAACTCGGCCTTCGCGAAGAACGCGAGTCCTGCCCCTAGGCCGCCGGCGGCGCCGCCCATCGGCAGGCTCCCGAGCTCCGGACGGCCGGCCTGGCTCCACAGCTCCGCGAGCCGGGTGAGGCCTGCGGCGAGCTGCGGAATCTCCTCGGGGCGCGCGCCTTTCTGTGGTCCGAACACGGGCGCCGCACCCTCCGGCCCCAGGAGCGGCGTCGCCACATCCGCCAACGCCACCACGCGCGCCGCGATGCCCCAGCCGGACCCGAACGACGCGAGCTCCGTCAACGCGCCGCCGCCGTCGGGGAGCGGCTCCCCCCGGGCATTCTCGAATGTCCAGCCGAAGCCGCGCGCCGCGCCCGTCCCTCCATCCACCGTCGCCGTCCCGCCCAGGCCGACGACGATCGTCTTGGCGCCGCGGTCCGCGGCGGTCCAGATCAACTCACCGACGCCGCGTGTGGTGGTGCGCATCGGATCACGGTCTTCGGGCTCGACCAGCGCGAGGCCGCAGGCCGTCGCGCTTTCGAGGATGGCGGTTTCGCCGTCGATCCAGCCGAGCTCGGCGGAAACCGACTCGCCGATCGGCCCGGTGACGGGGAGCCGCTCGCGCGACGCGCCGGCCGGAAGGACAACCTCCAGCAAGCCGTTGCCTCCGTCAGCGACCGGACACTCGAGCACCGTCGCGCCCGGGACGGCGCGCCGCACGCCCGTCGCTAATGCTTCCGCCACTTGCCGTGGACCGAGTGTGCCTTTGAAGGCCGCGGGGGCGACGAGGACAACCAGTGCCATGATGGTGCCAAGATAGTGGAAACGAGAAACCCCCTGAGTTGCCCCAGGGGGTGATCGCCTGCCACACACCGTGCGCCCTAGAACCCGATGTGAGCGAAGCGAACAACTTCTCGCAAAATCGGGCGGCGCAGCGTTGACTCTGGCAGCCGGGCTGTCTCGAGGAGACCCCTAGCTTTGCGCCCCGCCGTCGCCGGCGGTTTGCCCTTTTCGAGAGTTCTGCCCAATACACAAGCAAAAACGGTGCCCAGTTGTATCGCCTGTCACAGCAACAGCAAGTCAAATGACCTAGGTAAAGTACTTAACTGTTTTCTGCACTGAAGACTGCAAGATGCGGCAGAGAAAACAGGAGTGAGAAACGCGCCTCTAGACTTCTATGATCTGATCTCTGCGCGTGCCAACACTCACGTAGCGCACAGGCGCTCCAGCGAGGTCTTGCAGGCGATCCACATAGGCCCGGGCCGCCGGCGGTAAATCAGCCAGTCGCCTGACATCCTTGAGCGGTTTTTGCCAGCCGGTGACCGTTTCATAGATCGGCTCAACGCGACTGATCGTCTCGACATCAGCCGGCATGCTGTCAATCACCTCTCCGTCCAGCCGATAGCCCACTCCTACTGGTATGTCCGCGAAGGTGTCCAGTACATCCAGCTTCGTAACCGCTAATCCTGTGAGCCCATTGACCCGCACCGCATACCTCACCACGACCGCATCAAACCATCCACACCGCCTCGGCCTCCCCGTGGTGGCCCCGAACTCCCCTCCGAGCTCGCGAATCCGTTCAGCAACGGCCGGTTCAGCTTCCGTGGGCAGCGGTCCATTGCCGACCCGCGTCGTATACGCCTTGACGACGCCGATGACGGCGTCGATCGCGGTGGGGCCAATCCCGACGCCGACCGCGGCACCGCCGGCGGTTGTGTTCGACGACGTGACATAGGGATAGGTGCCATGATCGACATCGAGCAGTGCCCCCTGGGCCCCCTCGAGCAGCACCGACTCGCCGCGCTGCAACGCATCCCAGACGACCCGTCCCGCATCCACGGCCAACGGCAGCAGGCGAGGTGCCAGGCGCTCGAGGAGATGGACGTGCTCCTCCGCACTCGCCCGCTCCGTGTCCTTTAGGGCCCCGCTGCCTGCCCCCAGCATTCCCAGCATCTGGTTCGCCGCATCAACGCGCGCGCGGACCACGTCCTGCGCACGCGTCAGATTGCGCAGATCGCCGACCCGCACGCCGCGCCGGCCGTACTTGTCCTCGTACGTCGGGCCAATCCCCCGCCCCGTTGTGCCGATCTGCTCGCGTTTTTCCCGCGCCCGATCCAGCAGCTTGTGATACGGCAGCGTCAGATGCGCGCGGTCGGAGATGTGCAGCTTGTGCTCCGTGCGCACCCCGCGCCGCTCGAGCGCGTCGAGCTCCGCGAACAACTGTTCGGGGTCGAGCACCACGCCGTTGCCGACCACGCAGACGGCGCCCTGGAGAATCCCCGACGGGATCTGGTGCAGGACGAACGACTTCCCCTCGCCCGTGTCCACCGTGTGGCCGGCGTTGGCGCCGCCCTGGTAGCGCACCACGAGATCGGCGCGCTCGGCCAGGACGTCGACGATCTTGCCTTTGCCCTCATCACCCCACTGGGCACCCACGACAACCACACACTGGGTCTTCGGTCCGAACACGCTCGATTCTCCCGATGGCAACAAAAAAGCCCCCGCGGCGGGGGCCAAAGTGCCGGGGCCATGCCCCGGTATCCTCTGTGGGAAGCTATCCAGCGCGCAGGACGCGCGCCAGCCCTGCCGCGACGTGCGCGGCGCCATCGAGCCGCAGCCGGGCGATCGAGTCGTGGGGCCGGTGCACAACCCGCATCGTGCGCCAGTTGCCCTTCATGATCGTGACACACTCCCTGGCAACGCGGCCGAGCGCAATGCCGTCGACAATGACCGGCAACCAGCGCCACCGCCGCGCGTTCACGGCATCCGCCACCGCGACACCGAACCGGCCAGGCCGATGCACGAACGCAGTGGCTCGACCGGTATCGTCGAGGCTGTCGAGGTTGATGACGCTGGATTGGGAGAACAAGTCGCGCCGCTCGAGGGCTAGCGCGCGGGCGCCCACGAGGCCGTACTCCTCCGCGTCTGGGAAAATGACGCCGACCAGCGCGCCGGCCGGCAGCTGATCGATCGCCATGAAAACCGCGACGAGGGCAGTCGCGTTGTCCAGCGCGCCCGGCGAGATGTCGTTCACCCGATTGAGCAGTGCGATCCCGGTCCCCAGGGCGAGCAACGCGATGCCGAGCAGCGGCACCAGGAGAACGACCAGCAATCCGATCAATAACGCGGCAAGTCCCAGCAGGCGCATGGCCATCGAGATCGGCTGACCCTTGG
>WNGO01000100.1_pt1 | contig 80584 bp, 105 predicted proteins | sample 5400511 | NCBI WGS metagenome assembly WNGO01 (sample SAMN13153380, study PRJNA577476) | soil metagenome | isolation source: 20 cm soil or saprolite under Garry oak tree replicate 2 | place: USA:California | collected 2016-06-15 | reverse complement strand
AAACTAACTAGAGGAGAATTAAAATGGCCGTAATGGATATACAGTACACTACAGTAACTTGTGATAGTTGTGGAAAGACCGTGACATATCAAAACCCGAATCCTGATATGGCGGCTATTCTCACAGAGAATCCGTGGATGAAGACAAACAGAATGGTCCAGACCGCGGACCGCAGAGTTTTTTCTTACTGTTCTGATCTTTGCAACGTTGCAGGCATCGAGACCGGTTTGCACAACGTCCAGGAAGCGCCGAAGGTCGCTATACCACAAGGAAGTGCCCAGGCCCAGATTGCAGCGGCCGCAGCGGCAGCCAAGGCACAAGAACAGGCTACCAAGGCAATCAAAGAAGGCGGAGCAATCCAACTGAAGTAAAGGAGATTTATGATAACCCCATTGAATGATCGTGTCGTGGTAGTCCGGACAGACGTCGAGGAAGTTACAAAAGGTGGTTTATTTATCCCAGAGACTGGGAAAGAGAAGCCGCAGGAAGGCTTGGTAATAGCCGTAGGTTCCGGTAAGATTGTCAACAATGTCTTTGTCCCTTTGGATGTCAAAATCGGCGACAAGGTTCTGTTCGGGAAATATAGCGGGACGGAAGTTGTTGTAGATGACGCAGACCTTCTGATTCTTCGTGAAGATGAAATCTTTGCAAAGCTATAATAGACTATAGGAGACTTATGTCTGATTACAGAGTACGTTTTATTGGTCATATCGATGACCGAAAGCGACCGGAGGGTTTCCCTCGGGAGGTTTACTCGGACATATTTTGCCGAGTTAAAAACGAGCAGGAATTGAAGGCCGCCATTAACGAACAGAGCAAAGTGTTCATCCTGCAGCAATGCATGGTGGTTCCAAAAGGTGACGTCCTGGTCGAGGATATGAGCAAAGTCAGGTTTGATACCAGGATGATGGTGATGATGCACATGATTACGCATATCGACACGATAACGACGAAGATCACAGGTGAAATCCCAGAAGTAGGTGAGGACGGAACGCCTCAAATGATGGACGGGACGAAAGTGAGTATACAGTGAGAGGTAATCCAGGAGTTAAGAAATCTGAAGAACACAGAAGAAAAATAAGTGAAGCTAAAAAAGGAAAGCCCTCCCCCGGTAAAGGAAAAAAGCATACAGAAGAGTCTAAGCAAAATATGAGTTTTGGGAAAATAGGAATCAGATTGAATCCCGAGCAAAGAGCAGTTAGGAAACGGCAGAAAACCACAGCATGGATGAAAGCAAACCCGGAGAGAGTTGCAGGATATGATTTGAAAGCCTTAAAGCCAAGAGCCTTAGCAAACAGCGCCCGTAGAAGAAAACTTCGCACCGAAGGCATTATAAAATTGGGTGGCAGATGTTCATCACCAACTTGTGGGTGGATAAATAATGACGGAAGTCATGGCTGCACCGATTTCAGGGCGCTGCAATTTGATCACGTTAAAGGTGGCGGCACCCAAGAAAGAAAAATCACGTCGTATTATGAAGGATTATGCAAAGACGTGATATCAGACATTACAGGAAAATATCAATTATTGTGTGCTAATTGTAACTGGATAAAGGCTTTTGAAAAGCGAGAATTTCTTTATAAGTATGAAATGGAGAAGTCATCATGATTTTGCTAGCTTTTGACGTGGAGTCTACGGGGCTGGATTTTACCAAAGACCGGGTTATAGAAGTCGGTGCAATTCTTTACAGTACAGGTCAGCAGAAGTGTCTGGAATCACAAGGCTTTCTTGTTAAGACAGACGTTGCAATCAGTCCAGAGATTACCAAGTTGACTGGCATCACGCAGGCCGCAGTTGATAAGTTTGGGTATGATTCAGAAAATTCTCTCGGAATAATTCTTGATATGTTGCAAGTTGCCGATGCTGTTATTGGGCACAATGCCGTAAGATTCGATAAACGAATGCTGCAGGCTTGGTGTAACAGAGAAGAACACGTAATATGGGACAGATTATGGATTGACACCTATACTGATTTGCCTGATACTGAAGTCGGCAACGAGCGGGCTCAATCTCCGACAATCGTTGTCCAGGCACATCAAGCCCGGCACGAAAATGACCTCGCGAAGAAAGCAAAATTCCGGTGGTACCCCGAGAAAAAGATGTGGTGGAAATTTGTAAAAGAAATGGACCTGGAGTCGTTTGTGAAGTCCGTCACGTTTGATGTCAGCGTCCATCGAGAGAATATCGAGGAATTTCAGAATTTATAGGAGAAAACATGAAAAAGTATAATGTTAATCGTGGTACCACATTCACTATAGTAGAAGCTGAGAGTTTTACTGGCACCAACTTAGGGGCTTTGGTGTTTTTGGTGAATGACAAATTCGTCGCGGCTTTTGCCCCCGGTACCTGGGTATCAGTTACTGAAGTGAAAGTTTAAGAGTTTCAGCATTTGCTGAAAGTACCGAAAGTAGTGAAAAGTAAATCTAACAGCGCTTAGCGCAAAACTAGGAGATATATGATTATTGAACCAGGTGGTAAGAAGTTTGAAAAGCCGGACGCCGGAGCCTTCGTCGGGACAGTCATTGACGTGATTGACCTCGGCTTGGTGCCGTCGAAGAACCCGAAGTTCCCGGATGCAAAGAATCGCACCCGCGTAGTTTGGGTATTGGACAAGAACGACAGTGAAGGAAAGCCGTACGTGATTATCGAGCAGCCCCCGACGCGCATGAATGATGGCGGCGGAGGCTCAAAGAAATCCCGATTGTATGAAATCTGGGAAGGCATTCTGCAGCACGCTCCCGCGGTTCCATACGAGACGGAAGACTTGATTGGAAAATCCAATCTGCTCTATCTCGTCAAGGATGGAGAATTCGTCAAGATTGCAGGCTTCATGCCAGTTCCTTACGGCAAGACCGCGCCAGTCGCACCGGCCGGATTTGTTCGCGATAAGGATGATCCGAAGAAGCGAGCCGCCCGGCTAGCCAAGGCCCAAGGTCAGACTGGCGGGCAACCGACTCAACAAAACCCCTCGGTCGCAGCACCTGCTGCACCGGCCACGGCAGTTTCCGACGAAGATATCCCCTTCTAGCCACAATCACTTCAGGTAAATTTACCTGGAGTGTTCGGGAAAGTCGCCGTTCAGACTTGACACACCGGAGAGACGGTGGTATACTTCGAAAGGTGAATAATGGATTTCTTCGAGCGAGCGCATAATACTATCCAAATGGGGGTACCGGTCATCCGGCTCAGACCTCGCACGAAGATAGCGATGGATACAGATTGGCCGATGCTCGCCACGACCGACCCCGCCATTCTACAGCAATGGAATCAGGAAACACCCGACGCAAATTGTGCCGCGGTAGCTAAGGCGACTCTAGACGGCGTGTGGTTTCTGGAAGTCGATGCTCCGGAAGTCTTGGCTCGAATTCAGGAAGAGACAGGACAAAAACTCCCCAAGACATACCGCGTTAGAAGCCGCCCAGGTCGAGGGCATTACTATTTCCGCCACACGCCAGGAAGTATAGCATTAGGAAATCTCCCACAGGGATATGTCAAGCATGCGGATTTCAGCGTTCGTGTAGATAACCAGTATGTCGTCAGCGCAAACAGCCTGCACCCGATATCAGGATTGCCGTATGAAATAATATCCACTGCGGACATTTGCGAAGCTCCTGAATGGCTAATTAATTGGCTTAAATCCCAACGCATTGATAAGCCGGAAGAAACGCCTGCTGCTAAACCGACCGGACTGATTCCGCACGGCAGCATCCACGGGTATATGCTGAAAGAAGCCGGAAAGCTCCGCCACGCCGGATTAACACCGGAAGAGATTGAGCCCGTCCTGCTCCGATTGGTGCATGATAATTGTCAACCGCCTATCGATGACGTTAAGGTCCGGGCGATGGCGAAGTCGGTAGGAAAGTATGAAGTCAAAGATGACACCGTGTTATTCGCAGGCGTAGTCGCTGGAACCCTGCCAGCGCCAGAAATTGCGATTCCAGCGGAAGAACTGGAAGAGACGGCGCAGTTTATAGTTCCGCCTTATCCTGTCTTTCCAAGATGGGTCATGCAAGGCACGTCAATTTATGAAGGGCTAGTTAAGCCGTATTGTGATAAAAATTCCCGATATGAAGAGTTTATGTTCATGCCCGCGATGGCGTTGATGTTGAATTATCTCGGGACAAAAGTCCGGATTGAATATAAAGACATCATCCCGAGTCTCTTCATGGTTCTGATCGGTAAGAAAGGCCGCGTTATCAAGTCCAGTTCCGTCAAGGATGCTGTGAAGTATTTCCAATATGCCGCAACATTAGATCAAGGTGGACCAAGCGTCAAGAATGCCGAGGGTAGGACGCTAGTGTGGACGGCTGGCTCCCCAGAGGGTTTAGGGATTGAATTGCAACGGACTAATTGCAGAAACGCTGTGTTGTTTTATGATGAATTATCAACATTGACTAATAAAGCCAGCATCGAATCTAGCACGCTGGTCTCATCCCTGCTGACACTGTACGAATCAGACAAGTTTGCCAACGTCATCAAGGCGAAGAAAGATACATTCTCGCTTGATCCTGGGACATACTGCGCCAGCCTGATTGCTTGCACGACAGATAAGAATTTCAAGACATTATGGGGCAGGATGTCTGGTGTGACGTCCGGATTGAATGACCGTTTCTTCTTTCTATATCAGCCAGAGCAATTCAAAGACGTCACACCGCCTATCGCTGTGAATTGCCAAGACGGTGCTTTGGCAACGAGAAAGTTGATTGACAAAGCCGTAGCGAAAGGCGTATACTCTATCACAGATTCTTCCCCATTATCGGCTAGGATGACCGGCGACGATAAGATTGAGAATCGGCAGGAAATCAGAGCGGAGAAATTTGCACTTTTCTTTGCGATAGACCTTGACAGAGAAGAAATTGATGAGGAGTGCATCGAACGTGGTTTGGCATTAGTTGAGTATGAGCGTGCCGTCAAGCGAAAACTCCGTCCTTCAGAAGCCATCACAAAAGAAGCCGGTATTCAGAACGAAATTGTTGACTTCTTGTTAGGACAGAAGGGTGGAACGACGACGTTGCGAGAAATGAATAGGTTGCTGCACCCAGAGCGATACGGCACGACGTTATGGGGGCAAGCTTTTAGAGGTTTAACCAGTACAGGACAGATTGCAATTCAAGGCAAAGGCACCAAGACAGACCCCAAGATGGTTGTACTGCTTAGGGCTCCAGAAGAGGATGAAGACTGATGAAAATAAAAATTAAAGAAATGGTTTGTAATAATCACCCGAAGTATCAAGGAAAAAGAAGACCAACTAGTGGGTGTTTGGCTTGTCACGCTCTATATGCATTGAAAAAGTTTGGGAAAGCCTGGCTCTCAGACTACGCTTCGATTATTGTGAGAAGTTAAATATGAAAATAATCGAACCTAGCGCAATAATGATAACTCCGGGCACCAAGCTGGATGGAAAAATCTGTCTTCAAGTCATCGAAAACTTCGCCCGGATCAGCCATCGTTCGGAAGATAAGCAGACGGAAGATTCTTGGCGTCGATTCATCCAGGCCGTCGTTATTGAACACGGTGATTGGTCTGTCGCGGAGCACGCATCAGCATCTGTAATATTCCGAGTCGACCGCGGCGTCACGCATGAGTTAGTTCGGCATCGTCTATTCAGTTTCACACAAGAATCAACTAGATTCGTGAATGGGCGAAAAAGTTATCCTAACGGACTGGAGTTTATTTATCCAGCGAACCTGCCTTCTCTTAGTTTATCCGATCTAGGTCCTCAATATGATTGGTATGGTGTCATGCAGAGGGCTGAAGAAGCATATTTGACTTTATTGGATAAGGGGGTCCGTCCGCAGGAAGCCCGGTCAGTCCTACCCAACGCTCTGGCGGCTACAATCGCCATGACCGGCAATTTGCGTTCATGGCGTTGGTTCTTTCTAGCAAGAACTACGAAAGAATCACATCCAGATATGCGAAGAGTCACAGTTCCGCTACTGGCAGAATTTAAAGCTAGAGTACCAATACTCTTCGATGATATCGAACCGGATGCCAGGCAGATAGATAACGCTAGAAAGGCGCACTGATGAAATCAATTTATTTAATTGGCTCGCTACGAAATCCAGCTATCCCGGAAATAGCCCGACAATTGCGCGTCGAAGGCTTTGATGTATTTGATGATTGGTATGCCGCCGGACCCGAGGCTGACGATTACTGGCAGAAATATGAACAGAACCGGAATCACTCATATGAGCAAGCTTTGTCAGGTTATGCGGCACAGCACGTCTATCAATTCGATAAACGCCACCTAGACCGGTGTGACATCGGAATATTGGCACTTCCGGCCGGTAAGTCGGGTCACCTTGAATTGGGTTATATGATTGGAACAGGCAAGCCGGGTCTTATCTTATTAGATAAAGAACCCGAACGCTTTGATGTGATGTATAATTTTGCGACCGGCATTTTCATCTGATGTATCCGCACTCCTTATCATACGGCGATTATCGTGATATCTATGATAACGTCGACAAGATTAGAAGAGCGATTCGAGGCTCTTTTTCGCTGGTGACGGTTGAGTTTCATTGCTACAATCTAGACGAAGTTGAGCAAACTAAGAAACTTCTCTCAGGAGAGGAAAGAAAACAAGTTAGGTTCTTTTGGCTGAATTTCTCTAAATGACATCCTATCTCCATCTCGACTTTGAAAGTCGCGGAACGGAAGAACTGCAAGGCAACGAATCCGTCGGTTTGCATAATTATTGGCTTCACAAGAAGACAGAACCGCTGATGCTTGCCTACTCATACGGAGATGACCCAGTCGACCTGTGGCAAACGCATGCGGAGAATATGCCTGGTAATCTCCGTAAAGGCTTGGAAGACCCTCGACAACCGTTGGCAGCCTGGAACAGCCCATTCGAACGCTACGGATTGAAATATAAACTCGGGATAGACACGCCGATAGAGCGTTGGGTCGACCCGCAAGCAAGCGCTAGGTATCTCAGTCTGCCCGGCGCACTAGATAAGGTCAGTAATATTTTGGGGTTACCACCGGATTTCGCAAAGCAGGATCGTGGCAAAGCTTTGATCGATTTATTCAGTAAGCCGCACAAGAAGAAAAAGAAAGAAGGCGGTGGAACATATTTCAATGATTGGAATTCGCACCCGAAAGAGTGGGAAGAATTTAAGGAATATTGCAAGCAGGACGTTGTTGCGGAGCGCGAGATTATGCGCCGTTTGGCACTGCTGAAGACGTTCCCGTTGCCTGAACTAGAGCGAGAAATTTGGATATTCGACCAGAAAGTCAATGACCGCGGGATGCCGGTCGATTTACAGTTTGCTAAGAATATGTATGAACTAGGCGTCAAGTCAAAGAAAGAAGCTGTAGATAGACAGAATCTTTTGACGGGTCTGGAGAATGCTAACTCGCCTCTGCAGATGCTGGCATGGGCTCAAGCACAGGGTTACGAACCTAACACGCTGAACAAAACAACTGTCGAGTCTCAACTGAAATACCACGAAGATACTATGACTCCGCTGTGTGTCGAAGTTTTGAAGGCTAGGAAGGCGGCCAGTAGCACGACGTATAAGAAACTAGCTACGATATTGCGGCAGATATCTCCAGATTCAAGATTGCGGAACCTTTTCATTTATATGGGAAGTGCCCGGTGCGGCCGGTGGTCTTCTAATGCGCTGCAATTTCATAATATGGCCCGTCCAGCAGTTTTGAAAAATGCATTGACCGGCGAGGAGTTTAACTTCGAAGACGAAGACGTCGTGAATGAAGCACGCAAGATGGTTCGATTGAATGATTATGACGGAATCAAAGCGAAATATGGGTCTGTGCTTCTGGTTATTAAAAACCTAATTAGAACTTCTTTCGCGGTAACGGAACACACATGATGAACTATCGTTTTACAATTGAAGAATGTTTAAAGATTAGAAAAGAATATGAAAAAGGGAGCACCGCGCTTTGTTTAGCTAAGAAATATAAAGCTGGCAATAGTACAATACTAGACTCAATTCGTCGTGTAGGAGGAAGAGCCAGGACAAACAGCGAGTCCGGAAGAATATATCATCGCAGCCCTATACGAGAGCGAAGACTGTTTGTATGGTATGGGCTAAAAGCAGAAAATGTGGATTATCTCTACGCTTCTCAGAAAGGGCGGTGTTTGTGGTGTTTTGCGCGACTACCGAAGAATCCGCTTAAGTGTTTTATAGACCACATAGGCGGCATGAAGTCTTTAAATAAGTCCCCAAGAATTCGAAGAAATTCAGTTCGAGGATTATGTTGCCCCCATAATATTTGCAATATGTTGGCGGGAAGAATTGAAAAAGATGGTTATCGTAAAAAAGATTGGGGCTTACTTTCTGCCGTTTCTGCTAATATTAATGAGATATTAAAAACCAACAAGGGTGGTATTAGATTTCCGCCCGTTAAGAGAGTCATATGGACCACCGCCTAAACGTGGCTGATTTGAATGCCATTGAGACCCGCTGCGGAGCTTGGGTTTCAGGATGTCAATCGTTGCTGGATGTCTTCCAGCCTCGTCCTGGAAAACCGAATGGGAACTGTCCGTACATCGACTTTGGCGGGACAAAACTGAAAGGCATCCCGTACGAGAAGTTGGAAGCCGACCTGAAATCTAAAAATACGTTGGTCAGGAAAGCTGCAAAAGACGACCGGCAGATGGGCAAGGTCGGTGTGCTGGGCTGCATCTACCGGATGGGTGGAGGCGATTGGGGAATTAATCCCCAGACAAAGGATACGATTAAGACAGGTTTGTGGGGCTACGCCGAGGGTTACGGTGTCTTGATGTCTCGGGATCAGGCGCATAGCGTCGTAGGGATTTTTCGTGAGTCATACCCGGAAATTAAGCAAGCCTGGTACGACATCGAGAATCTAATCGGCGAGGTCATGCATCCCGATGCCGTCCGAGTCAAACGGGAGTTTGGTCCCGGTGGTTGTGTCAAGATAGATAAGATAACGTTCAAGCAGCGAGATATCCGCCGACATATCTTGCGGATTCAGTTGCCTAGCGGTCGCTTTCTGCATTACATGGACGCCGAGCTTCAGTCGGTCATAATGCCTTGGAAAGACAGAGACGGCAACGATGTCTACCGTGACTCTCTGACATACTCGGGTATCGACCAGAAGAACCATCTATGGCGGATGGGCATTACGAGTCACGGCGGGAAGGTGTTCGAGAATATTGTCCAGGGAATCGCCCGTGACATCCTGGCAGTAAAGATGCTCCAATTTGAGCGGATGGGCATGCCAATCTGCGGACACGTCCATGACGAAGGCATCGGCCAGACTAAGAATGATCCATTCACGCCGGGTGTCGCCGAGATGGTCGCAGAGATGTCTCTGTCAGTTGACTGGGCACCCGGCTTGTTGCTTGGGGCGGATGGATTTGAAGGCGCTTGGTACCACAAATAGAAAAGACTTGACAATGTGTCGGATTCATGATATTCTGGCAAAGACTCTAAGGAAGATTGTATTATGCCACATAAAGATAGGAAAATACGGCTGTTATATCAAAAATTGCGACGTGACAAACTCCGAGAAGACGGAGTATGTACTCGATGCGCTGGCCCACGAGATGGGCTAGGAATGGATTGCACCGAATGCAGAAACAAAAGTAATAAGTTGACGATGCGGGCTATAAAAAAGAATATCGCCGCAGGAAGATGTCGCTGTGGAAAAACACGAATAGCGAATAAACTTGTCTGTAAAAGATGCGCCAACCACTCTAAGCGCATTCTTAGAAATCTTAAAATAAAAGTATTGGCTGGTTATGGAAACAAGTGTGCCTGTTGCGGCATCATCGAGTATGAATTTTTAAGTGTGGATCACGTTAAAGAGCGTGGCGCAGATGAGCGAAGAAGGCTTGGGCGCAGGGCTACAAATTCTGGTTCTCTTTATCGTAAAATAATTCGAGAAAACTTTCCTGATTTATATCAAATTTTATGCTATAATTGTAACATGAGTTTGGGGTTTTTCGGTTATTGTCCGCACCACCCTGAAATCATAAGGTCTATAAATAAGGCTTGACAAAAAGCCCAAAGTCTAGTATTAAAGTAGTGGGAGGCGGAAATTGGATTATTTTTACCACATCGGAGAACAAAGAATCGATGCCAAAGAGATTGTTTTTACAAAACTAGGGGTGTCCGATAAACCGCAAGAACGACGTAATCAACTTCAAACTTCTAATCCTAGAACTTTGATTATTTTGGGTGTACGCCCTATTCCTATTAAAGAAAATAGAGAACAATATGAGGCATCGATTCATGAGATTTTTAAATCTACTCGAAAATCCGGCGAATGGTTTGTAGAAGATGAGGCGCTACAGCTTTGGCGTGCAGATAATATGTTAAACGGGAATATAATCGATGTTCTTCGTTTCTCATCAGAGGAGTATTTTTATAGGTTGGGGGCCCAGGCTAATGGTCGTTTGGTGCGTGATAGTTTCGACCTTCTTTTAAAAAGACCACCAGAACATATACAGAATTACATAAATGAATTACAGATGTTTTTAATCAGACAGGCCAAATGCTATCATGGACAAATGGAGTTCTTCAAGAACAAAACTATTATACGATGTTTAGATTGTTGCATGAAGTGGGGAATTATGGATACGCGGGAGTTTATTTATCGTGTCAGAGTTCCCGGGGAACATCGCTATCCGGCAATTTTAGAGATTATTGATTATGACCATGTTTACAATAACAGTGTACCGAATCATACCAAGATGGGGTGGTATGAAGCCCTACAAAAAATGGCTGAAGGGTTGGGCATAGAAGATGACGGTAAACTTTCAGATTTATTCAATGCCCCTAAACCCGAAACATATATAGATTTCTAAAAACAGGAGATGCAATGTCCCAAAATGACGAATTATTGCTGAAAGTCGGCCAGACGGTAATCGAGCTAGAAAAGCGCATCGAGACACAGGAAGAAACGCTGAAGTCGCTCAGCAAGTGGCTGACACACGCCTTCCGAGAAATGGGCTATGACTTCGCCAAGATAGCCCAGATCGAGTCGAGCCGTCGCCGCACAGAAATTGAGAATAATCTGGATGTCCCGATGAGCCCGGAAGAAGTCAGCCCGGAAGTCCAGAACGAGATTGCATTGAAAATTTTAAAGACCGAGCCCAGCCAAGATGGCGACGTCTGCCCCATTTAGGAGAAAATATGACATTCAAACCGATGTATGATTTAGAGCACTTGACGGAAGCGCAACGGGAAGAATACTATCTCAGTGCTTGCGAGTACTTCCACGTCCCGCCCGAACTGAATCTATTGGCTTTCATTTGGCTGGACTCGAATGACGGGAAGCGGAACCTTGTCCTGTACGCTAAGAAGGGCGCTACAGACATCATGCGGGAGTATCATGGGATATCCACCACGAAAGTCACGAAGGATTCTGGTCCGGGCTATGTTGCTTGGATTGTCGAAGGCAAGAACCCGCAAGGCAGGACTGAGATGGCTATCGGGTCAGCTTCGATAGATGGTCTAAAGGGACAAGCGCTGTCCAATGCCGTGATGATAGCCCATACCCGCGGGATGCGCCGTTTGACGCTACAGTTCGTCGGAGGGGGCCTTTTGGATGAAAGTGAACTTCCCAGTACAGTCAGCGATATTAATCGTTCTGGCGCAAGTCTAGCCAGTCTGGCGACCCTTGCAGCACCTGTCCAACCATCCGTTCAGCCGAATGTCGAAGCCGGTAAGGACGTCACATCCCAACCGGACGTCTTTGTCGAGAAAAAGACACGTAGAGATAGTGATGGACAACTGAATCCAAACAGTCCTATAGAATTTATAGCACCCGCACCCTTTAGTGATGGGGATATCACGCCCGCTACGGTTGAAACTATCGAACAGGTAGCGGAGCCGAAAGCCGGTCCAGAACCGAAGAAGCGCTATGTATAATGAATATTCTACCCCCCAAATGAATATCCCGACGGCAAAGTCGGCCGAAAACGCTTTAGAAGTGGTGGCATCTAGAATGCCACCGCCAGCCGCTTTTCAGACACCTATTCCTGACGCAACCAAGCCTCTTACACCAGAACAATTTGATGCGGCTGCTGCCGAAATGGGAAAAGCCGCTGTTGATTTTATGTTGGATATGCCTAGTGAAGCGGAAGAAAAGGCGTGGCGAGCCCGCCTGTTCGTGTATACTAATGACATTCTGCCGAAAGGCGGGATGGCGAAGGCGGACGGAATTATCTGGAAAATCCGCAAGTATGTCCAGGCGATGTTTCCGGATTTGCCCGTTAAGAACGGCACGGTCAAACTGAATAATACGCAATGGAAGACGTTGATGAACATTCTCGATAACATTACAGCAGTCAGCAATCCAGAAGGGCTGGTTAAAGTCATCGAGGAAGTTGCGGCGAAGTCATGAAAACACGAAAAGATTGGCGGTATTATATAGGTAAGATTATCGGAAGTTTTATAGTCGGGGCTATTATTGGCGCTGTCCCCGCTATGTTTATAATTCTGATTAGCTCATTCAGCGAAGACCGTCCAGCATTTTGGATTTGGCCCGTATTCGCTGCAGTTTGTGCCGTACCTATATACTTCAGTCTGGGGGATTAATGATAACGGGCTTTTATTGGCTACTTGAAAGTCAAAAAATTTCTCATCTTGGGCTCGCTTATCTAACTCAATCGGGCATCGTTACCGGCGATGCTTGTCGGGCTAAAAAGTTTTCTACCCGAGCGGATGCCGAACGGTGGAGAGAAATGATGGGACACTCCGACTCTCTCTGGATCGCTAGAGAACACGGTTTTTCAGAATGATTCTTAATTCAGAACAGCAAGCTTGCGTCGATGCCATCAAGGGTGTCTGGGTAACTATTGCGGGTCCCGGTTCAGGTAAAACGGCCGTATTGATTGACCGGCATCTGCGGATGCTATTGTCAGGCATCGATACAAACGATATTCTGAATTTGACATTTACTAGTGCCGCCGCGGCTGAAATGGTCAAGCGAGTCGGCCTGACAGACGCCGAGAAGGTTTTCAGGACGTTTCACAGTTTTGCTATCGATTTATTAAAGAAGGAACGGGAGCATTTGCCGTTCAAACTATGCGATACTGTCATCCCGGTAGGTAATGAAGAGTATAAGTTGATATTCGATCTGGTAAGACAGTTCCCGGCAATTAATAATTTCCGGATGTTGATGGGAAAGATATCCCAATGGAAGCGAGAAAATATCGACCCGGAGCAAGCTATCGAGGAAGCCAGGCATTTAGGAATTGAATATTTCTATGCCTTGGCCTATCAAGAGTATCAGAAAAAATGCCGTGAGCAAGGCTGGCTAGATTTTGACGATTGTGTAAAAGAGACTGTTAAATTATTGGAGACTAACGATGCAGTACGAAATCGATGGAAGCGGAAATACATCAGTGTCGACGAGTGCCAAGACACCGATGTCGTACAGTTCCGTCTGCTTCAGTTGTTATTCGCAGGGAACATCTTTGTCGTGGGGGATGAAAATCAACTTATCTACGAATGGCGAAGCGCCCAGAGCGGAAACCTTTCTAATTTCGCACGGAAATTCCCCGGAGCCCAAACATTGTATCTCGGACAAAATTATCGGTCATCCGGAAAGCTGGTCGAATTTTTTCGACAGATACTCCCAGTGGATAACGGAATTGCTTCCAGAATGCGGACCGAAAACGAAGAAGGAATTGATCCAGTCATTATCAACTATGAAGATGATTATCAAGAAGCGTACGCAGTCTTAGCTAAGATTACAGACCCGATTAATACAGCCGTGATAGCCAGGACTAACCGGCAGCTATTCATCTTCCAGAAGATATGCACGATGCGCAACATCAAATACAAGATTCTCGGCAAGAAGGATTTCTGGGAGCAGAATGAAGTCAAGAAGCTTCTCGGGTTAGCAAAGGATTCAAACGACCAGAGACCGGCCAATATTGTTTTGGCTGATCTAATCCAACGGCATAATCTTATTCAGATTTACAGCCGGACCAAGAACCCAATGGAGTCTGACCCGGTCGAGAACTTAAACGATATCGTGAAGATGGCCGCCGGGAAAGGCACGATAGCAGAATTCATGCATAAACTAAGAAAGATGACGTATGCCCGCCGGTCAGTCAAAGGCTTGACGCTCAGTACCGTCCATCAAGCAAAGGGCCGGGAATATCACACTGTTTTCCTGATTGGTGCCAGCCAAGGTAAGATGCCGCATAAAGACGGTGAGTTAAATGAAGAGAAACGGATATTCTTCGTTGCCTGTTCCCGGGCAGCTAAGCAACTGAATATCAGCTTCTACGGAAACCCAAGTATGTTTTTGGGTGATTATTTGGATAGGATTGAAGTCTACGAGCCAGGAGAAGTCAATGCTTGAAGAATTATTTGGAAGCGGGAAAGATTGTCCCGGTTGTGGCGAATATGAAATTTGCAGTAAATGTCTCGGCTGTTTTACGAATTGCTGTGTCTGCGACCCTTGCCAGCATGGCCGGACAAGACAGGAAGAATGCGTATTTTGTGAAAGAGAGGAGGCTTGATGGCGTTTTTATATATTAATTCAAAGGGTCACGAACATAGGCGTCACTCATACAGCGCCGGAAATACGTACGACCAAAGCCCGAGCAAATACTATCTCCAGAAAGTCCAAGGCTGGAAAGAGAAGGATAATCGCGGTAGCTTTTTGTTCGGTCGGGCGTTGGAAGAGGCGATTCAGTTCCATCATGATCATAACGGTGAGGGCGCAGTCGAAGACTTTAAACAACGTTGGAATGAGCACAAAGACAAGAAAGATATAACGTATACCAAGACTGAGAAAGACTGGGCTAACTTGCTGCGTGTCGGGACAGATATGATTAAGTTATATGTCATTAAGCAGCCCGGTTTGCCTATTCCACTAGGCGGACAGACGTCATTCCAACGGGAATTCGCAAAAGAAGTATTTCCAGGCGATGAAAATTACGGCGGAATCGAAGACGCAGGTAAGCTTGATATTGTCTGCTACGTCGATCCAAAACACCCTATGCTCGCTAAGTTAGATTGGAAGCCAGAGTATGGGATGTTACGTCCTTTGTTCGGAGACATTAAGACTAGTGCTGTGGATTTTCCGGAAAACCCCGGCTTAGCGGCATTTGATAAACAGATACGAAGGTACTCTTGGCAATCCGGAATTCGGGATGGTTTTTTGTTATGGTTTACTAAGAAAAACCCCGCTATTCAGAAAGGCAGCAGTGTGACATTGTTGGAATCTGTCGTTGACCCTGATCGGTGTAATCTGTTGTATAATGCCGGAGACGAAGCTGTCATAGCGAAATGTGACGGAGAAATGATTTGGATTGTTCGGAATGACTTCATGCTGGAAGAGATGGACAAAGCGCAGGGCAAGAAGCCGGACGGCAAGACAGACCAAACGAATGCAGCGAAAGAACGTGCCGTAGAGTGGCTCAAAATTAACGGGTTGTGTGTCCACGCCAATTTTTTGACGAAACAGCGGTTGCAATTTAATTGCGGATTTGTTACAATCGAATCTGCCAATGAAGCGGGTCAGATTGCCGCTAGACAGATCGTGCAAATCGTGAATAGCTGGAAAACAAAGTCCTGGCCCTCGACATTCGGGATTAGGTTTCCTTCAGATGATCGTGGCGATCCGTACTTTCGAGCATTCGTACTACGGGATGAGGCTTTTAAGCAGGAGTACTTTAAACAATCCGACGGAGAGACTTTGGACGACCTTTTCGAGGATGAGCCGGAGGAAGAAGTATGATACTGCATTGTAATGAGCCAGGCTGTCTTGCCAGCATCGTAGTTTTAGAAGATGCCATGCCGGGAGCAACGTATACTTGCCGGAAGCACACGCCCGTCGGCGAGAATGATATACATTTCCAGCCGTGTCAATTTTATCCTGAAATGGGTGCTGGGACTGACCCGCGGGCGTACGAGACTAGAAAAGACAGCAAGCGTGTTATAGGCGGTAGCAGGTCCGGTCGTCCGAGAAAGAAGCGGTTAGCAAAAATCAAGGAACTTCTTGCCGGGCATGAAAATGCCGATAAGATTATGCACATTCTGAAAGTAGAAATTCGTGACGGCAACTCATGAACAGAGATTTCCAGCAATTAAGGACGATTCTGGACGGCGACGATCCTTTCATGGTCGGCGGCCATCAAAAATCAAGTCTCCGGAAGAAAGAACGGATTGTTCCGGAATGGACTAAAAATGACAAGAAAGTCCGGGAGGTTCTGCTCCGGTCATTTCCTAAACTGCGAACAGACCCAAAACAGCGACGTCAGGCAGCCCGTTGGGCGAGAATTATCCATCTGTATTTCAGGATGCAGTATACCTACCGGCAGGTTGCGGACGAGCTAGACATGCCGTTAAAGGCCATGGAGTCTATGATTAGAAGTATCAAGCGAGTCGCAGCGGGTAAACGGGCTAACGGGACAGGTTTGCTGGGCTCAATACCAGTCGGTCGACCTAAAAAGAGATAACTCGTGCCGTAATAAGTAGGTCTTCGGGAGAGCTTGTGCGAGGAACTCTCCAACTAACGTGTAAATCTAACATTATTCAGGACTTATGACTTTATCAGTAGTTTCATCAGGAACTCAACCGACAGACTCATCCGTAGTACATATTTGTTTTAGTCAACATTTGGGAGAAACCAAGCCCGAGACTTGTTCGTGTCGAAAGTGTATTAAACTAACTGAAGCCGCCGAGATGGTTGCCGCGGGCTTCGCACAGTGGTTAATCATAAGCCAGATTACCTTGACGGGAAAAGAGATTTGCCCAATCTGTCTGAATGACAAAGTTAAGAAAAATTGCCAGCACTGCGCTGGCGCAGGCGAGATAGAAAAGTCATACCCGATATCTACTCTCAGTAATGACATAGTTTTGGTTTCGGTAGGGACAGAGCATGACGGCAGGATGATTTATAGGTCGGTTTTAGCGAAGCAAACCCCGAGAGTCGCCACGATTGAAAAAGCCCACATCGAAAGAGCGTACGTCCAAAACAATGCCGATGAGCAGGAAAGAATTGAAGCTTACGGCTTGATGACGTTAGAAGCCCGAATCGATATGGGCATTAATTCGGAGCCGGGCGATAATCCGGAAGAATGGGCTGGTCGTAATTTTGATCACGGAAGGTCACCATACGCCCGGATATCAGATGAAAGAAGTAGTAACGGTAATATTGGAAGCCGGATAGCGAGAGGCTTTAGAATTATGAACGCAGATGAAGACGAGTGGTTCGAGTAAAAAGGGCAAAATGGAAAACAAACTAGATATAAAGCAACTAGTCGCCGACGCCATAGCGAAGTTCCGAAAAGGACACGCCACAAAGACATTTAGTCAGCGGCAGCCAGAGCTAGGCAAGATGCTGAATTGTAAAGTCTGCTCTAGACGACACCGGTCTTCAATCATATGTAAACAGGTTTTTACGACTATTATTAATCGTGGGCCTGATGAGAGAGAAGTCCCGGAGCGCCACGCAGCCCAGACCCGGAAAGGCATCAACGGTAGCCAAATGTTCGCTAAGAAGCGCATTAAACCACATCACAGCCACGCCAGATTACTGCTTGTCCAGATGACTCAAGATTTGTTTCCAAAATACTTTTCTTGGAATATATTTAAAACACCTCAAGAAGCGATGCATGCGGCTCGCGGGGAAGCGCAAGCGATTCTATCCAGGAAAGCCCGGAAACTTCGTAACAGCGTGGTTCAACAGCAGCACCGGTCCAGGCAGATTAATGCCGGTTTGATTGGTGGAGGGATACAATAATGATGACAATCAAACAATTCCTCCTATTAAAATTATCCGAAGAGTGTTCGGAAGTCTCGCAACGCGCCCTGAAGCAAATGCAATTTGGTCGAGACGAGATTCAAAAGAGCCAGGACAAAACAAACGGCGAGCGGCTTCGTGAAGAAGTCAATCATTTAATCGCAGTGATAACAATACTATTAGAAATTGGTGAGATGCCATCTATAACCCCGGAAGAGCTTTTGGATGCTATTGATGTGAAGAGGTTCCGGGTTAACAAATATTTAAGATATTCGCAAGAATTAGGTATGGTGGAAAATAATGGAAAATAACATTGGATATTCGCTCGGTCTGGTCGAAGGCTATCTCGAACGACTAGTAATAGAAGGTCAGGAAGGCGCTGAGACGGCACTGGAGCACTTCCGTAACGTGGAAAAGAATTACGTGGAAGTATCCGCTAGTCTAAGAAAGTCTAAGCAGACCATCGATGAGATACAATTAAATTTGAACGGGTGGAAGAAAATTTAATGTTTGAAAAAATAGCTATTGGAATTAAGACGTTTTTGCGTGATGACTGCCTCTACAACACCATCGAGGCTATCCGGACTAATCTGCCCGGTGCTCAGATGATTATCGCAGACTGTGGCGACCACACCGAAGAGAAGGAAGGCGTCTACGCCGACCTCGCCCGGGAAGGTCATCACACGATTCAATTGCCGTTTGACGCTGGTTTCGGTGCGATGAGTAACGCAATCGCAGATGCTTTAACTCGCCCCTATCTTTTGACAGGATCGGATGATTTTGATTTTTCTCCTAGAAAAGTCCGAGATGATGTCCAGAGACTTGAGTGGATACTAGAAAAGGATCGTTCAGTGAGTATTGCAAGCGGACGGGTCAATGACTGCCCGTATGAATTTACCCTGATTGAATCTTACCACTACGGTGAAATTAGAGAGATTCCGGTAAATTGTAGCAGCGCAGGTCATGGTTACGGAGATTATCTATACGTCGATTTGACCGTGAATTATTCTTTGATTCGAAATAAAGTACTAGACGTCGTGCGTTGGGACGATGATGTCAGGATCGGCGGCGGAGAACATGGGGCATTCTTTGTAGATTGCCAGCGGGCAGGCTTTAAGACAATTTATGTACCAGGTGTGAATATCAACGAGCAGCAAGTCCGGAACTCCGCTAGGTACAACGAGTATCGGAATCGGGCAAGAAGCCCAGAGCGCCCGTGCTTTGTCCGGCGCGGGATTAAGAAATACGTCTTGGGCGATGGGAGAATAGATTACGAGGAGAAACAATAATGGCGGGAATAAGTTGGGAAATTTTAGCAAAATTCAAGTTTTTTAGACTGGCAAAGTGGTTTAATAAATATGACATTCAACCAGAATCTCTAAATGAGTCTCTACGAAACGAGTTAACTCGTCTTATCAGTGAAGAAGAGAAAATCCTGTCAGATTTAAGTCAGGTACGGTATGAGATTTCTCAAAAATTAAATACAGAACTTCGAAATAGGTCTTGGGCAAAGATAGACCCGGAAAAATTACGAGATTTACGGTCTTTGAAATCTTATCGCTGTACACATCTGAAGGGTGATGGTAAAGTTGGTAGCGGCTCCAGCGTTATAAAGGATTATAACGTTACGTGCCATACTTTCCCAAATGCCGTAGTTCGGATTCGTTGTAACGGCTGCGGAAAGAAATGGTTTAAAGGGCAGCCCGGCTGGTCGGAAGCTGTAAAGATGACAGAGATGAGCACCAACGTGGCATCATCTTCAGAAATCAGATTAGGAAGATAATATGGATTTAATAATCACACACGCAAAATGTCCTGACGGCTTCTGCGCTGCACTGATTGCGAAGCGACGATATCCGGAAGCCGAGATTATGCCGCTAGACCACGGCGAACCTGTCCCGTTCGACGCTGTCCGTGGACGCGATGTTCTGGTGGTCGACTTCTCGTGGCCGAATAGGGAAGACAATATAGAATTGCACCGAATTGCAAAGTCGTTTCACATCTATGACCACCACAAGTCTGCTCTAGAGCGCCTAGAGGGATTGGATTTTGTGATATTTGATATGAAGCGGTCCGGTGCCGGATTGGCCTGGGACTATCTATTTGGAAAAGATAGCCCAGAAAGTACGTCTCCCGAATATCCTGGTTTCACATTTTATCCTATAGCGTCGCGTCCTTGGTATATCGATTATGTAGAAGATAGAGACTTGTGGAACTGGGCTCTGCCCGGTTCGAAGGCCGTCAATGCCTATTTGATGTCACTCCCTATGACTGTAGAAGCTTGGTCCATTCTGGATATTATGAAAGTCGAACAAGCCGAACAACTCGGTGTAGGAATACTCCGGCACGTCGAACGCTACGTCAAAGAAGCTGCTGCCGAAGCTCAGCGTGGATTTCTGCAATTGTCTGACGGTGCTTATCTGACAGTAGAAATCGTGAATTGCCCGTATATGAATTGCAGCGAAGTCGGGAACGTTCTAGCGAAGCGTGCCGATGTCGGGATTACTTGGTTTGAGCGTGCCGACGGTCAGACGCAATTTTCATTGCGGTCAGAAGGCGATATCGATGTCAGCGCGATAGCGAAGACGTACGGCGGGGGAGGACACTTACACGCTGCGGGTTTTAGAATGACTCTCGGGCAAGGACGAGAGTTTATTGATATAGTCCTTAAAAGAAACTATATAGATTATTCCAGTTTTCTTTTTCCTGGACCGCGGTGCTAACATGAAATTACTCGTTGCAGTTAAGTCGTGTGTCCAGCACCTAGATTTGGGCTACCACAGTGTGGTACGGGAGACATGGCAAAAGGGCTTCCAGAGTTTGGCGGATGTTCGTTTCTTCACCGGGGCGAGTTGCCAGAAGCGGGAGCCGGACGAGATTGGCTTGGACTGCCCGGACGACTATAATAACCTTCCAAAGAAGACGCAATCAATCTGTCTATGGGCTGCCAGCAAGACGTACAGTCATATCTTTCTTTGCGACACCGACACGTTTGTTATTCCGAATAAACTGTTAGCGTGTGGATTCGAGAACTTTGATTATACAGGCAAAATAGACAGAACTCTCGGCGAGACGTTTCCGTACATGACTGTTAGCCGGGACGGTGTGATTGAAAAGCACGCCAAGGTCTATCCTTGGGCTAGTGGCGGGTACGGGTACTTCCTCTCGAAGAAAGCGGCTAATATAATCGCTTACACGACGCCGATAGGCTGGGCCGAGGATTTCCTGGTTGGGCAGACGCTAGGACCGCTGTATAATTCCGGAGAAATTACGATGTTGAACACGCCTGGGAATGAGTATAGCTGGCACTTCCCAGCGCACGAGTACAAAAGTGGATATGGGTTAGATTTTGGGTGGATGCCAAAGATGTACGCGGAGCACAGATGACATATACGCCAGAAAATAAGCAGTATTTTGTTTTTAAATCTAAGCGTGTCTCGCCGGGCGGGGTATTCAAAAGTATGACGCCTTGGGTACCGGGCAGAGTGATAGACGTGGCACACTACAATGATGTTCAATTTATCGAATACGAGCCATACACGAATCATAAGGATTCTCTCGCTACGTTGAGAGGAATATAGTATGAATCTAACCGGTAAGCGTATCGTAGTGACTGGCGGCGGGGGCTTCCTTGGCAGCTACATCGTTGATAAACTGCGCCAACGCGGCTTCGCTAATACGGTTGCTCTGCGGTCGAGTGAGTTTGATCTTCGAGTCAATGTGGATGTTATGGATATGTATAGCGCGTATCAGCCACAAGTCGTTATACACGCCGCGGCGCATGCCGGTGGGATTGGTTTGAATCAGCAGAAACCGGCTGATTTGTTCTACGATAACGCCGTGATGGGAATCAATATGATTCACTATGCGGCTAAATACAACGTGGAAAAATTTGTTCAAATCGGGACAGTTTGCGCTTATCCGAAATACGCCCCGACGCCGTTCCAGGAAAGTAGTCTATGGAACGGCTACCCGGAGGAAACCAACGCTCCGTATGGCATCGCTAAGAAGGCTCTGTTGGTGCAAGGACAGGCTTACCGGCAGCAATATGGACTGAACTTCATCTATCTATTGCCAGTCAATCTGTACGGACCGAGAGACCACTTCGATTTAGAATTTGGGCACGTCGTCCCAACGCTAATTAAGAAATTCACGAAGGCAAAACAGGATAACGCATCGTCAGTCTTGTTGTGGGGAACCGGCAACTCCAGTCGGGAATTTCTCTACGTCGAAGACGCGGCGGAAGCTATCATATTGGCAACAGAGCGATATAACGGCGCAGCGCCTATCAACATCGGGACCGGGAAGAACATTCTGATTCACGATCTAGCCACGATGATTGCCGAGCGTGTCGGGTACGAAGGCGAGATTCATTATGACGTGAATCGACCAGATGGGCAGCCTAGTCGGTGTCTGGATGTCACGAAGGCTTTTGAGGAGTTTGGTTTCACGGCCGGGACAGATTTTAGAGACGGACTACTCAAGACTATCGATTGGTACAATCAGAATGATCGCTAATCTTACAGCCTTGGATTTGATAGCCTTTGAAGCCGAAATTGCCGAGCTATTTAATGCGAAGAAAATTCCGGCAGTCATCCACCTTTATTCGGGTGGGGAAGAGCCGCTGATTAATATCTTCAAGGGCATCCGACCGCAGGATTGGGTTTTGTGCAGTTGGCGCTCGCACTACCAATGCCTCTTGAAGGGTGTGCCGCCATATCTTTTGAAGCAGAAGATTGTAGACGGGTATTCGATAGCGCTGTGCTTCCCGGAATATCGGATTGTTAGCTCAGGCATCTTTGGCGGTGTATTGCCGATAGCGGTTGGTTTGGCTATGAGTATCAAGCGGACCGGCGAAGACTCTGTTGTGCATGTTTTTTCAGGAGACATGACGGCAGAATCAGGAATCTTTCACGAATCAGTGAAGTACTCTGAAGGACATGATTTGCCAATTCGTTTTCATATTGAGAATAATGGTTTGAGTGTCTGCACAAATACGCAAGAAGTTTGGGGTACCGGGCCGTGTTGGGAGCAGAAAACAGATGAGTTTTCTTATAAGCCTGGCCGCTATCCTCACGCGGGCAGCGGTACTAGGGTGCCATTCTAATGAGCCAATACTCGCAAGAACTCAGCAAGGCTATGCGGTATCTGTCCGACGATAATCGGACTGTTTTTCTAGGACAGGCGGTCGCCGTGCCCGGCACGATTATGTCCCCAACGCTAGCGGATATCCCACTTAATAAACGGATTGAATTGCCGGTCGCCGAGGACCTTCAGATGGGAATGACACTCGGCTGGGCTTTGAACGGCTTTGTGCCAGTCTCGATATTTCCCAGATGGAATTTTATGTTGCTGGCGACCGGACAGCTAATCAACCATCTTGACAAAATAGGGCAAATGAGCCAAGGCGGATACAAGCCGAAATTTATCATCCGGACAGGCATCGGTGCGACCGGTCCGCTAAATCCGGGCTGCCAACACGTCGGCGACTTTACAGATATGTTTCGGTCAGTCCTGACCAGCATCGAAGTCATCCGTCTGGACGAAACTGGGCAGATAATGCCCGCGTACGAAAAGGCGTTGACACGGACGGACGGAAAGAGTACAATAGTCGTAGAATGGGGTGATAAATACCATGACTAAGCGTTGTGCCGTGACAGTTTGCATAAAAGAAGGCGGACCCGGAACTCAACCGAGTGTTTATGACCCGGCAAATACTGTAGGCGGAGCGGAGTACGATATTTGTGGTAAGCCGGGCGTTGAAAAGAACATTATATGGCGTTGCGAAGAACACGCTAAAGAACATAGAGCCCTCCAAAGGCGGCTACGTAGATATGAGGCGGGTGAATAAATATCATGATCGATTTAAAACAACTTGAAGGAAAGACTGTCACTATCACTGGCGGGACCGGCTTGATCGGTACAGCCCTGTTGAAATCTCTAGAAAACGTCAACGTGAGTATTTTCACACCGACGCATGAGCACTTGGAGCGGGGGTACGGTATACCCCAATCAGAATACCATCAAGGTCAATACGGAAGTAACGGCCCGGTTGTTACAAAATTTGAAACCTGACGGGTCATTTTTGTTTTGTAGTTCAAGTGAAGTCTACAATGGTTTGGATAAACTCTGTACGGAAGACGATATCGGAACCACGACGCCGTCGCATCCTCGGGCATGCTACATTGAAGGGAAGCGGTGTGGTGAAGTAATCGTTAATGCCTTCCGTGCGGTCAACAGGCGGGCTTTCTCTGCTCGGATAGCCCCGACGTACGGGCCCGGGACACGTCGCCACGACACGAAGGCGATGAGTCAGTTTATCGCTAGCGCTCTGATTGATAAAAAGATTGTGTTAAAAGACTCCGGCAAGGCTATCCGGACATACGGATACATTGATGACGTCGTTGAGATGCTTTGGAATATCGTTTTGAACGGCACACAGCCGGTCTATAATGTCGGCGGACATTCAGTTATTACTATCGCTCAGCTAGCTTTCTGGATAGGAGAAATGACTGGCGCGGAAGTTATTATTCCCTCAGATATACCCGATCAAATTGGTGGTTCGTCAATCGTTAAGTTAGATTTGTCCAGATATGAAGAGGAATTTGGAAAGACTGAATATGTCTGCATGATGCAGGGCTTGAGTAATACAGTTGCGTATCAACGGAAACTCTATGAAACGTAATATCACACTCGGGACGCTAAACATCAATGACCGCGGGAAGCAGTACGTCAATGACGCATTGAACAATAATCGGCTATCCCGCGGGAAATACACCGAAGATTTCGAGCGAACGTTCGCCCCGTTGCACGATTGCGATTACGCCGTTTTCTGTAATAGCGGGACATCCGCGTTGCAGGTCGCTCTAGCAGCTTTAAAGGAAGTTTACAGATATAAATTAGGTGACGAAGTCTTGGTGCCCGCCACGACGTTTATAGCGACGAGTAATATCGTATTGCAGAATGGTTTGAAGCCCATCTTCGTTGATGCTCATCCAGAGACTTTCAATATGAACCCTGCCCGGATTCATGACAAATTGACGTCCAGGACTCGTTGCATTATCCCGGCGCACTTATTCGGTCTGCCTTGCGATATGCCTCGGATTATGCAGATTGCTGATAAATACGGTCTGCAAGTTATCGAGGATAGCTGCGAAACGATGTTTGCCGGAGTCAACGGTCGATCAGTCGGTAGCTTTGGTGATATCGCGTGCTTCTCGACTTATGTAAATCACCTGATTGTCGGCGGTGTCGGCGGAATTATCACAACCAACGACCAGAAATTGGACGAGATTTCAAGAAGTTTGATAGCGCACGGCCGTGACTCTATTTACACGAACATCGACGCTGACGACAATCTGCATAACTTCGAATTGCAAAATATCATCGAGCGTCGATTCAAATTTGACCGTGTCGGATACTCCTACCGGGCGACTGAATTGGAAGCCGCCATAGCATTGTCTGAACTGGAAGTTTGGGAGCACAACATCCTGACTCGTCGGAAGAACGCAGCATTATTGACAGGGCTTCTTGATCCGTTTTGGCAGTATTTGCAACGCCCGATGATTCCTGACGGAATGCAGCATTCTTTCATGATGTATCCGATGATATGCAAGCCTGGTGTTAACCGTGAGCATCTACTTTTCTTCTTAGAAAACAATGGTATCGAGACTCGTTATTTGTTGCCGCTATTGAGCCAACCGGTATATCAACGTCTGTTTCCCGGCCTAGACAATGAGTATCCTGTCTCACAGCGGCTCGGGCGAGACGGTTTTTTTATCGGGATACACCAAGACCTTCGACAAGACGATATTGAATATACTGCAGAAGTCTTCACGAGATATTTTCAGGAGAGAAAATAATGACATGGCGTAAATGGTGGGCTCTTGAAGTGATGTCGGGTCTGTGCATCATATTGGCTATTGCGCCGCTAAGTTTTGCCCGATTTTGGCTGACTATAGGACTTGTGGCGCTTTTTTCGGTGTGCTATCTCAAGCGAGTGCTGGCGCAAGCGGCAAAGCGATGATTACAGTAAAATTGATGGGCGGGATGGGCAACCAGATGTTCCAGTACGCCTGTGGGCTATCCCAAGCTACCCGACTAGACACCGGTTTACAGTTAGATACCACTTTGCTGGGCGGAAAGCGGAAGTATGTTCTTGATCAATGGAGTCTGATGGAAGCGACATGTATTGGAATGACACCGACAGTCCATGAAAACGGCATGCAATATAATCGAGATATCAATGAGCGAGTCAAAGACGGTGATTGTCTGCACGGGTATTGGCAATCCAAGAAGTACTTTGAGCATGTTCAGGGCGATCTTCGTAAGATTTTTATTCCCCGCCATCGCCCGACCCTCAGATTAATTCCCGGCGGAGATTCAGTCGCAGTACACGTTCGTCGGGACGACTATCTTGTCTCTCCGCACAAAGAATTTCATGGTTTATTGCCAATGAGTTATTACGAATCTGCAATGAATCATATCCGTCAAAGAATAGATAATCCAAAATTCTTTATATTTAGCGAAGACGTCGAGTGGGCCCGTCAGAATTTCACGTCTCCTGATGTGATGATTGTTCCTCGCGGACAGGAAGCAGAAGACATCTATCTGATGAGTCTCTGCCAGCATGCCATAACAGCAAATTCATCCTTCTCGTGGTGGGGCGCATTTCTAGGAGACCATAAGACGGATAGAATCGTGATAGCGCCGAGTCAGTGGTTTCAAGACGCGCATACGGACTATACGGATATTGTTCCAGACAGGTGGCTACGACAGTGATTGAACCATTAACCGCTCTACTCTTAATTGCAACTGGCGAGAAGTATCATAAATATATTGATCCTTTGTTGGCATCTGCTAGGACATATTTTGTCCCCCACACACCAATTCTATGGTCGGATAGAATGTTTGGAATGGAGCGACCGAGATTTGCAAAAGATAACGAAGGCTTTCCGAACACAACCCTGCACCGCTATCATACATTTCTGGAGCATCGCCGAGTTTTGGAATGCTACGACTATCTCTTCTATTGCGATATTGACATGCTATTTGTTTCTCCAGTCATGCAAGATGATATTTTTTCCGACGGGATCACTGCCACACTACACCCTGGCTATATCGGAACGACAGGCACGCCAGAACGGAATCCAGCATCCAAAGCTTATATCCCTCGGCACGCAACGAATAAATACTTCTGTGGTGGTTTTAATGGTGGTTTAACAAAAGATTTTTTATGGATGGCCGAACATATCAAAGAATGTGTTGATATGGATGCTGCAAATGGAATCACTGCGGTTTGGCACGATGAGAGTCACTTAAACTCATTTCTATACTACAATAATCCGCCCGCTCGAATTCTCGGTCCGGAATTTTGCTACCCGGAAGGCTGTGACGGGCGGTATGCTAACAACCCGATAGGGCCGCCGAAGCTAATTGCCTTGACAAAGACTTAAGGTATCGTATAATGGTCGCTAACTAGGATAAGGTGTATTATAATGGACTTTAACATCGAGACATGCCGTTGGGTTATTTGGTCTGCGAAACGTCCATACAATACTTTCGGACACATCCATGAAGCCTTTTTTCGAGCACTGAAACACCTCGGGAAGAACGTTGTTTGGTTGGAGCATGACGATGATATCTCTCAGGAAGACTTTTCGAACACGCTGTTTCTAGGGATGAATACATGCATCTACGGTATGCCGCAACGGAAGGATTGCCGGTACGTTATTCACAATATTTTCGGCGACAAGAATTACAGCTATTTCGACGGTCTGAAACTGCTCGGAACTGGCGTGCATATCACACCGAATGTATATAGTAAGAACGTCCAGGTGCTAGGTTCAGATATCTACTTCGAACCGGACAACCGGTCGCTGCAGATGCGCTGGGGCACCGACTTGCTACCGCACGAAATCGAGGCAAACAAGCCTACTAGAGTATTTAATATTGATAGCCAAGTAGTTAATTATATCGGGACTCTGGATTATCAGAAGCAGCCCGGGATGGACGGCTTTGTTAAGGCGTGTCGGGAAAATCGCATAGGTTTTACGACCTGGGGCGGATTTAATGGCGGCTCTCATGTCACAATTGAAGAACAGGTTCAGTTAATCAAGAATTCTTATATAGCGCCAGCCTTTCAAGGTCTCGACCAGGTCAGGACAGGCTATGTTAGCTGCCGTCTGTTCAAGAATATCTCAGCCGGTCAGTTCGGCGTGACACACTCGCCGTTCGCAAACGATCTATTCGGCGGTAAGTTGATTTGCAACGAGGACACGTACAGGCTCTTTTATGAAGCGAAAGAACGTCTGCAGAGTACATCTGTGCAGGAATTGCACGCTTTAATGGATATCGTTGCCCAGGATCACACTTATATCAACAAAGTCCGGGCGATTGAGCACTCCGTCCGGACACTGGAGAATCAATAATTACCGCTTGACACGTTAACTATGTTCTGTTATACTGACTTTTGCTAAATCTAACTTGAGGAGAATTATGAAAAAGACACGTAGTAACTACCCAAGTCAATGCTAATATCACACAATTGACTATCAACGGCTCGGGTTTTAAGCCGGGAAGCGGTGCCCCGACAGTCATTCTGGGTTTTGATACGTTGTCACTTGTATCATCCACCGATACATTAATCGTTGCTACTCTTCCTACGAATGAGCCGTCTGGTAGCTATGACCTATCCGTGACTATCGCTGGCGGAGGCGCTAAAACTGACACGTTCGGCGTGACTATCGGGGCCGTCGGCCCACAGGGTCCACAAGGTTTCACGGGTGCTACCGGCCCTACTGGCCCGCAAGGTCCTCAAGGACCCGCTGGAGCGGACAGCACAGTTCCTGGACCATCAGGACCGACCGGCCCACAAGGTACGGCGGGTCAAAGTGCTTTTGCCGGAATTTGGAGTCCTTCAGGCACTTATACGGTAGGTCAAGAAGTAATGCGGTCTTCTTCTGTTGGCGGCTCACCAGGGCCCTTTTTTAATTTAACCGGAAATACCGGTACAGAACCTGTTTTAGATACAATTAATTGGGCATATTGTTGCGGCGTTCCACAATTAGGATATCAGCCGCTATCAATGAGTGGTTCTACAGCCGGTACTTTCAATCCCGGATCATTGACAAATTTGATGCAGTACACATTTAACATTTATGAAAGACAAACAATAAACACAATCAATATTTCGGTGCAATTTCAACCGTCCTCGGATACGACAGGAACAGGCAGATGTTATGGTGCGAATGGGTCTGTCGTTAATAATACTGGGTATCCAAATTGTTGGGATTCTCCCTATTGTTTCAATGCTGGAAATTGTTCTAGTAATTACACCTTCGTGTTTTGGGGCGGTTTTAACGGTTATACCGTCTATACTTATACCTACCCTATCCCAGGACAGCCGATAGGAACGATGAGTTGGGCGATTTTTAAAAATGGTGTTGTGACTTCGCTAGTATTATCGGCCGGGTCTAATGGCAACTATTCTTTCACCACTCCAAACAACAGCCCTATCAGTTTTTCTGGCGGCGATACAATATTGCTTCAGGCAAATAATCCGTCCACTTCAACAGACACTATTTTGTCTGGTAATTGGACTATTCAATAATTTGAAAAGTTGGGGCTATCTTTAGAGGTAGCCCCAATAAAATTAAACCACACATATGAAAAACATCATTATCATCCCGACCTTTGAACGCCCAGAGTTTCTTTGGACCTGCCTTGAACAGTTGGCTAAATGCCACGAAATCGAAAATAAAGAAATCTGGATTTGTGAAGACATTCATGTAGATAAGCCCAAGAGTTCTGAATTACAGGATGAGATTTCTGAAACTGTTTTGTACGCAAAAACCCTTTTTAGTAATTTGAAACACTTCCGAACCGAGCACTCGCATCACGGCTCTTCATATAATGTCCTTGAGTCGTTTAAGCGAGCTTGCCAAACCGACGCCGAGTCAATCTTTTTTATAGAAGACGATTGTTGGGTCACACCTGATTGGCTTCGTTGGTGCCAGGCGGCGCATGAACAATTTAATCCTTTTGCAACGTGCGGCAACACAGCGCCGGGAAGCCCCACGAGCGATCCGCGTAATACCGCAATTAGCGATACGTGGTTTCAAACTTTTGCTCTGTCGTTTCATAGAAATCAATTAGAAGCTGCTCTGTTGCCAAACTACGCTGATTATAATCTAACGCCGACATTTGAGTGGGATGCCTATTTCATGAAGTATATATTTGATACCAGTAAATATGCGGCTTCCTCGTGTGTTCCTCGCGTATATCATTATGGATTTTTTGGTTATCATAGAAGTGGTTCTCGATCCGACGGTGATTTGCATACCCGAATTGATTTTATTAAGCGAGGGGCATATGACCCTCGGCTACTACCGCCCGTTTGGGATTTCAAGCCTTTTCCAAAACAACCGCTTATTTGGAATCAGCTTGTTAAGTATGGTTGGAAGACGAAACCTAAAAAAATTGTGATTCCCGATTTTTTAAAAAGAAACACCACATAATCATGAAAGACATCGTTATAATATCGGTCTATAATCGCGCTGAGATGCTTAAGCTTTGTCTTGAGCATCTCTCGCGGTGCCCAGACATAAACGACAAAGAAGTGTGGGTTTACGAGGATCAAGTCGGAAACAAGTCCTCAGAGATTCAAAATGAAATAGAGTGCGTTATTTCAGGAATCTCCCCGACGTTTAAAAATTTTTGGCACATCAAACACGCGGCACACGACGGTCCGGCCTGGGACAACATATTTGAAGCACTACACAGAGCCAACGATTTAAAGCCGAATTTTATACATTTTTTAGAAGACGACGTGATGGTCACACAAGATTACTTTCGTTGGACTGAACAGGCGCATAGACAGTTTCAGCCCTTTATAACAAACGGAGATAACCCGTGGAAATCGATGTCAAATGACCCGCTGGCGGTGATTTTATCACACAGTGAGTGCCACGTACACGCCGGGTGTATAAGCTCAGAGAATCTTAAAAAAGTGTTGAACGAGTCTCGCAGATATCCAAGACACTGGGAAGAAATTTTACAAAATTACATCATTAAAAATAAGCAATTAATAGTTTCTCCGTCGATTCCTAGAGCCTTTGATTGCGGATATTACGGAGAAAACAAACCATCAAAAATGTTAGCAGGTAACTTGACAGAGAAAATTCAAGAAGTACATAAACAAATAAGCGGGCAATACAGAGAGACACCGGTATGGGAGGGGGATTTCGTTATTTCAGACGACAGGCGGCATTTGTGGGACGAGGCGTATAAAGCCCAGAGTAAATATGGATGGAGTGAATAACCGCCCAGATGAAGAAAATATTTATAGGCATAGAAAGCTGTCACGAACACCGCTATTCCCAACAGGCGGTGCGCGACACCTATTTAAAAAACAGCCCAGTAGATTATAAATTTTTTCTGGGAACGACCAGGAACAGCACGGCTCGCCCGCCGTCAACAGAGGATGAGATAATCTTTCCTGTGCAAGACGGGTGGTTTAAAATGCTCGCTAGATTTAAGCTGTCGATAGATTGGATTCTTGAGCAAGGTTACGATTACTTTTTTCGGTGCCACACGGACACTTATGTACATATTCCTCGGTTGCTATCTTCCGGCTTCGAAAAGCATGATTTTATCGGGTGTCGGCAGCAGTGTAATAGCGCCCCACCCTTCTGTTATGGCGGTGCCGGTTTTTGGTTAAGTCGTAAAGCAATGCTATCCTTGCAGACAATCTTACAAGAAGATGCCTGGATAAAAAGAATGGAGCGGTCAACAGAAGATTATGAAATCGGAGAGATACTTAGCGGGAATGGTTTTGATGTCGTCCATGACGCGAGATACGGCGGCCAACCCCCGGTGGGTCCGCAATTAGACAACGATTTTATCACTCTGCACGAGAGTGAATTAGAGGGTGTGGGCGGTAAAGAAAGAAATCTTCGGATTCGTGAGAACATGCTGGCAGCACATGAGAGGGCTTATCGATGATTAATATCTGCGCATTCACGAGCAATCGACCAGACTTCATAGAATTACAGATACGGTCATTCCAGAAGTATCTCCAGGAAAGTTTTACATTTACGATTTTCAACAACTCGAAGTTTGACCGCCCAGAGCAGTATCAAGCTATCGAAGATATGTGTCAAAAGTGGCAGATACAGACGCACGACGTCGAGAAAGACGACGATTTAATTGCTAGATGTAACGCTGTAGAGAAGAATTGTACAGTATTCAATAACCGTGGTTCGTGGAGTAACCCAAACTGTGCTGGCTGTTACGCTTGTTGCTACGTCTGGGAAAAGTACATATGTACGCAAACGTGCAATATCTGCTTATTGCACCCGGACGTGTTTTTGGACCGCCCCATCACTTTGACAGACTATATTCAGACTAGTCCGCTGGCATTTATTCCACAGACACGAGAAGGGCTCGGGGGTTTGCATATGCATGACGCCTTGGTGTTGGCAGATATGTCCAGATTACCTGAGCCAGAAACAATCAATTGGTGGGGCAGTCTAGTGAACGGCATTGCGACGGATATTGGTGGGCAGTCTTATTTCTATCTGAAAGCGCACCCGGAATTGAATCCGACACTCATCACGCCGGGCTATTGTCAGGATGACCCGACATTGGACTTTCATCCATCAGAATATGAAGTATTTTCAGTCAATGACAAGCCGATAGCACTGCACTATTTCCGTGGCAGTAATTGGAACTATCGGTCCGAAGAATACCACAAACTTAAGACAACTTGGTTGATAAAACGTCTGAATTTGGACGAGGTGTAAAATGGTTCCAGGAAAAGTCACAATCGTCATACCGCTTTACAACCAGGAAGCCTATATCCGGCAATGTGTCGAGTCCTGTTTGCAGCAAACCTACAAAAGCGTCGAAATAATCATCGTGAATGATGGTTCGACAGACGTGTCGAGACGAGTCCTGCAGGAAGCGATAGACGACTACACAAGCTGGAATAACGCCACTCGGGAGAAATGGCTGGCGGAAGTCACATCGACAGGACTGGATAAAAACTTTAATCATCGCGGCGTCCGAGATGACACACAGATGTGGAAATTGTGGGAAACGTACTTCCCGAACGGCGAACGTGTCTCGCCAACCGTGATTGACCAGGAGAACCGTGGTCTGTCCGAGTCCCGGAATATTGGAATCCGAGCGGGCGACGGCGAGTTTATCCTACCTCTGGATGCGGATGACTGGATTGAGCCAAATTGTCTGGAGCGGCTTGTTCCAATGATGGCCGATCCGAAAGTCGGGATTGTCTCACCAGACATGCAGTATGAAGGCATCCTGCACCACCGAATTGCCCCCCGCGGTCTGTCTCTCGGTCACGAAATGCGCAGCAACGATCTGCCCGTCTGCAGTCTGATTCGTCGGGAAGCATTTGAGCAGACGAAGGGATACGAGACAATATTCGTTGAGGTAGGCGGCAGTAACAAAGTGTTGGGCTACGAGGACTGGAATATGTGGATTGACATTCTTAAGCGTGGCTGGACCGTCGCGGTTGTTAATGAGCCGTTGTTCCACTATCGTGTCAAGCCCGTCTCAATGATAACGCAGGCAACGAAACTCCACGCGGGTTTGGTTAGACTGATACATTTGTTACATCCGGACCTATGGCCTCAAGGCTAGCATGCGAATCCTAAACTTAACGCATAGTGAATTCTGGCTGCCTGGTCATTTCAAGCATCTTTTAGAGCAGACTGGACACACAGGCGAAACACTGTTTTTACCGATAGCGAATTTTAATGCTGAAAAAGCTAATTTGATATGGTATGAGCACAGACACTATTTCAGTTCTTTCGATGCCATTTTTGTGTCACATCTGTCCACTTGGAGTCGAGTCTTCCTGCAGAATAACTGGACGAAGCCGTTGTTTGTTTGGTTCTTTTTTAGGTTCGACTACGACATTGACGACCGAGCGGCATATCATGACTTGCTCAGACAGGCAAAATCGATGCCGAATGTCAAGTTCTTCGCAGCGACCGAGACGGACAGAGTTTACGCAGAGGAGAAATTAGGTTTCGCCATTCCGGTAATCAAGCCGTTCGTTTATATCAACAACGACTCGAAAACGGCGATACCGTGCGATGGCGAGACATTCTACCTTGTCGGAAAACACAACGAAAGTCTGTTTGCGGACAAATTGCGTGAGTTAGGTGTTTCGATATATCGACAGGACTGGACGACGGCTATACCGGACCTTCGCAGCGTCAAAGCCATAATTCACTTCCCGTATGTCTTCGCTACGAGGAGTTTCATAGAAAATCTCGCCGTAGGGAATGTCTATTTTCTGCCGACCCAGCGTCTGCTTAATGAACTTCGTGGCAGTCTGAGCTATTTTTGGGACTCCACACTGAGCCAGGATCACCACGGTAATTATGACTTGACAGAATGGTACAGTCCGGAGCATAATCAGTTGTTTGTATACTTCGACAGTCTGGAAGAGTTACGAGACTTGCAAAGAAGTCCCGGCTTGAACGACACGATTGCCGAGAAAAAGATGGCTATCCGGGAATTTGTCCAGAGACAGAATGACAGAGCACTGAGAGAGTGGACGGAGTTACTACAATGAAGATTAGCGTGCTAATGCCGACGTATAAGTGCCCGCCCGAACTATTTGAAATAGCGTTGATGTCTGTTCTCTGCCAAAATTATGACGATTTTGAAATCATAATCAAAGATGGTTGTGTAGAAAACCCGGCCTTGAAAGACCCAAAAATTTGTGCCATACTCGACGCATATTTTCCTAAAATTTATTATGGTATAGGGGTTGAGAACGCCGACCGAGAAAATAAGCAAAACAGCTATTATGACGCCTTAAATTGGTGCATTGAACATTCAACCGGAGATATATTGACCGTGCTCAGTTCAGATGACGAGCGTGGCTGCACATCCACGTTTAGTCATGTTAATCGGCAATTTGAGAAACATGGGCCAGGGCCGCTTTGCCTGTATGGCGTTTGTGAATGGATTAATCGAGCGGGAGAACACATGTGTTATAAACAGCCGCCAGTCATTCCGATAACCTTTGACGAAATTCTACGGGATAACCCCTTCTATACTCCGTCTATCTTCTGGAATCGGTCCGTGTTTGATAAATTCGGATTGTTCGACGCTAAAAATTTCCCGTGGTGCGCTGATTTGGATTTCTATTTGAAAACATGGCGCGGAATTGATTCACAGTTCACACCAGAAGTTATTGGGAAATATCGGCACTGGGAAGTTTCGCAACAAAGAGATAACGGCTTGTTGGCAGGCGCGGAAGGTACTCGAATTCTGGAAAAATGGAGAGCATTGCGATGAAAAAGATGAAAAAGCAGAACGAGATTTGGCTAGTAGAAGCCAGCGCTGATAAGAGAACATATCAACCATTTTGTCTATCTATAGGATGTAAATCAAAATCTCATGCCGAAGAATTAGCCAGAGAAGAATCTATAAAACTTGGACTGCCTTGTCGAGTAGCTCTTTATAGGAGAGTAAAATGAAAACGACGATAGTCACTACTACAATCCACGTCCCGTACTTCCTGAAGGCGTACGCGGATGACGCCCTACGATACGGACACGACGTCAATTTTATAGTCATCGGGGATAACAAGACTCCGAAAGAAGCCAGAACGTTTTGTGAAACAATCCCAAATTGCGCTTATCAAGGCATATTTGAGCAAGCAGTCTATATGCAGAAATTCCCCGAGCTAGCCCGGCATATCCCGTACGATTCATTCGAGCGTAGAGATATCGGCCTGTTGATGGCTTATGAGCAAGGCGCAGATGTTATTATCACGATTGACGACGATAATCTGCTAGCAACACAGGACGTGCTTGGCTGGCACGATATTGTTGTAAGAGGAAAAGTAGAACTTCCGATATATAGTTCGACATCCGGGTGGTTCAATGTCTGCTCTATGCTTAAAGAAGAAAACGATATAGAGTTTTACCACCGTGGATACTCACCCCGGCATCGGTGGGAGAAGAATGCTTATATAGACTCCCAGATAGTCTACGGAAATGTCGTAGTTAATGCCGGGCTGTGGTTCAACAACCCAGACACCGACGCCATCACGAGACTGGAGAGAAAATTAAATGTTACGGGTTTTAAAATTCCTGATTCAGATGATTGTGGAAGCCTCGGTCTTGCTCCTGGCACCTGGTCGCCCTTTAATTGTCAAAATACCGCGCTGGCCCGGGAAGTCATTCCGGCGTATTTCATGAGCCCTTATACAGGAAGACACTCAGATATTTTTGCCAGTTACGTTATAAATAGAATAGCCGAACATTTCGGTGACGTAGTTGCTTTCGGTCTACCACTAAGTAATCATGAGCGCTCGCATCATAATCTTTGGCACGATGTAGAATTGGAGAGAGACGGCATGCAACGAACGGATGAATTCTGCGACGCCCTGCGATCCATCAAGTTGACAGGCAAGTCATACCATGAGTGTTTTGGTGAGATATCTCGCCAACTGAAAGGATTCGATAAGATTACCGAAGGGATGCTAATTTGGCATGACGTCTTTGAAAGGATAACACGATGAAGAGAGCACTCATTACCGGTGTGACCGGGCAAGACGGCTCATATCTGGCGGAATTGCTGCTTGAAAAAGGCTATCAGGTTTGGGGTAGTTTGAGAAGGTCATCGTCCTTTAACACTGGTCGGATAAACCATATTTTTGACCAGTTGAATCTCCGTTATGCTGATTTGACGGATGCCGCGTCTATCGAAAATTTGCTGATAGAAGCCAAACCGGACGAAATCTACAATCTTGGAGCCCAGAGCCATGTTAAGACGAGCTTCGATATTCCGGCATACACGGCCGACGCTACCGCTTTGGGTGTTTTGCACTTGCTGTGGGCGATGCGCCAGCACTGCCCGGAAGCCCGATTTTATCAAGCTTCTAGCAGTGAGATGTTCGGCTCGATGCCGCCGTTACAAAACGAACTAACGACATTCCATCCCAGAAGTCCTTACGGTGTGGCGAAAGTCTATGCGCATAATATGGCTGTGAACTACCGGGAATCGTACAATCTGCACGTAAGCTGCGGGATTCTGTTTAATCACGAGTCTCCTCGTCGCGGCGATACATTCGTCACGAAGAAAATTGTGAACGGCGTAGTGGCGATCTACCGTGGAGAACAAGGCGTTTTGACATTAGGAAATTTAGACGCCAAACGAGACTGGGGATATGCCCCCGAGTACATCGAAGGAATGTACCGGATTCTTCAACAGGATAAACCAGACGATTACGTCCTGGCAACCGGCGAAACGCACACCGTCCGGGACTTTTGCGAAGCGGCATTCAGTTATCTCGGGATGAATTATCTAGATTACGTTCAGATTGACCTGAAGTATTATCGCCCGGCCGAAGTCGATGTCCTACAAGGCGACGCCAGCAAGGCGAAACGAATACTTGGCTGGGAACCGAAAGTTAAGTTCGCAGAACTGGTTAAAATAATGGTTGAGGCAGAATTACATGGAGAAGGAAAATAATACTTGACATCCCCAACGGTTTATGCCAATATACAGTTGGACGAAGCACCTACTTTAACCAGGAGAGCACGATGAAAAAGTTTGCAGCATTGGCATCAGTACTTGTTTTTGCAATCACGATTTTCGCAGGACAGAATTTCCCACTCAACACACCATTCAGCGGTTCTGTACTCAGCGCGACGTTCCCAAAGCCCGATGACAGTTCTGTCGGAAGCAATGGAATCGAAAGCTCGCCTGTTACGGGAACAACCGACACGGATCACGCCACGTATTCCGGCACTTCATACGGTTCTACCACGAAGGGCGGCAAGGCTTGGTTTGGCGTTGACTATGTCGATTATGCGACACAGCGCGGTTCCGGCGTCGTTGTTCTGGATAAGGTAGTAGACGGCGGAATTGAAGGCATGAAGATGGTTCTTGTCCCGGATAGCCGGGAAAGCACGACTTTTGCCGGGCTGTTCGCGAGAGAAGGCGAGGCTGTAACCGACAGCATGGACACTTTCGTTATAGCTGCGACCGTTGGGAATCGTTTATACATGGGCGTTGTCGTATTTGACAAATCCCTGCACGCAACTAAAGCTGACGCGGACGAGTTCTTTCGTTCCGTCCGCTCGATAGCAACTCCGTTGCACGACAGAACGTAATTAACGAATAAGCATTGCTAGCACGCCCGACCGCACGGGCTTGCAGTGGAGTGCTTACGGAGGGCTTACATGCATATCGGGACATTTGAAGCCGGATTGCTTATATTCTTCCTCGTCGTGGAAGTTGTGACGGTAGTTATAGTCCTGATAGGAGCCAGGAAGAAATGACAAAGAAAGAACCCAATGATGACAAATCTGGTTTTATTTATGATACAGTCCGTGAAGACGGGCGTCTTGAACGGACATGTCCGCACGGAGTCGGACATACCGTTGGGCACAAAGACTGGAAACAATTAGGAAACCTCTATACATGGGTTCACGGTTGTGATGGCTGCTGCCGGGATTATAAAAGGATGGTAATGTGATGAAAAACACGACGGACAAGAAGCTTCAGCAGGAGTTTGACAAGCTTAACGGGCGATTTTTCGACGGCAGGCTGGATGATATTTCTGTCCAGTTTAAAAATATTGGTCCGGACGGGATGTATCACATAGGTAGTAAACAGATCACGATTGACTCGAAACTCCGTCAGCATCTGAGTTTAATCTTGATAGTCCTTCTGCACGAGATGGCGCATGCCGATCTTGACCTTCGCGGATACCGCGGTCACCAAGAAGACGGCGGTCATGGGATGATGTATCAGGCAGAATTAGTCAGGCTATTTCAGGCTGGCGCATACGACGGAATATTGTGAAGTGGTACGGGCATATGTGCATCACACTGCCGTGGCCTAACCGTCCGTGGTCACTCAACACGGCGATCAGCGACGAAATCGTGGAGTTTACTAACGGCCGATACAGTTTGATGGAAGAGAAAGAGGTATTGGCCGAAGGAATTGAACGATGGTTAAGATCGTTGACTGGCATGACAACTGGTATCCAGAAGAGGAAGACAATATGAACGTCTATCTAATCTCAGACACTCACTTTAATCACGAGAATATCGCGACGTATTGTCAGCGCCCGGCGAATTTCACTGAATTGATTATTAAGAATTGGAATCAAATTGTGAAGCCTGATGATCTTGTCATCCATCTTGGTGATGTCCAGATTGGAAAAAAGTCAGACTGGATCATGCCGTCGTTGCCCGGCCGGAAGGTCCTTGTCCGCGGGAATCACGACCGGCAATGGTCGAACACCCGCTGGATGCAGGCCGGTTTCGATTTCGCGTGCGATTCCTTTATATTCAGGAATGTCCTGCTGACACATGAGCCTGCAAATGCCGTGATAAATTCAAACGGCTATAAGCCGTACGGAGCGGTCGAGTGGGGTCTTCCGGAAGGCTGCGTCTTGAATGTTCATGGACATCTGCATAACATCTGGGACGGTTTTCACAGCCCGGAGCGGTTAGAACGGGATAAAGAGCTACTCGGGATCGATCCAACGAAGCAACTAAAGCATCCATGGCAGCGCCTGTTCGCCATCGAATACACGGATTACCGCCCGGTCGAATTCAACAAGTTTGTAGCACACCCAGACAAATATCAAGCACGGGGACCAAAATTACTTGACAAAACTAACGTTTGAGTGTATACTTTTTCTATTGCATTGGCTTAGGCACGGTCTATCGTTATGTGGAGACTGGTGCGCTTTCTGTCTGGAAGAGGAGCAATATGCGTATAATAGATGGCATTCCGGTCTTTGGAACCACAGTCGATTCAGGAGCCCTGACGCAGATCAAGACATGCGCGAAGACGGCTGACCGCGTCGCTCTGATGGCCGATCACCATAAAGGGTACAGCGTGCCTATCGGCGGCGTTGTTGCTTACCGAGATGCTATTTCACCGTCCGGTGTCGGGTACGATATCGGTTGCGGCAATAAGGCTGTCCGTTTGGATATTCCAAAAGCCGCTATGAGTTTGATTCGTAAAGACATGTCAATGATTATGAACGAAGTTTGGAAAGAAGTAAGTTTCGGGATTGGCCGAAAAAACAAAACCGAAGTCGACCACCCGCTGTTTGAATCTCAAAATTGGACCTTGCCCGCGATTTCCGGTTTAAAAGACTTAGCTAGAATTCAATTAGGGACGGTCGGGAGCGGGAATCATTATGTGGATATTTTCGAGGACGAACTTGAGCGTGTCTGGGTTGGTGTACACTTCGGGTCTCGCGGTTTCGGGCATAAGACGGCAACATATTTCTTAAATAAGGCTGGTGCTGTAGATTCTATGGACGCAGAGCCGTGTGTTCTGAATTGGAAATCAGAATTGGGCGCAGATTATATCCTAGCAATGCAATTAGCCGGTCAATATGCCTATGCTGGTCGGGACTGGGTGTGTGACCGAGTCGCTAAGATTATTGGTGCCGGGATTGTCGAAGAAGTCCATAACCATCACAATTTCGCGTGGCGTGAAGAACATAACGGCGAGTGGTTATGGGTCGTCCGGAAGGGCGCAACACCCGCGTTCCCGGGTCAGAAAGGCTTTATAGGCGGCTCTATGGCTGAATCTGCCGTGATTGTTGAGGGCGTAGAAGGTCCTGACAACGCCGCGGCTCTTTACAGCACGATTCACGGTGCGGGTCGTGTGATGGGCAGGATGGAAGCGAAAGGTAAGTTTGACCGCAAGACTGGAGAAGTCAAGCGGGCCGGGAAGGTCACACCCGGGATGATGAAGTCTTGGGTAGAGAAATCCGGCATCGAGTTGCGAGGAGCCGGTCTGGATGAGAGTCCGGACTGTTACAAGCGATTGCCAGAAGTCCTTGCAGCGCAGGGTTCGGGCATTAAAGTTTTACACACTTTGAAACCGCTCGGCGTCGCTATGGCGTCCGCCGATATCATAGACCCGTATAAAGATTAGGAGAGCATATGCCAAGTCTGACTTTGAACGTTAACCACCAAGAGCAAACAACCACTGTAGCGCAGATGCGCCGACAGCTAGCCCGTCTGCTGTCTAAACTAGATGGCGGACAGCCCGTCCGGTTTTCATTCACGGCGAATCTCCAGGAGTATAAATCGAATGGCAAATCTTAACTTTCTTTTGACCGGTCGGAGTGATTCCGGATTAACACAAATTTGGCAAGTTGAGTCTACGCACACCGGGATAGACCTCGGGAAGATTTCATGGTATGCGCCATGGCGTAGGTATGCATTTTTCCCGGGTCCGAATTTATTTGACGCCGTCTGTCTGCATGAGATCGCAAAGTTTTTGCAAGACCAGATGGCGTCGAGAAAATAATTAGGAGACAAAATGGCAGATTTTAAGCAAGCGATTGAACTAACTTTGGTTCATGAAGGCGGATATGTAAATAATATCCACGACGCGGGTGGAGAAACAAATATGGGCATTTCCAAACGGCAATATCCCAATCTGGATATAAAAAACTTAACCCAAGATCAAGCTATTGAGATTTATCGGGAAGGATACTGGAAACCACTATATAGTCAAATTAACGACCAGCCAATCGCTAATAAATTATTTGATCTTGGTGTTCTATTTGGCGTTGGCGCGGCTGTCAAAACTCTCCAGACAGCGCTTAGTATTGTCTCGGACGGTGCTTTCGGTCCTACCAGTCTGGCAGTCACGAATGCCATGGAGCCTGTTTCGCTGCTGGTATCTTTCAAGACGCAACTCGTCAGTCATGCCGTTCGTGTAGTCGCGGCTAACCCCGGTGACCGGATATTCTTTGCAGGTTGGACTCGGCGGATAAACAGCTAATGTGCAACACCGGGAAAGTTTGCTATACCAGATATGACGATGCTTGGAGTGCGGCGGCCCGCTGTATAACATTAGGAATTTTGCAGGATATGCAAGTCTATTTTTGCCCTTGCAGATATCTGCATTTAAGAACCGCTAAAGTTCAACTACATAATTGGTTTTGGCGACGGCAACAGCCCCATCGTGTTAAAAATTGGTTCAAACAACGTGGAATGATAGATCAGCGGGACAACGAATGAAGCTTCAGAAGAGTTTCGAGCAGTACTGCCACGATCTTGACGATAAATTCCTGGAGTGGTCGCATAGACCGCCATATACCCAGGAAGACCGGATTATGCGCCGGAATACCTGGGGCTATGATATGGCCTTTTCGTTCCGAGCGAATCGCTGTACCGCGCCCGGGTGCGGATACCCGATAAAGGACGCCGATAATTACTACGTAGCAGGGACGGGCAGCGTGTGTGATGTCTGCTGGGCGATGTTTATGGCCGTTAAGATGCGGTTGTGGTTCGTTGAAGCTCAGCGGGAAGCGGATGAAAAGAAAAAGAGAAAACCAGGAGCGCTCGGAGTATGATAGATGCGGATAACGTGGAACAACCAGGAGAGCCGATTCGAAGCCGTCTTGACTGCGGGTGTTATGTGGACTTCGGACAAGGATGCCGTCTCCCGAGCGAATTTCTCGTGTACTGGGCCGCCCGGATGGATATGGTTCTGTACCAAAGCCTCCATCCTGAATCAGATAAAAGACAACCGACCGCAATCCGGGCTGACAATCACAAAAGAGGCGCTAGAACATTATACGGCTTTGAGCACCAAAGAAGCAGCCAACATCGCAGTAAAAGCTCAGCTTGCTAGCGCTAAAAAGGCGCTCCGGAAAGATCAAAAATATCAAGTCGAGATAACCGCACCGACCGAACAAGAAACTGAGCATGGTCGGGATTTTGACTATATCAGGACTGTCCTGTCGAAGTCCTGTCCGTATACCCCGCCTATCATCCCCCCACTGCCGACTACGTTGTGCCTTGTATGTTCCACACCTGTATACTTTTACGAGCAGCAAGAGCCTCCGATATGTTTGTGGTGTGAATTTCCTGAAAATAATGCTTGACAATTCTGTGCGATTATGAGAAACTATTTGTATGAAACAGACTATTGCAATCACAATCACGCCGGGAATCAATGACGGACCGGACCGTGTAAGACTTGTTAATAATGATCGGTCTATCGATATAATTTTAACAGGCGAGTTTCTCATTACGGACTTTCGCTCAAAAATGACGCTCGGTCCTTGCGGCGCGTATCACGATGAAAATAGATACGGCATGTGCAGAATATGCACTCAAAGAACAGCCGCCGAAACACGAAAGAACTTGACAACTACCAAGAGTGTGATAAACTCTATCCGAGGTGAACAAAATGAAGAATCTTAAATCCTTTTCGGTTCTGCTCTGGATGCTTTCTTTACCTATGTTTTCTGACAAACCGGCCGCGAAGCCGGTTGATAAACCTATCCCGGTTTCAGAATACGACCAGGAAAGTTTCAAAAAGAGTTTCTTCGATGCAGCCCGTGTTTACGGGCGGGCAGGCTGTGGTGACGTTCATTTGGCCGAGTTAACAGCGCGTAGTTCCGCCAAGACGGGACTCCCGGCTAACGTCATCGCAGCCGAAATAGCCGTGGAATCTTCTTGCAATCCGTTGGCGGTCAGCCGGGATGGCGGTGTTGGATTAACGCAAGTCATGCCGAAGATTTGGGCCGGGAAATATAACAATTTCCGGGATAAGAATCTATTGAAACAGGAAGACTCAATCGAAGTCGGGATGGAAATCCTCGCCGAGAATGTCAAGACGTGGGGATTACGACAGGGCATCCGACACTACAATGGTGCAGGCGAAAATGCCGAACAGTACGCAGCGAAAGTCATGCAACTAGCGGAGGCAAAATGACAGCACATACAGCGGCTAGTTTTCTGAAGTCTGGAATTCGTGGAATTGGGTACAGTCTGTTGTTTGTAAATCTCGTAGCAGCGGCCGTGGTCTTGATAGCCGCCGAGATAATCGGCATCATAGAGGAATGCGTATGACTATACAAACCAGCCGGGAGCTTGCGGAACAAATTGTTGATACCCTTAGCAACGATTGCACGCGAGACGAGGACGTATTGAAAGTGATAGCCCTCATCGACGCTTGGGTTCGAGTGCGGGGGGCGGAAGTATTAAAAGAAGCTTCTTATCATCAGCCTAATTACAATTACTACGGCGACGCTGAATCCTGCACAGGGTGTGATTGGGCCATTGGAGATGGAAGTATCAATTGGGAAACTCATATACAAAGCCTCGCCACGGCCCGTAAGCAGCTAGAGGAGAAAGTGAAATGATATTGACGAAGAAAATGAAATGCACATATTGCGATGCGGGTAATGAATCATTTCATGGGTATCATTACATCGAAAGCGGTGCAGCGCAGAGATGCGAAAACTATGTAGAGCCTCGTTCGTATACACAAGAACAGGTTGATGTTTTAGTCGCCGATCTCGAACGCCAGCGCGACACAGCCCATGCAGCGGCGATTCAGGCGGCAGCGAATCTGGAAATCAATCCTCCCTGCTATTGCGGAGGATTTCAAGTACACGACCATTCCTGTCCCTCGTATGACTTACATGCATACAGGAAAAAGCAAATCCTCGCCCTCACTCCCGCCAACGCGCAGCGCTGCTATGATCTGCGAATTGCGGAAGCGGTGAAGGATGAAGCAAAATGGTGGGTGACTAGACGTATCCGCACAGTTGTACACGACGATTTAGATTGTGCCTGTGCAGAACACGGGCGTCTCGCATCCGCCAGCGCCGAGATTGACCGATTGCGAGAATCTGAATGAGTAACAAATTTTGCGCCCGATTAGCTATTGTTATATCACTTCTAGTAATTGTATTGGATTTGTGGATGCTGTATTCAATGCAAATACTTGGGAGGCAATAGATGTTTGAATTTTTCTTATGCCCGGTGCATGGGATTTTTCGTCCGGATAACATTATGATGTTGACATCCCAGGCGAATATTGCTATGATGCATCTAGGATTCTATCTCCGGAGGCTTAATATCATATGAATCGTAAGACCTTGCCGTCTGTGATAGTACGCTGCTTCAGATGCGAGAAAGAAATCGACTTGACTAATAATGACGGTCTTGAGCACATAATAGAAACGACGCCTCTTAAAAATGGCAAATCACTCTGGCGCTATTTCTGCTCTACGAAATGCTATAAGAAGTACAAAGAGAGGACGCAACGTGAACAACACTGAAGTAATCACAATGCTGGACAAAGATAAGCGGGATGCGATGTACGCCGATTTGCGCAAGAATGGCGACGAACTAGAGCGACAGGTCGTCCGCTTCAGTTCATGCGAGGCTATACTCGATGACGAAAATCTAGCAGAGATTGATGACAAGTACAGAGTCAAGTATCGGCAAACCTGGTCGGTCGCTTACCCAAGGTCATAATGTCTAAGCCTCTTAAATTATTGCCTAACTGGTCTTCAAAAAAGTTGTCGAATACGCAAGTTGATAAGATATTGACAAAATTATGGTCAGGTTATAATCCAGAGAAAAAATCTAAATGGGAGAAAACGACAGTGGAACAACAATCAAAGACGAAGGGTTGGGCGAATACCGGCAGTACGTTTCACAGTGTTGAGGACGTTCGGCTGGAACTACCACCGGGGATGTACAGTCTCGACACCGGCGATGGCAAGAAGTTCTTCACGCCGGTACTGTGCCCGGGTGATCAACCGGTCAGCCTGCCTGGTTTGCCGTCCGAGTATATCCTGAACCAGATTAAGCTGTTCTGGGACCGGGCGGACCGATACGAGAAGTACCACCTATTACAGAAGCGTGGCATCCTGCTGTACGGCGAGCCCGGCACTGGGAAGACGTGTCTATTAAATTTGCTCTGCGCGGACTTGATTAAACTGGGCGGCGTGATATTCACGATTGACGACTTCTCGACGGCAATTTCCTGCATCCGGCACTTCCGGACAGTCGAGCCGGACCGGCCGATCATGACTATCGCAGAAGACATCGAAGGCGTATTCCGTGGCGACCAGGGTAACGCAGAAGTCAAGGCGGCGTTAAGCCTGTACGACGGACAGGACCAGGTGAATAATATCGTCCATCTAGCGACGACAAACCAGCCGGAAGAACTGGCGGACCGATTCATCAAGCGGCCGGGTCGATTTGACTTGGTGATTGGCGTGCACGCACCGGTAGCAGAAACCAGAGAAGCTTATCTCCGGTATGTCACAAAGGGCACTATCCCGGAAGACAAATTGAAGGAATTGGTCACGAAGACGGACGGATTGAGTCTAGCGTACTTGCGGGAAATCGCCTCGACGTTCCTCTGTCTGGATATCCCGGTCGACGTGACTCTGGAACGCCTGCAGAAGAATTTCAAGATGAAGAATCTCAAGAGCAAGGCAGGCGCTAAACTCGGCTTTACAATCGGTTATGAGGAGTCAAAATGAGTATACAGCCAACAACGAACATACAATCAACGATAGAACAGCATATAAACACGGCTCTTCATAAATGGCTTGAAGAAGCGAGAGACCGGGCAATACAACAAGCTGTGAAAGAATTTGAAGCGGACGCTAGAAAAATTACGGCGCAGACTGTCTTGATGCTCCTGAACCAATATAGCGTGGAACAGATTGGCCAAGAATTAGTAATTCGAGTTAAAATCGAAGCACCGGAGTCAAAATGAAGTTCGATATAATCTGTGAAAAGCACCCAAGATATAAAGCGGTTCGATATCCGCTATCTGCGTGCCCAGCCTGTGTAAAGCTTTGGTTTTTAAAATCTGGCAAACGCACAATAGTTGATTACAATGCTAAAGACGGCTTTTCTGCGTTGGTGGCAAAATGACTGAGAAATTTGTCTGGGCATTCTTGTTTTGGTTTTATCTGACTTGCGCCGTTCTTCTAGCTGGTATTTTATTCACGCAACCATCGAGTCTGTTTGTAAAGGCTATCGAGAGCGTTCCTGTCATAATAGTGGCTGCATTAGCAATTAATGCTAAAACCGGCTGGTTCTTCTGGTCATGACAGCCTGGCTGCACTGGAACTGGGGCACGGTAGCCGTAAACTTGGGCATCGGAATCGATGTCATGGCGGCCGTCGGGTATGCCTGCCAGCATGACTGGAAGAGAGTTTTGTACTGGGTTTCAGCAACAGGAATTATGATCGCTGTGAGGATAATGTGAAAATCTACGTGGCTAGTTCGTGGCGTAATCAATATCAGCCGGGCGTCGTTATGGCGCTACGGGATGCTGGACATGAAGTCTATGATTTCCGAGGTATCGACGGCTTTCATTGGTCGGAAATTGACCCGGACTGGCTTACTTGGACGCCGAGTCAATACCTCGTTGGACTTAATCACGAATTTGCCCACCGTGGGTTTAATCGAGACTTCAACGCCATGAAAGATTGTGATGCCTGCGTCTATGTCATGCCGTGCGGGCCTTCCGCCAGCATGGAGATGGGCTGGTTTGCCGGAAAAGGGCGGCCGGTTGTTGTTTACATCCCGGAATTACGAGAGCCCGATTTAATGGTCAAGATGGCTGACTTCATTACGACAGATTTGAATGACGTGATAAAATGTCTAGCTAGGTGTTAAAAATGAGAGACAGATACATCTATAGATGGGGCTTCGTCTGGCGCATAAAAAAGCCGAGACAGACTGTTTACAAGAAGGATAGCCTTGAGCCTGTGAGATGGCGTCCCGGTGGAATTATAGATGTTGATGAGCCTGTAGGTGCGTGGACTTCTTACAATTTTAAATTTACTCTTCTTACTCCGCCGCATCGAAAATAGCGCTTGACATTCCAATAGAAAGCAGGTAATATCCGGGCATGCTATTCGAAACTCAAGCTGAGCGGTACATCCATGAGATTCAGACTAGGCGTCGTGGTCCTGTCCGGGCGTCGACGGCTAGAATCTATCAATCCTATCTGGACGCCAGGATTCTGCCCGTTTTGGGTCAAGTAGACCTTGCCAAGGTTGAAAATGGCGTTGCCCGGTCGTTTGTAGCCGGGTTGACTGACTTAACCCCAGCAACCGTGAACGCTGTCTTCAAGGTCGTCAAGGCAGTTGTGGCGAGCGCAGTCGACAGGAATGGTAACGAATTGTACCCCCGGAAGTGGAATCACGACTTTATCGACTTGCCTATTGTGGATAAAGCATCCCAGAAGACCCCTGTAGTTACCCGGGAAGCCATCCAGCGAGCGCTAGGCAAGACTTTCGGGCAGGATAGGTCTCTTTACGTCATCCTGGCAGCTACAGGGCTTAGAATCGGTGAGGCGCTCGCTCTTCAAGATGGTCCTGGCGACGGTCGGAACAGCTATTGGGACGCCCGGACAGGCATCCTGCACATCAAGACATGCCTGGTCGGCGGCGAAGTTCAGCCAAACCCCAAGACTGAGGCGGGTATCCGGCAGGTTGATTTAGCTCCGGAAGTCAATGAATACCTGAAACAGGCCGGGTTGCCGTTAACCGGCTTCCTATTCCGGAGCACCCGAGGGGGGCCAGCCCAGATTAAGACGGCTTATCGACATCTTCTGGACGCCGGAATTTCGGAGGGTTTTCACGCATTCCGTCGGTTCCGGATAACACACTTAGAAGCACAAAATGTCCCGCGAGGCTTAGCGATGTACTGGACCGGGCACGCAGAGAAGGATGTCCACGGCGGATACATTAAGATTGGGCAGGATTTACAAACTAGGAAAGAGTGGGCTGTGAAAGCTGGGATTGGATTTCAATTACCAAACTAGGAAAATATGAAACGAATTCGCACTAAAAAACAAAGGAAAGCTATTCGCATACGTGAAAGAATATGGGCTAGAAAAAATCGAAAGCGAATAAATCGCAAGATGCGGGAATACAGAGCCAGAAGATTCGCCAAAGACGGATATTGGAGAGAATCGGGACCAGTAGCAGCCGCCTTAAAAAAGTGGTATGAAACAATCAAATCTCAGCCTTGTACGGATTGCGGAGGTTCTTTTCCGATATGTTGCATGGACTTTGATCACCGAATAGGAACTAAGAAGAGTTATTGCGTTGGAACAATGGTGGCGCATCATTACAGTATGAACTTAATTGAAAAAGAAGTAGCAAAATGTGATTTAGTTTGTGCTAATTGCCACAGAGTTAGGACACGAGACAGGCGCAAGGGAAAACCAAGGAGAAACGAGCAATGACAACGCCATTTATAGGCTTTCCAAAAATACCGAGACTTAGTAGAGATTGCACAGTAAGTGAAAAAATAGATGGAACTAACGGGTCGATTTACATCGGAGAAGATGGCGAGTTTCTCGTTGGAAGCCGGACACGCTGGATTACTCCGACAGACGACAACTATGGATTCGCTAAGTGGGCACATCTGCACAAGGACGAACTGATGCTGCTTGGACCCGGGCACCACTTCGGAGAATGGTGGGGGTTGGGTATTCAACGCAACTACAGTTTGAAAGAAAAACGCTTTTCATTGTTCAATACGAATCGTTGGAGTGATGCGGCAGGAGTGCGTCCTGCGTGCTGTCACGTTGTGCCTGTGTTGTATGAGGGTTTGTTCGAGACATTGGTAATCGCGGGTGTCTTAGCTGAATTAGAGTACGGAGGAAGTCGCGCTGTCCCAGGATTCATGAAGCCTGAGGGCATCGTAATCTACCATCAAGCCGCAAAGCAATTGTTCAAGAAGACAATTGAAAAAGATGATAAACCGAAAGGATCAAAAGAATGAAAACAACGAAGACAGTAAAAGTACGAATCGGAAAGAAGCACTTGAAAGACGCTATCTATATTGACAACTATGATTGCCCACTAGCCCGCGCTTTGAAGGGCAAGGGCTATACCCGAGTTTGGGTTGGCAGCATGACCGCTGTCGGATACAAGAATCATAAGAGGGTTAATTTCAGAATCCCTAGAGTGGCAGGTGACGCTTTAATCCACCGTGGCGAAAAACCTTTCGTTATCACTCTTGAGGTATACTAATGACGAAAGCGTTGGATTATACCGGGCCCGAGAATCGTGGCGAGTGCGGCTTCTGCGGGAAAGACGAAGGCGGATACGCTAAGCGGGACGCAAACGGTGTGTGGCAAGCGGCCTGCTGGCCGTGCGTTAAGCCAGAAGGCACCGGGGCCGTACAACAGAAGCGCAGTCTAGTGGGTACGGTATATACAGATACGAGAGACGACAAGCCCGGAGTGAAGAAGTCGCCAGGAATAGCACCGTCGCAGCATAGACCAAGGACAAACTAACAGGAGGGTATATGATAGTATGTAGAATTTGCGGAAGTGAAAAGCTAATGGCGGACCCGGCAGGATATTACGAGCACGCATTTAGTCTTAATGGCGCTCCACTGATGTGCCAAGATTGGAATATTAGCCGAGAGTCTCAGAAAGCGCATTCAATGTATCCATGCGATTGGGCTGGGTCATTACAGGAGAAAACAAATGAAGGGTAAAAGCGCGAAGGGCCATAGTAATCGGAAGAATCCGAAATCACGAGAAGCATTTCAGGAAGAACGCCGAGAGTTAAATTCAAAGCGGCCGACGCAGAAGTTCGACCCAGCCACAAAAACATGGAGTCGGTAATGATTAATACGTGCGAAATCTGTTTTCAGGAAATTGACTATATCAATTCGACATCCTGCACTCATTGCGGTATGTCATTGTGCTACGATTGTCTCGCAGAGCATGAGCCAGAGTGCCCAGACCACGAAGACCTTTAAACCTCTTCCAGGTCGCCGATATAACGTGGGTCGGCTTTCTTTCTTGCCGGGATATCAGACAAGAATTCTCTCAACCATACAATCCGCTCCTGGATTGTGCCTTCGTTCTTGTAATGTTGCATCCGCTGGTAATAATGGAAACCCACGTGGCTCACAACAGCCGGTACGACACACTTCGCCACTCCCTGGACGGACCGCATGACTCGCCTGACCAATCCGTCATCAAGGTTACCGCCATCAGGCATTTGACCGAAATGGCGATCAAGATATCCAGTCAAATCAGCGAAATAAGCATCATTAATGTGTGGAATGACCAAGGCTAATTTATCCCGCCTATAGCAGGACCCGGGGTTCGTGTAATAATCTTCACCGAGATATGGCAAAGCCCGCCCAGACGTTACGAAGTAATCATCCAATTGCTGCAGGGCTAGATGCTTCTGGAAAAAATCAGGTTTAACTAGACAGTCCTCTTCCACGAGGGCGATATACTCTGCCCCGGTTTCCCAGCCAGCTTTCAATGCGTGCAGGATATTCCAGCAGCCGCTCGGAGCTAACGGGTGGTTCTTAGCGACATAAATTTGTGCGTCAGGAAAGTATGTGTCCCGGACGTATTCTGTCTCGTTAAGACGAGCCTCGGCTACGTGAGTTTCATTAGAGTGATCTAAATGGATTCTGACTTCTACCTGACTAGATTCCGGGCACTGCCGGAGTCTCTCCAGCGCTAGCGCCAGCATCTCCGGGCGTTTGTATGTTGGCGTCACAACCGTCAATTTTTGCATCGTCGCTCCAGATAGCGTCCCAGGCTTCCTGTGAAACCTTGGACCCGGCTGCTAAAAATTGGCATCTAACGCCGCCAGATGCCAAAACATCTCCGCCTTTATTTTCCATTCGCATTGTATTCTCCTATTGGTTATTCTTCTTTCTTTTCGAACCGAATCTTCGCCGGTAGGTCCGCCTCATCTTCCGCGGGCAGCGGGTCCGGTACCTGACCGAAATAGTTAAGAGTCAAATAGTTCTGCCGAGTTTCGGGTATATTGTTCTTCTTCATGTAGTCAAGTACAGGTTGTTTAAAAGGCATTATTTTGCTCCTAGTGCTGTCTGACCAGCCGTGACATTCTGTTTAGCCTCAGTCAACGCTCGTAAGAAATCAAACACGTTTGGCTTCCCGGTGACCGGTTCAGCGCCACCCTTCCGAATGCGTTCCGCCAACTTCTCTGCTTGTTTAGCAGCCTTCTCGGCCTGCCCAGCTTTATACTCAGTCTGCCAATCCTCTGCGTACTTCATAATCTGTTGACGAGCCTGATTCGATGTTATCTTTCCAGATTCACTCTGTCGCCATATTTTCTCGACGGCTTTCTTATTAGTTTCCATCTTGAATTCTTCCGGGAATAGATTGCGGGCTTTCTCCCATGTGACGGACTGCAATTCCCGTGGTTTAATGCCTAGCTCGGCTGCTACTTTACGGTAGGCTTCCGCATATAACGGATACGTGCCTTCCGTACCGGTCGTATTCGAGCCCGGCCCACCGAAGTTATGCATCGGTCCGGCGTCTATCGCAGCGACCGGCGTCAATAGACTCGCGCCTACCGCGTGCGTGTCAATCGTAACGTCATCGCTGCTTTCAGGTTCGATAAGGTTATTGTAGAAACTCCGAACTTTATGACCTTTGCCAAGATTATCGTGGATGCTTTGGCGGCTGCCGTCTTCCATGATATTTATAGCTTTCGCGATATTCCCGAAGTTAGCCCATGCGCGATTCGCCGTTTCTCCACTCAAGTTTGTTCGCGGTCCTAGAGACTTCCCTGTCGCCGGATCGATCTTATCGAATACAGGCGAATTGTATGTCTCATCGTACATCCGAATCCACATCGCTTTCTCAAATGAGTCGGTTAATTCACTCAGCTTCTTTCCAGCTATCTTATCCGTCAAGTCTTTCATCAGATGTTGCGGATTCTTCGGGCTGACCGACTTTTGATAGATGTCTTTAGCTATCTGGAGCATTTCTGGCGTTGCCTGAAAATCTTGCTTCTCGTGATAAATATCCGTGACACGGCGTGCCAGGCTGACATTATTATCCCAATCCATCTGTGGACTCATCGCGGCGATTACACCTGCACCTTGCCGTTTCTCCAATCCATGCTTCTCGGCAATATCGCCTGCTATCTTATTGGCGGATTCGTACCATTTTGCATTAGCTTCCCGCATCTTCTCTGGGACAGCCTTATATAGCGTTCGGAGATTGTCTGCAACGTGCCCGACGAATTTATCTAGAACTTTCTTTGGGTCTGTGATGTTTTTACCGACTTTAACGCCGGGGTATTCTTTTACGATATTTGCCAGCTTCTCTGCTAGTTCTGGCGGCGCGTTATGCACGGCGTCTAGATCAGATTTCAATGGTTCGCCGGTCATGGCGTTCTCGGTCGACTTCTTGCCAGTTGGAACACGGACGCTAACTCGCTCTGTCCCTGATGGCGCGGATTCGTCTTCTTCACCAGGCTCTCGCGTAGTCGCTAAATCCAATTGACCGGTAAGCGGCTTAGAAAGGTCCATACGATATTTCTTATCGCCTAATTTCTCAACCGGATATCCCTTCTCAATCAGTTTATCCCAAACTCGGACTGCAGAAGGGTCTACCCCATGAGCAGTATCTGATACTAGATATCGAGCGCCCGCAGTTTTAGCTCTTTCGGCTGTTTGCAAATATAGCTTTTGTCCCAAACCTTGGCCCGGCGTGTCTACTGCCGCCATCGCTATTGTAGCTTTAAAATCGCCTTTACGTTTCGACGGGTCGGGAAGATTGTATGTTACGTGACCGATATCTTCTCCGTCGGCATTTAATGCTGATATTCGGCCGATAGAATCATCGACTCCGAATGTTTTGTGAGTAAATGTCGGTTCTTCTTTTGTAGTCGCCAAATCCATCCCGCCACGCAAATCCCGCATACGTTCGGTTAATGGATAATCTGGAAAGCTTGTCTGCTTGCTAGCGCCGCCGGTCGGAACTTCTTCGCCTTTAGCTACGTCCCAGATACTAATCTGGTCGAGCTTCTTAGCAAGCGCTTCCGCAGCGGTCTGGTCCGGAACATTCACTGAGACGCTCAATTCCTTACCGTATCCGCCGACATGCAACTCTGGATGCTCATCAAACAATTGTTTGTTGTCTTGATAAAACTTCCGAATGTCCTGCGCAGTCACGTCATGATCTAGGACGGTGCGATTTTCTGGTGCTGCTTCAACCATAAAGCCGGACTTCGGTGCTTCGCCAGTCCTGGGATTAATCGTGAAGCCGCCACCCTGTTCCTTGGCATCCGAGGCAGCCTTCTCTGCCCAATTCTTTCTCGCTTCTCCCGCAGCAAACGCGGCGCGAGACTTCGCTAGTTCTTTCTGGACGGCTTCCGGCGTGACTTTGCCTTCTTTCAAACCTAGTGTGCTGCCCGTTTGAGGATCATGAAATAGGACTAGATTAGGCACGCCTATCTCTGAATCGCCTTCCTGGATTCCGCCGGGGACAGCCCCGCCAGCCTTAATGGCTTCGTCATGTTCTCCGGTTGTTTGTTCTGGTGGCATCGTTACTTCTTGGCTGGCAAGTGCAACTTCTGGTCGAGCGCCTTCCGGACTTCCAACTTCTCTTCCGGGCTGAGTTTCTCGGCCGACTTCGCCGCTAACTGGCCTAGCTCCTCCACCGACCCGCTCCAACTGCCCTGTTTTTGCTTGTCTTCCGGTTCTGGCGTTTTCATTTTGTATCCTTTGTATTTCGCTGACATACCCGGACATGCGCTCCGGGCTGACATGATGCGTCTCCGGCAAGTTTTCTTCCCGGACTCGGGCATTACTCAGCATTGTATCAGCAATCCCTGGTTGTGTCAAGTGCATTTTTGCCCGGTCAATACCCGCCCGGATAGCCGCTTGTGCTTCTGTCGGGGTATATCCGAGATTCTGCAGAATCTTTCTAGCGGTTGAAATATCGCCGTGTAATCCTTTATTCTGCTCGAACGGAATACCGCTAAATAGTTCTCCCGCGGCCGCACCAGCCATAACAGTCGAAAGAACTTTATGGACATTCTGCTTCATAGATTCTTTCGTTAAATTACCGTCAGGGTCCTTTTCGATGCCCGACAAAGTAAGACGAGTGGTTGCAGATTGTCCCGGACCTAATTCTGGGTGCAGATACGATCTGATTTCGGTCGGGGTGAAGCCCTCCATGGCCGCAACGGTTGCATGCGAATGTTCATGGATATGCACATCATCGGAAAAGTAACCGGAAGGAATTTCACTCGCAGGAATAGACATCGCAGGCTGTGTTGGGAGTTTATACGGGTAGGAAACTTTAGCGAGTTCTTCCGCAGTTGTGGGTTTTTCAGATTGTTTTCCGGCTCGTCGGGCTTCCAACTCAATACTGGCGGGTTCTATCGCAGTAATCTTAGCGCCGGGCCAATTTTCTTTTGCCCGAGCTAACGCATGTCCTTTATTTAATCCTTTAATCTCGTCTTCCAGGACATCATTGTGTTCGGGCCATTCTACACGGACTCGTTGGATATGCGGGTATTTTTGTTCTGCAAAAGGCTTCCCGGTTTCGGATACCATTTGTCGGGCTTCCAGTTCTAAGCTACCTGGGACCGACTCCCCGGTAGCCTCGGTAGGGTTTACGGGCTGTTTCTCGGGGAGTTTTGCGCCGGACGGACCGCCTTCTTTCGCTAACCGAGCCGCGACTTCCGTCATCCTGTTAGGATTCGAGCGTAAATCTCGGAAATAGTCCGCAGCCATGCCAAGTCCGGCACCACCTAGACCAGCAGCCACGCCAGCTTCTCCACCGCCAACCATCCCTGCCATCATGGCGACTGGAATTCTCCAGCCAAACTGCTTCACAAAAGACCCTAATGTGTTGTATGAGCCCATTTCTTGCGATTTCTTAACGGCGTCACCAATCTGGTCACGAACGTCAATCAACGGGGCTTCCTGTTGACGCCATTCTTTGACTTTCTTAACGCCGAGATCATCGAACTTTTGGTCAATCGCTGCTCGCAGAGACTTATTTGCTACTTGTTTAGCAAAACTCTCTGCTGGGTCTATAGCCGGAGCGTTCGAACCGAATGCCGGTTTTGTATCACTATTGAAACGTTGTCGGATGCCTTCCGCTTCCGCTAGATCGGGTTCACGTAGACGAACAGTCCCTTCAAGCTGACCGGGCTCTTCCTGCAGTAGATGCTGCATAACCGCCTGGATAGCTTTTTCCTGCTCTTCCGGCTTATATTGTCCAGGGTTTTCTTTAAATGCCTTTTGCAAATCGCTACGAACCTGACTTTCGACACCGGTCATTCTGGCTTCCGGCTTTCCTTTAAACTTCGCGGCTTCAGAACCAATAAAAGCTTCATTCTGCTTGATGTGATTATCAATCGCTTCAAATAGTTCCTGCGGAGTCCCGACATCCGGATTCTTCTGCATGACTTCCCGCATCTGGGGCTCGGCTTTCTTCAACGTCTCGGCGTACTCTTTTGCGTAGCCCTTTGAAGCTGGAGAAATCTTATTAACAGCATCATAGAAAGTCTCTGGGATACCGACCGCTTTCTTAGCGGCGGAAACTACAGCTTGTTTTGCCCCACCGACTGCTTCACCGACTGCCTGAGCGCCCTGACCTACTGCACTGGCGATTGCTTTTTCTGGTGCCCCAACCAACGGAGTTTCTACTCCGGCAGCATGAGTACCGGCAAGATATGCCATCGTGCCACTTGTTACAGCATGAGTCAGTTGGTACAACGCCTCATTAGCGTCGCCGTTATCGTACGCTTCTTTGAAATCTTTCAAACCTTTATATGCCTGTCCAATCGCGTTGGCTGTGAAACCAGCGCTTATCAAACGATTCGCTATCGCCAATGCTTTGGGGGACTGCACTAATCCCAAACCACCCGTTCCTATCATAATTGCGACGTTAGCCGGGCTAGTCATACTCTGCGCAGCTTCCGTCAAGGCTTTCAAAATTGGATGCTTCTGTTTATCAATTGTCTGCGCGACATCGACAAGAGGTGCATTCAAACCGGCCTCATTCTGCCTGGTTTGAAACTCAGCTTGTTCAGGAGACAGGCTGCCTTTGAAATCTGGCTTAAACTTCTGAATCAATCGTTCAATCGGGCTTCCCGCTATAACGTGCGGGGTTTCCGCATGCATAATACTCGTTAGCCCTTTCGAAATATCTCCCTGAAAAATATCCGAGACCCCGGATGCTTCTTCTTGCTGACTAGGTGAAAGCGGGGCTCCGGCCGCTGTTTCTGGCCCAGCGATTATTTGACCGAACGTGTGCAACATACCAGATGGCTGACTTTCCGGGGTAATCGGAGATACAATAGCGCCGGGCGGTAAGCCTTCAATTTGAGGCTCTTGCTGTGCAGCACTTGCTTGTGTTGGCGCAGCCGCTGCCGTGGAAGGGGCAATAGACGTTACTATCGCGCCTGGCGGAAGTCCTTCAATCTGTCCTGCTTGCGGGTTCTGTGCGTTATCTAATGGCATTATTGTGCCTTCTGAACTGCCGCCGGGTCTGGAACTGGAACCGGGAGTGGAACGTACTTATTTCCAACAATGTGTCCGATGACATTCTTGCCGTCAGGCGAATGAACGATACTAGTTGCTCCGTGTGGAGCGGCTTGTTGATGCGGGGTTGGAGCTACACCGTTATTCAATACGTACGCCGCGGCATCTTTTGATGCCTGGCTGATATTAGGCATTGGACGTTTATATTGATCTGACGGAGCGGCGTTATCCCATTGCTGCTGATACTGAGCCAATCTATCTGAAACAAGTCTAACCTGTTCCTGGATACCTGTCTGCTTACGAAGAAACGGATTTAAATTCGACTTGATATCATCGATTTCTTTTTCGCTCGGGGATGCCGTACCGCCATTATTGAAACGGCCGATTTCCGCAGCGACATTTTCAAGATCGTTCTCTCGCTGCGCGTGTTCTTGAGTACCTAATACTCTGCCCCAAGTAGTCGAATTATCGTACAAGCGCTTCAAATGTTCTAGCGCGGTTGATCCTGCCGTTAAAGCCTTCGCTGTGTTGCCACTTGTGAAGTCTTGAACAGCCTTTGGATACCCTGCCGCCTTGCTGGAATCAAACTCAGGATAGGCTCTATTAACAGCCGAAACCAAGTTAGGACTCTTGGATAACAGATAACCTAATCGATCCGCAACTACGTGACCGGTTCCGATACTCTGGATTAGCGTTCGCTCTTCCGGCTTCAAACTATCCAGGAACGCCTGACCGGTCGCATTTTCGTCACCGACATAAGCGCTATCTTTGGCCTTCTTGTCTTTTTCGGTCTGCTCTTTGATTCTTTCCTGTTCTGCGTCATGCCGTTCAGTTTCTTGCTGCTTCTTCTGTGCGGCAACTATCTGGGAATACTTCGGAGCGCCGCCATAGGCGTCCATGACATTCTTGAAAGCTTCCGGATGATCTTTGCCCATCTGGACGCTGGCAGGATCGGGCACCATGACCGGTCTGCCATTCACAATCTGGCGAATCTTATGTTGACCTGTCATGAAATTTGTTGCTGATTCTAAGTCACCGTCAGACTGAGCCATAGCCCGGGCAAAATCCGGACCAAGGCTGTTAATCGCAGTCAACTGCGCTTTCTGTTGGTCCATATTTAGTTTATCGACGTCTGCTTTTTCAAGATCGAAATCAATCTTCCGCTGGATAGCCTGGTGGTTCATCGCTTGCTGAATTAGCGAGCCCGCTTGAGCGCCGGACAAAGACTGCCCTTTCTCAAAATGCATCCCGGAAATATTGTCATTAATGAGTTTAGCCATCTTATCATCAAGCTGAGTCTCTGGGACATTCCCCAAGACTGTATACGTCTTCTGCAGCATCGGCTGTCCGTCTTTATCAACCATCGGCTTTCCGGTAGTTGGATCAAACGGTTGGAAGCTCCCGGATGGCCAGATGTGATTATATGACGGGTCTAGATTCTGATTTGCAATCGCCTTTTGAATCTGCCCTTCCGTGATATCCTGTGCAATTACAGCGGCTGGTTGCAGACCATTTTCTGACAGATGCGTCGTGAAGTTTTGTATCGCGGCTTTGCCATTATCGATATCTTCATGATTCGCTTTATCGTCCAATTGATGCAGTAATCTCTGTTGATACAATGTTTGAACGTTCTCGTGCGCAATCATGGCCCGGTCTTTCTGCTCGTCTGTCTGAGCTTTCTGCTGAGCCTGCTGACGTTGGGTTTGGGCACTTCTAATACGCCCAATGGCTGCCAAAGCACCCTCTCCCGGCTGAGCTTGAGAAGCGGCCGTTGAAGCATCCGCTAGAGTGTCCTGAATACCGGATAAAGCGTGCTGCGCGGCCCCTACAAGAGATTTTGCCCATCCGCCTGGTCCGGCAGGTATCTTCAACGTATCGGCCGCCTGAGCGATCTTCTGGGCGAAACTCAATGGTGCCTGGCCTAATGCCCGAGAACCGGGCGTAGTGGTCTCGGTAGTAGGCATTGCGAGAGCCTGGTCTATTGTGACTTGACCTGGTTGGCGCATCGGGATAGGCGTCTGACCTTGCGGCATATCGCCTGCAGTCGGAGCCTGCTCAAGAGGATTTGGCGGCAAAGTAGCTGGACTAGCCAGAGACGCTGCTTGCTGTAACTCGGGTGTCATTTCAGAAATTTCCATTTTATCCTCTTATCCATTTCCTGCTAGGGAATTAAATGCCCCACTACCAAAATTTCCTAACTGTTCGCCAAAACTGGAAGTTCCGGCAGTATCAAGATTACCCAGTCCACCTGAAATACCGCCAAGTAACGACCCGCCGACTTTCATAGCTAATCCAATTGGAGCAAACGCGGCTGCTTGTTTTTCCTTTTGAAGGGTTCGGGCATTCGTCAACGCTGTTTGACCCGTGGAAGAAGCTAGACTTGCGAATGCTTCCGGATTATACGCGGATGCTAGTGATCGCTCTCCGGCCGTGGACTGCCAAAAATTCTGACGTCCTGTCTCATAATCCCTCTGAGTAATCGCATTTTGGGCTGCGGCAAGTTCGTTCGCTGCAGATGACGCAACCGTCCCTTGAATCTGTTGCTGTATCCCACTTACTAGTCCGGATGTTCCGCCACCGCCTTGACCCGCCAGCGTACTTGCAACTGCCTGTTGGGCATTTCTGGATGCGGCACCAGCCGTATTTATCGCTTGTGTATTCATCGCGGCAAGTTCTTGCGGACTGAATCCTTGCTGATTAGGACCGAGATTCGCAATCGGGGCCAGTTGCTGATTAAGTCTGTCTAGAATGCCTTTTTGATCGCCAAGTTGTTGACTAAACGTATTGCGCATCATTGTGGCAAGATTCGATGATTCCGCAGTAAGTCTTTTTTCTTCCCCGCTCGGACCACCGAATAAATCTGAAAAGAAACCCATAATTGCATCCTCTTATGAATCTAAATATTATACTTTAATATAAACTATACCGTTCGTCTGAAATAATCAAAAGAATAGATGGTCGGAGCCGTAGACGTGGCCGCAACAGTTAGTCCGACATTTCCTATCGTCCCCGTAAAGGTCGCCACGAGGTATGTCCACAATGTCCAATAGTTCACTCCATCAACGCTATATGAAAACGTGAAGGTTGTCCCATCGTTCGCTAGTTGTAACCAAATGGTGGGTCCAGTTCCGGCACCCGCGTTGACGGAATTAGGAGTCGAAGAATACGTCGTGATGTTAGTGAAGTTATCTTGACCAAAATTGATGGTCCCCGAATTGCCCCATTTGAACCGAAATAAAATGCACTTTGAAGTCGTAGTTGCTCCTGACGCGATGACAATAATACCGCCCGCCCGATAGTTTGTTGTAATGACAGGAGATGCTGCCGTTATTTTAGTGATGACAGTCCATGGTGTCGAGGGGGCAGTCTGTACAATCGCAGCGTTTTTATCAGCCACTCCGTCCGCAGTGAAACTCAACAAACTCTTTGATACCGCGACAGCGGCAGACCCAGTGAAGTTTACCTGAGTCCAAGAACCTGATAAAGAGCTTCCGTTGAACTCGTCGTCAAGCGATCCCGCCGATACAGGCGCGACATCCACGCCATAAAATGCGGTTGGGTTTACAGCAGCGTTGGGTAATGAGCCGTCTGCTGCCCCTAAAACATATAAACTCGTGGTCGGAGCGCCACCGCCACCCCCGCTCCCCATTCCACGGGACGTGAAATAGTTCGTACCGTCCGCAAAGATCAGCACACCTTGGGCCGTGGTCAAATTGAAGTTTGATGCCGCGCCATCGATGTTCAAACCGTTTCTGGAAACCGTGAGCGTTCCTGCCCCGGTATTCTCGACGGCTATCCACCACGTTGCACTAGGAGCCGCCGCGGGCAGCGTCAGAGTGAACGCCCCGGCATTGCTCATGCTAATAAGTTTCCCGGTATCTCCGGTAACCGCGGTATAGTTCGCGGTCTGGGCATTCACGCCTCCCGCGTTGCTGCCCGCAGCACTAGACATTCCACGCTCGGTGAAATAATTGGTACCATCTGTATAGATAATGACGCCTTGATTCTGTGGTAGAGAAACATTGCTGGCTGCGCCGTCAATTAACAAACCGTTGCGAGAAACAGTCACACCGCCTGCGCCGACTGCTTGAACCAGAATCCACCAAATGCTTGATGGAGGAACCGCGGGCAGCGTCAGGGTTGTGGCGCTCCCGCTACTGAAAGAGATTAGTTTAGTATAATCTCCGGCCACAGCCGTGTAAGTCGTGCCGGATTGAGAGTTGACGCCCCCGACAGACATATCCGCCGCAACGAGCGCACGAAAGGTCGGGGTTGCCGCAGCGCCTGATGACGGTCCGGCGAATACTGTATTCGCCGTTTCATTAACTAGTGTTGCTGTTAACGTGCCGGAACCCGTAACAGGGCTGCCTGTAACTGCAAATATGTTTGGTAGAGATAATCCAACACTGGCTACCGTTCCAATTCCTCGCTCGGTGAAATAGTTCACACCGTCCGTGAAAACCAGCATACCTTGGTTTTGATTCAATGTAAAATTCGAGGCGCTACCATCCAGATTCGGACCGTTCGGATTTACTATAATGGTTCCGACGCCGCTATTCTGAAAAGCCACCCACCAACCAAGATATGGGGGCACGGCAGGGAGTTTTACAGTAAAGGTAGAAGCTGTCGAATTAGAGATTAACTGACCATCATCTAGCGACACGGCGGTGTAATTTGCCGCTAAAGCGTTAACTCCGCCCGTACCTTGGGATAGCAATATCCAGTAAGTCGTGTTAGTTGGCGCTTGTGATGACAATGCCGCTTTAATACAAACATACGTGGAGCCTTGATAAATAACGGTGTCGAAAGGGAAATAACTGGAACTCGCTACGTTTGTGAGTGCCAACCCGAATATAATTCCACCACTCGCAGCACCACTATAATTTAGCGAATAAGTTACACCAGACGCAAGAGCGATAGTTTTATCGTAAAGTTGTGCCTGCCGTCCAGTGAAACCTGCGGGAGTTACAGTTTCTGCGCCGGAATTGATGGTCGTACCGGAAAATATAAGAACAACTTGGTTTGGTTGTCCCGTCGCAACTGGGGTAGAGATGGATGAGATTGTTCCGCCGCTTACAGAATTCTGAGATTCGTACGTAAGCGGAGTTACGGTTGGGTTTCCAGCATACTCCGCAGCCACTATCCCTGTAGTTTGCGGTGGGCTCGGACTACCGCCAACTACCGTGGCTGTAACCGTATTCGGTCCCGCTTTGACGTTAGCAGCAATATAGACGGCCGTGTCTTTCCAACCGTTCGCAGCATTAAACGCGGATGCCGCCCCGACTTGAGTATATACGTTGCCTTGCGTATCAGATATACTAAAACCGTATCCGGGGTCTGGGTTTCCGGAAGCAAAATTATGTCCCGCCGTTGCAAAAACAACAATAGTGTTTCCAGCCGTGTTATTAGAACCGAACACAACCGATGTCGGACCGGTTACTCCGCCAACTTGTCCTGATTGAATATGGACAGCCGTGGACGGCGCAGTCGACGCAAGCCACTGCCCGCGAAAGTTAAGATTCTTGCCAAGCAAACTCCAGTTTACAGAACCCTGATCCGGCTCGGAATTAGTATTTGCGATAATCGCGATGTAACAACTAATATTATCCAGCACGACGTCGTCTACGTTATAGGAAGTCGTGCTGTTCCACTGCCCGCGAAAAGTCATATTACCGCTGCCGGGTGTGGGGGCGGGCGTCGGGGGTGTTACAGAGCTTATTACAACGCTCTGGATTGCTGAAACTGCCGCGGGTGTACCCGCCAGAGTTACTGGCATCAATGGTAGAACAGGAATATCGCGAGTCCCGTATTTCGTATTTACAAAGTTCCCATCATGCTGCATCGAACTTGAAATTGACCCGCCGTAATAATTTCCCATCGGGCTTGGCGGCAGTGGAAGACTTGGCGCAGAAGGAATTATGGGTTCCTGGTCAACGACTTTCCACTCAGGACCCAATCCCGCTTCTTCCGCTAATGTTGGTTCTTTCTTTGTATTCTTCGCCATTAAAATTCCGAGAGAAGACGCCCAAAAATAGTCATATTTAGCATTTCATCAGGATTAGAAGTCACGCCGAAGTCTACTCGAATTTGCATGTGACGGCACCGAGCTAAACTCTTCGTTGAACTAAAGTAATATCGGTTCGGACTATAACTTCCGGGCACGCCCGTTGTTCCGTAAATACTAGGAGGATCAAACTGCGGCTTTGAAATAAACGGAACAAAGCTTCCGGCTATTTCGTTTAGCATAAAACTAACCGTCGGACGAAACTGTTTGCCGTTGAAATCCATCTCAAGGAATTTCAAAACAGCCAACTGGCCCGGATGCACCAACATAATAGAACCCATCGTAAATTGCGCGTCATATGGCGTGCCATTATCTGTGAACACAGCCTGATTGCGATATAGAATTTGATTGCAGCCGGACGGTGAACCTACCAGAAGCTTCTTAATTCCTGGCGATGTCTCGACGCTCTGAACCATTTTGCAACCATTTGTTATATTAGCGTATGGAGACCAGACGGGCTCCGGCCCTTGATAGCCTCCGGGAGTTTGGTATGGATTTACCCGATACCACCCTGTCGCGCCGTCCGCCACAAAGATACAGTTGTCCAACCCATTCTGATGAACCGCAACATAAACGTTGCTGGAATTCCACGTAGTATCTGATACTCCGGATGACGGGAAGTTAGCGAACTGATCACCTAAAGGAAAGCCCGCCCGAGAAAGATTCAAACTAGGACTCAACGCATAAAACTGGTTGTCCGCAGAAAAGAAATAAATTTCTCCTGCGTGAACATCCAAAGCGTTGAAACTCATCAGTCCAACTGACGGGCACAGCGTGACCGAGAAGAATGACGCCGTCAACGGACCGCCAGCGATTAGCTCGATGCTATTAGTCAGGAATGTAACAAGCCCTTGCGTGTTCTTAACGATATTTACAACGTTCGACAAGAACGGCAGTTCGTCGGCGGGATTAAACGCCTCGTTGGGATTGCCCACTCGGGTATCTGGACCGCCTGAGAAATTTACCTGCTGCCCTTCCGCACCCCAGATTCTTTGGAAGTTATAAACCATCGGCAAAAAGTTATTTGCTGGGGGATCATTAACATGGTTTATCGGCGCAGGAATCAATGGGTTCAAACCTGGAAATAGCGTTGTTCCATCCGCAGCAATTTTAGGACTTTGTGGAAGATAATCTTGGAACGTCCACGGTTGCGCCACGCCATTAATTGCCGGAGGTGACGGGATTTCTGTCAACTCAAACATGTTGTTTACGCCGCCGCCATCCGTACTACGCCAAATTATAATCGTGTCGACTTGTGGATCGGTACTGCCCAATCCAGATACTGTAACGATGGCTCCGGAATTTCCTCCAGTTATTGTGACGTTAGCCGGTGAAGCCGTTGAGACTGCGCCAGTCTTACTGCCTGTTGGAGGGGGCAACGGACCATTCGTAATCTGAGTGGCCAGCCCAGGAGGAATTGGTGGTTGAGTTGTTCCGGGAACATTCACAGAATAAAAATCCGTCAGTGATCGAGCCTTGAAAGAGTATGCGTAAACTAGACTCGTCGTCCAGGAAAAACTATTTGTGGCGGGCACGCCGGTATTTACCCAGACAAGATTGGTGTTTTCAGTCGTCAAGCCGCCTTTCGTAACATTCCACGCCGGGGCAGTAGGAGTACCAGAAACGCCGGTGTCAACGACAAACTCTGTATTTGTGCCGTCAAAAATCGCAGCGCTACCGTATGGCTGACTAATCGATGGTGGAACAAAGCCGGTCAGAGGAAGATAATAGTTCTGACTTGCCGTCCACGTTGCCGCAACTGACGTCCCAACACAAGTCCATATAACATCCGTACCATCTTTAATGGTGAAGTTATAAGCAGGTCCTTGGTTCGTCCAAACTAACGGCGCAGTATCGTTTGTGGTGCCGCCCGGGGTTTTATTCCAGACTGGGTGTGCACCGCCAGACGTGCCAGACGTAGTTACTGTTTGTTTAAATCCGTTTGTATCAACGATACTATCACCGACGGTGTAGACGTGCACCGCCTGCCACAAATGGCTAGTAAAAGGGTTGCTAGACGTGCTAGTTCCACCAGTCGTGCAGACCCACAGATTGCCCGAAGCATCGACAACAGCGTCGAATGTCGGGCTCTGAGCGGAAGTCCAGGCACTATATGGAGTGTTTGGCGACCAGACAGACGATCCGAGACTGATCCACTTAAGTTGCCCGTCAGGAGTTGCGTCCCCTTTATGAGAAGAAAATCGTGGGGAATATGGCGTTGCCTGACTGGTTCCGCCACCGGACGTCATTAGATATACAGTGTGTGGTCCGGGAAAGGGCGGCTGGAATGTCCCGACAGCAAAGGGCGGGGCGAACGGCTCAATTATGCAGCTATTCGCGTCAAATGTTGAAAGGAAGTTTCCGTAGACATGATTCTTCTGCCAACGATATACCTGTGGTGTAGAATTGTTAGCGAAGCAAACCCAATTGCACGCACCATCAAAAAAGTGCTCGCCTATCACGCCGTGAAAAGGCGGGGCGGAGCCAGCACTGGTTGAAAACCCGGTTCCAGTGCGAGAATTCTCATAAAAACCACCGGATGTGGGATCAAATATAACCGCCGGTTGAAAGTTAGTTCCGCCAGTAGTAATTCCGTTATAGCCTGTGGAAGGAAACCTGGAATCAATCGGCCCTCTATTCGTCCAGGTGATAGTTCCATCTACAACTATCGCTCCAACCGCGGGCCACACTGGAGCGCCGTTCCCAGAGACGCCAATCGTAGTATTCGAATTAGGGTTATTCAAGTCGGCATTGATGGAGACTAACTGTTGGATAGTCGACGTACCGTCCGTAGCGGTGGCAACGATAAGTCCCATCGTGCTATAAAAAGTGCTCGCAGTCCATACGGCTGACGCCGATGCAACTTGCGTTACAACCTCTGTAGGCTGAGTTGTCGGAGCGACTATTCCCCACAGCCAGATAGTCCCGTTAGTATTCAGCGGAGTATATTTTCTGATATCTACGCCGTCCCCCATATAAAGAACGCCCGCGACAGCAACAAAACTTGTCTGTCCTGCGCCTGGCGCTTTACCGAACAAAAGAGTCTTACTGCCATTCTGTTGATCGTAATAAACCGCCCCGGACGAAACAGCACTAGCCGGACCTATTTCAGGCGTGGCTAGCGCATTTGTCAAAGTCAAGGTTGTTGAGGTTGATGCGACAGCAGTAAAAACACCATTATTGTTAGCGGTTAAAAAACCCGTAACGGTAAATGTCATCCCGACGTAACCGTTGTTTGCGCCGCCGCAGCCGAGCGTGCCGATATAAATAGCCTGTCCACCGCTCGACATAGCGACTTGCGAAAGAGATAGAGTTTTGGTCAAAGTAGCTATAGCGGGGTCTGTTTCGGGCGTGGCTAGAGAGTTGGAAAGAGTGATAGACGTCAGAGTTGACGCTAGAACAGTGAAAGTCCCGTTATTGCCTGCAGTCAAAAAACCCGTAATAGTAACTGACATTCCGACAAAAGCATTATTCGCTCCGTCAGGAAATACGCCTAGATAGATAGCTTGCCCGCCGCTCGACATAACGACTTGTGTGACAGATAAAGTCTCGGTGGAGCTTGTCGCACCTGTATCTATAATAACTTGGATTGTTCCATTGATTAATTCAAAACTGAAAGCGCGGTCAGGCGCAGAAGGGTAGGTGACAGTTGAGAAGGGGGATAAACCAGGACGTCTCTGAAGAGTCAAACGATTGGTGAGCTCGATGTTGGAGCCTTGCCAGAGGGAGTCCGGGCGGCCGCCATAATACTTTAATGTGCCAAGGTCACTGGGGTCATGGAGCGCAGCACGTTGTGTAAACAAACCTGTAAACGCACGATCTATAAAGAGCGGTGCAAATCTCGGCTCTTTATTGGAAGGACGTGCGCCGTGCATTTCTAGAAGATTGGCCATTAAACACCACGCGCCTGTCCGGCTTGTTGAGTCCTTAGAGCGGATGCGGCAATAACGTCTTCTCTCGTCAACCACTGTGACAGAAAGGCGTTATACTGAACTTCCGTTAAGCCTTCGGACTTCGCCAATAACGCCGCGATACCGCGCTGGCGATATCTTGCGGCTTCGGCGTCTTCGCTAACGGCTTGAAAAGCCTCTGATAAAAATAAATTATTATAGATATCGCTATATTGATCTGGGATAGGAGCCCAACTTACATCGATCACCATGGCGACTGTAGCCGGGGTTTCCAAAATGCCTGCCGGATTTGCGACGGTTAGAAGCGTCGATGTGCTAGATACAATTGTAAAAACGCCGTTATTCGCGTCGTTAGTAAATCCCGAAAAAGAAGCTTGATCACCGGTAGCGAACGACGAAGGAGTAAAAATACCCGTATAAACTGTATTTCCGTTAGCCGTGTTTGCTGCCGAGGTAACTTTAAAAGACGAAAATTGAATAGCCAATCCTTGATAAGTCAAATTAATTGTGTAGACTTGATCTGGAACCCCAAGAAATCTAAGCGTGAAATTGTTTCCAGATATATAATTTAAAATCGCTACAGCACTAGGGCGCTGTTGAACAGCGGACTTTGACAATGACTGGGTATTATAGATATCCTTAATCTCCCAAATTTTTCCTTGTGAGTCAGTCAAACTGGCTTTCTCAAGAAATCCAAAATTAGTTAGAGAATAAGAATAATCCTGTCTGCCTATTTGAGTCATCTGAGTACTGTCTTCAAACCGGTTCCAACTCCAAGTCATAGGGGGATTCAAAATAGAGTTTTGAATCATACTAGCGATTGATGCAGCAGGCTCAAAACCTGTTCCGGCAGTCAGCGGACTATATTGAATATATGGCTGAGCCCACGCAATTGTAGTAATCAAATTATTTGGCACTATTAGCTCCCGGCGTAAGGTTCTTCCTGATCACTGTTATCTTTTAATATCGGCTCGGCTGTATATCCGTTCGGGCTTTTAAATACCGCGGCTACTCCGCCCGGGTCGACTTTGGTGTAATCCCAATCGTCATGCAGTAAACGACCGAGTTCTTTCATGATGGACCCGTGTGCGCCAATAAGAACAGGTTTATCTCCAGATTCGCCTTTATGAAGTAATTGCATAATCTTGGCGTCTACTCGACTCCTAAAATTAGCGACTTTTTCACCGCCTGGTATTGTCTCTTCCGGATGATTTTTATACCACCCTAGTTTCTTCAAGTTTTCTTTGTCTTTGGGCTTTCCTGAAAACTCACCCGTGTCGAGAGAATCCAAAGCCTTCAATTGCTTCATCTTCATTTTCTTTGCGTCTAGCAAAGGTTGTAGTGTCTGGATTGTTCGCTTTCTCGTACTACCGTATACTCCGCTAAACTGACGATTAGCAAAAAATGAGACTAACTGCTCAGCTTCTTTTCGTCCCTCATCGTTGAGGTCGATATCAAGGTCACCCCTGAAGTCATTATTTTTATTTAAATCTGTCTCGCCATGTCTGACGAAAAAAGCAATTATCTTTTTCATAATTTTACCGGGTTGGATACGAAAACGGCCACATGGGCCCGAGAAATTTATTGCGTCCCTGAGTGCCGCCCATGATTCCACGGTCCGGGACAAATACATTCTCTTCTAGTTCTCGGTCTTCCTTACTTCGGAGTTCAGTCAATGATTGAAGCCAGAGTCTCCACGCTTCCGGAAACTTGTTGTAAACTTTTGCTATCGGGGAAAAACGATATAGTTGCGCAATCAAACCCATCTGAAAATGCGTCTCAAATTCATCCGGAAATGGCGCTAACGTCTGACCGACGCTGGTGAACCGCACGGGTTTCATCTGCCCGACAAGATTGAATTGCCAAACTAAGCCTGTTTGAACTGGGACGGGAAGAATTCTAAAGCCTTGACCAAAAGGGTCCAAGACGGTCCAGACAGTCGTGGCGTCTGTTCTTTGCACCAGCGTGCCTGGTGTTGCGTTCGGAGGGGCGACCGGCGGAGTTACGCCTTCCGTTCCGTACGCAGTTAAAAGCAGTAGATTGCCATTTGAATCTTTAATCTGCGTGACTGGGTTATTCGGCATCGAGTTAGTCGTGGTAGTTCCAATTATCCCGCCCGCGTCATATATACCGGGATTCAGTGTAGACGTCACGACGACGTTGTTGCCTGCGATACTCACGACAGTGTATGTATTATTGTACAGAACGGGCAGGACGCCGTTAACTACAAGCGCCGATCCGGTAGTAAGCCCGCTGGGGATATAATTCAGGCTGAAGGTAATCTGCCCACCTGCCGTTGCGGCCCATACCGCTGATAGAACGGACGCACCGAGCGGATTAATGTAGACTGAGCCCGCGGTCGGGTTATTCCCAAAGGACTGGTTTCCGGTGTTATTCTTGCCCCAGGTGCCATAGTACAAAAGATTATTCGGAATCCAATTGACTAAAAACATCGGACTATTCGAAACACCACCGTTGAATACTGTGCCGGTTGATTGACTTAACTGCCTGCCGGTCTCGACTAATCGCATCGGCTTCGGTTCCGCAGAGTTGTTAATATCAATGCAGATGCCGCGTTCAAGCCAACCGAGATTTGTCAGCGAACTTCCGTCCGGATTCACGACAGCGTAGTCTTGTTGCAAAGAATTCGTATAAAATTGAGGAAGGTTGTATTCGTTCCATTTGTGAGGGAAGGGCACGCCGCATATGGCGCTCATCACGTTATTTGCCGCAGTTAGTATAACAGTGCTCGTTTGACCGCCGACATTAAGGATCGGCTCAAGATCGCCAAAACCTTGTAGGATGTCGACTTCCTGTTGAAGCGTGACTGTGCACTGCGAATTGAACGCCATTTAATTATTCCTCTTTAAGAATTATCCTCTATCCATTCAATCCAGATTGACATGACAGGGCCCGCTGCCCCGATAGCAGAAAGTAGAATACCAATATACTGCGCCGTTCCTCGGAGCACTAATTGCTGTCCGCCATCATCACCGAATGTAAAATCCGTCTCATCAAAATCGGCCGGAATAGTGGTCCCTGCTGTGAGCCACAGGAACATATCAGTAGCGGTTATGCCACCAATTGCCGTAGCCGTCGTAGGAATTGTGGAATATTGCAAACATATAGCAGTTTGTGCCGCGTTACCACTATCTTGCAGCGCCCCTGTAGGGGTATTCCCGGTGACACCACCAGTCAACACTGAAAATTTTTGTAGGGATATCTGAGCAGGGACAGCATTACCTGTAGTACAATATCCTGAAACGTGAATATGCGTAATTCTGACAGTTTTAGTGGCGCTCCCCTGAATTGAAAACAAGGGGGACGATGCTGCTGCGACCGGAGTGAATCCACGAACGGACATTCGATATGTCTGACGTCGGCTATCTTTATTTACCCACAAAGCCCCCGTCGTATCTATTTGATTAGCGACAGATTGACCTGTCGTCAAGACTGGGGTGGTGGTTTGATATACTGCAAGAGTGGCCAGACCATTTGCAGGAGCCGTTGCTGCTGTCGTAACGGCGTCTAGGATCACACCGGTTCCACCAACAACACCGACTTTCTGAACACCCGACGCGGCTGTCGCTACTGCCGCATTGTTGATATTTTTTGTGTTCTGATCAAGAACACCAGCGGTAGTTTCAAATGTTGTTCCGGTAGAGCCGACAATACCGACTTTCTGAACACCGGAAGCAGCGGTAGCTACCGTTGCGTTAGCAATGTTCTTTACGTTGTGATCTATGACACCGGCTGTAGTTTCGAATGTCGTTCCTGTCGAGCCTACGATACCGACTTCCTGGACACCAGCCGCCGCAGAGACGACAGCATTTCCTGCAATTTGCGTAAGAACGCTGCCTACGGTTCCGCCGATAGGCATCGAAACGGGTTTGAAGCTGACGTAAATGGCGGTGAAGAGCGATGACCCAGAAAACGTGGCCGTAGGAACCATATTGGTCATGTCTTCCAGCGGCCCACCGCTAATACGGCCAGCAAAGAATGTCTGTAAGTTTCCAGAAGCCGCTATGTTTTGCGCTGTATTCGTTCCGTCCAATGCGAAATTGGGTAAACGTGTCGTTCCTGGACTGCTTGAACTGACCGTGGTATTCGCACCCAAGCCAACAAACATAAACGGTAATTCGCCCGGTAGAAGCGTAAAGAACGAACTCAAAGTTGCGGCGGAAGCCGTGCCTTGACTAATCTGTAAGCTGTCGTAAACTGGCTGACTGTTAGGCAAGCTTCCCGATAAAGGCAACCCGTTTATTTCATAACCAATGGCTGCGCAAGCACCTGATGCGAATGTTGCAGTCATTATAATGGTGCCCGCTACTGTAACACGCCACAAATCAATCTGTACAGATGGGGCGGTAATGGAGCTTTTCAAATCAACGAATCGTATTACGGTGCCCGTTCCGCCCGTCTGTGCGAATGTAGGCTTAGTTGTGGTGTTGGACATTGCCACCAAAAGAAGACTGTTTCCTAATGTGGTATTGCCTGCAAATGTCAACGTCAACGTCGTGGCCGAAGCGCTTGATTGGAATGCGGCAATTTGATTGAGATTTGGAAACGTGCTCTGTTGTCGCAACTCTTGCTGGATTTGAACAAGAGATGCCTCTGCCGCTGCATCTTGAACAGCAAAAGTACCTGTACCCACTACTGTGGCGTTTAAGTTTGCTGCTGTTGCTTGCGTAACAGCGGTCGTTGACGTTGTATCCAAAACTGCGTGAAGGCTGGTTCCGGTAGGTTGAACAACTGTAACATTTCCGGTGACTGCAGTAGTGCTGCCGGTGTCAGCGATTACATGCCCGATAACGTTGCTGCCCGCGGGTAGGGCGTTTGTGATGGCTGTAACAGCCGTCAAGGTGCCAGAATCTACTACCGTGTGTAAATTTGTTCCGGTAGCTTGCGTGACTGTGGTAGTTGATGTTGCGTCAAGAACAGCGTGAAGATTGGTTCCGGTAGGCTGAACAACCGTGACGTTACCGGTTACGGCAGTTGTTGAGCCGGTATCGGCAATCACGTGTCCGATAACATTCGTTCCGGCAGGTAATGCGGCATTAACTAGTACTTTAAGATTCTTACTAGCATCTACCTGTAAAGGCTGGAGATTAACCCCATCACTGGCCCCAATCTCAGTAGAAGATGTAGGTATTGCTGCGCCATTTGTTCCTACAGAAGGGTTGGTCGCACTGATACTTCCAGTAATCGATATCGGGTTGGCGACTGTCCCGAAAGCTTGCGTTCCGTCTGATAATTCGACTGGGAGAGGATTTGTCAGAGCCGGGGGATTTCCATTGACATCCGCGATATTTACGTTGGGAGATGCTCCGCCACCACCGACTGCGATATTGACTAAAAGATTTCCTTTTGAATCAACCTGCAAAGCGACTTGTTGACCATCGCCAGGCGCAGAAGGTGTCGAATTATATACGGCACCTACAAGAGTAGAGTCCGACGCTGTCGAACTGTTTAAAGGCCCTTTTACTGTACTCATGTTTAGGATTTAGAATTGAATTTAAATTCGGCTAACAAGTCTTCTTTAAATTTGGCTAATTCAACTTTAACTAATCGGTGAGCTTCGCGCTCAGCCCCGGCTATAGCCATATCAATATTACCTGGGCGGCCCGTCTCTCCGCGCAACCCTTCTTTTCCCGGTGCTCCATCTTTGCCGTTAATACCGTCAACGCCGTCTCGGCCATTCTTGCCGTCAATACCATCTTTGCCATTCTGTCCGTCGATGCCATTTTTACCAGCCGGACCCGGGATATTACTTATGCCGTCTTTCCCGTCAATCCCATTCTTTCCATCGATGCCATTTTTACCGTTGATGCCGTCAATACCATCTCGACCATCAATTCCATTCTTTCCGTCGACACCGTCTCGACCGTGTTTCCCGTCCAGAGCGTTCTTACCGTCCACCCCGTGTTTTCCATCAATGCCGTTCTTACCGTCGACTCCGTTTACGCCATCTTTGCCTGCCGGACCCGATACAAGAGAGTCTCGGCCTGTCGCGCCCACAGGACCCGTGATTGAATCGCCTTTCTCGCCCTTCGGACCTGGGATATTGCTTACGCCATCCACACCATTCCGACCAGATACTCCATTTATTCCGTCCTGACCGTTTCGTCCCGGTTGGCCAATTGGCCCGCAAGGACCCATCACGCCGCGACGGCTCACATGGACAGTTCTAAATTCATCCATCTCTTTTTTCATGCCGTAAATATTCGCAGTCAACTGATCCACGTAAGCTTTCAGAGCGTCGATTTCTTGTTGAAAATCCATCTGATTCCTCTTTTAAAAACTCGGCATTAAATCCGGATGCCGAGTAGAGCCCGCCGGAACGGTAAGTTCAATACAACTAGCTTATTCTATCTCTACGCCGCTGAATTCTACCTGCGGTTTCGCGACTGGGACTTCGCTCATCGAAGGAGAATTGGTTGACTGAGATAAAAATGCATACGCCTGCGACCAACCGATCTTTGTGTGGTTAGCAATCTGGCGCTTCCCGCGTAGCAAAAACTCGACTGTGTCATTAATCTTCCACTTCATACCACAGATGAAGCACTTGATAATCTGCTCACCGTTGATGAATGTGTGATGATAAACAGCATAATCGGTCACGCCGGAACGAGGGCCTTTCTTGCCGCCCTTCATGTGGCGACAACGAGCCTGCTTGACTAACTGTTTCTCGACGTGCGTTTTGGCTGACTTCTCGCGCTGGGCATTACGGGCCCGGCGAGTCGACTCGGTTGCTTCTTCCGCTTCCGCTATTCTGGCTTCTTTAGCCATCATGAGCTTCAACAGCATGTTTAACTGGGTAGCCGTGGAGTCCGCTGTCTCGGGTGCGCCCGTGACAGGCTTTACTACAGACTTGTGTTCCAGGGGATTTCCTGGCTGTTGCGTGGATTGATTCTGGGTTTGATCAGACATATTGCTCCTTACGAACATCGGACCGACTGACTTGTCCTGATGTGCCTGTTTTAGGCCGAGGCGCGGCTGATTATGTATCCATATAGGGATACAATTTTTATTGTCTGTATCCATAAAAGGATACGACTATAAACTCGTTAATAAATCTGGGATTTGACTAGAATTCGTAATCTTGCGGATCGGACTGAGCTTGCTTATTGCGGATGTAATACAGCGTCTCGCGATACAACAAACTGACTTCGCTGTCTGTCGGCTTGCCAAATACAGCGTGCGCTTTTGCTTCCGTCATGATGTTTTTCGTGATTAACTGCGCCAGGACTGTCCGCCAGCCGCGAAAATCTTCGCCTGCGGGAAGACCGTGCCGGTCGACTTTCAGAACGGACCACTCATACATCGCCGGGACCTGCAAATAGCAGACATACTGGACCTGATTGCTGTTCGGTCTGACTGCCCATAATGCTACAGTCTGGGGAGGGAATCCGTTATCTACGGTGAAACACTTCACGCCGTTCTGGCGTAACTTCTGGATGAAGTCACGAGTCGCGATTGCGTTTACTTTACGCGCCTTCGAGTTCGTCAGGATATCTTGGTGCTCCATCTTGTACTGGCTTACTTGGTTATCGCTGGCTTCTTTCTCGGCCTGGAAACTCTCACGGACAAAATGTTTGTAATCTTCCGGCCACTTCACCCAGTTGGGCGTGCCATTGGAGAGCATCTGTTTGATGCTGGCTCGTGTGGCTTTCATATCGTGACGTTCTTTAAAAGGGTTCTGAACGTCGGTGCCGGATACAACGTGTCGCATGTCTCTCATTAGGCTTTCTCTTTTTGTCGACGAAGCTTTTGCGCCACGGACATTCTTATTCTAGACTCTTCTGAAAATATTTTGCCATCTAATGCTTCTAATCTTCTCTTTTTAGTTTCTTCCGACATCTTCATTCCTAACCGAGACTTATTTCCCATCTTAGCTTTTGATATCTTTCTACAATGATCCTCAGTCTTTACATATTTTGACATCTTCTGCTTTGTTTCGTCGGAGTGCTGGAAACCAGCCATAGCCTCTCGTAATCTTTGTTTTGATTCTTCAGAATGATGTAATTTTTGAGACTTTTTAGTTTCTGAAATTTTTCTGCGAGTTTCTTCAGAAGGACTCCTTCCTAGTTGCCCATCGCCGCCATCTGTCAAATTATATCCGTTAGGTCTGCGGGTATCGAGTGCCCTAATCAAACCTATCTCATATTTATCCATTTCTTGTTTAGATTTAACAATAACTAAAGGCACAATCTCAAAATTAATAACACCATATTTACGAACGGCGTTATACAAATGTGGCTTATCTTGTTTGCATCTCAGGGCTGCGGCAACGCAATGATTCCAATATTGATTAAGATCGTCACCCGAGTGTTGCCCAATATACCGCTTTCCGTTAATTTTATTTGTAACCAAATATACGTACATTTTCTCTCCATGAAAGAGCGATTGAGGGGGTATGTTCATGGCATACCCTCTCAATCTAAAGCCTACCACAGGTTGCAACCCGTGTCAAGCCTTTTCTTTACTGAATTGCTGGGACCGAGTCAATGTAGCGAGTACGTTGAGTATTCACGCCAGTGGCCGGTGGGAGGGTGACTGTTTGCCAATCCTTCCCAATTTCTTGTTACCGTTTAATAAACGGGGCTGATCATTTCTGTCAACCTCATACAGTTTCTTTTTTCTGTATGTTCGGACTATTGCATCGGCTTACGCCGTCTCTTCGCTTAGTCTCTCACGGTCCCGATTAGGGGTTCCGCCTCGTTGGCATTTCAGCGTTCGAGTCAATCAGAAGAAATTTTAATTCCACCAAACTTAAGCGGCTAATTCTAGCTGCTTTAAATGGAATTTGTAACTTGACCAACCGCCGATTGTGGCGGTAGGATCAAAGCTCGAAGGAGGCGCGTCAGTTACAACGCGACATTCAATCGTGCGCCAATCGCCTTCGTCAAGGTCCGTGTCGCCGGGAACTTCGAGCCAGACGCCGATAAGAGCGTAATTACCGAACACGTATGTTCTGTAAGCGATCTTTCCGGAGCCGAGGTAGTTCGAAGTCTTCGTCACAAACGGAGTCTGACGAAGCACAATGTTTGTGCCGGGTAGTTCGATTTCCATGGTCTGATCTGCACCGGCCATCTTATCGAACTTTTCCATGTTGGAATACTTCCAAAGATCAACGATGGAGTTGTTCACGGTCGTGGCGTTGAAAATATCGCCAAGAACGTTCGGGCTGATTGCGCCCATGAACTTTCCTTTCTTGCAAGGCAGAACGTCTTCTGAAACTAGCTGCTGCTTCAGTTCACGAATCGTGGCCAAATCAAGAGTGAAAGGCGTGGAGAGCAATGCGCTCTGGTTAACGTTGCTGTCAACGGTCGAGGCAGAATCAGCCACGGCGCTATACAGTTCGGAAATCGATTGACCGGCTTGGTAGCCAAGTTCGACGGCCGAGTTGCCAACCAATTCGTCAATCGCGGAAGCGATACTGAACGAACTGAAGTTGGTGTAGTTGTTCCACTCGCCGACCTGCGCCGGAGCGCTGATCTGAGTGATGAACTCTGGGTTTCCGACGGTTCCGTCAGAATTCTGAGCTACATCTCCAACCAGTGTGTTGTACTGGAAGAAGGTCCGGTTGATACCGGCGTGCAATGGCTGTACTCGTCTTTCGGCACATGCCACAAATGCGTCTGTTTCACCTTTCAGGTTAGGGATCAGTTCTTTATCGAACAAGATCGCCTGAGCCGTCAGGACGTTACTAACGTTTGCTGCTGAGGGGTTTGGTCCACTCATAAAATCCTACTTTAAATCTTGGGTTATCTGGCTGCTTTTAGCTTGTTATAAGCGGCGATAGTTTTATCTATTTCTGCGCGACGGGCAGGATTTGACCGTTCTTTACGCATTTGTTCACCACTCCAACTCCAGATTTGTTTCATTGTGAGTCCAACCGGTGTGCCGATAGGTCGTGCTGATGACAGTTGACCTGGGACTAAACCTGCGTTGACTCCCGGACGAGCCGCCGGAGCTTGCGGATTAGCCGCTGGAGCCGGTGCTGCCGGTATGACTGCAGCCACTGCCGGAACAGGCGGTTCTATTACCGCTGCTAGCTGGGCTGATATTACTGGTGCTACTGTTTCTGTCGGTACCGCTGCCGGGGGATTAGCCACGACTGCTGGTACAGGTACTTCTGCAACTGGCGTCTCTTTAGCTGCTAGTTGCGGTTCCGTTGCTGCGAAAGCCAATTCTAGATTATCAACAGTCCACTCAAGTTTATTTTCCTTGAGATAGTTTATGAGAATCGCCGCGTTGGCCTGACAGGGATTAAAATCGTTTGTATGTCTTAACTTGAATTCTTCAGAAGCTAGTTTTTGTCGCTTCTCTTCCGCTTGGATAGCTTCGTTTCGCTGTGCTCTCATGATGTCATCGGCACGAAGTTTGCGGTCAGCCTTGACTACAACAGTTTCGTCATCGCTGTTCAAATCCAAAGCTGCCTGAATCCTATCCGTATCTGACATCAGCGGAACTTCGGGAATAGTGATAGGAGCAACAGGCGCTTTAAATGTTGTCTTTTGATTCTTCAATCGACTGAACGCCCGGGTTGCCTGCGTGTGTGCTTCGCGTTGTTTTGTAACTAGCTCTACCCAACTATGCGCTTCCAGATGGGTTGACCTACCGATAGGATTTCCAGAATCATCAGCTACCTGATACTCTTGGATAAGTTTTGTAATGTTGCCGCTTTCATCATACAGGGCTGTAATACCTGCGGCTCTAAAAGCCTCGGCCTTCTGTTCTTCTTCTGCCGCTTTTACTGCGGCGTCCATTTGTGCTTTCTCTGCGGCAATTCGGTCCACTTCTGCCTGGGCTGCAAGTGCCGCATCAGCGATAGCCTGGTCAGTATCAACCTGTTCTACGACAGGAGTTGGGGTGACTTCTTCAACGACTTCGCCGGAAACACTAATCATTTCTGGTCCAGCTAGAAAAGCATTGATTTCAGCCAATCTTACCGGGTCTCGCATCTCTTTCTTCAACTGCTCGGGATTTTCTGACCACTGCTTAATAAGTTCTCTAGTAATAGGTGTTGTACTCATTATATTTTCCTGTAAAATTAGATTGTCTTGCCCCCGAAGGGATTATTGCTGCTCTATTGTTGCCGTGCTGCGTCTAAAACTTCTTGCTCTTTTGATTGCTCTTCTGCTATTCCATGTTGCCTGTGATACTCAACGGACCGCAAAACAAGAGAACTGAACTTGTTTATAGCCCTAGAATACTGCTGCCTGGCCTTGAGTACATGTTCATATCCGGGGTCTTCTGGATTGACGTCATTGATGAGCACTCTTGAGTCTTCGCAGGCCGCGTTCATCAATTTAATCAAAACTGGATATCCGGGCGTTAACGATGTCTGCCCAAGCGCTACTTTTTCAGGCAGGGTTAAACCATCTATAAGCAGAGGCATTTCTTTTTGTGCCATTATTTACTCCTATTGTATTGCTATTATTTACAAACCTGTTTCTGATCCAAAACCTACATTACCTGGTTCGCCTTTTTCCAATTCAGAATCTAAAGCGTGTTGAGTACTCTGCCGAAGAACTTCTGCCCCGGCTTTGCCCAACTGCTTCTGGTCTTCCATCGTCCTGTCTTGTTCGAACTTTTGTTCCTGTTGTTGACTTTGCGTTGCCAACTGTCTCTGCTGCATTGCTGCAGGAGAATTAGCATCGTGTCTTTGGACTTCTTCTGGCGTCATTGGCCGCAAGAAGTCTTGGCTAAACTTCCAACCGGCGGCGTCTGTGAAAGCTTTAAATATCGCTGTGCCATCGAACGTATAATGACCGTTCTCGACGTTGCTTACAAACGTCGGATTATTAATTAGCTGCATGATGATAGGAAGTGCCTGGGCCATTTCTTTCTTAGCGCCAAGATGGGCTCCGGCTAGGACTTCATATTCAAACTTTGCTTGCCGAAATTCAATGTGGTCGACCTTGGATGCTTCGTCCAATTTGCCTAATGTGTCGCCAAGAACCTGACGAAGAACCTTTGTCGGTAATAGATCATTGTTGAAATCATCCATCTGGTACAACCAGGGAACGAATATCTGACGAATGAACCGACCGTCTGGACCATCTAGACGGCTAGCATTAGCTTGAACGACCGCAGCCGCTCCGGTACCTGAGCGCATACCGGTTGTTTTGATGCCGGGAGAACCCGCACCCTGAACAACCTGCTCATTTGCGCCTGATGTGGACGCCGCGGTTGACTGAGCCTGGGAGATGAAACTCCAAGCTTCGCCCGGGACCGGGGGCATCGTTAGAAACTTAAATGACTTATCGACGTCTTCGTCAACGTCAATTATACCGCCTTGCTTCCATCGTGTGTTCTGTGTAGGAGTATTGAAGCCACGCTTACGAACAGCAGTAGGCTGCAGACCATAAGCCAAAAGATCAAGTGCCAGGTTCGTAACCCCTTGCTCAACCAATTGTTCGCTTCCAATTAATATTCCTAACCCCTGTCCATAAAAACAATCCGGGATATTACGCCAGTTGGCAGAAAAGAACGGAATTTTTCCGTATGGGTTCGATTCATTCCGAATCAAAATGTTGTGACCATTGAAGGATAAAACAACGATGACCTTTTCTTTATCCCAGCGCTCCATAATCTCCATCGGAGCTTTCAAAGGGTCCGCAGATGTCTTATAACTTCTAGGCATTGCATGCTGCAAATATCCGAGCATCCCTTCCGGGATCGTCAAAGATATATTATCAGGGCTGGATGTCACGCCGTTCATGAAGATATATTTCAGGACATCCTCGCTTGGTATAACATAGCCTTCGATACCACGAAGTGCGTCTAGGTCCGAATAAGTCGCATAATCTCGATAAACCACCCAACCGGCACGCTGAATATCGCCGTAGCGACAACTCGGATCAACCAAAACTGTTCGAATATCACAATATTTAATCCAAGGACGAGAAATCAGCAAATCGTCATACTCGATTATAAGTTCGTCTGAATCTGGCGTGTCGACAAGTTCTGGCATACCGCCCAAAACATTCGGAACTGCCGTCTTTTCTGCTTTACGTTTATATCTCTTCGCCTTGACTTGGTGTTCAAGAAAACCCCATTTCATAATGCAGGTTCCCAGCAACGCCATCTGGTCGAGTGCTCGCTCAGCCTCTTCTTCAAACTTCATATCCCAGAGTTGGGAAGAAAACAAAGCCGTCTTAGCTCGAACAATCTCTTGTTTCGTGCCCGGTCGGGGACGAAGCAAAAATGGGGGGTCTTCATAAAAAATTCCACCCATCAGTTTAGGAACGATAGACGAAATGTGGTTGCTGACTAGGAATTTAGGAACGTTGGCCTGGGCTACATTGCTGCCATCAAAAGCTGATGCTGCGGCCGGACTCTGATAGAGAGTATCTGCCAATGTCCAACCCGATGCCCATTGTTGAATGTTAATATAATTGTCTGCGGTACTCGTATCGTCCAGAACTAATTTTAACGCAGCGGCATCCTTAAAAGACATCGTGTTAGTTTCAACGTCTATATGGGTGTTTTCTTCTGTTATTTGGCTATCGGGGACTAAGTATAAATCCGCCGCCCTTACCGATAAATCATCACTCATTATTGTCCTGAAATTGCGCCGGGTTACTTTCTAGTTGGCCACTTTGGAACCCATCCAGTATCTTCTGGTGGAGCGCTGCCAAAATTGATGTTGGATATATCTGGGGGACGGCCGAAGATACGGTCATAGTTTGCTTTAATCTGATATTTCTTTTTCTCTTCTTCCAGAAAGGCTTTTGCCTCTTCCGCGTCTTTCTGGTTCATTGACGTGACGG
>WNGO01000027.1_pt1 | contig 81611 bp, 76 predicted proteins | sample 5400511 | NCBI WGS metagenome assembly WNGO01 (sample SAMN13153380, study PRJNA577476) | soil metagenome | isolation source: 20 cm soil or saprolite under Garry oak tree replicate 2 | place: USA:California | collected 2016-06-15 | reverse complement strand
CTGCGCGGGCGCGATCGTCCCACTATTTGCCGGGACCGCCCAACTCACTGGGACACCCGCCACTGGCAAGCCAGCGAGGTCCTTCACGACCACGGCGTAGGGCGTTGCCAGGGAGATTCCGACGCTGCCGGTCTGTAGGTCACCACCATTAAGTGCGATGCTGCTTGCCGTGGACGCGATCCCTTGCGCGCTGAATGTCACCGCCGGAAGGCCGGTCGCCGTCGCGCCAAGCGTGTTCAAGCCGGCAAGGAGGCCCAACGTCCACGTGGGCGACCGCGCGATCCCGGCCGTGTCAGTCGTCACGACCGCCGGAGTCCCGACGGTGCCGCCGCCGAGGTTCACGCTGAACGTGACCGGTATCCCGCCCACCGCGTTCCCATACTGGTCGCTCACACGCGCGGCGGGATTGATGGATACCGCGCTGCCGATGAGCGCCGACTGACCGTCGCCCGCGAACGCCACCATCTGCGACGCAACGTCGACGAGGCCCGTCGCGCTGAACGTGATCGGACTGCCGGCGAGTCCGGTCCCGCTCAAAGTGAGGGCGTTCGCGCCGACGAGTGTCCCGAGCCGCCAGCCCCCGACGCTCGCGATACCCCCAGAGTCCGACACGGGGGTCGCGTTCACGACACTCCCGCCTCCCGAGGTCACGGTGCTGACCGTGGTGCCGGAGACGGAATTGCCGAATTGGTCCACGATTCTGACTTGCGGGACAAGGGGCACGATCGTGTTCACGATCGCCGACTGGAGGTCGCCTGCGACCTTGACGATGGTGGCGGCCGCTCCCGCCAACCCGGTCGCGGTGAACACCACGGATGTCACGCCCGGTGCGCTCGCCGTCAGCGCGTTCGGACCTGCGATCGTGCCGAGTGTCCAACTGCCCACCGTTGCGATCCCGGCGGCGTTCGTGAGCTGACTGCCGCCCGTCAGACTGCCGCCGCCGCCGCTCACGGCGAACGTCACGCTCGCCCCCGCGACCGGGTTGCCGACCGCGTCCTTGAGCTGCACCGCTGGGCGCGTCAGGAGCACGGTGGCCACAGTCGCGAGCTGTCCGACACCCGCGATGGCGAGGAGCTGCGCGGCCGGTCCGGCGAGCGCGACGACGCTGAAGGTCACCGGGCTGCCGCTGAGTCCCGGGACCGTTGCCTCGAACGTCTGGCCGCCGAGCAGCCCACCCAATGTGACGGTCGTGCGCGCGCGGCCGGCGCTATCCGTCACGACGACCGAGTCCGTCACGCGGCCACCGCCGGTGAGCGCCCGGAAGTGCACAGGGACCCCCGCCACACCCAGGCCGTCGGCGGCGCGGGCCAGGACCTCGAGCGGCAGGCCGAGCAGCTGGCCAATCGTGTCGATCTGGCCGCTTCCCGCGAGAGCGAGGAGCTGCGTGGCGGGTGGCGTGAAGGTCGCCGACACGGAATCGGTGGCGCCCGAGGGCGTGCGTGCCCGCACCCACACGGCGCCCCGCGCGGCGGGTGCCCGCAACACACCGAAGGAGTTGATGGGTGCCGCCGTCGGGTCGCTCGTGCTCCACGACAAAAAGAACTGAGTCACGGGGACGCCGCCGTTGAACGCCTGCGCTCCAAGCCGCAACGAGTCATTCAGAAGAATGAAGGGGCTACGCGGCAGGATGACCACGCTGTCTGCCGCGGGGCCGATATAGGTCGTGACTGGAATCTCGGGCGGCGGCGGGGGAGTGGGCACGCGAACCGGGCTGGTACCAGTGAACAGCGGTATCGCGCCGCTCAGCGCAACGACCGAGACATTCAGCGTCTCCGGAGAGGCGACCAGCGGCACCCGGAGCTCGAGCGCGAGCTCGGTGGCACCGGGCGGCAACGCGACCGTCGTATCAGCAAGCGTATCGGACACCGGCCGCACGACCACGAACCGGACGTGATCGATGGTCAGACCGAACGCGGCAAGTGTCGCTTCCGAAGGCAGCACCGGAGCAACGGCGATGCGTGCATACTCGAGATTCGGTGCGATGCCGTCGCGGCAGGTGACAAGCGTTAAAAGAAGGCCCAACGCGACCAGCGCGCGGGCCAACCCCACGGTGGGGGGGGACGACACACGGCGGGACAACGGCACTAGTGGAGCAGGAAGCTACAGCTCATGAGTTGCGACGCCACCCGCCACCCTCCGTCCGCAATCGGGGCCAAGAAAGTATCTTTGGCGGTCATGCGTACCGCACGCCGCACGCACGGCTTCACGGAATCGGTTATTCGTGGGATGACCCGGCTCGCGAATGAGCACGGGGCCATCAACCTCTCTCAAGGCTTCCCGAACTTCCCCTGCCCCGACGTCTTAAAAGACGCCGCGGCCCGCGCGATCCGTGATGACGTCAACCAATACGCCATCACGTGGGGTGCTGCCCGCCTCCGGAACGCGTTGGCCGCGAAGTACCAAGATTGGTACGGTCTGACCATTGATCCAATGACCCAGGTCACAGTGACCTGCGGAGCGACCGAAGCGATGGCGGCATCGCTACTTGGCATCGTGAATCCCGGCGACGAAGTCGTGATCTTCGAGCCGTTTTACGAAAACTACGGCCCCGACGCGATCCTCTGCGACGCCAAGCCGGTGTTCGTCCCGATGCCGGCCGAAGGGCCGATCGACCTCGATCGGCTCGGCAAGGCCTTCAGCGCGAAGACGCGCGCCATCATCGTCTGCACCCCGAACAATCCCACGGGCCGCGTCCTATCGCGCGCCGAGCTCGAGGCGATCGCGGACCTGTGCCGGCGCCATGACGCCTTCGCGGTGACCGACGAGATCTACGAGCACATCTACTACGAGGGCGAGCACATTCCCATCGCCACGCTCCCCGGCATGGCGGATCGGACGATCACGATCAGCGGCGCGTCGAAGACGTTCAGCATCACCGGCTGGCGCATCGGCACGATCGTCGCACCGCCCGACGTGACGGATGCAATCCGCAAGGTGCACGACTTCCTCACGGTCGGCGCGCCCGCCCCGCTGCAGGAAGCCGTGGCCGTGGCCATCGAGACGCTGGGCGATGATTACTACGAAGGCTTGGCGCGCGATTACCGCCGGCGGCGGGACATTTTGTGCGCCGGTTTGCTCAAGGCGGGTTTCAGGTGCCGGGTGCCGGATGGTGCCTATTACGTGATGGCGGACTTTTCAACGCTGTCCGACTTGCCGGATGACAAGTTCGCCGAATGGCTCACCGCCGAGCACGGGGTCGCGCCGGTGCCGGGCTCGAGCTTCTACTCGCGTCCCGAGCTGGGCCGCACGCAGGTGCGGTTCGCGTTTTGTAAGACGGAGGACATGCTGCAGCAGGCGGTCGAGCGGCTGCAGCGCGTGCGCGACTAGAGGCCGCTCTCGATCTCGCGATACGCTTCGACGTGCGCGTCGATCTCGCGCGCGATGTCTCGCGCCAGACCGAGGTCGGTCGTCAGGCTTTTGACCGTGGTCGTGCCCGCATGCAGCCGCAGCAGATTCAGCCGGATCGTCTCGAGCGCCGCGACCGCATCCTTGAGCCGCTGCTGCACGAGATCGCGCTCCGCGCTGAGGTCGGCGACGATGCGGTCGTGCCGGGTTGCTATCGCGGGATCGGGACTCACTGCCGTGTGCCCGACGTCCGCGAGCGCCTCCTGTAGCTCCTCGAGTCGACCGCGCATTTTCTGCGCATCCTGCTCCAGCCGGTGCACCACGTCGGGGAGGTCGCGTAGCTGCTGCCGTGTGACCTTGGGCAAGGAGTCGTACAGTTGCTCCGCCGCCATGCCGAGCGCCAGCTCCGTCGGCCGGTGCGTGAGCGACGCCGGCGCTTTCTTGTTGCCGGTGAACAGCCGCGCGACGCTGAACATCCAGCGGCCCAGCCGCCCGGTCCACAGCCGGCCCCAGAATTCGGCGTCGACGTCGCGACGCCGCTGCAACATGATCAACGCGCCGACGCCGGAGCTGAGGCCGGCGAAGAGTGACCAGCCGAACGTGATCAGGAGATCCGTTTCGGCCCACGGCGGCGCCCACACCACCAGCCCCGAAAGCGCCAACGCCGCCGCGCCCAGTCCCGTTGCGCTGATCCAGCGGAGCACTTTCTCGAACAGCGACGGTCCCCCGCCGTGGCCCAGTCCATACGCACGCTCCTCGCGACTCCGCTCGATTTCCGCCTTGAACGCCACGCCGATGTCCCCGTGCGCGAATCCCGCGTTGAGCAGCCGCCGCGCGCGATTGACCAGCACGCCGAGCGGGACAAGGGTGTAGCCTGAGACGAGCGTGAAGAATCCGAACGCCGGTGAGCCGGTGATGTATGCGGCAATCGGCGTGGCAAACAACATTGCGAACGGATAGAGCAGGACACCGCCGCCGTCGAGCCGCGCGTCGTGTTTCACGAACGCACGCAACGCCACGGGGAGCTCACGCCGCTGCTCCAGCGCATGGCTCAGCTGATCCGCCAAAGCCCCGGGACCCGCCGGCCGCTCCGCGGGATCCTTGGCGAGGCAGCGATCGATCGCCTGCGCCAGGCGGCGCGGCACCAGCGGCGCGAGCGTCCCCAGCGCCGGGGCCGGCTGGGTCACCTGTTTCGCCAGCACGTCGGTCGCCTTCTCCCCCTCGAACGGCAGCGTCCCCGAGCAGGCGAAGTACGCCACGATACCCAGTGAATACAGATCGCTGCGCGCGTCGACCGCTTCCCCAAGGGCCTGCTCCGGACTCATGAACTCCGGTGTTCCGACGACTTCGCCCGTCGCGAGCGCGCCGGCACCCGCGACGACGCTCGCGATGCCAAAGTCGGCCACGAGTACGCGGCCGCCGTTCTCGAGTAGAATGTTGTCAGGCTTCACGTCGCGATGGATCACGCCCTGGCCATGCGCGTAGGCCAGCGCCCACGCCACGTCGCGCAGCATGCGTGAGGCCTCCGAAGGCGGCAACGGGCCGCGCTGCCGCACCCGCTCCGTCAACGTCTCGCCCTCGATGTACGCCATCGCGAAGAACACGAATCCGCCGATCTCCTCGACGGCGTGAATCGGGATGACGTTCGGGTGGGACAGCTTGGCCGCCGTCCGCGCCTCGCGCAGAAACCGCTCGCGCAGTTTGGGGTCGGTTGCTTTCGACGGCGGCAGCAGCTTGATCGCGACGGGCCGATCCAACCGGACTTCCCGCGCCAGGTAGACGACGCCCATGCCACCGCGGCCCAGCTCACGCTCGAGCGAGTAGCGGCCGGCGACCGCACTCTGGAAATCCAGGAACAATCGATCAGGGGCGGGATGCGTCATCGCATCCGTAAACTAACGCTCCTCACTTCACGCAGGCGTTTCCAGGCGACCGAGCACCGTCACGATCGACGGGCCCGCCGCAGGGCGTCGCCCAGCGATCCGAAACAGCGCGCGGCCCAGCGGGCCCCGCCAAAACCGCAGGCTGCGCTCCCCCAATGGATCCGTGCGCTGTTCTGTTCGGGCGCGGGCTACGACGGCCGCGAGCAACGCGATCGCCGCTCCGGTCGTGAAGATGGACGGAAGGAGCGGCGCGAGCAGGGGAGGAACGTCGATGACTCCCAGCACGCCGCCAACGACGGCGATGGTCGTGAGCAGTGCGAGGCGCGCCAGCCATCCAAAGGAGCGCTCGAAACTGGTAGGGCCGGGACCGTATACGAACGCCAACTCCTCACGCCGGCGCGCCTGGCGCGCGGTCAGAGCCGCGACCAACTCCTCGCGCTGGTGACCGTCGGCAAGCAAGCGGCGTACCCTAACGATCGCCACCACGACCGGCAGCAGCAGTGCAACACCAAGCGCGATGGTCGTGGCCGCTCGCACGGGCGCCGTCGCCGGTGACAGCCATGCGGCAGCGGTCGCCGGCAACAACCCGACGCCGGTCACGAAGGCGGAAATCAGCGCGGGCGCCTCGAGGTGCGTGCTCCGAACCATGAAGGCCCGGATCGCCAGCGGCACGGCCGGTGGCGCAACCGCTTCCGCTATTGCCCGCACCAGCGCCGCCGCATCGGCGTAGCGCGCCCACGGCTCCTTCGAGAGACAGCGATCGACGATCTGCGCCAGTCGCGGCGGCACGAGCGGTACGACTGTCGTGATCTTGGGAGCGGTATCCGAGATGTGTTGAGCCAGAAACCCCTCGTCGGTGCCCGCCTGGAAGGGCAGCCGGCCCGACAGCGCGTAGAATGCGACCACGCCGAGTGAGTAGATATCGCTCCGGGCGTCCACGAGGTCGCCGCTCGCCTGTTCCGGACTCATAAACGCCGCCGTGCCGACAACGTGTCCCCGCGGCGCGGAGGGACGTCCCAGCTGTCCCGACACGCGCGACAGGGGGCTCGCATGCGCGATCCCGAAGTCGGAGAGCAGCGCCCGCCCCGTGGCCGCGTCGATCAGGATATTGTCCGGCTTCACGTCGCGATGCACCACGCCGCGCGCATGCGCGTAGTCCAGCGCCTCGCCGATATCGCACAGCATCCGGCCGGCGGTGTGCGGGTCGAGCGGGCCGCGCGCCGTGACACGCCGCGCCAGCGTTTCCCCCGTCACGTACGCCATCGCGAAGAACACGAACCCGTCCATCTCGCCCACGGTGAAGATCGGCACGATGTTGGGATGTGTCAGCTGCGCCACGGTCCGCGCCTCGCGCAGGAACCGGTCACGATTCACGCCGTCACGGGCCAGATCAGGGTGTAACACTTTGATCGCCACCGGCCGGTCCAGCCGCCGCTCGCGCGCGAGATACACGAGCGACATTCCGCCGCGGGCGATCGGGGCCTCGACGTCGTAGAGCCCGTCGAGCGCCGCGCGCAAGTCTTCCAGCATGAAATCGGTTGATTCCGTCATGGGGCCCCTGCATACCCGTGAGAGCCCGAGCAGGTTCGCTGCTGGACACCCGCGCCATCGCGAGGGCAGATTGAGCCGCTTATGACGAGCATCCCGGCCACACCTCACGAGCCGTACATTCCGGCCACGCAGGCCCCCGCGGAGCTCACACCACGCGCGATCGTCCTAGGAGTTCTCCTAGGCCTCATTTTCGGCGCCTCCAACGTCTACCTGGCGCTGAAGATCGGCCTCACCGTCAGCGCATCGATTCCGATTGCGGTCCTCTCGATCACGATTTTCCGCTGGCTCGGGCGCTCGACGATTCTCGAAAACAACATCGTCCAGACGACCGGCTCCGCGGCGGACTCGGTATCGGCGGGGGTCGTGTTCACGATCCCCGCGATTTTGTTGATGGGCTACGATCTCGACATCTCGCGCGTTACGATCCTGGCGATTGCCGGCGGCCTCATGGGCGTCCTGATGATGATCCCGCTGCGCCGCGCGCTGATCGTGAAAGAGCACGGCAATCTGCCCTACCCCGAGGGGACCGCCTGCGCCGAAGTCCTCATCGCCGGGGAGCGCGGCGGTATTCACGCCAAGACGGTGTTCCAGGCATTCGGCATCGCATTCGTCTACAAGTTCCTCATGACGGCCTTGAAGGTGTGGCAAGAGTATCCAGGGAAGGTGCTCCGTTCCTACCAGGGCGCCGAGGTGCGGGTGGAGGTGAGTCCCGAGCTGATCGGCGTCGGGTACATCATCGGACCGCGCATCGCTGGATACCTGTTCGCCGGCGGGTGCCTCGCGTACGTCGTGCTGATGCCAGCCATCAAGCTGTTTGGCAGCGCGATGACGGAGCCGATGTTCGGGACGACGAAGCTGATCCGCGACATGAATGCGGGCGAGATCCGCGCGGCGTTCGTGTTCTATATCGGCGCCGGTGCCGTGGCGAGCGCCGGCATCATCGCGCTGGCGCGCTCACTCCCCACCATCGTCTCGGCGTTCCGAGCCGGATTTGCGGACATGCGCGCCAGCCGGCTTGGCCAGGCGGTGGCCGCCAAGCTCCGCACCGATGACGATTTGCCGATCAGCCTGACCGTGTTCGGCTCGATCGTGCTCGCTATCGCGATCGCCCTCATCCCACAGATCGGCGTGAACCTGCTCGGCGGTATCCTGATCATCATTTTCGGCTTCTTCTTTACCACCGTCTCGTCACGCATCTGCGGCCAGGTGGGCAGCTCGGCGAATCCCATCTCCGGGATGACGATCGCGGCCCTGATCGCCATCTCCTTCATCTTTCTGTTGCTCGGCTGGAACCAGATCGATGACCGCGTGCGCGCGATCTCTATTGCCTGCGTGATCGCGGTTGCGGTCGCGAACGGCGGCAACACCTCGCAGGACCTGAAGACCGGATTCCTGGTCGGCTCGACGCCGCGGCGGCAGCAGATCGCGATTCTGATCGGGGCGATCGGCTCGGCGCTGGCGGTGGGATGGACACTCACATTCCTCAACAGCGCCTACAGTTACCAAGTCCCGGAAACGCGACCCGGCTTTGTGGCGCCGGCGAGCGGCACCACGCCGGACGGGAATGTCGTGGTGCACACGGAGACGATGGCGCACTTCGGCATCGGCGGGACCGATTCGATCGACAACAACGCGTACCAGGTAATTCGCGTGTACGTGGAGACGCAGGGCGTGCCACCCGGCAAATACCTGGTCGATCCCGCAACGCACGAGATTCGGTATGTCGTGGATCCCGGCATCGGCGGACGCATCCGCGAATATCGTGGCCACGAGCTGAAGCGCCTCGATTCGCCCAAGGCGACGTTGATGGCGTTGATCACCGATGGCATCCTGACACACCGGCTGCCCTGGGCCCTCGTCCTCATCGGCGTGTTTCTCACAATCGCGATCGAGTTGATGGGCGTATCGTCGCTGCCTGTGGCTGTCGGCGTGTATCTCCCCATCACTACGTCGGCGGGAATGTTTGCGGGCGGCGTCGTGCGCTGGCTGGTTGAGCGCCGCAGTCGTTCCGACAACCGGTCGCTCGCGGAAATCGAATCAGGCCCGGGCGTCCTGTTTGCGAGCGGGCTGATCGCGGGCGGCGCAATCTGCGGGATCGCGGTCGCGGCAATAGCGGGTTGGGGCAGCGCGCGAGGAATGGCGGCCGACTGGCTCGCGGAGAAGATCCCGTTGTATCACGCGCTGGGTGGTTTTGCGACGTCAGCCATCATCGGCCTGATCATGTTTGCCACTCTGGGGTTCCTGCTCTATCGCACGGGCCTGCGCCGACAGTAAACACTATAACGACACTATAACGACATCCCAAACGACAGCGTGACCATCAAGACCGTCGGATTTCTCAAGAAGCTGCTCGATACGGCGGGGCCCTCCGGGTTCGAGCAGGCGCCGGCACGGGTGTGGCGTGACGAAGTCTCCACGTTTGCCGACGAGGTGCGCGCCGATGTTCATGGCAATTCCGTGGCGTCGCTCAACTCCAAGGGCAAACCCCGCGTGATGTTCGCGGGCCATATCGACGAGATCGGCCTGCAGGTCACACACATCGACGAGGAAGGTTTTCTCTATTTCAGCGGCATCGGAGGGTGGGATTCCCAAGTTCTCGTGGGGCAGCGCGTGTTGCTGCTCACCCGGAACGGGCCCGTGCACGGCGTGGTAGGCAAGAAGGCGGTGCATCAGCTGAAAAAGGAGGATCTCGACCGGGTCACCAAGGTGATCGACTTGTGGATCGACATTGGCGCCGCCAGCCACGATGAAGCCGTGCACCGCGTGCGTGTCGGCGACGCGGGCGTGCTGGACAGCCGGGTCGAAGAGTACCCCAACGGCCGCATCGTCTCCCGTAGTCTGGACAACCGCATAGGCGCGTTCGTCGCGGCCGAGGCGCTGCGCCGCTTGGCGGCACAGCGGCCGAAACACGCGGCCGTGTTCTCCGTGGCCTCGACGCGCGAGGAGATCGCCTGGACGGGAAGCGGCGCGCGGACGAGCGCGGTCGGCATCGAGCCCGACGTCGCGGTCGTCGTCGACGTCACGCACGCGACCGATTACCCCGGCGCGGATAAGAAGCACTCGGGCGACCACAAGCTCGGCGGTGGGATCGTCTTGAGCCGCGGGTCCTCGGTGAGCGCGGTAGTGTTCGACATGCTGGTCGAGTGCGCAGAGCAGGCGGAGATCCCGTACACCATCCAGGCAGCGCCGCGCGACACCGGAACCGATGCCGATGCGATCTATAACGCCATGCGCGGCATTCCGACCGGGCTCGTGAGCGTCGCCAACCGCTACATGCACAGTCCGAACGAGATGGTAGCGCTCGAGGACCTCGATCGCGCGGCGGATCTGCTGGCAGCGTTCGCGCGAAAGCTGGAGCCCGGAACGGATTTTGTCCCGAAATAGACCTAAAAAAAAGGGCCCCGGCGAAACTGCCCGGAGCCCTTAGTTGGTCAGGAGTTTTGCGACAAGCCTACGGCACCTGCAACTGCTCGCCGAAATTGTTCACGGACCACGTCATGAACTGACTGTTGAACATGAACGTGTAGCCGGCTCCACTACAGCCTGAGCCACCCACCGGTAGCGTCTGATTATACGGGCCCTGGCCGGCGGGAGGGGCGCCGAGACACACGCTATACGTCGTGTTGCCGAGGTCCTGGAAGATGAAGCTCCCGTCGCTAAGCGACGAGGTGCTGGCGATAACCTGGCCGTTCCAATAGAGGTTGACGGTCCAGCCCTCGATGCCCATCTCACTCGAGAAGACATCCTGTCTCCCGTCGCCATCGAGATCCTCGAACACCACGCCCCGCGCCTGATGCGGCCCAGACGGCGGGCTTGAAGGCGGAGGAGGCGGCGGCGGAGGCGGCGGCACCGGAGCCGGAGGCGGCGGCGGTGGCGGCGGCACCGGAGCCGGAGGCGGCGGCGGTGGCGGTGGCACCGGAGCCGGCGGCGGCGGCGGCGGCGGTGGCAGTGGCGCCGGAGGCGGCGGCGGCGGTGGCGGCAGTGGCGCCGGAGGCGGCGGCGGTGGTGGAGGCAGTGGCGCCGGAGGCGGCGGCGGAGGAGGAGGCGGCGGTGGCGGCGGGACCGGATCCGCCGGGCACTTCTTCGCCTGGCCCGGAGGCACGTGACCGCTCCGCCCAGCAGTCGCAGCCGTCACCTTGCAGGCATTGGCGCTGTTGCCACGGCCCTGCGCGGCGACCGCGACGAGCGGCAACGCCGAGAGGGCGAGCAACGCGAACACTACGCGAACGACTTTCATGATCTCTCCTGACCGAAGAGGTCCTAGGGTACACGAACGCACCGACGACACGGGCAAGAACCGCACCCATTTCAGCGGTCACATGACAAGCCAATATCTGACAATTGTTTACGTGGCTACTACGGAGCGGAATTCGGCCGTGCTTCCGTCGTGATATTTGACGTTGCAAAACGCAGTTTTACTGGCGATATGCAAGTGACATTAAGGCAGCAAAAGCTGCCTATTTTCGTTTCAAATCCGCGAGCGCCGAATGCGCGGCCGCGCGCACCTCCTTGTCACCGTCGTCCGTCAACCCCTCGAGCGTTCCGATGGCCGCTGGTGTCGCGGCGAGGCGCAACGCTTCGACCGCCATCGCCCGCAGCGCGGCCGGCCTGCGGCCAAATAAGCGGCCGCCGGGCTGCGCGAACTTGATGAGCGCTTGCACCGCCGACGCGCTCCCGATGCGCCCAAGCGCGAGGATCAGCTCGCGTTCGACGCCTTCGTCTTCTTCCTCTTCCATCGCGGCGACGAGCGGCATCGCCAGCGCGCTCGATTTCCGGCCAACGCCGAGGGCCGCCTGCATGCGCACCTCGGGTGATTTATCCCGCAGCGCCCGGCGTAAGGGCTCCGCCGCCCCACTCGACCCGATCTTCGCCAGCGCCAGCGCCACTGCCTTGCGGACGCGCTCGTCCTCGTGCGCGAGCTGCTGCGCCAGGGCTGGGACCGCCTCCTCGAGGCGGAGCTCGCCCGCCAACTCCGCCACGTTGCGCACCACGAACCACTGGTGATGTCCCAGCATGTGCACGAGTTGGTCGGTGCCTTCCTTCATCCCAGTCAGTGCCATGAAAATGCCGCGGCGCTCTTCGATGGTCGGGGCCGCGACGAGCAGATCGAGCAGCACCTCGACGCCGTCCTCCCCTGCCCGGCGCAACACCAGCAGCGCATCGTCGCGGTCGGAAGGATGGTTGGCGACCTCGGCGATCGATTCGAGGAAGGCTTTGTTATACATCCGCTTCAGGGCGATCGAATACTGACGGCGCCGGCTCGCATCGGTCACCTGTTGCTCGGCCCGAACGATTCCCGCCACAATCGCGAGCGCTTGCGAGACCCGGTCGGTCTTCATCGCGGTCTCGAGCTGGCGGCCAAGGATTGCGAGCACGTCGCCGACATGCGGCCCGTCCGGCCGGTCCCCCAGCTGCGCGATCAACGCCGCGGGGGTTTGCGTCGCCGCGGCCGCCGGTGAGAACGCGGCATGCGCCGCGTTGGTCTCGCGAACGATGTCCGGGACATCCTCCGCTTCCCCGGTCACGGGTGTCTTAGGCGCGGCGGGGCGGGGCGGGGCGGGCGGAGCGGGCGGAGCGACAGGCGCCCGGGGTCGCGCACCCTGCAGGGTCAGAAGCGTGTCGGCCCGGACCGGCGCTACCGGGATGGCGGGTGGTTCCGCTTCCAGAACAGGTGTGTGCATAGTGACGGCGATCCGCTTCACGCCATTGGCCTTGAGCCTCGACGCGATATCCTCATCGCCGGGCTGTTCCGCGAGCGCGCGCAGCAGCTCGAACACCTCGGCGACGGGCGAATCGGCTGGGATGGTGATCTCCTTCACCGAATGGAATTCGAGCCGCTGGGCAAGCGTGTTGCCATCCAGCGTCGTCCCGTTCACCATGAGGCGGCCATCCTGCACCCCCAGCGTCACGCCCTGGAGCTTGAGAAGCCCGGCCAGCATGCGGAACTGCGCCTTCTGTACCTCTTTCGCTCCGGGATCGCGAAACAGGTCCAGGGTGCGCGCGAACAGCGCAGCGAAGTCCTGCGGGCTGGCCATGGGGAGGCTCAATTTATAGAGTACGGCCTATGACCGCACTGTTATTTGTCACATGACCGCAAGCTCAGTACCGGAGGCCGCCAAGGTCGTCCGTGCGCTCCGCGCGGCCCACCTGCACGACGAAGGCCGTCAGGCAATGCTGCAAATGGCATGCGACCGGATTCGCTCCTGGGGACCGCCGTACACCTCTGTGTACGCCTACATGCTCCACGCAAATGAGCTCCAGCTCGAAGCGTACGCAGGACGCGAGACTGAACACACGCGAATTCCCGTCGGCACAGGAGTGTGCGGGACGGCGGTGGCGGAGAAGCGCGACCAGAACGTCGCGGACGTCGGCGCGCTCGGGAATTACCTCGCCTGTAATGTGTTTACGAAATCGGAGCTGGTGGTGCTGATCCGGCGCGGCGACCATATCCTGGGCCAGCTCGACATCGATTCCGATGTGCCGAACGGGTTTGGTGAGCGCGAGCATGCCGATGTGAAGGAAGTCGCCGACGCGCTGGCTGTGCTGTTGTAGTGCGGCTGTTCACGCGGCAGGTCGGGAACGGCCCTCTGGTTGTGATGCTGCATGGCGGACCAGGGGCGAGTCACGACTATCTCCTTCCGCAGTACGATCTCCTCGCCACGCGGGGAGGCCGCTCTCTCCTTTATTACGACCAGCGCGGCGGCGGCCAGTCCCCCGTGCCGCGCGACACCCCGCTTGGCTGGCGTGAGCACGTCGCCGACCTTGAGGCGCTGCGCGCGGAGCATGACCTGGAGCAGCTCACGCTGTGCGGATACTCCTGGGGTGGGTTGTTGGCGGTGCTCTACTTCCTCGAGCATCCTGAACGCGTCGCGCGCCTGGCGTTGGTCTCCCCCGCCGGGGTCACGGCCGAGTACCGGCGCCAGTTCGAAGACGAGTTCGCCCGCCGCATGCAGGCGCCGGAAATCCAGCGGGAGCGGGATGCGCTGCGCGCGAGTGGCGTTCGCGACCCAAGAAGAGCCTTCGAGCTGTCGGTCGCCGGCTACTTCCGCGATTTCCACGACGCCAAAAACCTCACCGCATTTCGGGTGACCGCTCGCACGCAGCAGGCCGTCTGGGAGAGCCTGGGCGATTACGACCTGCGTCCGCGGCTCCGAGATCTCCGATCCCCCGTCCCCCGTCCCCCGTCCCTAGTCGTTCACGGCACCTTCGATCCCCTTCCCATCGCCGGATCGCGTGAGCTTGCCGCTTTGCTTTCGGCCAAATTCGTGGAGCTGCCGGTGGGCCATTGTCCCCACGTGGAGGCCACGGAGGAGTTCGTACGGACGCTGGACGGCTTTCTCCCTTCGATCTAGCCTTCGGCGCGATTGCGCCGGCGCGGTTTCCCGCGATCGCCGAGGCGCTCCAGCAGGAAGGTGCAACGGCGACCGACCGAGATCGCTTTGTACTGCTCGAGCCGGTCGGCCGGCTGCTGCGCGAGATCGTCCCCGAGGACGCAGAGGGGGGGGCCGACTCGCTCGATGCGCATGTGCTGCTCCTGCATCACGCGTATCTGTTTTGGGCTGCCGGGCGGCGCGTCTACGAGATCAGCGACGCAGTACTGCGTCGCGCGATCGCCGCAACGCAGATCACGACCGCGCCGCCCGCTGCGGCCCAGTATCTCCAGCTCCCGGAGCTGCGCGTGTGGGGGTCACCCAACGGCGCAGACCCGCCCGAGCCGCTCGACGGTGTGTTCGTCCACCGGACCGAAGCAGCACTGAGCATCGCCGTCCTCGCGATCTTCGGCATGCGTCCGGACCGGCCGGGCTTCAGTGCCGTGGGGCTGGAGGGGCGAGCCGATCCCGACGATCCGTCGGCGGGTCAGATCGAAATTGCGGCAACCCGCGAGGATGGCAGCCCGCCATTCGGTCCGAAGCTGGCAGGTGGAACGGCGGCGGGACTGTACTCCGTCGCCAATGCCGGCGAGCTGCTCCTGCTCACCGGCCGGCTGCTGGCGCTGCTCGGAGAAGCGGAGGAAACGTGATACGGGAATCGGGACACGTGTGCGTTTCCCGTTTCTCGTTTCCCGTATTACGATTCGGCAACATGCCCAAGCAGCGCACCGTAACAAACCACGCCGCGCGGCGCAAAGCGCGGGCGCGAAAAATCATCGCGCGGCTGAAGCGGGAATACCCGGACGCAACCTGCGCGCTGCACCATTCCAGCGCGCTGGAGCTCGCCGTCGCCACAATCCTCTCGGCGCAGTGCACCGACGCCCGCGTCAACATGGTCACGCCGCATCTGTTCGCGAAGTACCGTACCGCCGCGGATTACGCCGCCGCGGATCCGCGGGTGCTGGAGAAGGAGATTCAGTCGACAGGCTTCTTTCGCAACAAGACGAAATCGATCATCGGCATGGCGCAGGCGCTCGTCGAACGCCACGGCGGCGAAGTGCCGCAGACGATGGAAGAGCTGACCGCACTCCCCGGCATCGGACGTAAGACCGCCAACGTCATCCTCGGCACCTGGTTCAAGAAGAACGACGGCGTCGTCGTGGACACCCATGTGCACCGTCTCACGCGTCTCCTGGGACTGACGCGCCAGGACGACCCGGTGAAGATCGAGCAGGAGCTGATGGAGATCGTGCCGCGGGAGGACTGGACCTGGTTTTCACACACGCTGATTCAGCACGGGAGGCAAGTGTGCATCGCGCGGCGACCGCGGTGTGCCGACTGCGTGCTGAATCGGCTCTGCCCGAGCTCCCTCGTGTGAAAGGCCCGCCCCCCCTCGCTCCTGTCGACCGCGCGTCGCTGGTCGCAACACGACGCGACATTCACCAGCATCCTGAGCTGGGGTTCGAGGAGACGCGCACCGCCGCGCTCGTCGCGGAGCGATTACGGAAGCTCGATTATCACGTCACCCCGGGTGTCGGGAAGACCGGCGTCGTGGGACTCAAGAAGAAGGACGGCCGCTGCGTGCTGCTGCGGGCCGACATGGACGCCTTGCCGGTCGAGGAGGCGAATGCCGTTCCGTATCGTTCCAAGGCACCGGGGAAGATGCACGCGTGCGGGCATGACGGGCACGTCGCGATCGGCCTCGAGGTCGCCCGCCGCCTCGCGCCGCTCGAGCTTGGCGGCAGCGTCAAATTCGCGTTCCAGCCTGCCGAAGAAGCGTCGAATGGCGCGCAGGCGATGATCGGCGACGGTGTACTCGAAGAGCCTCGGGTCGACGCCGCGTTTGGCATTCACCTCTGGAACGACCTTCCGGTCGGCACCGTGGGCGTCATGGCGGGACCGGTGATGGCGTCGGTGGATCAGTTCGAGATCGCGATCCTGGGCCGCGGCGGCCACGCCGCGGCGCCGCATCAGACGATCGATCCCGTATTGGTGGCGGCGCACGTCATTACCGCGCTCCAAAGCCTGGTGTCGCGGCGGCGTGATCCGCTGTCCGAAGCGGTCGTCTCCGTCACGGAAGTGCACGCCGGCCGGGCGTTCAACGTCATCCCCGATCGCGCTGACCTGCGCGGGACGGTGCGCACATTCGGCGGACACTTCTTCGAGGATGCGCCGCGGCTGGTTGAGGACACGGCGCAGGGCGTCGCGTCTGCGTTCGGGGCGCATGTCAACGTGAACTACCGCCGCCTGAGCGCCCCGCTCATCAATAATGAAGAGCTCAGCAGGCTGATGCGCGACGTCGCCGCCGATCTGATCGGCGCCGACAATGTGCGGCAAGGTGTCCGCACGATGGGCGGCGAGGACATGGCGTTCTTCTTGGAGAAGGTTCCCGGCTGCTTCGCGTTCGTGGGCTCCGCGCCTCGGACCGGGGGCCGCGCCTCTCCGCATCACAGCCCGACGTTTGACATCGACGAGGAGTCCTTGGTGATCGCCGCGGAGCTGTTGACGCAAACCGCGATTCGTTACCTGAGCTGATTCGTGTCGTCCAATCAGCTGTCTGGCGAATCCTCCGCCTACCTCAAGTCCGCCGCCCACCAGCCCGTCCACTGGTCGCCCTGGGGGGACGCGGCATTCGGGCGCGCGCGCGAGGAGCACAAGCCGATCCTGCTCGACATCGGCGCCGTGTGGTGTCACTGGTGCCATGTGATGGACGGGGAGTCGTACGAAGACCCCGGCGTCGCCGAGATCCTCAATCGTGATTTCGTCTGCATCAAGGTGGACCGGGACGAGCGCCCCGATGTGGACGCGCGCTACCAGCGCGCCGTCCAGGCGCTCAGCGGCCAGGGTGGCTGGCCGCTCACTGCGTTCCTGACACCCGACGGCGAGGTCTTCTTCGGCGGCACGTACTTCCCGCCGGACAACAACGCCTACGGCCGCCCCGGCTTTCGGCGCGTGCTGATGGAGATCGCGCGCGCGTTCCGGGAAGAGCGCGAGCGCGTGACGACCAACGCGCGCGCGATCCGCGAGCACGTCGTCCAGACGCTGGACGAAGCGAAGGCCGGCGACGTGAGCGCGGACCTGGTCACCGGTGCGGCGGATCAAATGGCCCGCTTGTTCGATGTGCGCTACGGCGGTTTCGGCTCGGCGCCCAAATTCCCCCATCCCGCCGCGCTCGAGTTCCTGCTCGCGCGCTGGCACGACGGAAAAGGGGGACTCGCTTGGCAGCGCGAGATCGTCGAGAAGACGCTCACCAGTATGGCGCGCGGCGGCGTTCGCGATCATGTGGGCGGCGGCTTCCATCGCTACTCGGTGGATGAACGCTGGATCGTACCGCACTTCGAGAAGATGTCGTACGACAACTCCGAGTTGCTGCGCGCGTATCTCTCGGCCTATCAGGCGTTCGGGACCCCGCTGTTCCGGGAAGTCGCGACCGGCATCGTGAACTGGGTGCTGGAGGTGATGGCGGACAAAGCACGGGGCGCGTTCGCGACGTCACAGGATGCGGATCTGACTTTTGGAGACGACGGCGATTATTGGACGTGGACGGTGGACGAGGCCAAAGCCGTGCTCACCGCGCGAGAATTCGCGGTCGCGGCGCGCGTCTTCGATATCGACGACGTGGGCGAGATGCACCACAATCCCAAAAAAAACGTGTTGTGGTGGAAGGCGGACCCCGCCGGAGACGATGAGTGGCCCGTGCTTCGTGACGCGATCAAGAAGCTCAAAGTGGCGCGGGACCGCCGCCAGGCTCCGTTCGTGGACCGCACAGCCTACGTCAACTGGAACGCCATGATGGCCGGCGCATTTCTGCAAGCTGGTGCCGTGCTGGACCGGCCCGAGTGCAATCAGCTGGCGCTGAGGATGCTCGAGCGGATCTGGAAAGAGGCGTGGGATGCGGGAGCCGGGATGTCCCATGTCCTCGGACGCCCGGAACCTCGTGGCATGCTCGACGACAATGTGCAGTCCGCCGCGGCCTTCCTCGATGCGTACGAAGCGACCGGCGAGGCGGCCTGGCTCGATCGCGTTACCGCAGTGATGACCTACTGCCGCAAGGCGCACGCGGCTGACACGGCGGGGGCCGGCTATTTCGATATCGCGGCGACCAATGGGACGGCGTATCTCGCCACACGCGCCAGGCCGGTTCAGGACGCGCCGACGCCCTCGCCCAATGGCGTTGCGGGACTCGTGCTGGCGCGGCTCGCGGCGCTCACGGATCAACCCGACTGGCGGGCCCAGCGGGACACGCACTTGCGTGCGTTTGCCGGCAGCGCGCGGGAGCTCTCGCTCTACGGGGCGACGCTGTTACGCGCGATCGACTGGGCGGTGCATCCGGTGACGCGGATCGAAGTGGCCGGCCCGCGGGGGGACGGCCCGGCCTGCGCCATGCATCTCCTCGCGCTTCAGACCTATCGGCCCCGCAAGGTCGTCGTGCGTAAGCTCGCCGAGCGTCCTGCCGCAACTGTCTGCGTGGGCACCAGCTGTTCCTTGCCTGTCTCGACTCCGGAGCAGCTAGCGACATTGCTGGAGGCGTGAGCACATTCCTAGAACCTCAACGCGGGGCATTGATGCCGAACAAGAAGGCAGTCATCGAAACAAAGAAGGGCACAATCGAGCTCGAGCTGTTCGCGGACGAAGTGCCCAACACCGTCGCGAATTTCGAGAAGCTCGCCAATTCGCAGTTCTACGACGGCACGAAGTTCCATCGCGTGATCCCCAATTTCATGGTCCAGGGAGGCGATCCCTATTCCAAAACCGGCAAGGGACCGGTGGGCACCGGTGGCCCGGGATACACGATCAAGTGTGAGACGCAAAAAAACACGCACAAGCATGTCGCGGGAACGTTGTCGATGGCGCACGCCGGTAAGGACACCGGCGGCAGCCAATTCTTCATCTGTCACTCGCCCCAGCGACATCTCGACGGAGTGCACACCGTGTTTGGGCAGGTCACCAAGGGGATGGACGTGGTCAACGCCATCAAGGGAAACGACGAGGTCACTTCGATTCGCGTCTCGTAATCGGAGGTTGTGTGGTTGCTCTGCTTCTGGCAATGACGCTGGTCGTGCAGGACTCGGGCGCGTTCGTGGTGCGGCTCGGCAGCGACACGGTTTCGCTCGAGCAATACAAGCGCACCGCCACGCAGCTGCGCGGCGAGTACGTGCTCCGCACGCCGCGGAGCCTGCATCGCATCTATACCTTCGACTTGAATCCTGACGGCTCGATTCGCCACCTGGAGGTGGTGACCCACAACATTGGCGGCGGGCCTGGGCCGATGGAGACGAAGAACTCGGCCGACTTTTCCGGCGACACAGTGATCATGGTGTCTCCGCGGGGCGACAGCAGCGTGACGACGAAGCTCGCGGTCCCGCGGGGCACGTTCCCCTTCCAGTTCTACGTGTACGGACTCATGGAACAGATCGGGCGCTGGGCCCGCGGTACGGGGAAGGACAGCGTCCGGTTGACCGCGCTGTACTCCGCCGATCGAACCAGTGGCGGGTACATCCGCAAACGGGGCGGCGACACCCTCGTGTTCATGTTCGATGAAGGACAGCTCGCCGGAGTCGGGCCGTTTACGTTCCGGCTCGACCGCCAGGGGCACCTCACGTGGCTCACAGGAAAAGGCAGCACGCTGCAAGTCGAAGTCCAGCGCGTCGCGTCGGTGCCAATGGCGCGGGCCGGTCCGATGTTCGCCAACCGGCCGCTCGGCCAGCTGTCTCCGCGTGATACCGCTCGCGCCACGATCGGCGGGGCGGAGGTCTGGATCGACTACAGTCGCCCCTCGCGTCGCGGCCGCGATATCTTTGGCGCGCTCGAACCGTGGAACAAGGTGTGGCGCACGGGCGCGAATGCGGCCACGCAGCTCAATACCACGGCTGATCTCGTCATCGGCGGTGCGACGGTACCGGCGGGCAAGTACACACTCTGGACCTTGCCCGCACCCAGCGGCTGGAAGCTGATCATTAACAAGGAGACGGGTCAGTGGGGCACGGAGTACCACGAAGAGCGGGACCTCGTGCGCGTGGACGCCAAGGTCGAGACGCTCGCGTCGCCGATCGAGCAATTCACGATTGCATTTGACTCTGGATTGCTGACGTTTGCCTGGGACAAGACACGCTACTCGGTGGTCGTGGCGAAGAAGTAATGCATCTCGATTTCGCGGTCGTCGCCGACTACGCGCTGGTCGACCAGTCGGGCAAGATGTCGGTGCTCGGCATTTTTCAGCACATCTGGGTGCCGCAGTTCCCGGCGATGCACCCCCGGTTGCATCTGGTGTTGCGCCTGAAAGGCAGGCGGACCGAGATCGGCGAGCATCGGGTGCAGATCAAGCTGCTGGATGAAGAAGACGCGGAGATGCTGGGTGGCTCGGGGACCGTGAACTTCGCCGAGCCGCCCGCCGGGGTGACGGAAATCGAGGCGGCCGCTGTGCTCGTGTTCGACGTGCCATTCCCGCACGCGGGCCAGTATCGCTTCGAGATCACCGTCGACGGCGAGCGCAAGGCCAACGTCCCGATCACGGTTTCCCAAATGCCGACGGCCCCGGTACAGCCTCCGCCCTCGACGCCCCAGGCTCCCAGTTCCTAGCTCCCAACTCCTGCCGTTAGGCGCCTACGTGCGGCTGCCGATGCTGCTCCTCGCCGCGGTGCTGGCGCTGGCATTCAACCTCGGCGGCTATCCGCTCTTCGATCCCGACGAGGGGCGTAATGCCGAAGTCGCGCGGGAGATGGCGGCGACGAACGACTACGTATTGCCGCATCTCGATGGACTGCCATACCTGGACAAGCCGATCGTCTACTTCGCCGCGGCCGCGGCGACTATGGAGGTCCTGGGCCCGACCGAGACGGCCGCCCGGCTGCCGGCGTATTTCTTTACACTCGCGACGCTCGTCATCGTCTGGTGGTTCGGCGCGCGGCGCTGGGGTCGAGACGCCGGATGGCTCGCGGCGTTGTCGCTCGCGACGACGCCACTGGTGCTCGCGTACGCGCGCACGACAATCATGGACAGCGCGCTCGCGTTCTGCACGACGCTCGCGATTCTCGCGTTCTGGGACGAGCGGCCGGTTCTCGCTTGGGCCGCGATGGGGTTGGGATCGATCACCAAGGGACCAGTCGCGATCCTGGTACCGCTCATCACGCTGATCCCGTATTCGCTGATAACGGGACGATCCGTGCGGCGGCTGTTCCCGCTCGCCGGGCTGGCCGTGTTCGCAGTCGTGGCGCTGCCCTGGTTTCTCGCCGTCTCGAACCGCATTCCCGAGTTCCCGCACTACGTCTTCGTGCGCGAGACATTCGAGCGGGTGACCACGAGGAGCTTTCATCGCACGGCACCGTTCTGGTACTATCTGCCCATCGTCCCGGTCGCCGCGTTTCCCTGGGTCGTGCCCGCGCTCGGAGGCGCGCGGAACTGGCGGTGGGTCTGGCTCGCCAGGCATGTCAATCCGCAGGCGCGCGATTCGATGTTGCTGGCATGCTGGATTCTGGGTCCGCTCTTGTTCTTCACGCTGAACCAGTCGAAACTGCCGCAGTACGTGCTGCCGCTCATGCCGGCATTCGCCCTCGGCGCCGCGCGCGTGCTTACACGCGAGGCGAGTGAATTGGGTGGTGGTGTGGGCGTCGCGCGACGGCCGTACGTGGGGATCGCGATGGTATTGGGCCTCGCGCTCGCGTCACTCACACTCTGGCTCCCCGCGCCGATCAGTCTGACGCCGGCTGAGCGCGCGGCGATCCCACCCACCGCCCTCGCACTGGGAATCGCGCTGCTCGCTTCGGCGGCGCTGGTCTGGTATGCGGGACGAGCCGCGCACCCGCGTCCGGCGCTGGCGGTGATGGGCTACGCCTTGATCGTGATCGCCACTTCCATCTTCTCCGGCCGGTTGCTCGACGCCGTTGGCGAGGATCGTTCCGCGGCGGCGCTCGCACGCGTTATCCAGAATGTGCGACCGCGGGTGGAGGGGGTGGAGGCCGTGGAGGTTGTCGGAGTCGGGGCGTTCCCACCTTCCCTGTCCTTTTATCTTCGGCGGACCATTCCGATTGCGACGGCGACGGGCCGAGAGCTGACGAGTACCTTCATCGCCGATAATCAGGAACGTTTCCGGACGGACTCGACGTCGCCGCTCAAGCCGGCGGACTATTGGAACGATCGGATCGCGCGCTGCCCGGTCCCGACGGTATTCGTTGCGCGCGCCGGGGACGCCCGGATACGCGCGGAGTTGGACCCGTTGCTTCCATTGCTTGCCGTCGAAGGCCACTATGCGGCGTACGGACCATGTGCGGCATCTTCGGCGCGATAGCCCGCCACGACGCGCCGCTGCGTCATCCCGAAGCGATCCCCCGGATGGCGGCGGCGCTGCGCCATCGCGGTCCGGACGGCGAATGCATCGTCGGACACGAGCGCGCGCGAATGGGCGCGCGCCGGCTGGCGATCATGGATCTCACGACCGGCGATCAGCCCTTCCAGAGTCCGGACGGCACGATCTGGATGGTCTGCAATGGCGAGATCTACAACGCCCCCGCGTTGCGCCACGAAGCGGGCACATGGCGCTATCCATTCCGCTCGCTCGGTGACATCGAGACAATCGTTCCCTTCTATGAGCGTTTTGGGCCGGACGCGGTATCGCGACTCGAGGGAATGTTCGGACTGGCCATCTGGGATGATGCGCGCCGGCGCCTGGTGCTCGCGCGCGATCGGGCGGGAGAGAAGCCGCTGTTCTGGACCGAAGTCGATGGCGAGCTACGCTTCGCCTCGGAAATCCAGGCGCTGCTCGAGTTCCCCGACCAGGCCCGCCGGCTCAACCGGAAGGCGCTGTCGCTCTACCACGCCCTGGGCTACGTCCCCGCGCCGCACACGATGTTCGACGGCATTCACAAACTGCCGCCGGCTTCCCTGCTGATTGCGGCCGGCGACCGCATCGAGATCCGCAGCTATTGGAGCGCGGCGGAGGCGGCCAGCCGGCCGGCGACGCTGTCGTCCGACCACACCGCCGAGCTGCGCGAGACGCTGCTGCGGGCCGTGGAGCGCGAGCTGATGTCGGATGTCCCCCTGGGCGTGTTCACGAGCGGTGGCCTCGACTCGTCGCTGCTCGTGGCCGCGGCCGCGCGCGCGATCCCCGGCGGAGGCGAGCGGATCCACACCTACGCCATCCGCTTCACCGAGCCCGGTTACGATGAAAGCGCGTACGCCGAGGCCGTCACACACCAGATCGCCAGTGTCCATCACGTCGTGACCGCGGACGACGAGTCGCTGGGCCGCGCACTGGAGGTGGTATCGCGCTCGCTCGCGGAGCCGCTGGGCGACCCCGCCGTGCTCCCGACGTGGCTCCTGGCGGAAGCGGCGCGCGAGCGCGTCAAGGTGATTCTCTCCGGCGAGGGCGCCGATGAGCTGTTCGGCGGCTACCCCACCTATCTTGGTCACAAATTCGCGGCGCGTTGGCTCCGCCTGCCCCGACCGCTGCGCGGCAGCGCGCGCTGGATCATGGACCGGTGGCCGTCATCGACCGGCAAGATGACGGTCGAGTACATGCTCAAGCAGTTCCTGGCGGCGACGGAGCTGCCGTGGCTCGAGCGGCATCTCACCTGGCTGGGGGCGATGAAGATCGACGACGGCGTCATCAGAGAGCTGGCCGCCAAACTCGATCACTTTCCCCATGACGACCCATTGAATCGCGTCATGTGGTTCGATTTTCTGACCTATCTGCCCGATGATCTGCTTGTCAAGGTCGATCGCGCCACGATGCTCGCGTCCGTCGAAGCGCGCGCGCCGTATCTGGATCGCGAAGTGATGGAGCTGGTGCTGCCGGGACCGGCGCGTTCCAAGGTGCGGGGCCTCAGCACCAAAGCGATATTAAAGGAAGCAGCGCGCGGACTCGTCCCCAGGGAAGTCATCAACCGCCGCAAGCGTGGCCTGTCGGTGCCCGTGGCTCGCTGGCTCAACACCAGCCTCGCGCCCCTGGCCGACCGGTTGCTCGATACGCCGCTCCTCGCCGAGCACCGGACGGGCCGCTGCAATCATGCGCGGCGCTTGTGGCCGCAACTGATGCTCGCGCTCTGGAGCGAGCGGTGGGGAGTCGACCTGTCATGAATCGTGACGAAGCCCTGGCCCTGATGCAGGAGCACACGCAATCGCCTTCGCTGCGCCAGCACATGCTGGCGGTCGAGGCGGCGATGCGCGCGTACGCCGCCGAGTTCGGCGAAGACCCCGAGCCGTGGGGCCTCGTGGGCCTGCTGCACGACTTTGATTACGAAAAACTCCCCAACGCCGAGCACTCGCCCACGGAAGGGCATCCCGCCTGGGGCGTGAACCTCCTGCGCTCCAAAGGGGTTGCCGAGCCCTTGCTGCGCGCCGTCTTGGGGCATGCGACCTATTCGGGCGTCCCGCGTGATTCGCAGATGGCCAAGACCCTCTTTGCCGTCGACGAGCTGTGCGGTTTTCTCGTCGCGTGCGCGCTGGTCCGCCCGTCCAAGAGCTTCCAGGACCTCGAGGTCGCGTCGGTGAAGAAAAAGCTCAAGGACAAGGCGTTCGCGCGCGGCGTGAACCGCGACGAGGTACGGCAGGGCGCCGAGGAGCTCGGCGTGCCGCTCGACGACCACATCGCGTTCTGCATTCAGGCCCTGCGGCCCGTGGAACCCTCGTTGGGTCTCGGCGGGTGAATCCGTTTTCGCGAGCGCTCGATCGCGCGACCGGCGCGCGGCCGATCCCGGGCAACCTCGTGCGGCACATGGCGATCAGCAGCGACGCGCTCGACGCCATGCTCGAGATGATTGCGAGCGCCCAGCGCACCGTGCATTTCGAGAATTACATCATCCACGACGACGACACCGGCCGCCGCTTCGCTGCCGCTTGGGCGCTGCGCGCGCGCGCGGGTGTGCGCGTGCGCGTGCTGTACGATGCGTTCGGGTGCCTCGGCACCGGCAGCCGCTATTGGCGGGAGCTGCGCACCAACGGCGTGGATGTCCGTCCCTTCCGGCCGATCTGGACCAGCCGTCCGACCGAAGCGTTCTCCCGCGATCACCGCAAGCTCCTCGTCGTCGACGGCGAGCAGGCAATGGCGGGCGGTCTGTGCATCGGCAACGAGTGGGCGGGCGATCCGGCGGACGGGAGACCCAGCTGGCGCGATACGATGGTCAAGGTGTGCGGCCCCGCGGTGGCGGCACTCGACGCGGGGTTCAGCCGCATGTGGGCGCGCGCCGGGCGTCCCCTGCCCGAGAACGAAACGACTCCGGCGCCGGAAGAATGCGGGCCGACCGCGGTGCGCGTCGTGGAGGGATTTCCAGGACAATCGCGCATCTATCGCGCGGTCCAGCTCCTCGCCGCGGCGGTGACGGAGCGGCTCTGGATCACGGACGCGTACATGGTCGCGCCACCGCCGCTCTATGCCGCATTCGTCGACGCGGCGCGCAGCGGCGTGGATGTACGGCTCATGCTACCCGGGACGTCCGACCTTCCCGTCGTCCGCAGTTTCACGCGGGCGGGATATCGCGAGCTGCTCCACGCCGGCGCGCGCATCTTCGAGTATCGCGGCCCGATGCTGCATGCGAAGACGTTCGTGGGCGACCACGAGTGGGCGCGGGTGGGCTCGAGCAACCTCAACGTCTCCAGCCTGTTCGGCAATTACGAGATCGACCTCGTCGCCGAGCATGACGTCTTGACGGCAACTCTCGCCACGCAATTTCTGCACGACATGGCGCAGAGTCGCGAGATCGTGTTGATGGCGCGGCGCCGGCTGCCGCTCCCGCCCCGACTGGTTGATACCGTCGCCGTGCCCCAACCCGCCGAGGCGGGGGTGCCCTCGGAACCGCCCCGTCACCCCCGCTTGCCCCGGCCCACCCCCCTTCCAAGACACAAGCGATCCCTGCGCGAGCGCCGGGCTGTGGTCGTTGTCGCGCTCATGAGGGTCGCCGGGGGTGCGCGCCGCATGCTCGCGGGCATCGCGGCGGCGTTTTTCCTCGTCGCCGGCGTCATGCTCATCCTGTTCCCCGTCGTCGCCAGCACCGCCCTGGCGGTGGGTGCGCTGGCCTCATCTCTCTGGCTCGCCGGCGTCGCCGTCGCCCGGCGGCGCCGCCGGCGTGAGAGCGATGTCCGCTGAGGCGCCGGAGCCCCCCGTTCAACCTCCTGCCAGCCCTGCGCGTATGGGCAGTGAAGACGACGCGGCGCTGGTCGCCAGGACGGTCGCAGGCGACAGCGCCGCGTTTGGGGTTCTCGTCGACCGCTATGCCGGACAGGCGCGGCGCGTCGCCCGGGCGGTGTTAGGCGATCCCGACGATGCGGATGATGCGGCGCAGGACGGGTTTCTCTCCGCCCTGGTGAAGCTCGGGCAGTACGATGCCCGCCGGCCGTTTGGGCCCTGGTTGATGCGGATCGTCGCGAACGCCGCCACCGATCGACGCCGGCGGCGCAACGTCCGGCGATCCGAGCCGCTGGATCCGTCGCTGGTCGGGGGTGGTCCACGACCCGATGCGGTCGCGGTCCAGAGCGAGCTGGGCGAGCGGTTGCGCTCTGCGCTCCAGGAGCTGCCGGAGCGGCGCCGCACCGCAGTGGTCTTGTTCGATGTCGAGGGTTATTCCCATGCTGAGATCGCCCGGATCCTCGGAATCCCCGAAGGGACGGTGCGATCGGAAGTGTTTCACGGGCGGCGCCGTCTGCGCACGCTGCTGGCGGACTGGAAGGAGCAGGTACGATGAAAGACATGTCGTCGGATTTCCGAGATCCCGAGCTCGCAGCCGCATTGCGGAGCGCGCTGGAACCGAGGGGTGATCAGGCGGCGTTCGTCGCCCGGGTCATGGCGCAGTACGACCATGCGCTCGATCGCGGGACGGTCCCGACGCTGGATGTGCTGGCGTCGTGGTTCCGGCCCGGGATCGCCGCCGCTGCCGCCGCGCTCATCGCCGGTTTCCTCTTGGGCCGCGCGATCCTGACGCCGGCGCCGGCCTCGTTCGATACCGCGCTCGCGCCGATTGAAGGACAGGGTCTCGCGGCGCTCGTTACGGCGCCCGATCCGCCCGATGCCAGTGTCGTGTTTGCGTCACTGGTCGAGCAACGTTAGACAGAGGAAAACGCAATCATGCTGAATAGATCGAAACTCGCCGCCGTGGGCCTACTGGCCGCCGTGTTCGTGGCCGGTGGGCTGGCCGGCTGGGGCGGCCGCGAGGCCGCGGAACGCGATGAGCGAGGTCCGGGGGGGATGGGAAGCCGCCGCGGTCCCGACGCGCTCGTCGCCTACTTGAGCCGCGAGCTGAGCCTCAGTGCCGCGCAGGCTGAGTCCGTGCGCGCGATCATCGCACGCCACCGCCCCGAGACCGATGCGCTCTGGGCGCGCGTCCGGCCCCAGTTCGACTCGATCAAAGCGCGCATGCGGTCCGAGATCGACGCCCAGCTCACGCCCGAGCAACGGACCCGTCACCAGCAACTGATCGACCAGGCTGAGCATCTCCGTAGAGAGCGGGAAGGGCGGGCAGACTCGACCAAAGCAAAGGTGGGAGGACACTGATGGGCCGAGGCTTACTCGTGGGGGCATTGACGATCCTTTTCGCCGCACCCGTAGCGGCACAACGGGTCGAGGTCACCTTGCAGGAGGCGGTCCGGCGCGCTCTGGGAGTGCAGCCCGCCATGGTGCAGGCGCGCGGTGACCAGCGCAACGCCGGCGCTTCATCGCGCTCGGCGTTCGGGGCGTTCCTGCCGTCCGTCACCACTGGCGCATCCGCGGCGCGCAGCAACGTCGGGCGCATCGACGCGACCACCGGACGACCAGTGCCGCCTGAGTATTCCTATACGGGCAGTCTCAACCTCAGCCTCCAGCTGTTCGACGGCTTTCAACGATTCGCCAACCTCAAAGCCGCATCCGCCACGAGCAACGCGGCGGACGCGGGTGCCGTGAACCAGCGATTCCAGATCACGCTCGCCACGAAGCAGGCGTTCTACAACGCCATCGCCAATGAAGAGCTCGTCCGTGTGGCGGACGCGCAGGTCCGGCGCGCGCGGCAGCAGCTGCAGATCTCCATCGACAAGTTGCATGCGGGCTCGGCGACGCGCTCCGACTCCCTGCGCTCGACGGTGGAATACGGCAACGCGCGGATCGCGCTGCTACAGGCGCAGGCGAATCTCGCCACGGCGGAGGCGAACCTGGGACGGCAGATCGGCGTCGACGCGTTGGTGCGCGCCATCCCCGACACAACGCTGCCCGCGGTCCCCGACACCGCGGATTTGCGGCGCACCGCGCTCGAAAGCTCCCCCGCCGTCGAGCAGGCCCAGGCACAGGCGAGTGCGGCGCGGGCCCAGGTCTGGAGCGTCCGGGCGCAGTACTGGCCGTCGTTGATCGTGAGCTACAGCAACAACCGGCAAGGCACCGGCTCGCCGAACTTCCCGCTGTTCAGCGGTTACCCCGAGACATTCTCGTGGCGGTTTGGCGTGTCGTGGACGGTGTTCAATGGATTCTCGCGTGAAGCGAGCCAGGTCAGCGCCTCGGTCAACCGCGATGTCGCCGATGCGCGGGCGGCAGATACGCGTCGCCAAGTGAACGCCCTCATCACCCAAAACCTCGCGGCACTCTCGACGGCGGTCGAGCAGATCAACATCGCGAAGGACAACCTCGCCGCCGCCACAGAAGATCTGCGCGTGCAGAACGAGCGCTATCGCGTGGGCGCGGCGACGATTCTGGACCTGCTCACCTCCCAGGCCGCCCTGACGCAAGCCGAGGTCAACGTGGTGCAGACGCGCTTTAATTACCTCATCGCCCGCGCGCAGGTCGAGGCGGTGGTGGGACGAACCCTATGACCGCAACCCAGGCGATGACCTTCCGCACGGGCGACACCCCGACGCCCGACATCGTGATCCTCACGCACAATCTCACGCGCGAGTATCAGATGGGCGCCGAGGTCGTGCATGCGCTGCGCGGCGTGGACATTCAGATCAAGAAGAACGAGTTCGTCGCGATCATGGGCCCGTCGGGATCCGGCAAGTCGACGCTGATGAACCTGATCGGCTGCCTCGACACGCCGACGGCCGGCGAGTACTGGCTGAACGGGCAGAAGGTGAGCGATTTAACCGACGACGAGCTCGCCCGCATCCGCAACAAGGAAATCGGGTTCGTCTTTCAGACGTTCAACCTGCTGCCCCGCGCCGACGCGCTGCACAACGTCGAGCTGCCGCTCATCTACGCCGGCATGGCCGCCCGGGAGCGGCGCGAGCGCGCGGCCCACGCGCTGAGCCAGGTGCAGCTGGCCGACCGCATGGATCACCGCCCCAACGAGCTTTCGGGCGGACAACGCCAGCGTGTGGCCATCGCGCGCGCGCTGGTGAACCAGCCCAGCATCCTGCTCGCGGACGAGCCGACCGGCAACCTCGACTCGGCGACGGGAAACGAAATCATGGGGGTTTTCCAGGAGTTGCACCGGACGGGCCAGACCATCGTCCTGGTGACGCACGAACACGACATCGCGGCGAACGCGCGCCGCCAGATTCACCTGCTCGACGGCAAAATTGCGCGGGACGAGAGGACGGAAGGACGGACGTGAACAAATACTTTTCGGCCAGCGCCGCGGCGGCACTCGCGCTCTTCGGCATCGCCGGCTGTCACCAGACCCAGACCCCGCAGGCGTACGAGGCGGTGGCGGTCCAGCGCCGCAACTTGATCGTGTCGGCATCCGCGTCGGGCGCGATCGAGCCGGTGCTCACGGTCGACGTGAAATCGAAAGCGTCGGGTGAGATCATCGGCATGAACGTACAGACCGGCGACGACGTGAAGGAAGATCAGCTGCTCGCCTCGATCGACCCGCGTATCCCGCGCAACAACCTCGCGCAGGCGCAGGCCAACCTGCAGGTGGCGCAGGCGCAGCTCAGCAACGCCAAGGCGCAGCTCGCGCGCTCGGACACGCTGTTCAAAGCGCAGGCGATCACGCAGACCGAATACGAGGGTGCCAAGCTGGACTACGCGAACGCGAATGCCGCCGTGATCCGCGCGGAGTCCGACCTCGAGAACGCGCGAGACCGCATGAACGACACGAAGTTGCGCGCCCCGCTCGCCGGCACGATCATCACGAAGAACGTCGAGCTCGGCACGGTGATTTCGTCGCCCACGACGGACGTCGGCGGCGGTACGATCCTGTTCAAGATGGCGAACCTCGATACCGTGCAGATCCGCGCCCTGGTCGACGAGACGGACATCGGCAAGGTGCAGCCGGGCATGCTGTCGACCATCACCGTCGATGCCTATCCCAACCGGCCGTTCGAAGGCAGCGTGCTGAAGATCGAGCCGCAGGCCACGGTGCAGCAGAACGTGACGATGTTCAACGTGCTCGTGCGGATTCCAAACCCCGGTCACCTGCTCAAGCCCGGGATGAACACGGAAGTCGAGATCCATGTCGGCCGCCGCGACAACGCGCTCGCGATTCCGAACGCCGCGCTGCGCACGCAGCGCGACGTCGCGTCGGCCGCGCAGGTGCTCGGGCTCGATCCCAACGCCGTGGAGCAACAGCTGGCGGCAGCGCGCCAGCAGCAGACGCCCACGAACCGCGACAGCGCTTCGCTCGGCGGTGGCGTGGTCCGGGACTCGGCCGCTAAGGCGGCCGCGGCGGGGGCGGGGGCGGGGGCGGGGGGCGGAAACACGATGACGACGCCGGACGGCCGCACGATCCAGCTGCCGCCGGGCGTCACCGAAGCGCAGGTCCGCTCGGCATTCCAGAAGCGGATGTCGGGCCAGGAGCTGACGCCGGCCGAGCAAAACGCCATGGCCGCGATGCGGGCCGCGTTCCAACGGATGGGCGGTGGGGGCGGCGGGCAAGGCTTCCGGCGCAACCAGGGCGAGCCGTCCAGTTACATCGTGTTCACGTTGAAGAACGGCAAGCCGACGCCGGTGCAGATCCGCACCGGATTGACCGACCTCGACTACGTCGAGGTGCTTGGCGGGTTGACCGAGCAAGACACGGTGCTGGTGCTGCCCAGCGCGTCGCTGATCAATTCGCAGCGCGACATGCAGCAGCGGATGCGGAGCGTTGGTGGCTTGCCGGGCGTGCAACAACAGCAGCCCGCCACGCCGCCGCGGCAGGCGACGCCGGCGAGGCCGTAGCATGCTGCTCGACGAAATCTTTCAGGTCGCGCTCCAGGCGATCCGCGCCAACAAGCTGCGGTCGTTCCTGACGATGCTGGGCATCATCATCGGCGTCGGCGCGGTGATCACCATGGTCGCACTCGGCAGCGGCGCGCAGAAAGCGGTGCAGGCGCGCATCGCGGCGCTCGGCCCGACGCTGTTGTCGCTGTACCCTGGCCAAGCGTTCCGCGGCGGCATCGCGATCGATTTCGGATCACGGGTCAGCCTGACCGTCGATGACGCGAATGCGCTGGCGCAGGATGCCCGCTACATCAAGGGCGTGGTCCCCGAGCTCACGCGAAATCTCCAGATCAAGCGCGTCGGCCAGAATGCGAACGTGAACATCGTCGGGACGACGCCGAACTATCCCATCGTGAAGAATTACACGTTCACGGCGGGGCGGATGTTCACCGCCGGCGAAGACGAGGGCCGCCGCCGGCTGGCCGTCCTCGGTTCGGCGATTCCCGACATGTTCAACGCGAACCCCGTGGCGATGATCGGCCAGGAGATCCAGATCCGGGGCATTCCGTTCGAGATCATCGGCGTGCTCGCATCAAAAGGCTCGGCGATGGGGTTCGGTAACCCGGACGAGCAGGTGCTGATCCCACTGCAGACGGCCCGCTACCGCATCATGGGGACCGATCGGCTGCGGACCATCACGGTGGACGCGTCGAACGTGCAGCAGATGACGCTCACGATGATCGAGATCGAGCGCGTGCTGCGCCGCGAGCACAAGATCCGGCCCGGCGGCGAGAACGATTTCCAGATTCGGAATCAGTCAGACATTCTCGCCACATTCCAGCAGACGACCGAAACCTTCACGTACCTGCTCGCGGGCATCGCGGCCGTGAGCCTGCTGGTGGGCGGCATCGGCATCATGAACATCATGCTGGTGTCGGTAACCGAGCGGACGCGTGAGATCGGCGTGCGCAAGGCGCTCGGCGCCACCCGATTCAATATCCTGTTCCAGTTCCTGGTCGAAGCGCTCGTGTTGTGCCTGGTCGGGGGGATGATCGGCATTCTGTTCGGCGCGCTTGGCGCCGTGGCGCTGTCGAAAATCGCGCACTGGAATACGTCCATCAATGTCTTCGCCATTCTCGTCGCGTTCGTCTTCAGCGCGGTCGTCGGATTGTTCTTCGGCATCTGGCCGGCGCGGCGGGCTGCTGCACTGGATCCTATCGTAGCGCTGCGATACGAATAGGCCCTGTCCGCCGACGAAGTGTCGGTTTGTCGGGAAACGTGCAACGGGATACGGGAAACGTGGTGACGAATCGATAACGTTTCCCGTTTCCCGTGTCCCGAAGTATTTTTCCCCATGCTCCCCGTTCTTCTCATCGTCGTACAGTCTGCGGGCACACAGCAGCCAGTGTACGACGGCCACCTCCGTCAGCTCGACGTCCACGTGCCGCGCCTCGAGGCGACCGTGCGCATCGACGGCGTGCTCGACGAGGAGGGCTGGCGTCACGCGGCACTGCTCAAGGGGTTCAGCCAGTACCGGCCCGTCGACAGCCGCCCGGCGGAAGATTCCACGGAAGTGCTGGTCTTCTACGCGTCGGACGCCATGTACTTCGGCATTCGCGCCTACGAGGCGCACGGCAACGTCGTGCGGGCGACACTCGCGGACCGCGACAACATCGGCGCCGATGACAATATCCAGATCCTGCTCGACACCTTCCTCGACCGCCGCCGCGCGCTGCTCTTTGCGGTGAACCCGCTCGGGGCGCAGCAGGACGGTGTGCGCAGTGAAGGAATCGCCGGAGCCGCCGGCGGGGGGAATGCGGGCGGTCGCTTCGACGGCGTCGTCGATCTGAATCCCGATTACGTCTACGAATCGAAGGGTCGTGTGACGCCGAGCGGCTTCGAGGTGGAGGTCCGGATCCCGTTCAAGAGTCTGCGCTATCAGAGCGGCGAGACACAGGACTGGGGAATTCAGATCGTTCGCGTCACGCAGCACACCGCCTACGAGGACACGTGGACACCGGTGGTTCGCGCCAGCGCGAGCTTCCTCATTCAGTCCGGCACGCTGAAAGGGTTGACCGGGATGCGGCGTGGGTTGGTGATGGACCTGAGTCCCGAGTTCACATCGCGCGTGGACGGCGCGCCTGCGGCATCCGCATACCGTTACAGTGAGGTCGACCCGCAGCTGGGGGCGAATCTGCGCTGGGGCGTCACGCAGAACCTCAGCATGACGGGCACGGTAAATCCTGATTTCTCACAGGTCGAGGCCGACGTCGGTCAGGTGACCGTGAACGAGCGGTTTGCGGTGTTCTTTCCCGAAAAGCGACCGTTCTTTCTCGAGGGGCTCGAGCAATTCGATACGCCCAACGCGCTGATCTATACCCGGCGGATCAGTTCTCCCGTCGGCGGAGCAAAGCTCACCGGGAAGGTCGGCGGAACCGGCGTCGCCTACATCGGCGCGGTCGACGACAACAACCTGTCTGCCACGGGCGACCATCCGATCGTCAACCTGCTCCGGCTGCGGCGCGATCTCGGGACCAGCTCGACCCTGGGCCTCGCCTACACCGACCGCATCGAAGGTGACGCGTCGAATCGGGTGCTCGGCGTGGATGCCCGTATCATCTGGCTGAAGCGCTGGTTCTCGTCGGTGCAGATCGCCGGGTCGTGGACGCACGACGCCGTGGGCTCGGGAATCCGCACGGGCACGTTGTGGGACGCCACGCTCTACGATTTCACCGGGCGGTCCTACGGCAACCACGGCGAGTTCGTCGGGTTCAGCCGCGACTTTGTCGCCGCGAGCGGGTTCGTCAAGCGCGTGAACGTCGTGGAGGGACGCATCTTCAATCGGTTCACGCGATACGGAAAGCCGGGGGCGCGGCTCGAAAACGCCACCACCTACATCTTGATTCAGCCCACGTGGCGATACGACGACTTCGTCAATCTGCGGAGCACGCTCGAAGGCAGCATCACGCAGCAGCTGCAGTTGAACGTCAGGGGCGGGTGGTTCGTAACGGCATCCTGGAGCAACTCACATCAGCGATTCGACCCTCCGGACTACGCCGGTTACCAAGTCGACGCCGCCGGCACGCCGGTGCCGTTCGCCGTGCCGCATGGCCTGTACAATCTGTGGGGCGGTCTCGCCGCGCTCAGTACGCCCAACCGCACGCTCAAAATGGATCTCAGTCTCGGGCGCGTATCCGGCCCTATCTTTGCTGAAGCCTCCGAAGGCCGGGCGCTCAATCTCTTCCTCGCGCTGGCCTGGAAGCCGACATCATCCCTGCGCTTCGAGGGTCAATGGCCCCATCAGGTCATCACGCGCGCGGCGGACGGCAGCTGGTTCTCGACGGCGAACATTCCCCGGCTCAAAGTCGAGTATCAGCTTACGAGGGACATCTTTTTTCGATATGTCGGACAGTATTTCGCTCAGGTGCGTGATACGCTGCGCGATCCACGGACGGGCGATCAGCTGATCGTCAACGGCACCCCGCAGGGGCGCAGCACGAACACGGAGTTCCGCAACGACTTTCTATTCTCCTACAAGCCGACGCCCGGGACGGTGCTCTTCTTCGGCTACGGCTCGTCCCTCAGCGAGCCCGATCCGTTCAGCTTCCGCCGCCTGTCGCGCACGAGCGACGGATTGTTCCTGAAGGCCAGCTATCTCTTCCGCCTGTGACCAGCCTCGAATATCAGCTCGTCCAGGAGCGACTGGCGAAGCAGCGGCACTATGTGCTGGCGAACACGCGGGCGCGCTGGGGCTTCGTGGGGTTCGGCATCGTGCTGCTCGCGGCCGTCAAGCTCGCAGGGCTCGCGACGATCTCCTGGTGGTTCATTCTTGTTTTCGCGGCGAGCTTCGCGGGCGCCAACGCGGGCGTGCGCCGGCTTGTGCAGGGAGCCGAGTTCAAGCCGTGGTACCCGCAGCTCAATCTCACCGTCGGCTGCCTGCTCATTTCGGCCGTGTTGTTGGCGATGGGTCCCAACGGTCACATCCTTTATGGCGCGTACGTGATCGCTCCGCTCCAGGCCGCGCTGTACCTCGAGCGGCGCGAAGCGTGGGGAGCGTTGATCATCAACCTGGTCGCGTTCACGCTCGTCACCGCACTGACCCAAGTCATGGGGCGCGGCTGGAGCTGGGCGCTCTACATCCAGGAGAGCCTGGTGCTGGTGTTCGCCTGCGTCGCGCTCGTACCAACGCTCGTGCAGATCGTCGAGCGCCTGCAGACCGCGCGCGGCGTGCTCGGTGAGATCGAGCGCGGCGACCTGACCCGCCGGATGGAAGGCGGAGCAAGCAGTGCCGCTGGCGCCACCGACGAGCTCGGTTTCCTGAGCGTGAGCGTGAACCGGACGACCGCGGCGATCGCCGAGATCCTGCGCGAGATCGGGCACCAGGGGAATGCGCTCGCCGCCATGGCGCGCAGCCTGGCAACCGCCGCGCGGGAGCTGCAGACCGCGTCGCAATCGATTTCCACCACCACCGTGCACCTGTCGGAAGGCACGGAGCGCCAGCGCCAGCTCATCGGCTATGGACGGCAGGATTCCGAGGCCGCCTCCGGCCTCGCGACGTCGTTGCACGCCCGCGCGCAGGAAGCCGAGCGGCAAATCACCGAGATCGCGCTGCAGGCGCACAAGCGCGGCGAGGAAGTCGCCCGCGCCAGCACGCTCCTCATGAACCTGATGGTGCACATGGACCACGCCGCCGACGTGGCGGGGGCGCTCGAGCGCGATTCCCGGGAAATCGGCAAGCTCGTGGACGGCATCACCCGCATCGCCAGTCAGACCGATCTCCTAGCCCTTAACGCGGCGATCGAAGCGGCGCGCGCCGGCCAGCACGGGCTCGGCTTTCGGGTCGTGGCCGGTGAGGTGCGCAAGCTCGCCGAGCAGAGCGCGCGCTCGGCGGAAGAAGTGCGGGGGCGCGTGCGGGTGACGCAGGAGCAGATCACTCGCGTCGTGGACGCGATGCAGCAGGGCCGCCAGGCCGCGAAGGGTGTCGGCAGCGTGGCCACCACCGTGCACGGCGCGCTGGACGCGATCTTCGCCGACCTCAACTCGACCGTGCAGTTCGCCACGACGTTCGCGACCGAAACCGAGAATCAGACCAAGCGCATGCAGGACGTGCTGCGCCGCATGGAAGAGGTCGCGGCGATCGCCGAGGACGCGGCGAGCGGCGCGCGCCAGACCTCCGCCGCGACCGCGCAGCAAATCGCCTCGCTCAGCGAGCTGACGACGACGTCGCAGCGACTCTCCGACGCCGCTGCCCTCCTGTCTCAGACGATCAAGCGCTTCCGGGTCTCAGGAAATGGAGGCGGCACGCCGTAGCCGCCGCGCTTCCGCGTTCGCGGTCTTCCGGATCTCCGCGACATCAGCCGTCTTCAGCATACCGTCTCGCACGACGATTCGCCCGTCCACGATGACGTGCCGCACGTCGCCGGCCCGCGCGCTGTACACGATCCGCGAGATGACGTCAGCGTCGTCGGGTTGCGCGTGAGGGCCGCTGAGATCGAGCGCGATCAGATCCGCGCATTTGCCGACCTCGATCGAGCCGATCTCCGCTTCGAGTCCCAAGGCCCGTGCTCCGCCTAAAGTGGCCAGCTCCAGGGCTTGCCCGGCCGGCAGCGCGTCCGGTCCGAGCCGCGGCTTCTGAATCAGGGCGGCCAACCGCATCTCGGCGAAGGCGTCGAGGCGATTGTTGCACGGCGCTCCGTCCGCGCCGATGCCGACCCGGCATCCAGCGGCCAGCATCTCGGGGATCGGGGCGATGCCGCTGCCGAGCTTGAGGTTCGAGCTGGGACAATGCACGACGTTCGTCCCCTGCCGCGCCAACCGCTCGATGCCGTCCTTATCCACCCACACGCAATGCGCCAGCGCCGCACGCGGCCCCGAGATCCCGACCGTATCGAGATACGCGATTTCATCGTGGCCCGTCCCGCGCCTGACCGTATCCAGCTCGAGCGGCGTTTCCGCCGCATGCGTGTGAATCGTCGCCCCGCTGTGCTCCGCGAGATCGCTCACCGCGCGGAGCAGTGGCCCGGTGCAGCTGGGCGCGAAGCGCGGGGCGAAGCAGTAGCGCAACCGTCCGCCCGCGGCGCCATGCCAGCGCGCGCACAGGTCCGAGCTTTCAGTGAGCGCCTTGTCCGTCGGTTCGCGTAAGCGCGGCGGATTGGTCGGCGCATCCATGAGACACTTTCCCACGGTAGCGCGGATGCCGATCGATTCGAGCGCCTCGAACGCGGCGCCCGTGTGGCGCACGGTTTCCATGTCAAGGATCGCCGTCGTGCCGCCGAGCAGCAGCTCGGCGGCGCCGAGCATGGCGGACGCGTGAATGGAAGCCTCGGTGTGTGCAGCCTCGAGCGGCCAGATGCGTTTCGCCAGCCACACTTCGAGAGAGAGATCGTCTGCCAATCCTCGAAACAGAGTCTGGCAGAGATGGATGTGGGCTTGGATGAGACCTGGAAGAACGACGAGCCCTGTGCAATCGAGGAGTGCGGGTTTCTTTCCAACCTTCCCACCGTCCAACTTTCCAACGCTCTTGATGCGCCCGTCCTGCACCAGCACATCCGCATCCACAATGCGGCGGGAGTCGTCCATAGTGACCAGCCGCCCGCCGCGGAGCAGCAGCGATTTGGTCAAGTCGAGATCCGCGGCCTCGCGTCGGCGCTATCGGAGGGGGGCAGATCGAAGTAGGCCTCGACCTCGTCGAGCAGCTCGTCGTCCGCGTAGAGTCCCGCGAGAATGCGCTCGGCGCTGCCCGGTTCCACGAGGACGTACCCGAATGGGTAGTCCACGCCGCTCAACAGAATCATGCGGCGCTGGCGGTTGGGCAGGGCAACGTAAATCGTGTCGGAGTTGGTCGGGACGAGCTTGATGTTGTGCCGTGCCAGCGTCGGCTGGATCCCCTCGGTGGTGGAATTGAGCTCGTCCAGCGCCTCGGCTTGATCGTCCGCTGAGAACGTGTCTGCCGCCGCGAGCCAGAACACGACCACCGTTGGCTCTGTGATCACGCGAGGCGTGAGCAGCGAGCTGTCCGCGGAATCGCGTGGCGTCACGTCGGCAAAACTCAGCGTGTCGGTGTTGCCAGTCGTGACGGCCGCTTGTTGCGAACGGCAGGACATGAGAGCGGCGATGACGAAGAATGTTGCTACGCGCATGGCACGGAATATACTTAGCCCATGACTCCGCCCGCCGCGCCCGTCAAACGGCACCACTGGATCGTGCGTGTGACGCACTGGCTGACGTTCGTGCTGCTCGCGGGCATGATCATGAGCGGGCTGCAGATCTACAGCGCGTACGCGCGCTTCGGGGAGCGCGGCGGCCCTTACTACGTCAATGCCTTCGAGAACCGTGAATTCCCGAGGTGGAGCCGGCTGGGCGGCTGGCTCGCGGGGGCGTTGAACTGGCACTTCGCGCTGATGTGGCCGCTCATTGGTGCCGGCGTGTTGTACGTATGCTATCTGGTCGCAAGCGGCGAGTGGCGGTCACTGCTGTTTCGCCCGCGGGACATTCGTGGCGCGATCGAGATGCAGAAGTACTATCTGCGCCTCCGCAAGGATCATCCGCCGCAGGGCAAGCACAGTCCGCTCCAGAAGCTCGCGTACACGCTCATCGTTCTGCTCGGGGTGCTGTCGGTCCTCACGGGATTCGCGATCTACAAGCCGACGCAATTCTCCTGGCTCACTGCGCTGTTCGGCGGATTTCAGGCGGCGCGGTACTGGCATTTCTGGGCGGTGTGGATCTTCACGGCGTTCCTCGTCGTGCACGTGATTCTGGTGTTTGTGGTGGACCCCGCGTCGCTGCGCGCGATGATTTCCGGTTGGTATCGCGGGCGGTTTCCGTCTCGTGATTGACCGGCGCGCGTTCCTCCGCCTGTCAGCCGTCGCCGGCCCGGCGTCGGTCGCGGCCGCCTGCGGCTGGGACGGCGGCAACGCGGTGCGTCCCCTGTTGCTCGACGCCAGTCGATTGAACGACTGGGTGGGCGAGAAGATCCTGTTCTCCAAGCACCGGCTGGCTCCGCAGTACGACATCTCCCAGCGCACCGCGCGACTGCCGACCTATTTCATTTCGCCGATGATCCCGATGCTGCAGGACCCTACGGCCTGGCGGTTACAGATCGGGGGCTTGGTGCGCGAGCCGCTGGCGTTGTCGATCGACGATCTGCAGGCGATGCCACGCACGACGTACACCGTCAAGCACCATTGCGTGGAGGGATGGAGCGCGATCGCGACCTGGCACGGCGCCCAAGTCTCGGCCGTTGCCGAGCGCTGCGGCATGCTCCCACAAGCCCGCTATATCCGCTTCGACTCGTTTGACTCTGGCTACTCGAATGGTTGGGATCTCGCGAGTGCGATGCACCCGCAGACCATTCTCGCCTACGGTATGAACGACAATCCCCTTTCGCCTCCGCACGGCGCGCCGCTGCGGCTGTATTCCCCCACCAAACTCGGCTACAAGATGACCAAGTATCTCGTTTCGATGACCTTCACGGCCCAGCGTCCGGGCGGGTATTGGGAGGATCAGGGCTATCCGTGGTTTGCGGGGGTGTGACGCGCGCTTCATCAAGCACCGAACGACCCTTAGATAGAGAGCGAAATCATGAGACTCACGAGAAATCTCGGTATGCTGCTACTGGGCATCTGGCTCGCGCTCCAAGGTCTGGAGGGACTGGTGGGGCTCAGCTTCAGAGGACTCGGGACTATAGAAGCCATCCTAGCTCTCGTCGCGGGGATCCTCATCATGGTCGGCCGGTAGCTCGCCGCTGCAGGCAGCGATGACTGCTTTGCCCCTTGTTTTCACGCTCTTCAGACCGATGGTAGCTTTGCCCGCGCAACTGGCGGACACGTCGGTCCAGGTCACTGTCGGATTCGGAGTCGATACGACGGGAGCCCCAGGCCACGAGATCTTTGCATTGTGGCGCAACTACCTCTCAAGTCGACCGAACTGCGCGCAACGGAGCCCGCTGTGGTCGCCCACCGAACAAGCGCGATGGCCCGTCGCAGATCTGCTTTGCAGTTACGTGTACCAGGGATTCGGGAAGTTCACCGTGGTGCACCTGGCCCCGGCAGTCGGACTCGACAGCACGTACCTGATCCGGACGCTCGTCGCCGTCGTGTCTGCTCCGGAGCAGGCGGTCCAGCCCTTGGCTCTGTATCGCGTGTACGCGACACGCGAGCAGGGGCGCTGGGTGCTTGCGAACGCCTTCCCGCGTCTCACGCGCTCGTGGAACCACGAAACGATAGGGCGCATCATGTTCGTGTTTCCGCCAACCAGACGCTTCTCGCGTTCCCGCGCCGAGCAGACTGCTGCGTTTGTCGATTCGCTCGCGCGGGCTTTCGCCGTCCCACCTCCGGCGATGATCGGTTACTACTTCACCGATGACCTCATCCAGACGCTGAGCGCTGCGGGGTTGGACTTCTTCCCCCTCGGGTCTGATACGGTGGGTGGAAGGGCGGACGCTCTCAACCGCCTCGTGTTCATCGGATCCTCCACCAACGGCGAAGGTTACCGACACGAGCTTGCCCACGTCATCCTCTCGCCATTTCTAGCCGCCCTCAACGTCGCGGGACTCGTCCAGGAGGGGCTCATGACGTGGACCGGAGGCTCTGCTGGACTCGCTTTCAAGGAGCTCATGCCGGGGCTCAAACAGTATGTCGACACGCACCCCGAGCTCACGCTCGAGGGCATTCTCACCAACCCTCCTGCGCGAAGCGGAACGCTGGACGTTGGCTACGATGGCCTCGCAGTCTTGTGCAAGATGGTTTACGATGCTGGCGGTCTCACAGCGATTCAGACCTTGGCCGGCGCCGGACGTGACCCGGGAGCCGTTGTGACCACCGCGGCTCGCCTTCTGAACATCCCGAAAACTCGACTTGATCGGCTCTGGCGCGACCGCATCGCTGAGCTGGCACGCTAGCGGCGCGGTTCGTGCGAGCGCGCCCAACAACCGTTGAAGCTGACGGTGATGGTCACCCTGAGGTAGAATTGAGTTTGTGACAGCCGCGAAGTCTCAGTTCTAAAGGAAGGAACGGCCAATTCTGGACTTTGCCCCCCTCATCCCGGTCGTCGCGATCCTCGCTTGGGCAGCCATAAAAATCGCGCGCATCAATGCCACTCGCGCGCCGTCGTCGACTTCTGACGTTACCGCGCGGGTCGAGGAACTCGAGCACGCAGTTCAGGGGCTCCAGCAAGAACTCGCAGAGACGCAAGAGCGTCTGGATTTTACGGAGCGGTTACTTGCCAAGGGACCGCTGAATCGATAATCGTGCATGCCTACCCTGTTTGATTCAACTGCTCGAAACGCGATCCTTGATCGGATCTCCCGCCTGACGCCAGATCGAAGGCCAGTTTGGGGTCGGTTCACAGCTCCCGAAATGGTGTGCCATATCAGCTGCGATCTGCGGCACGGCCTCGGCGAGCTTGAGACCGATCCACCTTCGGGTCCCTTGACCAATTTCCCTTTGAACTGGCTCGCGATTCACGTCATCCCGTGGCCGAGAGGTAAGGGGAAAAGTCCGCCCGAGTTTCTCGCGACGCGTCCGACCACGTGGGCGGCGGATGTGAGTCGGTTGCGGGATCTCGTGCAGCGCTTTGGGGCGCGCGGGCCGGCCGCCGCCTGGCCGGCAAGTCGGGTTTTTGGACGCATTTCGGGGGCGAGCTGGGGCGTGATGCTACACAAGCATCTTGACCATCATCTGCGTCAGTTCGGCGTCTGAGTCGATGGGTACCCTTTCACCGATCGCCCGGTCCGTGCGAGCGGCGGTTCTCCTCCCGCTCATTGCCTACAAAGTATGGCTCGTGATGTCCCGCCGATTTTGGACGCCCACGGGGGGCCAAGACTGGATTGCCCTCGGAATCAGTCTGGCTCTTGGCGCCCCCTTCGTTTGGCGACTGCCGTGGACCACTCCGCGGCCAAGTCGGGCCGTCATGGTGTACGTAGCGCTGGGTGCCTTCGTACTCTCGCTGTACACGTGGGCATTTCTGGAGCTCTTCTATGACGGCCGGTAGATCGTCGGTCCTCCTGCTCGCGGTGGCTGCCTGTTAGGGGCCAACCTGCGCACGGACCTTACGCCGCTCCCAAGGGCGAGGCCCTGCGTGGCCAGTACAGCGCGATCAGGATCGCAACCGGAAATCCAATGCCGACAAGCTGGGAGAAGATGGACATCCAGGGAAACAGCAGCCGCGCGGCCACGATCATCACGAGAGAGGCGAGCACGGCGAGGCGCGCCGCCTGCCAGCCCCGTGGCGTCCGGCTCAGGATCGCGACACCGGCGGCGAGGAGCAGCGCACTCGCAAGGATTCCCAGCACGAGCGAGAACTCGTGCGTCCCCTGGATCGTTTGCTTTGCAGCGGCCACCCATTCGATCACGGCGTTTAGGATGCCAATCACGCCGCCAAGCAACAGGGTCAGCATTGCAGCGAGCTTCATAATCACCTCCATGGTTCGAGTGCTCTCACTCGCACGCGCACGCCACGCTTCTACGCGCAGCGCCGGTGCGCTTCGTGCGACGTCACAGACGACCGCACCCCAGAAAGCGAGGGTTCGCACGTCGCTCTCCTGGCACTGGTCCCGAAAGAGCAGCGCCATCTCTCGTCCATACTCGGCTCGAAAGTCGGGCGGGTAGGCACGCAGCAGCAGCCGGTAGATGCGTTCGGCGCTCATACAGGCCTCACCCCGATCAGCTTCTTGCGCCGCGCCGCCCGCACCATCGCATCGAGCCGCCGCGCCTCCGCGCGTGCCACGGATACGCCGAGCTGCGTCAGTCGGTAGTAGCGGCGCCTCTCGTCGCCCCGCTCCGGGTCTGCGCGCTCGCCGCTTTCCTCCACGAGGCCTGCCTCCAGCAGCCGCTTCAGCGACCCATAAAGCGTCCCAGGCCCGAGCCGCACGGTGCCCTCGGAACGCGCTGCCACACCCTTCATGATTGCGTAGCCGTGCAGCTCCCCGTCCGCGAGCGCGAGCAGGATGTGGAACGTTGCGGGCGGCAGAGGCAGGTATGCCTCGGGCGGCCGGCCGGCCCGCCGTTTCGTGACCATGGCTCCCTCCCCGATATATCGATGCTCGATATAGTCATCAATCTCACCCCCCCGGGGCCACCCCGTCAACCCCGGGGCGCCAACCCCACATCCGCCGCCTTTCCCCCTGTCGTCGCGCGCACGGCGTGCCCGAACCACGGGTGTCGCTGGTCCCTTGGCAGGTCCGCTGTCGCCGCAGCACCGTACATCCTTTCCAACGTCGCCACGACGTCCCCCATCGTCCCCTCGGGCGCGATCCAACCGCCTTCGATGTCCGGGAAGTCGAGCTTACAGTTGTCGCACTTCTTCCCGCTGGCGAACCTGATGGGGCACCAGAAACTCTCGACGTTGCGCAGCATTTCCGCGCCGAGGGAGTACACGCCGGTCATCCAGTCACAGTACAGGCACCAGATCAGGTCGTGTCCGACGAGGCCGTTGAACTTCTGACGGCTGACGTTCACCCAATCCGCGTGGCGGTATCGCGGCAGACCGACGAGCGGCGTGAGGATGGGGTACACGAAAAGTTGCGCGACGCGGATGACGAAAAAGACAGGCAGGGCGACTGCGGTCACCCACAGGGCGACGTGGTTGTTGAGCCGTCCGACGGTGCGGTTGAGGAACGTGACGATGCGCGGCCCGTGTTGGCGGTTGGCCAGCTCGTGCGCGAACATCCAGACCAGCATTCCCAGCACCTGCCCGACGATCGATCCCACCACGCCGTGCCAGCCCAAAGCGATTCCCAAGACTGTGGGCGGGATCCACGTAACGAGGGAAACGACGAGGTCTAGCCCCGGGGCGCGGCAGAGCCACGCGCCGACTCGAGTCCCGGCGGCGCCGAGCCGAGGGATCAGGTGGAGCAGGCCCGCGAAGCCGACGATGCCGATGAGTGTGAACGCCACGATCAGCAGCAGTGTCATCATACGAGTCACCCGCCTTTCTTTTTCAGAGTATTCTTGCGTGACATGACATTCAACTCTCCGCCTCCGGAAGTCGAGGAAGAGTTGGCCGCGCTCCGCGTCGACACAGACAGGCCCTGAAGTGGAACAGGGCGCGCTCGGCGCCGAGTCAGATTGGTTGTTCCATTGTGAGTTCGAGATTCAGGGGAAGCGCCTACAACTGTTGGATGTGCTGATGGCTGGTAACGACGGTGAGGGAGTCATTCTGGAGGTTTCGCCGGGCGTCTATGTCGTCGAGGCACGCGTCATGAGGTATGGAATCGATCGACGGATATCTCGCGTGCGCGTTCACCCGAAGGGAGAGATCGGCACGCCAGGAACGTTGGCGGGAGAAGTAGGCGTCGATCTCGCAGCGGTCGCCATCTGCGATGTTGACCGCCGCCTGCCGGCCTTTACGCGTGCGAACCGGCGAAGACTGTCGTGCCGTTCGTCGACAGCGGGTTTGGAGATGGGACTTATCCGGTGTACTACTCGATGAATGGTGGGCGGGCCGTCGGCCTCGAGGCTGTATTTCTTCGCTCACCCGATGCGCGCGAGCGCGTCGTGCATCTCTGACGCCGTCGCGTAGCGGTCCGCCGGCTGCTTCGCCATCGCTTTCAGAATCACCGTGGCCAGGCCGTCAGGAACTTCCGAGTTGAGCTTGCGCGGATCCGGCGGCTCTTCCTCAAGATGCTTGGCCACCAACGCCCACGTCGTCTCCGCCTCGAACGGCACTTTCCCCGTCAAGCACTCGAACAACACCACCCCGGCGGCATAGAGATCGCTGCGCGGATCGAGCTCCGCCCCCGAGAGCTGCTCGGGCGACATGTAATCGGGCGTGCCGATCGACGTGCCGGCCTCTGTCAGTCCCTTTCCCTGCGGCGGATTGGCGAGGCGCGCGATCCCGAAGTCCATCACCTTCAGAAACCCGCTCGGCTCCACGACGATGTTCTGCGGTTTGATGTCGCGATGGATCACGCCCTCGGCGTGTGCGACTTCCAGCGCGCGACACAATTGTTTCCCGACCGTCAGTGCGACCGGCACCGGCAGCTTGCCGCGTGACGTGATCAGCTGTTTGAGCGATGTCCCCTCGACGTACTCCATCGTCAGGTAGTACATCCCGTTCTCTTCGCCGAGGTCGTACGTGCGGACGACGTTGCGATGCGCGATCCGCCGCGCCAGGCGGATCTCCTGCTTGAAACGATCGAGTGCGACGCTCCCGCCCGCCATGGCCTCGGGCCGGAGCGTCTTGATCGCGACGGGCTCCTGGAGCTCGCGGTCGAAGGCGCGGTAGACGACGCCCATGCCGCCCGCGCCGAGGATCTCCTTCACTTCGTAACGGCCGGCTAACCTGGCGCCGGGCTTCAGTTGCCCGCCATCGACCGCACGCACCACCGTGGGCACCGAGGCAATCGGCTGCGTCGCCGCGCCGCCCGACGCCTGCATCATGTAATCGACGAGCGCCGCCTTGGCCTTGAGATCCGCGACCAGGGCCTTGAACGCCTGCGAGAGGATGCCGATCTCATCCCGCGAGGTGACGTCGATCTCCACGCTGTACTCGCCGTCCTGCACCTGGCGGGTCGCGATCGCGAGCCGCCGTACCGGACCCGCGATCTGCCGCGCCTGCACGAAGGCGAAGATCAGCGCGAGCACGACGCCCAGCGCGACCGCCCACAGCATCGTGCGCCGCAGCGCATTGAACGCGGCCAGTTCCGATTCGCGCGAGCGTAGCGCCACGAATCCCCCGCGTACGTCGCCCGAGGGCGAGCGAATCGCTCCCGCCAGGCCGATCAGATGCTGCTTCCCCACCGACGCGGCGAGCGCCATGCCCTCCCCCCCCGTGTCCGCAGCCAGCACCTCCATCTTCACATTGCTTTGCAACGCCGGGCCGATGTCCGGCGCGGGCACCGTGCTTCCCACCACCACGGGTTGGTTGAGGGTATCGAGCGCGAAGAACACCACGTCGGAGTTCGTCGCCTGCTTGATCGCGCCCGCGAGCGAGTCGTCGACTTGGTAGGTCGCGACGAGCGCGCCAAGCGGCGCAGCCGTGGGGCGATCGCGCAGCGGCGTACCGACGGCCATGAACATCGTGCCGCGCACGTCATCCAGCCACGCGCCGCTGGTCTGATCGCCACTCAGCGCATTGGCGACGAGCGGCGCGATCGAGAGGTCGCGACCATACTGCTCGCGGTAATCGGTCCGCGCGATCAAGATGCCGTCGCTGTTGGTGACCAGCACCCAGGCCGCATCGACGAGCCCGCGGATCTCGTCGGCCTGATCGAGTGCCTCAGCACGTGCGCGCTGGTCCAGAAGGCGCTGGCGGTATTGCGGCACGTCGGTCGCGACCGTGCTCGCGCGTCCCAACGTCCGGGTGCGTGCCGCGAGATAGTCGTCCACCGCGCGACGCGTCGCGAGCAGCGCGCGATGGATCGATGCGTCCGCGGTGCGGTTGGCCTGGATGGATGTAACGCCGAACGTGATCCCCAGCACCACCACGACGAGCAGCGTCGAGGCGATGAAGATCTTGGCGGTTAGACCGAAGGCGCGGGCCGGCTTAGTAGCGTTCGCGTCCGGCATTGGTCGGGTAGTTGCGTCCGTACTTGTTGCGATGTGGCTGCCACTTGTAGCCCTGGGCATTCAGCGCGATCTGCAGGTCCTGCAGAGTGGCCGCCGCCCCAGCAGTCACGTCCTTCACGACTTCACTCGGAATGCGCTCGTGCCACACGTGCAGGCGGTAGCGGCCCGCGGGCACGTTGTCGATCGTGAAGCTCCCGTCACTCCCCGGCTGTGCGTAATACCGATTCTCCATCACGAGCACGTAGGCGACCATCCGCGGATGCACGTTGCAGTACACGCGCACGAGACCAGGATGATCGAATGTGTGACTCTTCGTCTCGCCCCGCCCATAGAGTCCGAGGTCGAAACTGTTGGGCTCGCTCACCGAGAACACGTTGTGGTTGAACGGATCGTGGTTGGGAAACCGCACGGTCGACCCCACCGGCACGACGACGACGTGCGGCGCATACGTCTTGTCGGTGATGGCGATCTCGACGGTGGTTGGCTTTCCCGCGGTCGCGACCATGGCCGGCGCTTCCAGATAGATCACCGCGTCGCTGAGATCTTCCGACGGCTTGTTGTCTTTCTCGAGAATCACGATCCGGCCGGAAACTGCCGCGTCGGTCATGAACCCAGCCCCGCCAGCAGCAAGGAACGCCATGATGCCCGCCACTATGCGCATTGCCAATCTCCCAAAACCGTTGCATCCAAGGGCGAGGAGCTTACTGTAGTGCTGTCCAACTTGCCAGGAGCGGGCCGTGATGCAGGTCTTGCTTTTGCTTTCGCTCGCCGCGCAGCAGCCTGCATCCCCTCCGACTCCACCTCCCGCCAAGCGCACCGTCGAGTTTACCGGGACCGTGCTGCTCAACGGCTTCTATAATAGCGCGCGCACCAACAACAGCGACGTCCCCGTCTTCGCCGATACGGATGCGACCGGCGTCACGGGCGGCAGCGCGACGCTGCGGCAAACGCGACTCGGCGTCCTCATCACCGATCCCGACGTGCTCGGCGGCAGCTTCAGTGGCGAGGTGGACGTCGATTTTTTCGGCGGCCAGCAGCCCGCGCCCGGCAATCGGACGTTCCCGCTGGTGCGGTTGCGTCGCGCCACCGGCACGGTGCAATGGACGCACGTGCAGTTCATGTTCGGTCAGGAAACGCCGCTCGTTTCAGTCCGGAATCCACGGTCGCTCGCCGGAGTCGGCGTTCCCGATTTCAGTCTCGCCGGCAACCTCTGGTTCTGGCTGCCGCAGGCACGCGTGACGGCGGAGTATGGGAACACGCTGCGACTCGCGGTACAGGCCGCGGTGCTGGCGCCGATTACGGGCGCGCCGCAGGGAGCGGTCAACACGCAGCCGGACTCCGGCGAGCGCACCGGCCGGCCGTATCTCGAGGGCCGGGTGCGGCTCGGGTGGGGACCGCCGGAGAATCCGAGTGAAGTGGCGATCGGCGGGCACATCGGGTGGCTGCGCGGGCTCGATACAGTCTCCGGCGACTCCGTGCTCAGCTCACGCGCGGTCACCTTCGACACGCGCGTGAAATTCGGGCTGGCGGAGATCATCGGCGAAGCGTTCATCGGCCAGGCCATCGCGGGACTCGGCGGCGGCGCCATCGGACAGAATACCGGCGCGGGCGGCGTCCCCGTGCGCACGAAGGGCGGATGGGGGCAGCTGAACCTGCGTCCACGTGCGGGCTGGATGTTCGGCGGCGGCTGCGGCATCGACGATCCCAAAGACGCCGACGTGCTCGCGAGTGGACGCTTTCGCAATTTCGTCTGCGAGGGGCACGTCCAGTGGCGGCCGCCCGGCCCGCTGGTGTTTGGCTTCGAGTTTCGGCGCCTCAACACACGCTATCAGGCCGGCGACTTCACCGTCAACCACCTGAATCTGGCGGCCGGCTACACGTTCTAAGAGATCGAGTGCGAATGACGGAACGAGCAGGAAATGCCCTTTGAGCGCGCGCCGGATGCGTTCAGGCTTGTCGAACGAGCGGATCGTTACGGTTGCGGTACTGGGTGTCGGGCTGTAGCCGGTCAGCTGGAAGTGTCGCGTCTCCGTCATTCTCCGCCGTTGCCTCTTCCCCCACCCCTCCGGCCGAATCTGCTGCGCAGCTGCTTCAGGCGTCCCGTCAGCCACCCGTCGCGCTCGTGTTCCTCGCGCGAGGCGTGCAGCCAAACGGCCATCACGCCGGCGCGGCCGAGCAACCCGACGAGCCGGCTCGGGTCGTCGCGATCGACGACGGGCAGCCGTCCGATGTCGTGTGCGATCATCTTGGCGGTGGCCTCTTCCAGTAATTCGTCGCCATGCGTCACGATCAGCCGGCGACTGCCGAGATCACGGACGGTGGTGTTTTCGCCATCCTCGCGCTCCAGCGCGCGCACGAGATCCCCGCGGGTCACCAAGCCAACGAGACGCTCGTCGTCATCGACCACCGGCCACTCCTGGCGCCGTGCTATCACGGGATCTTCGTCCGCGAGGCGCTCGAAGAGGCCATCGACCGGGAGGGAGGCAGGCACGGTGGGAACGTCCTTCTCCATCACCTCCGACACGCGCAGCAAGTGCAGCGGATTCACGATGTATTCGCGCATCACGTGATAGCCGCGTCGGGCCATCTTCTCCGTCAGAATCGATCGTTTCATGAGCAGCACCGTCACCGCGTCCGCGGCCACGCACGCCACCAGCATGGCGGGCAACAGATTGACGTCGTGTGTCACTTCGAGCATGAACGCGATCGCGGTAAATGGTGCCCGCATCGTTCCACCCAGCATCGCGCCCATGCCGAGCCCGGCCCACACACCGGGGTCTGCGCCCGGAAGCCACGGACCGACCAGCGCCCCGAGCGCGCCGCCCATGATCATCAGCGGGGCGAGCACGCCGCCCGACGTCCCGGACCCGAGCGCGATCGCCCAGATCACCGCCTTGGTGATCAACAGGCCGAGCAAGAACATCCCGATCAAGCGCGCGTTCAGGAGGTCGCGAATCACGTCGTAACCGACGCCGAGGGCACGCGGATACAGCAATCCGCCGAGGCCGACGACGAGGCCGCCGATCGCCGGCCACCACATCCAGTGGATCGGGAGCTTGGCGAACAGGTCTTCCGATGCGTACACGAGCCGGGTCAGCAAGCCTGATGCGAATCCGGCGAGCAGCCCGAGCGCGAGCGCGCTCACGAGGGTGTGCGGCGCGAGCGCATGGTGGGCGGGCGTCGCGAACACCGGCCCGGCGCCCATCAACGGCACGCGCAGCGCGCCGGCGACCGCCGCGGCGCTCGCGACCGGAATGAAGCTGCGCGGTTTCCACTCGAAGAGCAGCAGCTCCACCGCCAACAGGACCGCCGCGACCGGCGTCGCAAAGACCGCCGACATCCCGCCGGCCGCGCCGGCGACGAGCAGGGTCTTCCGCTCCGCGGCAGATACATGGAACGCTTGGGCGAACAGCGAGCCGAACGCACCGCCAGTCATGATGATCGGGCCCTCGGCGCCGAATGGCCCGCCCGTCCCGATCGACAGCGCCGAGGAGAGCGGCTTCAGGACGGCGACGCGGGCCTCCATGCGGCTGCGGCCGATGAGGATCGCTTCGAGCGCTTCGGGGATCCCATGGCCGCGAATCTTTTCGGAGCCGTAGCGCGCCATCAGGCCGATGATCAAGCCGCCGATGATCGGAATGAACACCGACCAGACGCCCAAATGGTGCGCGGCGGGCGATGTCATGTCCCCGATCGCAATGCGCTGGTAGTAGAAGAGGTTGGTGAAGAAACCGATCAGCCTGGTGAGGACGAGCGCCACGAACGCGCTGGCGACACCGATGAACACCGCCATCAGGGTGAGGACGAGGACGCGGGGATTGGCGGTGAAATCCCCGCGGTTTGTATCGGCAACGACAGACATGTATTTGTAAATCTAGTCGACGCCGGGCGATTTTTGGTGCTTCTCGTGCCTGCGATACCCCTTTTTGGAACGGTGGACTTTGTGGGAGGGAGTTTTGAGCCGCTCTCTCACCGGCGCATTCGGGTTCGGCACACGGATGAGGACTTTTTCCTTGTCGCGCTTGCGGCTCATGGGGCTAGACCGACGCGTTCGCGGATCTGCCGCGCGTGGTGGTGCGCATGGATCACGTGAAATCGCATCCATTCCTCGATCGTCAGGTCGCCCATGCGCGGATGCTTCACGAAGAGGTTGGCGCGCCGCTCCGGCATCAAGGCGCGGTCCACCTGATCCCACGCTTCCAGGCCCGCCAGAAAATGGGCCTCCGCCACCGCACGACTGATCCCCGCGGGCGGGGTCGTGCGTTCCGGCGCCTTCCGGCCCGGAGGAAACCACTGCAACCCGAAGATGAGGAATCTCGCAACATGCTCGGCAGGAGTGCGCCGGCGGCGGGACATGGGGGCGTGGTTCCGTCGCGCCTTGAACGTCTCCGCGCTCAGGTTCAGCCCCAGCGCGAGATGCTCGACGATTTGCGCCGGGGTCCATTTGCCCGCCGGCCCCTGCTCCCACTCGCTGTCGCTCCGGTCGCGCAACGGTCCGAGCACCAGCGCGGGCAGATCGACGAGACGGCGGCGCTGGTCGATCGTCATCGCGTGCGGGGCCGCTGACTACTAGTTTCCATCCGACCCGACATGCGGGGAATCTGCGAGTGAACGTGCTGCGCCGCCACCCGGTCGCGATCGCGCTGGTGGTCCTGCTGCTCCTGACGGCGATTCACCCGCTGCCGGCGCTCGTCGATGCCGTCACGGGATCTGCTCCGGGCGATGCCGATCTCAATCGCCCGATCCTGTACGTCATGTTCGCGCCCCTCTCCGACACCCTCGACGCACTCACATTCTTCAGCCTTTCTCGGGCGGTATGGGCGGTGGTCGTCTGGACCCTGCTGCTCGCCGCCTGGGGCGCGGTGCGGGCCTCGAGTGACTCGCTCCGCTGGCAGCGCGTGGTCGCGACTGCGTCGCTCGGTCCCGCGGCGCTGGTGTTGCTCGTCGTCGCCGCGCTGGTCCTGCCCCGTCCCGTGCCGCGCCTCGTGAGCGATGGCCCTGGGACGGTGATCGACTATCACGCGCACACCAACGCCTCGCACGACGGCCGGCCCGGCTGGACCCTGCCCAAGCTCGCCGCCTGGCACGAGCGCCAGGGCTTCCAGGCGACGTACGTCACCGACCACAACGTGGTGTATGACGGATCACTACCGCCTGAGGGCATCTCGATCAGCTTGCTGCCGGGCGTCGAGTGGAGCGTCTTTCGCCAGCACGTAGTGGCGATCGGCCGCGTCGAGGCGTTGCCGCGCGACAGTTTCGGCGAGACCACGGCACGCATGGTCCGAATATTCAGCGCCATCGAGCATCAGGGTGGGCTGAGCATCGCGTCGCTTCCAGAATACTGGCGCAATCACGCGGAGGAGCTGGGCGCGTTCGCGGTCGCCGGCGTCGATGGGTTCGAAATCGTGAATTGCGCTCCCAAAGCGCTGGGCTTTCCGTCGAATTTGCGTCGTCAGGTCATTGGGCTCGCCGAGAGTCGCGACCTGATGGTCGTTGGCGCAAGCGACAATCATGGCTGGGGACAGGTCACCTGCGTCTGGAACGTCTCCCGGCCCGGCGCCCAGGGCTTCCACACCAATCGCGTCTTCGCGCGGCCGCTCGCCCTGGTGCAAGGCGACTGGCGAGCGTGGACCGCGCCGATCACGCAGCCGTGGTTCACGCTGCGCGGGCTGAGCTGGAGCGAACGGGCGAGCTGGCTGACGTGGGTGGTGATCATCCTGCTGTACCGTGCGTTGCCACGCCGGGAAGGTCAGTCCGCGGGACTCGGGATCCTGGCCCGCTCAGTGTTTCGCGGCCGCAAGGCGGCCGCTGCGCCCCCAGCCCCTAACAAGAACCCGACGTGACAGGGCGGAACGAAACGGCGAGGTTGGACGTCTTACTCGCGGGTGCTTCCCCGTCCTTTCCTTCTTGTGGAGACCGTCCATGCCGGCAGTTCGCCGTTTTGTAGCCCTCAGTGCATTCTTGGCAGCGGCTGCCCCCGCCGGCGCGCAGATGGCACTACCGCTCAAGCACGCGCCGGCGCGCACCCAGACCGCCATCACGCCGGCGGATCTCATGACTCGTCTCTATCTCTACTCCGACGATTCAATGATGGGCCGCCTGGCGGGCAGCGAATACAACCTCAAAGCGACCGCCTACATCGCATCGGAAGTCAAGCGCTTTGGGCTGCAACCCGCTGGCGATTCGGGCGGATTCTTCCAGAACGTGCCGCTCGTGAAGCGGCAGCTCGATGCGAGCGCGAGTCTCGCGGTTGATGGTACCGCGCTGCGGCCCTGGGAAGACTTCGTCCCACGCGATCCTGTCGTGGCGACGCGCAGCTTCGATGGTGCGCAGGTCGTCTACGCGGGCGTACTCGGCGACAGTACACAGCTCACGGGCGAGCAGGCAGCCGGCAAGTTCATTGTGCTCGGCGTGCGTCGCGGTCCGAATCTGCCGCCGACCGCGCAAATGAACCGGGGGGCGTTGCTCGCGAAGTATCGCGGCGTGGCCGGCATCGCCGTCGTGGCCCTCGAGACGTTCCCGCCGCAGGCGATCAACTTCTTCCGGCAGCCGCAGACGATTTTGAAGGACGGCATGCCGAGCGACACGACCACCTTGCCGGTCTATGTCTACGTGAACGCTTCCGGCGCGCGGACCCTGCTCGGCGCCGCCATGGACAGCGTCCGACCGGGCACGCCGGGGAAGACTGTCCACGGGTCGATTGTGTTTTCCGAAACGCCGGCGCCCGCGCGGAATGTGGTCGCCATTCTGGCGGGACGCGATCCGACGCTGCGTAGCGAGTATGTCGCGATCGGCGCGCACAACGATCACGTCGGCTTCGATCATGACGCGGTGGATCACGATTCGATCCGCGCCTACAACGACGCGGTTCGCAAGCTCGCGCAGGCCTCGCCCACGCAGCGGGTCACGCCGGATCAAGTGCAGCAGATCCACGTGAACGTGGACAGTTTGCACCGGCTCCACCCGGTTCGGCGCGATTCGATCTACAACGGCGCCGATGACGATGGCTCCGGCACCACGGCGGTGCTCGAGATCGCCCAAGCATTCGCCGGCGCGAAGGTGAAGCCGAAGCGCTCACTGCTCTTCGTCTTTCACACCGGCGAGGAGCTGGGATTGTTTGGATCGCAGTACTACACCGATCATCCCACCGTCCCGCGCGATTCGATCGTGGCGCAGCTCAACATGGACATGGTGGGCCGGGGCCGCAGCGACGATGAGAACGGTGGCGGGCCGGGATACCTACAGCTCATCGGCACGCGGCGGCTGTCGACGGAGCTCGGTGATTTAATTGAAACCGTGAACAAGGCCCGCAAGCAGCCGTTCTCGTTCGACTACCAGTACGATGCCTCAGGCCATCCCGAGCAGTACTACTGCCGGAGCGATCACTACATGTACGCGCGCTACGGCATCCCGATCGCGTTCTTCACGACCGGCAATCACCGCGACTACCATCAGGTGACGGACGAGCCGGAGTACATCGATTACGACAAGTTGGCGCACGTGGCGCAGTTCGTGTACGACGTGGCCTCGGCGGTGGCGAACCTCGATCATCGGGTCGTCGTGGATAAGCCGAAGCCGGATCCGCACGGCAACTGCGTACAGTAGCCCCTCGTTGGGCCCGTTTCTGTTCTTAGGGCTGTGGCAGGTTGGGCGGAGGGGACCCCGAGGCACCGAGGTACTCGACGGTCCCATCCGCGTGCACGGCGAAATGGTACGTGCGACGCGCAATGCACCCGGCGGGACAGTCCCCATACCCGACACTGTAGTCGAGCAGAATCGGAGCGCCGCGTAACGCCCGGATGTCGTTGCCGTCGCCTGCCATTCCGTCCGGCTCGGAGTAGCGCAAGCCCGCAACTCCGTCGAACAAGTGCGCGAGCGCCGCCACGTTCAACGCGTCGGCGGCACGCAGCACGATGAGCATCTCATTCGAGGTGGACAGCGGGTACTTCCAGTCCAATGAAAGCCCATAGTCCTCGAGCAAGCGGTCCACACGCGCGTTACCGGTGGGCAGTTCCCCGTTGACCAGTCGCTGCACCCACGCTTGATCCGCCGCTGCCTGCAACAGCAGCCGGTGCGTCTCCGGCTGGCCAAAGGTGTGAATGCGATAGACGTCCACTACGGTGTCGCGCGCACTCAGGCCGTCCGCATTGAATACCTGGACAAGCGCAGCGTAGTAGGTTTCGATCAGCTCTGCCGAGATCGCGATGTCGCCGTAACCGCCCGGCTGGGCCTGCAGCTCGCGGAGCGCGAGCCGCGCCGCATCCTCGCGGTACAGCGCGCGCAGGTCGTCAGGAACGCGGGAGTCATTCACGTTCGAACCCACCGGCCGGGGGCCGGCGGGGTCGTGGCACGCGCCGAGCGCGAGCGAGAGCACGAGAGCCAGGCCACTCATGAGTCTATTCATCGAGATCCCCCGCCTTCTTCTACCCGCGCCGCGCGCTGCGGCGTCACAGGGGGGGGAAACGTAGATTGAGAGCCGATGGCGGGATACTCCGGCAGGTCTCTCGTCGATAGGCTGGGGATCAAGCCCGGCGCGCGCGTGGCGCTTCTCAATGCCCCGCGGGGATACCGAGCCACACTCGGAAGGCTTCCTCCGGGCGTACGAGTCGCGAACGCGATCCGCGGTCATTTTCCTTTCATTCAATACTTTACGACCGCTCGCGCGGACCTCGAGCGGCGCATCCCGACGCTGCTGCGGGGCCTCGAGCCGGCCGGCGCCCTGTGGATCTCGTGGCCCAAGAAGGCGGCCGGCGTTGCCACGGACATCACCGAGGACGTCGTGCGCGCGGTGGCCCTGCCGAGGGGATTGGTAGACGTGAAGGTGGCCGCGGTCGACGAGGTCTGGTCGGGCCTCAAGCTCGTCCGGCGGCGCCAAAACCGCTGATCTACTTTACATTACAAAGTACTTGACAGATTGCGGGCCTGGCTCTAGGTTATCGACCATGACGGCTCCGCGCCCGCTCCGCGACCGCGCGCTCGACAACCTGCAGTTCATCCGCTCCGCCATGGAACGCGCAGGCTCGTTCACGGCGGTGCCGGGTTGGGGAATGGTCGTCGTCGGATGCACCGCCTTGGCCGCCACCTGGCTGGGGCTGCGCCAGGCGCGCGCCGCTGATTGGCTCGCGGTGTGGCTCGGCGAAGCGGTCCTCGCCGTGGTGGTCGGCGGAGCGGCGCTGGTCCAAAAGGCACGCGCCGCAAACGACCCGCTGCTCTCGGGACCGGCGCGGCGCTTCGGCCTCAGCTTCCTGCCGCCGCTTTTGGTCGGCGCGTTGCTGACGATGGCGCTGTACCGGGCGCAGCTGTTCGCGCTGATGCCGGGAGCGTGGCTGCTGCTCTACGGCACCGCCGTAGCGACGGCCGGCGCGTTCTCGGTCCGCGTGGTGCCGCTCATGGGCGCCTGCTTCATGGTGCTCGGGGCCGCGGCGCTGTTCACGCCGTTCCACGGGTGGCCCTGGTTCATGGCCGCGGGATTTGGCGGCCTCAACATCGTGTTTGGTCTTGTGATCGCACGGAGGTACGGTGGCTAAGAGCAACACGGCGCGGCTCACCCGCGCGGACGCGGAGCGAGCCGTGAAAACGAAGCCGCAACCGGCCCCGGCGGAGCTCGACCGGCTGATCCACGAGCGGGTGCGGCTCGCGATCGTGAGCGCGCTCGCGGTGCGCGAGAGTCTCACGTTCAACGAGCTCAAGGCGCTGCTCAAGGCCAGCGACGGCAATCTCAGCGTCCACGCGCGCAAGCTCGAGGACGCGGAGTACATCACTTGCGACAAGTCGTTCGCAGGCCGCGTCCCCAAGACGGAATACCGACTCACCGCCCTCGGCCGGCGGGCGCTCGAGCGCTACCTCGACCACATGGAAGCGTTGATCCGCGCGACGCGCGCACGCTGACGGTGAACTCTTTTTTTTGCGGGATTGCTTTATGAAACAAAGTACTTCCTTCCATGTCGCTATCGTGATGGACGGCAACGGGCGCTGGGCCACGCGCCGCGGGCTGCCGCGCGCCGCCGGCCACCGCGCCGGCGCCGAGGCGGTGCGGTGCGTCGTGCGCATCGCGCCGAACTGCGGTATCACGGCGCTCACCCTGTACGCCTTTTCGTCGGATAACTGGAGCCGGCCGGCCGCCGAGGTGTCGATGTTGATGCGGCTGTTCGCGCATCATCTCCGGACCGAGACCGCCGAGCTGGCGGCGCAGGGCGTCAAGCTCGCCGTGATCGGCCGGCGCGATCGCCTGCCCCGCTCGCTCCTCACCGCGATCGCGGCCGCCGAGCAGAGCACGGCCGGCGGTACACGCCTCGAGCTGCGGATCGCGGTCGACTACTCGGGACGTGACGCGATCCGCGCGGGGCAGATCCTGCCGGATGTCGACCTGCTGATCCGCACCGGCGGCGAGCAGCGGCTGTCGGACTTCCTGCTGTGGGAATGTGCCTATGCCGAGCTGTGGTTCACCGAGCGGATGTGGCCCGACTTCGGCGCGGCGCACCTCGCCGCCGCGATCCACGAATTTCACTCCCGTGACCGCCGCTTCGGCGGTCTGCCCACCCAGGAGGCCGTATGACCCTGGTCCCGCAACTCGCTCCGCGCACGAAGCTCGGTCTCGAGATCGCCGCGGCCGGGGTCGCCGGCGGCATCGTCGGGGATGCGCTGCTCCGCGCGATGCCCTGGGGACTGAATGTCGCCCTCGGATCGACGGCGCTCATCGGCGCAGGCATCTGGCTGGTGCGCCGCCATCAGGTCAAATACGGGCCCGACGCACCCTGGCTCGCGATCACCGCGCTACTACTCGGCCTCGCCTTCCTGCGTCGTGACGCCGCCACCCTCGCGGCGTTCGACGCGATCGCCCTGGTGGGTGCCCTCGCGCTCGCCGCCGCGAGCCTGCAGGGCGAGCTGGTCGCGACGTGGTATCCCCTCGACTTCATCCGCGGGGTCGTAACGGCCAGCGCGGCCAGCATTGTTGGCGGGTTTCAGCTCCTGCTCGGCGACATCCAGTGGCACGAGCTGCCGCAGGATGACCGCCTGCGGAACGTCCGCCGGGCGCTGCTCGGCGTGGCGATCGCGGCGCCGCTGCTACTCGTGTTCGCCGCGTTGTTTGCCTCGGCCGACCCGGTCTTCAGCACCGTCCTGACCAATCTGTTCGCGTTCGATGTCGAGACGGTCATCCAGCATACGTTCTTCTTCTGCTTCTGGGGATTCCTCGTCGCGGGCTACTTCCGCTGGTCGTTCCTCGGCCGCCCGATCCAGCTCCTCGCACCCGCGAACCGACCGGTCTCGAGCATCGTGCCGGTCGCGACGGCGTTGGGCCTGCTGAACCTCTTGTTCCTGCTCTTTGTCGTCGTGCAGCTGAGGTACTTCTTCGGTGGCGCCGCGCTCGTCGAGGCAACGAGCGGGCTCACTTACGCCGAGTACGCACGGCGCGGATTCTTCGAGCTGCTGACCGCGAGCGGCCTCGTCCTCCCGATGCTGCTCGGCGCCGAAGGGCTCGTACGCAACGGGACGGCGCCGCAGCTCCGCGTGTTCCGCCAGCTCTCGGGCCTGCTGCTGGTGCTGCTCGCCGTCATCATGGCGTCCGCGCTGCAGCGCATGCGGCTGTACGTGGCCGCGTTCGGACTGTCGACGGACCGACTCTACGCCACGGCGTTCATGATTCTGCTGCTCGGCGTCCTCGCGTGGTTCGCGTGGACGGTGCTGCGCGGCCAGCGGCAAAAGTTCGTGTTCGGCTCGCTCATGCAGGGGCTCGCCGTGCTGGCGGGCCTGCATGTGCTGAATCCGGACGCGTTCATCATCAACACCAACCTCAACCGTCCCGCGGCCGAGCGGCCGTTCGATGCGAAGTACGCGCTCACGCTGGGCGGCGATGCGGTGCCGTCGCTGCTGGCAGCCTTGCCGCAGCTCGGCGCAGAAGAGCGGTGTGTCGTCGTCCACGGTTTGCTAAAGCGCTGGGACACCGAGGAGGTCGACTGGCGCACCTGGAATTGGAGTCGTGCGCGCGCGCGCAATCTCGTTCGTAACCAGGCTGGCGCGCTGCGGGCGTCGTGTCCCATCAAACCCCCGGGGCTACGCAATGATCACTGACGGCCTGAATCCGTTCACGGTGCTGCTCTTCGTTGGAGCGGCGCTCGCGGGTGCGGCGCTGGTCGTGCTGTACGTGATTGCGCGCGTCACGAAGCGCGACGCGTTCGCCCGCATCACGCTGCGGTTCCTGCTCGGCGGGGCCGGACTGTATCTGCTGTTGTTCCTCGGCGCCTCCGTCTTCAGTCACAGCCGCGTACTTGCACCGGGCGAGGAAAAGCACATCTGCGAGATCGACTGTCACCTCGCCTATTCGGTGGTGGGCACCAAATCGGAGCCGCTGCCAAATGGCCAGGTCCGCCAGACTGTCACCGTCAAGGTGCGCTTCGACGAGCAGACAATCTCGGCGCGCCGCTCGCGGACGGCGCCGCTCACGCCCAACAGCCGCTATGTCGCCCTGGTGGACGCGCGGGGGCATCAGTACCCTGGCTCCACCGACGAACTGCACCGCCAGCTCATTCCCGGCGAGTCGTACGCGACCGACATCGAGTTCGAGGTCCCGTCCGGCGCGCAGGATCTGCGTCTGGTGCTGCGCAACAACGACGCGGAGACGGCGTTCATCATCGGCCACGAGAACAGTCTACTTCACGGCAAAACGACCTTCCGCTTACCAGGATAGGTGTCAGGTGTCCGGTGTCTGGGGATGTGCGCCTTGAGTGCGCGAACAAGTCCTGACAGAAGCCGGCCCACGTCTCCACTGAGGTTCAGCGCGCGCTGAAGGTCCTCCGCCGCGACGTAATCACGTCGGGACGCAATCGTGAGTTGGGTCTCGAGCTCCATCAGAGACCCGTTTGCGATCGATAGATGGTGGAGATACTCTCCCAAGTGTTCACGGCCCTGACCTTCGGCGATGTTGCTGGGGATTGAAACCGCAGCGCGGTGGAGCTGGCTCGTAAGTCCAAAACGCTCGTCCTTTGGAAAAGACTTCGTGATGTCGTATGCTAGATTGGCCAGATCCATCGCTCGTTCCCAGACGGTCAAATCGCGATAGGACGTAACTTTTCGATGAACCGTGGTCATGCATTAATGATGTCCCGAAGTGTAGTAGCTGCGTGACCATTCGGACGCATCCGAGAACATTCTAGCGCGGCCCTGACACCAGACACCTGACACCTATCAAGCGAGTAGATTCTTCTCTCATGTCGCTACGCATCACGCAAGTCGACGCATTCACGAGTCGTCCCTTCGCGGGCAATCCTGCCGGGGTCTGCATCCTCCCTAAAGCTGCCGATGCGGCCTGGATGCTGAACGTCGCCCGCGAAATGAATCTCGCCGAGACTGCGTTCCTTGTTCCGCAAAAAGACGGGTACGACCTGCGCTGGTTCACACCCGCGGTCGAAGTCGATCTCTGTGGCCACGCGACGCTCGCGAGCGCGCACGTGCTGTGGGAAGACGGTGACCTGAAGCCAAAAGAGCAAGCGCGGTTTCATACCAAGAGCGGCTTGCTGACGGCGGATCGACGCGATGGATTGATCGAGCTCGACTTCCCGGCCACGCCCGCGGCGGCGGCACCGCCGCCGGCCGGACTCCTCGAAGCAGTGGGCGGAAAAACACTATTCGTCGGACGCAGCAAGTTCGACTACCTCGTCGAAATCGAGAGCGAAGCCGCGGTCCGCCGGCTCGATCCCGATATGACGGCCATCGCGCGCGTCGCAGCTCGCGGCGTGATCGTGACCAGTCGAGCGGACAAGAAGAGCGAATACGACTTCGTGTCGCGCTTCTTCGCGCCCCAGTCGGGTGTTCCGGAAGATCCCGTCACCGGCTCCGCTCATTGCGCGCTCACGCCCTATTGGAGCGCCAAGCTCGCCAAGAACGAGTTGCGCGCGTTTCAGGCGTCACCACGGGGCGGCGAGCTGCGGCTGCGGCTCGCCGGCGATCGCGTACGTATCGGAGGCCAAGCCGTGACGGTGTTGCGCGGCGAACTGACCGCGGGCAATATGACGTCGTGACGGAATCCAAAAGCACAAATCGCGTCGTCGGCTATCTGTTTGCGATAGGCGCCGGCGCCACCTGGGGCACGACCGGCCCGCTCTCGACCGGCCTGTACGATCTCATGCCCGCGACGAGCATTGGCTTCTGGCGGGTGCTCATCGGCACCGTCGCACTCGGCATCTGGGGCATCCTGTTCCGTCGTGATTTGTTTCGCGCCGATCGTCGCGGTTGGCTGCTCGTGGGGCTGGGCGGTGGAGCGATGGTCGCGCTGTTCGAGATCGCGTATCAGTTCGCGATCGGCGGCGTCGGCGTCGCAGGAGCGGCGGCACTGCTCTATACCGCCCCCGTGATCGTCGCTGTCCTGGCTCGCGCGATTCTGAAGGAAGCGTTGACGCCCACGCGGATCGCTCTGGCTGTCATCGTCATGATCGGCGTCGCCCTCACGGTCACCGGCGGCAGTAATGCGGGAGCGGAGGCCGCACGCATGGGCGTAGCCGCAGGCGTTGCCGGCGGCCTACTCTCGGCGCTGAGCTATGCGCTGACGTCGCTAATGGGGCGCTTCGCAGCGCCTCGCTACGGCGTGGTGAAGGTCTTGTTCCTCGAAGCGATCGGCGGAGTGCTGCTGATCTGGATTGCGTTGGCAATTTGGGGGCGGCCGCCGCACTTGCCGCCCTCGCCGGCCGCCTGGCGCGGCTTGCTCGGACTCGCCGCCGGCTCCGTGATCGCCGCGAATCTCCTGTTCTTCGGGGCTATGAAGCGCATCGAAGCGGCTCCGGCCTCGGTGGCTGCGACGGTCGAACCCGTGGTCGGCGCATTGCTGGCGCTGCTGCTCTTCAGCCAACGCCTCACCACCCTGGGCTGGCTCGGCCTACTGATGGTGGTCGGCGGAGTCGCCGCCGGCTACCTGCTCGAGGGATTGAAAAGGGAGCCCGAGCCGGCCTAGCGCATGGCCCTCGTTTGGGACTCCCGCAGCTGGCCGCTGTAGAAGTTGGGTTTCCCGGACGTTTGCAAGATCCCGTGCACGACAAACTCGAGGCCCACGAAGAAGAACCCGCCCCACATCAGCGGCGGCAGCGCGCCCGTGTTGCGACCGTATAAGAGCAGGAGCCAGCGCCCGACTTCATAGCACCACAAGCCACCCCCAAACCAACCCAGCACGCGGACGAGTTTTCCCGTGGGAGTCTCGATGCCCGGCAGCTTGAGCAGCCATACCTCGACCCAATGCCCGAGGTACGTAAAGCAGAATGCCAAGGTGAAAGCGTCGAGCAGATCCCACCCTAGGTGCCCCTGATGCGGCAGCACGGTGGTGTAGATCAGCAACGCCAGCGGCAGCGCCAGCAGCGTATTACGGGTGAGGGCTTTCATGGAGATGTACCTCCAACCAGTCGAGGACCGTGCCCCACCAGATACGGCGATTGCGCGGTCGCAGCACCCAGTGCCCTTCGTCGGGGAAAGAGAGAAACTTCGCGTCGACACCCATGCGCTTCGCCGCCGTAAACGCCTGATATCCTTCCGAGAGATCGACCCGGTAATCGAGCTGGCTGTGCACGATCAGCATCGGCGTCTTCCACTCGCTGACATGATTGAGCGGCGACCACTTTTCGTACAGCTCCCGATTGGCATACAGCGGGCCGCCGAATTCCCAATCGGTGAACCACAGCTCCTCGGTGCTGCCGGCCATGCTGGCCGTATTGAATACGCCATCGTGATCGACCAGCACCTTGAACCGATTCGTGTGCCCGGCGATCCAGTAGACCATGTACCCGCCGTACGACGCGCCCGCTGCCCCCATGCGCGTCGAGTCGACGTACGGGAGCCGCGCGACCACGTCCACGCCCTTCATCAAATCTTGGTAGGGATAGTCGCCCCAGTGCCGTGAGATAGCGTCGGTGAATTTCTGGCCGTAGCCGGTTGAGCCGTGGAAGTTCACCTCCGCGACCACGAAGCCGCGCGCGGCGAACATCTGGTTATTCCAGCGCGGACCCCAGCTGTCGGTCCACGCGCCCTGTGGCCCACCGTGAATCAGGTAGACGAGTGGATATCGGCGCGCGGGGTCGAAGCCCGGCGGCTTCTGCGTCCACCCGAACACCGAATCGCCCAACGCGCCGACGAAGCCGAATTCTTCGAGCGGCGGGAGATCGAGGGTCGCGAGTGCGGAGTCGTTGTGATGGGTCAGCGCCTTCCCCGAGACCCAGACTTCGGGGGGCTGGGTGTTGCTCTGGTGCAGGTAAACCACCGAGCGGTTATCCGGCGCTACCTGGACGCCTGTATTCACACCACCCGTGATGACGCGAGTCCGTTTGTATCCGGGGACGTCGATGCGATAGATGTTGTCGCGGCCGCGTTCTTCGACGACGGCATAGATACATTTCGAATTCGGACACCAGGTATACGAGCCGACGGAGAGCGCCGAGCCGGCAGTCGCGTCGACAATCGGCCCCATACCGGTGCTGCGGTCGGCGACCATCAGCCGTACGCGGTCGGCTTCGAAACCGGCGCGCTCCATCGAGAGGAACGACGTCCATCTGTTGTCGGGAGAAAACCTCGGTGTGTTGTCAGCACCAGGATTCGTGGTGACCTGGTGCAGATTCGGGCCGTCAATCGCGTAGATATCGACGTTGGTATTGTCCGCTACGGTTGAGTCGGCGTGCATCGCGACGAGTATGTCCTTGCCATCCGGGGAAACCATCACGTCCCCGTCGCCGCTGGTGGCGATCGCCGGCACGTCGTGATCGACCGGTGTGAGGTCCGTCGCCTTTCCCGTGGCGACATCCACGCGAAACAGGTGCTGGCGCTTCCCTGCCCGGAAATCATCCCAATGGCGCCACATCAGCCCCGTCCAAATACGCGCGTCGGTCGGATAGGCGCCGTTCCGCTGATCGATCTCCTGATTCGCGGGCCACTTGATGTCGCTCAAGACCAAGAGGCCCGAGCCATCGGGCAGCCAGATCGGATCCGATGCGCCGTCGGCGAGGCTCGAGACCTTGCGTGCGTCGCCTCCGGCGATCGGCAGCACCCACACCTGTGCCCCGCTGTCGCGCGTCGAGATGAACGCCAGCGTCTTGCCGTCAGGCGACCAGCGCGGCTGGCGGTCCGAGCCCGGTCCGCCGGTGAGCTGCCGCGACTTGCCGGTCGCCACCTCGACGACCCAGACGCGCGAGACATTGCGATTGTCCTGGAGCGATGGCGTCGAAACCGTATATGCGACCCACTTGCCGTCCGGCGAGAGCTGCGGATCGCTGACGGCCTTCAGGGCGATGTAGTCGTCGAAGGTGATGGCGCGTTTTTGAGCAGCGACGACGGTTGGAATGTTGGAAAGTTGGAATGTGAGAATGATTCCGAGAACCCAGCGACGTCCAATCTTCCATCGTTCCAACATTCCAACATTCCAACCTTCCATCATGCCCCCTCAGTATTCAGGATGTGTAAGTATCGCCCGGACCAGATCGTCGAACAGCTGCGACTCGGGCGTGACATTGCCCGCCGCGTCGGAATGCACGTTCCAGGCTGCCAGCTCGTTCAAGGCCGTCGCCTCTTCGTAGGTGAGGTGCAGCACGTGGCCGTCCGCGTTTTGTTTCGCCTTGTCTAGGACTTTCTTCAACACGTCGGGCAGGTGCTTCGCATTGCGCACCGCTTCGTACTGTTGCCTAGTCACCGTGAGATCCATGCGGTAATCTTGGGTACCACGATAGCCACTCGCAACCCAGAGCGTACATGTCACGCACCGCATTTCTGTCCACGGGCTTTCACGTCCCCGCGCGCCTCGTCACCAACGACGATCTCGCGCAGCTGATGGACACGTCGGACGAGTGGATCGTGCAGCGCAGCGGCATCAAGACGCGCTACTGGGTCGATACCGGCGAGACGGGCGTCGGCCTCGCGCGCGAAGCCTCGCAAAAAGCGCTCGCGAAGGCGGGACTCTCGGCGAGTGATATCGACTGCATCATCTATTGCACCTGCACGCCGGATCACTTCGAGCCGGGCAACGGCGTCTTTCTGCAGCGCGAGCTCGGTCTCACCGACATTCCGGCCGTCGACGTGCGCAATCAATGCAGCGGCTTCATCTATGGACTCTCGATCGCCGACGCCTGGATCCGCACCGGCCAGTACCAGAACATCCTGTTGGTCGGTGCCGAGGTGCATTCCCGCGGGCTGGACAAGACGACGCGCGGGCGCGACACCGCGGTGCTGTTCGGCGACGGCGCCGGCGCGGCCGTCCTCGGCCCGATTGACGACGACAGCAGGGGCGTCTTGTCCACGCACATCTTTGCCGACGGCCGCCACGCCGAAAAGCTGTGGGTCGATGGGCCAGGTCTCGCGCACGATCCGTACGTCAGCGTAGAGATGCTGGAGCAGGGGCTGCACCGCGCCGTGATGGACGGGCGCGATGTCTTCAAGTTCGCCTCGCTCAAGATGCCGGAGTCCGTCGCCATCGCGCTCGCGACCAACGGCCTCACACCCGCCGACGTCAAGCTGCTCGTTCCGCACCAAGCCAACCTGCGCATCATCGAAATGGTCCAGAAGGCCGCCGGGCTACGGGACGATCAGGTCTACAACAACATCCAGAAGTACGGCAACACGACCGCCGCCTCGATCCCGATTGCCCTCGATGAAGCGCTGGCCGCCGGGCGCCTGAAGCAAGGCGACATCCTCGTGCTGACGGCGTTCGGATCGGGATTCACCTGGGGGAGCGCGGCGATTCGCTGGTAGGGTCGGCTGCCTTCAACTCCTTGAGCTCTCGCTCGGCGCCGGCGGCCAGCGGCGTTCCCCGGTAGCGGTCGACGAAGCGGGCCAGCTCGACCTTGAGACGGCCGGTCCGCCCCAGCTTTCGGTATAGATCGATCAAACCGTTGGTCGCGCGCAGCTGCTCACTCGCATTCGCGGCAGGCTGCGCGTTGCGGACTTCGAGATAGAGTCGCTCTGCTTCATCGTACCCTGTGAGACGCATCTCCAGCAGATCCGCAAGCCGGAGCCGCGCTTCGTGATCGCCGGGCTCGATCCGCAGATGATCGCGAAACCAGTCCGCCGCCTCCGCATACTTCCCCTGTGCAATCAACACATCCTGGCGCGGGTAGGTCGGCGGCGGCGGAATGTCGCCGTCCGCGAACATCGTCTTGACCATGAACACCGAGACCTCGCCGACCGCGCGGTGAATCACGAAGACTCCGGCGACGGTGATCGGGACATTCAGGATCAGCAGGACGACAAAGACCCCGTCCGAAATCCACCCCTTGTTCCACATGAAGCCCCACAAGAACGACAGCATGATGAAACACGCGGGCCCGAACCACGTTGCCACGCGGAACAGACGAATGACATCAGTCGCATCGCTGTACTGGGGGCCCTTGGCCATCGCGCCCACAATTGCGCCTGAAACGCCGCTCGCGCAAGTTGCGTACAGCGCGGTACCTACAGGAGAGACATCATGTTGTTCTTTCTGGGACTCGGCCTTGCCGCGACGGCGCTCGTGGGCGGCTTTGCGGTGACACGAAGCTTCGTGCGGCGTCGTCTGCGGTTTGTGGACGCCATACAGAATCCCGCCGCGCCGCTGGTCGCCGGTACGGTTGCGGCGGTTGCATTGCTGCCGGTGATGTTTCTCCCCGCCGTCGGAGTGGGGACAGCTGTGGCGTTGGGTGTTGGTGTCGCGGGCGGTGTGGCGAGCGGTCGCAACGCGCCGCCACCCGATTCGCGCTAGCTAGCGCGCAGCGCCTCCGGACGGCCGGCCACGACTCGTAGCGCGCGCACCGCTTCGCGCGCGAAGGTGCGGCCGGCGCCTTTCTCGACTTCCTCCAACGCGCTCCAGCGCGTGAATGCCGGCCGCACCGGCGTCGCCATCTGCAGTGTTTCGAATGCATCGGCGACCGCCAGCACTTTCACGGTAATTGCCATCGGCAGCGCCTCGATATCCCAATCATCGCCGACGATTTCGTAGTAATGCGAGTACTCGGCGATGATTTCGGCCGCGCCACGCAGCGCACGCGCGACGGCGACGGACTCATCGGTGACCGAACGCGAGAGCAGCTTCAGCAGTCGCTGATCGACCGTCCCGACCTCGTGCAGCAGGGACGCAATCCGCAGGTTCTCGAGCTCGCTGTCCGACAGCTTCAATTCAGCGCCCATGGCCGCGGCGAGCTCCGCAACCCGGGTCGAATGTCCCTCCTGATTCGTCTCAGCCGACTCAATGTGGAAGGTGAGAACTTCCAACGTCGCGAGGTATGCGTTCTTGAGGTCCGCAAGGCGTGCAGCGCGCTGCTCGGCAAGGCCACCGACCACATAGCCGGTCAGAATCAGGAAGCCGCCCCACGGGACCAGCGTCAACAACGCGTCCTGAGTCAGGCCGGCTTCCATTCCCATCCCCTCGGTGGCCTGGAAATAGAGGACGAGCGTCACGACGAACAGGCCGGACCCCACCGCAAACCGCCGGCCGCCGTAGAAGCCGGCCATGATGATGGGCAGATAATAGAAGTTAAGGAACGCGAACTTCTGCTCGATCAGTGAATTGATGGCGAGCATGGAGGCCACGAGCAGAAGGACCAGGATGCGCTCGAAATTCTTCAAGACGAACCGCTGCATTACAAGGCCCTTTCTGCTAAGGAGATAGAGCGCGCGGCAACAAAGTGAACGACGGCTGGGCAATCTGCAAGTGAGAAGCATCACAAACGACCACAAACCAGGGCGCAGAGGGGGTCGGCACAGAATTCGCTTGGGACCCACGCAGGGGGACGGCCTGCGCGTCCTGGAGGCCTCCCCCTTCAGGGGATCCGGGTTCCTGCTCTTCGTCCTCGCGGACCTTTCGTACATCACCTATCACGCCGGCCTGACCCATTTTCGCTTCGCGCATATCGTCGCCGTGGTCTGCGATGCGCTAGCGTTGGTCGTTATCGCGCTCGGGTTGAGCAAGCGTGTCGCGCCGGTCGTAACCGGGGCATTGCAAAACCGGTAACGACGGATAACGGACGAAGCGGGGATCGGGGGGATCCGTGTCGGCGCGCAAGCACCGATAGAAGACGGACCCCCGCCGGTTCGTGACCAGCCGAACCCACCGGCAGGTGGCGCACAACCCTACAGCAGGGTCAGTCATTAGGTCGAACGTCAAGCTAGTTATATCTTGGAGCCCGTGAGCCCCCCCCAGGTCGACGACTTCGGGCTGCCCCCCGGAGCACGTGACGAGTACCTGCAAGGAGCCCGCGATCAGCTGGGGGCGATCGCAGAACTGGCCGAACGGCTGATCGCCGCGGGCGATGACACGGCCGCAATCGAGGACCTGCGCCGCGACGCCCATCGTCTGCGCGGTTCCGCCGGATCCTTCGGTTTCCCGCAGGCCTCCGTGGTCGCCGCCGAGCTCGAGGAAGCCGCCAAGCAGTGGCTCGAACACCCTGGGAATGGCGTCGCGGACCGCGGCCAGGCAGCGCGCGGATACGTCCGTCGGTTAGCCGCCGCGCTGTTTACGAAACAAGCCGTCGCACCAACTCCACCGTCACGCACGACGCACGACGCACCACGCACGATCGCTCCGCAACCTGAACCATCGCCGCCGGGCGAAAAGACCGACGTCCCCGAAGTCATCGTTGTCGAAGACGATCCGGCGCTCGCCGAGCTCCTCACCTTTGGACTCGAGGCGCGCGGCTATCGCTTCCTGCATTCTCGCAACGGGCGCGAAGCGCTGGACCTGCTCAAGAAAATCGACACGCGGGGCAGCACGCAGCCGCCGCTACTGCTCCTCGACGTCGACCTTCCCGCGCTCGACGGCTATTCGATTTTCGAACAGCTGCAGCAGGAGTGCCCGGGGAAGTTTCGCGTCGTGTTCACGACGGTGCATGGCAGTGAAACGGAGCAGCTGCGTGGCCTCGAGGCCGGCGCGATGGACTACATGGTGAAGCCGATCAGCCTGCGTGTGGCACTCGAGAAGATCAGGCGCTGGGTCGGCCGATGAACGCACGCGCTTTTCTCACCGTTGTCGCCATCGTCCAGGGCATCCTGCTCGGCGCGCTCATCGTCCTGATGATCCTGAATCGCTGGTTCAGACTGCGCCGCAGCACGCGGCTTGGGCCCCGCCGCGAGGCCATCGACGCCTCCATGCGGCGCTGGTCGGCGGGGACCACGCCGCTCGCGGGCGTCCTGGTGGGGCTGTCGCGGCTGCCGGTCCCATTGGCGATCGACGCGCTCGTCAAATGGTCGGCGCGTGTGCCCGGGGAGCGCTGGCGCCAGCTCGCGCAGGCGCTCGAACACCATTGGTGGGCCAGGCTGGTCCGCACGAACAGCACGTCGGCGCGCTGGTGGAAGCGGCTGGAGACCGCGCGCTTCCTGAGCGTCGCCGCGACACCTCAGGATGTGGCGCGGCTGACGAAGCTGATCAACGATCCGCATCCCGCCGTCCACGTCGCCGCGGTGGCCTGCCTCGAGCGCATGGAGAACACGTCGCTCACCCTGACGGCGCTGGACCGCCTGCCACAGCTCGCGCCGACCGTCCAGGCGTACTACGCGGCGATGTTGCTCCGCTCGCGGCCTGTCGTGATCGACCATCTGCAGAAACGTTTGCGTCGCGTCGATGATCCTGCCCTTCCCCGGCTCGCCGAATTTGCGGCGCGGCTTGCCGAGCCGGCGCTGCGCGAGCGTCTGACCGCGCTCGCAGCCCACGCCGATCCCGAGGTGCGCATTCAATCGGCACGTGGGCTCGGCAGCTTCCCTCATCGCGAATCGGTCGCCGCGCTGAAAGACCTCGTTACCGACGACACCTGGGCGGTCCGGGCGCAGGCGGTGCGCTCGCTCGGCATGATCGCCGACGTGAGTACGCTGCCCCTCGTAAAGGCGGCGCTACAAGACAATGTCTGGTGGGTACGGCTGCGGGCCGCGCTCGCCTTGATCCGTTTCGCAGCGCCAGGACGCAAGGCCCTGCTCGAGGCGGAAGTCGGCTCCGACGCCTTTGCGCGCGCCACGGCGCAGATGGTCCTCGGCCTGCCGGCGCAGGCGTTGGCGGAGTTCGCGACGTGAGCACGCTCACCACGCTGGTGGGAACGACGGACCTGGCGATCCTGATTTATTTCCTCGTCCTGAATTCGTTCTACGCCGTCCTGCTGATTCTTTCGATCCCGGAGATCTGGGAGCAGACGCGGCTCGCCGAGGATGAAGACTTCCAGCGGCTGATGCAGAGCGATGCGCTGCCGCCGATCACGATTCTCGTGCCGGCGTACAACGAGAGTGCGACGATCGAAGCGAGCGTCACCGCGCTTCTCACGCTCGAGTATCGCAACTACGAAGTCGTGGTGGTGAACGACGGATCGAAGGACGACACGATGGAGCAGCTGCGGCATGCCTTCGATCTGTACGAAATCCCACGCGTCTATCCGGAGACGATTCCGACGAAGCCGCTCCGGGCGTTGTACCGGTCACGCTCCCGCTCGCGACTCCTCGTCCTCGACAAGGAGAACGGCGGCAAGGCCGACTCGCTGAACGCGGCGATCAACGCGTCCCGTTTTCCACTCGTGATCGCCGTCGATGCCGATACCCTGATCGAGCCCGACGCGCTGTTGCGGCTGACGCGGCCGTTTCTGTTGGGTCGCGAGATTGCCGCGGTTGGCGGGACGGTGCGCGTTGCCAACAACTGCACCGTCAAAGACGGTCGCGTCACGGACGCGCGCGTCCCCGCGAAGATCCTTCCCGGGATTCAGGTGGTCGAGTATCTGCGCGCGTTTCTCTTCGGTCGCCTGGGATGGAATCGCCTCGGCGGCAATCTGATCATTTCGGGAGCGTTTGGCCTGTTTCGCAAAGAGTACGTCATGGAGATCGGTGGCTATCGCACGACAAGCATCGTCGAGGATCTCGACCTGGTCGTTCGGCTGCACCGCTATCTCCGGGCGAAGAAGATCAGTTACGACATGCCGTTCATTCCGGACCCGGTCGCTTGGACGGAAGTCCCGGAATCCATGAAAGTCCTGTCACGGCAGCGCGAGCGATGGCATCGCGGTCTGATCTCGGCCATATGGCAATACAAGACCATGCTCTTCAATCCGCGCTATGGCAGGGTTGGATTCCTCGCGATGCCCTTCTATGCCTTTGGAGAGATGCTGGCGCCAGTGGTCGAGCTGGTCGGTTACCTGATCACGGGGCTGGGATTGGCGTTTGGTCTCGTGAACGTCTCGTTCGCGCTCCTCTTCGTCCTCGTCGCCTGGGGCTACGGCATGCTGCTTTCCATTTGGGCGGTCGTGCTGGAGGAAGTGAGCTTCCGCCGCTATCGCCGTCTTGGCGACCTCTTCCGGCTGCTGCTCTTCGCCGCGCTCGAGAACTTTGGCTATCGCCAATGCACGGTGTGGTGGCGGCTCAAAGCCTTCGCGAAAGTCGGCAGAGGCGGTCACGTGTGGGGGGATATGGCTCGCAAAGGGTTCGGCAAAGCGAGCGTCGCCGCGCTGCTCGCGCTGTGGCTCGCGCGGCCATGCCTCGGCCAGAGTTTGCGGGTCTCTGCCTGGAGCTCCTACGAAGCGGTCGACAACAGCCAGGATTGGTCCACGCTCGGCGCACAGCTCACGCTCACCACGGCGCGCGGCCATGGCGCGTGGCTGGCTGCCGAAATGGTAGGCCGGTTCGGCGAGACCGATGTCCTGGAGCGCGTCGGCGGCGTCGTGCACCCGACGCAACGGCTGTGGCTCACTGCTGAAGCCGGAACGTCGCGCCAACCCACCTTCTCTCCCAAGAACACTTGGGAAACCGATGCGAGCGCCTTGATAGCGCCGCGGGTCTCGACGGGCGTCGGCTACAGGCGGTGGAATTATGCGGTCGGTCCTGTCGACATCTGGATGCCGCACATCACCACCGAAACGAGCAAGATGTCCTGGACGATGCGCGTGTTCGTCTCCCGGAATCCGTCGCATCGCACTGATGGAGCGGTGTCCCTCAGAGTAACGCGGGCACTGTCGCGCCGCACGACCGTTTCGTTGCTGGGAGCAGGCGGCCGCGAGAGCTATCTGGTTGGTGCGGTGGTGCGATCACTGAGGACCGCGACCGGGGCGGCGGGCATCCGCTACAACGCCGCGCGGGGCATGACGCTGCGTTTGGACGCCACGGTGATTCATTCGAGTCCGATCCTGTCCCGCACCGGGGTCGCGATCGGAGTGGAACGAGGCCTCTGAGAAGCTCTTACACGCGAAGCTGCGGACGCTCCAGCAACCGACGCTGGAGCAACGGATGCGTCCGCCACACCTGCCACCCCATCGCCAGAACCGCCAGCACATTCGCAACAGCCACCGACCACCACCCGACCGTTCCCAACACCCATTGGGCGCCGACCCCGATCGTCGCCAGGACGAGTCCCTCGAGCAGGATTGCGGTGAGCAGCACCAGCAGCGCCATCGCCGGGACACGCTCCACTTGCTCAGCCAGCGCGACGAACAGGATCCCACCGATGACGAACGCAGCGATGTGGACGACCGTGTACACGGCGATCACGCCGAATGTGACGACAATCTCTCCGGGGCCGGCGGCGCCGAGTAACAGCGCGGAGCCGAGCGCCGCGGGAGTATGGAACGGAGCGCCCCGGGCCACGTCCAGCACGAAGAACCAGGCCGCCACCACAGCGGCTCCAATGAGTCCATTCACCACGCCTCGCAGCAGTGCCGGATGATCTCGGAGCGCGCCCAGTCCCAACGGGCGGGGGTCCCGTTCGGCGTAGTGTAAGTAGCCCACGAGCACCAGTCCGGCGGCGATGTTCGCGCCGACGACATGCGGCCACGGGACAACACCGAGGTGCGGCGAATGTAAGAGCAGCAACCCGATGTAAAACGTCACCTCCTGAAGCAACACACCGAACACCAAGCCGAGGAGGAGACGTGGCGGCGCTGTGAACGCCGCGCTGAGCGACGCCATGCCCACCCCCAGGATCGCGAACACCCCGAAGTGCAGGACGGTGTAGACGGCGACGAGGCGGAAGGTGACTTCCGAGAACTCGCGGTTCAGCAGCAAGCCGGCGAGCAGTGTGGGCGTACGGAAGGGATGTCCCGCCGCCGTATCCGCAACGAGGAACCACAGCGCGACAACGAGTCCAGCAAGGAGTCCACCCGCCACACCGTGGACGATCACTGCTTGTGCGGGTCGCCTCATGTCCCGACCTCGCGAAAGGGGCCGCCGACAACATGGCGCCGCCGGCGGCGACTGTCTACCGTTGCGTTCGGCGCATTTGGACCGCGACGCGCTCCGCCGCCCGCAGCACTCGCAGCGTATTCAGTCCCGCGACCTTCTTCACATCCAGCTCGCTCCAGCCCCGCCGCAGCAGCTCGGCAACGAGGTCGGGAAACTTCGAGACGTCCTCCAGGCCAACCGGCACCTCATCGATGCCGTCGAAATCGGAGCCGAGGCCGACGCAATCGACGCCGGCGACCTGCCGGATATGCTCGATGTGGTCGGCGACTTGTTGCAACGTCGCGTGCGGCGCACGGGCGTTCCACGCCTTGAGCGAGTCGGCACGCGTCGCTGAATCGACGCCGGCGGCACGCAGCGCGTCCAACCGCGCGCTGACGCTGTCGCCGTAGACGCGAACCGCCTCCGAGACAAAGCCGGGATTGAAATTCACCATGACGACGCCGCGATTGACCGCGACGAGCTTGAGGATGGAGTCAGGCACGTCGCGCGCGTGATTCGTGAGGGCGCGGGCGGAGGAGTGCGAGAAAATGACAGGCGCGCGCGAGGTGTGCAGCGCGTCGGACATGGTCTGATCGTTCACGTGCGACAGGTCCACCAGCATCCCGAGACGATTCATCTCTAACACGACCTGCTTGCCGAAGTCCGACAGGCCGCGATGGGCGGTATCGGTGGAGGCCACCGCCCAGTCCAGGCTGCGCCAGTGTGTCAGCGTTATGTAACGCGTGCCGAGATCGTAGAACATCCGGAGAGCGCCCAACGAGTTCTCGATGGCGTGCCCACCCTCGATTCCGATCAGGCAGGACACTTTCCCCGCCGTGAAGTTGCGCTGCAGGTCGGCGGCCGTATATGCCATCACCATGCTGCGTGAGTTTTTCGCGCACAGGCGTCGAATCAGGTCGATCTGCTCGAGCGCATAGACGGCCGGGTGAGGCCCGGAGTCCATTGTCGTCACCGGCACATACGCCGCCCAAAACTGCCCGCCGACACGGCCGCTGCGCAGCCGCGCGATATCGGTCATCAGTTTCGGCTGGCTCACGGCGAGATCCACGGAATCGAGGCCCCCACGATCGCGAATCGCACCAGGGATATCGTTGTGGCCGTCGATGAGGGGCACGGTCCGCAGGATTCTGAGTGCCTGAGCTCGGTAATCCTGGGCGGACAGCTGGCACGTTGGAATGATGGAAAGGAGCGCCGTCGCGGATAAAAGAGCTTTGATCATGGTCAGGAAGCTGGCTTTACCTAAACGTCTTATCAAGATTACGTCATGGCCACTATCACCTTCGAGGTGAATGGTGAGCGCGAGGAAGTAGCGTTCGCGCCACACAAGACGCTGCTCGAAGTGTTGCGCGAAGATCTGGGACTCACGGGAACGAAGCACGGTTGTGAGCTGGGCGAATGCGGCACCTGCACCGTGCTGCTGGATGGAACGCCCGTACTGTCGTGCCTCGTGTTGGGTCTCGCATGCGCCGGCCGCGCAGTGCGTACGGTGGAAGGGATGGCGCGGGGCGGAACGCTCCATCCCCTGCAAGAGACATTCGCCGATTTGGGGGCCGCGCAGTGCGGCTACTGCACGCCCGCCTTCTTGCTCGCCGCTGAAGCGCTACTCGCCGCCAACCCCAAGCCGACACGCGACGAAATCAAGGACGCTCTGGCCGGCAACCTCTGCCGCTGCACCGGCTACATCAAGATCTACGAGGCGGTCGAACTCGCCGCGGCACGCATGCGCGGAGAGAAGGCCGAGCCGGCGCGCGAGACGCTGTATGGCCGGTCGTAGAGTCATCGGCAAGGCGCTCCGCAAGGTCGACGCGGTCGCGAAAGTGACCGGCGCGACGCGCTTCGCCGACGATCTCGCGTTTCCGCGCATGCTGTTCTGCAAACTGCTGCGCAGCACTCACCCACACGCGAAGATCGTCTCGATCGACGTCACGGCCGCCAAACAGCTCGACGGCGTCCAGGCGGTGCTCACGGGTCGGGATCTGCCGATTCCCTTCGGCATCCTGCCCGTCTCCCAGGACGAGCACGCGCTCTGTTTCGACAAGGTCCGTTTCATCGGCGACCCCGTCGCGGCCGTTGCAGCGACAACGGAAGAGACGGCGACCGCCGCCCTCGACCTCATCAAAGTCGTGTACGAGCCGCTCCAGGCATTCGACTCCGCGGAAGCGGCGGTCGCGCATCCCGAGCCGCGCATCCACGACTACGGCGACAGCGGCAATCTCCACAAGCTGATCAACCTCGAATTCGGCGACGTTGATACGGGGATCGCCGAGGCGGACCTGGTCCGGGAAGACCTGTTCTTCTTCGAGGGCAGTACACACTTGCCGATGGAGCAGCATGCCGCCGTCGCCATGTGGTCGCCGGACGGCAAGCTGACGTTGTGGACTTCGACCCAGACGCCCCATTACGTCCATCGCGCACTCGCCAAGGTGCTGGAGCTGCCGGCGGCGCGCGTGCGCGTCATCGCCACGCCCAACGGCGGCGGCTTCGGCGGCAAGAGCGATCCGTTCAATCACGAGATCGCCGTCGCCAAGCTCGCGATGATCACCGGGCGTCCGGTGAAGATCACGCTGACGCGCGAAGAGGTCTTCTACTGTCATCGGGGGCGTCATCCGACGCTGATGTGGGTGAGGACCGGCGTGAAGCGCGACGGTGCAATCACGGGAATGCACTTCCGGTCGCTGCTCGACGGCGGCGCGTACGGGTCCTACGGCGTGGCGAGCACGTACTACACCGGGGCGCTGCAGACCGTCACCTACAACGTGCCGCGCTACCACTTCCAGGGCGCGCGCGCGTTCACCAACAAGGCGCCCTGCGGGCCAAAGCGCGGCCACGGCACGCCCCAGCCACGGTTCGCGCTTGAAGTTCACCTCGACAAGATCGCCGAGCAGCTCGACGTCGATCCCGCTGAGCTGCGGCTCAGGACCCTGGTGCCCCCGAACTCGCTCACCGCGAACTATCTGCGCGTAGGGTCGATGGGCCTCGGCAAGTGCATCGAGAAGGTGGTCGAGGGATCGGGGTGGAAGAACAAGTTCGGCAAGCTACCGAACGGACGCGGCGTCGGACTTGCGTGCTCCAGCTATATCTCGGGCGCCGGCTTGCCCATTTACTGGAACAACATGCCGCATTCTGGCGTGCAGCTGAAATGCGACCGCGGTGGGGGGGTCACCGTCTTTTGCGGCTCGACAGAAATCGGTCAGGGATCGGACTCGATCCTTGCCTACATCGTCGCCGAGGTGCTCGGCATCGATCCCTTCGATGTCGCCGTTGTCACCGCCGATACCGATCTCACCCCCGTCGATCTCGGCAGCTACTCGAGCCGCGTCACCCTCATGAGCGGCAATGCGGCCCTGCAGGCGGCGGAGCGGGCGCGCCAGATCCTCGCGGTCCACGCGGCCAAGAAGCTCGACGTGCCGCCGGAGCGGTTGACGTTCGCTGAGGGACGCGTGTTCGACGGCAAGGACAAGAAGCGCGGTGTGACGTTCGCCGAGGCCGTGCAGCTCGCGGAGGCGGCCGAAGGCACGCTTGGGACCGTGGGTTCGTACACGCCGCCGCAGAGCGCCGGCAAGTATCGCGGCGCCGGTGTCGGGCCGTCGCCGGCCTACTCCTATAGCGCGTGCGTGGCCGAGGTCGATGTGGACCCGGAAACGGGCATAGTACGTGTCCCGACCATTTGGATCGCACATGACGTCGGACAGTCGATCAATTCCGCCTCCGTCATCGGCCAAGTCGAAGGCTCGATTTACATGGGCCTCGGCGAGGCGTTGATGGAGGAGATGGCATACCGGGGCAATCGCAACGTCGTCCACAAGATTCCGTCGCTGCTCGAGTACAAGAGTCCCACGACGCTCGAGATGTGCGACGTGATTACCTATCTGGTCGAAGACCCCGATCCGAACGGCCCGTTCGGCGCGAAGGAAGTCGGCCAGGGGCCGCTGCTGCCGGTGATGCCGGCGGTGGCCAACGCGGTCTATGACGCCGTCGGCGTGCGCGTCGATGAGGTGCCGATCACACCGGAGAAAGTGCTTAAGGCGCTACGAAGAAAGGAGAAGGGAGAAGACGCCCGATACGGTCCTGACAGCTTCCCCGACATCCCGTGGCCTGAGCCGACTCGCGTTGCTCCACCGTGGGAGGGCGGCGATGGAAAGGGCGTCACAATCACCGCAGCAGCGCCGGAGCGCCAGCACTGATGCTGCGGCTTCCCTCGTTCGCGTATCTGCAGCCCAAGACGGTCGCCGAGGCGCTTCGCATGAAGAGCGACGCCGGGCCCGACGCCATGTACGTCGCGGGCGGGACGGACCTCTACCCGAACATGAAGCGCCGTCACCAAGAGCCGAAGACCGTCATTTCGCTGATCGCGATCCCCGATTTGCGGCGCGCGGACACTACCACGCTTGGCGCATGCCTGACGCTGAGCGAACTGACCGCCCGACCGCCCGACCGCCTGACCGCCGCCGTTTCAACTGCCGCCCGCCTCGTCTCCACGCCGCTGCTCCGCAACATGGGCACCCTCGGCGGCAACCTGTGTCTCGATACACGCTGCAACTACTACAATCAGAGCTATGAGTGGCGGAAGTCGATCGATTTTTGCATGAAAAAGGACGGCGCGATCTGCTGGGTGGCGCCCTCGTCGCCGCGCTGCTGGGCGGTCAGCTCGTCAGACATCGCGCCCGTGATGGTGGCGCTTGGTGCGGAGTACCGGCTGGTGGGACCGCAGGGTGAGCGCGTCGTACCGGCCGGACGGTTCTACAACAACGACGGGATCAACTATCTGACGAAGCAGCCCGATGAGATCCTCGCGGACGTCCGTCTGCCAGGGCCGAACGGCTGGGACGCCGTCTACCACAAGCTGCGGCGCCGCGGCTCGTTCGATTTCCCGGTGCTCGGGGTCGCCGCCTGGATACAATGGAAAGGCAAGCATGTGGCTGACGCGCGGATCGTGCTGGGAGGCGTTGCGAGCTACCCCCAGGAGATTCCGGAAGCAGGCCAGGTTTTGAAAGGAGCGCCGCTATCGGACGAATCCGTTGCCGCTGCCGCGGAGGCGGCCTACCGGCCCTCGAAGCCCATGGACAATACCGATTTCGACCTGTCGTGGCGGAAACAAATGACGCGCGTGTATGTCACGCGCGCCATTGAAGAGCTCCGGGAGCGGCACGGCAAGTAGTTAGGCTCTTTGCCACCGCGGCCAGCGGCGCCAACGGCGGCGACGCCAGGGCCGCAGGAAGAACGCGAACGCGCTCGGCGTCGGAGGCGCGCACCCCCCCACCGCCACCCGAACCCCGGTCAGGCGCGTTCATGGGACTGTACCAGCGCGTCGATCTCCTGCGCTGCCTTCTTCAGAATGTCGCTGATCTTTTGCCGGACGGTGTCATCGCGCGACCGCCACCCGGTCCGATAGGCGCTCCGCATCAACCCACCCATCGCGCGATTCAGGTCACCCATGCCGCCGCCGAGCACTTCCTCCACCGCGTCCTTCACGCGGTCGAAAATGTCCTCCACCACGTCGCGATGATCCTCCAGGAACTTGGTTCCCGCATCGGTGACCTCGTACACCTTCTTGCCATCGACCTCCGTCGCGCGCACGAGCCCTTCATCCTCCAGCCACTGGAGCGTGGGGTAGACGGTCCCGGGGGACGGCGAGTAGCAGCCATGGAGCCGCTCCTCCAGCTCCTTCATGACTTCATAGCCATGTCTCGGTTTGTCTTTGAGTAGCTTGAGGATCACGTATTTCATGTCGCCGGCGCCGAACCACTGGCGCCGCCCCCTGCCGCCTCGGAAACCCCATCCCCGGGGCCCGAATCCGAAGCCGAAGCCCTGCCAGCCGAACCTGCCAACCATTTGCAGCTCCGCGTTTAGATGTTACGTGACGATATTCTGCCACGATATATCTTGTCAAGACGCCCATTTCGGGATGTGCGCCAAGTCACTATCCGACTTAAGCTTGCAAGTTCGACCGCCGCCCGTACATTGAGCGCACGCTGGACCGGTACGTCCCTTGTGTGCCACCACCCGCGCCCGTGATAGGAGCAGCCAATGGCAGTGGAGATCACCCCGCACCCCGAGTGGGTGGCGGAGTTGGATACGACGCTCGAGCCCAGCCGGCAGGCCATTCTCGACACGCCCGTCATCATTGATGCGTCCGAGAATCAGCTCGTCGACGGGCAGATCCAGAACTTTCTGGTCGCGTTCTATCCGATCATCCGGGACTTCCCCCAGTGGCTGCAGGTGCTGCTCGATCGGTCGCCGGCGATGGGGCGGGACTTCTTCACGGACAACATCCGGGTCGAGCGCCGCCACGACGCGATGTGGCGCGCCATGGGAGATGGCTTCAATGTTCCGAAGAAGCGCTTCCAGGAGCCGGAGGCGATGCTGCCTGAAACCAAGAAATTCCACGCGTACCTGACCGACATGTGCCGCAACGCCGAGTTCGGCACGGCCGTCGCCGCGACGAACTATGCCGTCGAAGGCGTGGCCCAGAAGATCTCCGAAAAGGCGTTGCGCGGTCTCGCCAAGAACGAAAAGATCGGGCCACGCGGCCGCTGGTGGCTCGAGGAGCATGCGAAATACGACGATGAGCATCCCATCCACGCGCTCGAAATCATCAAGGACTGTGTCAAGCGCGGCGGAGATAGTCCCGAGAAAGTCACCGGCGCAGCACTCGAAAGTCTCAAGCTGATGCGCTTTTCCATGGAGGCGTCTTATCACGCGTGAGTAAGGCTCGCCGGATTTCGCCGGCTCGCGGCGCCAGTACCACGGCCGGCAAGCGCCCTCCCCCCCCCGCGCGACTGGACCTGCTCCAGGCGGCGGCCGACATCGTCGCAGCGTTGCCGGATGCCGTCGTCGTGACCGGTCTCGACCGCCGGGTGCTCGCGACGAACGAACCAGGTGCGCAGTTGCTCGGTTGGCAGATGGACAACGTGGTCGGCCAGGCCATCGCGGATCACGTCACGCCGGGCGAACGAGCGCACGTTGCCTCCCGCGAGGACAAGGTCCTCGCGGGTGAGCCGCAGCGCTACGAGACCCGCATCGTCAATCATCAAACAGGCGAAGAACGCGACGTGTCGGTATCGAGCGGGCCGTTTCGCGTGAACGGCGAGCTCATCGGCACGGTCGCCACGCTTCGGGACATCACCGATCCCAAGCGCGCCCAGGATACCCTCGCCCGATCCGAAGCGCGCTACCGCCACCTCGTCGAATCGGCCTCCGATGCTATTGTCACGCTGGATGCGAACGGTCGCTTCACCACAGTGAACCATGCCGCCGAGAACATCTCCGGCTATAGGCGCGAGGAGCTGGTGGGCCAGTGGTTCGCCCCCATGCTCCACGACGACGACCTCCCGCGGGCGCTGGGGCACTTCCAGCAGGCGCTCTCAGGCGAAACGGGCTTGTTCGAGTCGCAGTTCTATCGCAAGGACGGCGAGGTCCGCACCATCTCGATCACGTACTCGACGCCGCAGAAGGACGAGGAAGTATTGTGCCTCATCCGCGACGTCACCGACCAGAAGATGTTGCAGGAGCAGCTCATTCAGTCAGAAAAGATGTCCGCGATCGGACAGCTGGTTTCGGGCGTCGCGCACGAGCTCAACAATCCGCTCGCCGGCATCTCGGCGTTCGCCCAGCTCCTGCTCGCCGAGAAGCGGTTCCCCCCCGATCAGCGGACGGCTGCGGAGACGATTTACAGCGAAGCGCGCCGCGCCAGCCGCATCGTGCAGAACCTGCTGACCTTTGCGCGCCAGCATAAAGCCGAGAAGGGGCCCACCGCGATCAATCAGGTGCTGGACGATACCCTCGAGCTGCGCGGGTATGAGCTTCGTGTGCGCGGTATCGACGTGCGCCGGGAGTATGATGAGTCGATCCCGGAAACCATGGCCGATGCCCACCAACTGCAACAGGTGTTCCTGAATCTCATCACCAATGCCGAGCAAGCGATGGAGCAGAAGGAAGGTCACCACCACCGCCTGACGGTGCGTACGCGTTCCAGCGGCGAGGCCGTCCGCATCGAGATCGAGGATTCGGGCGCCGGCATTCCGGCCAACCTCATGGAGCGGATCTTCAATCCGTTCTTCACGACGAAGCCGACCGGCTCGGGAACAGGCCTAGGCCTGTCGATCTCGCTGGGCATCGTGCGCGAGCACGAGGGTAAGATCTGGGCGGAGAACTCGCCGCAAGGCGGCGCCCGCTTCATCGTCGAAGTACCGGTGACCGAGGCGCGCGCGTCGGGTGAGCACGCCGCGGTGACTCATGTCGAGCCGCTGGGAAGCGACAGCCTTCGCGTGCTGGTCGTGGATGACGAAGCGTCGGTCCGGGTATCGCTGCAGCGCTATCTCTCCGGTAAAGGTCACCAGGTCGAGACGACGGCCAGCGGCGAGGACGCGCTCGTCCGCCTAAAGGGATCGAAATACGACGCCGTGATCCTAGACATGCGTATGCCCGACCTCTCAGGCGAGCAGCTCTACGAACGCCTCCGCAGCAGCGACCCCTCGCATGCCGAACGGGTGATCTTCACGACGGGCGACCTCGTGAACGAGCAGATGCGCCGGTTCCTCGACGGGACCGGCCGCCCTTGCGTCCCCAAGCCGTTCGAGTTCGCTTCTTTCGACCAGGCTTTGCCCGCGGCACGACGCCGCGCGTAGCGCGTAGGGGCGCAGCATGCTGCGCCCCTACACCCCACAACACACAACGGTACAACCATGCGCCCCAGCCTTACCCTGCTGGCCGTCGTGTCTCTCGTGTCCCCGCTCGCCGCCCAGGAACCCTTCGACTTTTACGCCCGCGGACCCTACCGGCCGGCCGTGCCCCGGCC
>WNGO01000239.1_pt1 | contig 82499 bp, 68 predicted proteins | sample 5400511 | NCBI WGS metagenome assembly WNGO01 (sample SAMN13153380, study PRJNA577476) | soil metagenome | isolation source: 20 cm soil or saprolite under Garry oak tree replicate 2 | place: USA:California | collected 2016-06-15 | reverse complement strand
GCCGTCCCCTATTGTTTTTTCAGCAGCACAATGCCGGAAAAGCGCTTGAGCTGTTCGCGCCGCGCTTTCGACGCGAACAGTCCCAGCAGCCGCCACACCCACGCCATTTTCGGCGCGCGCCGTAACCGCTGGGCTTCGTCGAGAATCGCACGATACTCCGCCTCGACCCAACTCGCGGGCGCGAAGAACGCCGTCCCTGCTTCCGGGGCGAACAACATCGGCGCGTTTCCCGACCGCAACTGGTTGCCCCACGTGCGGCTCAGGAACTGCAGCAGCGCCGGTGAGCCGAGATCGATGAGCCACCAGCGAAACGCCGGCTGAGCCGCCAGATCCCTGGCGAGCGACATGACGTCGTCGGGCTTGAGATAGACGAGCAGCCCCTCGGCGATGACGAGCACGCGCCTCGCCGCGGCGTTGACGCGCTGGAACAGCGCGCGGCGGGCCGTCTGGTCGGTGAGGTCGGCGCGGACGAATTCGATCCGGCAGCGGGGCCGCTCGCCGGCAAGCGCCGCTTCCTTATATGAGAGGATGCCCTCGAGGTCGACGTCGATCCAATGGAGCGTCGCCGGCAAATCCAGTCTGTAGGGCCGCGCATCGAGGCCGGCCGCGAGGTTCAGGACCGTGTCCACGCCCTCCTGTGTCACCAGGCGCATGACGATTTCGTCCATCACCGCGGTACGCACGATCATCGGCCAGGCCCAGCGACGGCCCTGCGGCATGGCGGCGAGAATCTGCTCGCCGGCTGGTCCTGCGAGCCGCCGGGCGAAGGGATCGCGGAAGAGTGCGTCCGGGCGCTCGCTTTCCATGGCGCGGTACATGGCGACCCAGCGGGCCGTATCGGAAACGCTGGTGATGGGGGACGACATGTGCTGGAAAGTAGCGACGTCAAAAGAAAGGCGTCAAATGAGGGACGTCAATTGAAAGACGTCAATTGAACAACGTCGAAGCAGACGTCGAATGAAAAGCGTCTCAGATGCGTAATCATCTGTCTGGCGGTGGGTGTTCGTAGAGTCGCGTGAGCATTTTGAGGACTAGGACGGTACTGCTTTGCAGAGAACGGATTGTCGATCGCTGTTCATCAGTCGTGGGAACGACCAACCGAAGTTGCGATAGCGTTTCCTGAGCTGAGCCTCGAGCATGAAGGAGAAAACGGCGAAAATCGGCAACGCTGCCCCGACCGCAACCCTCGACAATGTTCGATACGATTGATGTGGAGGCGCGCAGGAGCTGATCGGCCCGTGCGAGCGACCCAGGGCCACGAAAGCGCCGGGCCAGGACAGCACAGCCTCTTGCCACGTGCTCAGCAACCTGGACTACCCGTAGACTGCCAGGATTGGCCCGTAGCACCATCCCGGATAATCGTGGCTGTGACCTGAGAAGCAGCATCGATTTCGCGCTTAACGGTGTATTTTGACGCCTCCTTCGACGTCTTTCGGCTTGACGCGCTATTTTGACGCCTTCTTTCGACGGTTTAAGTTTGACGAGTTTGTAGTTATTAGGAGGCGGTAGCTCAGTTGGTAGAGCAACGGACTTTTAATCCGTAGGTCCTGGGTTCGATCCCCAGCCGCCTCATGAGATCCCGGGCCCCCCCGGCCCTCCCCGGCCCCCCGCGGCCCCCGTTGTCAGGCGGCGACATAGGAGCCAGATTCCGTCCGATGCCCTCCATCGTGTGGATCGATGGGACGTGGTACGACCGCGGCACCGCGGTCGTTTCTGTATTCGACCACGGCCTGCTGTATGGTGACGGCGTTTTCGAGGGCATCCGTGCCTACGGCGGCCGCGTCTTCCGGCTGGATGCCCACCTCGACCGTCTCTACGGCTCGGCCAAAGCGATTTGGCTGGAGATCCCCATGGCGAAAGACGTAATGGGGCGGATGGTCGAAGAAGGCGTCGCGAAGAGCGGCATCAAGGATTCCTACATACGCCTCGTCGTCACGCGCGGCGTCGGTGATCTCGGTCTCGATCCGCGGAAATGCGCGAAGCCGACCGTCTTTTGCATCTTCGACACGATCAAGCTCTGGCCGCAGGATCGCTACGACAAAGGTCTCACTGCGCTCACCGCCGCGACACCGATTCATCACCGCGAATCGCTGTCGCCGCGCGTCAAATCGCTGAATTACCTCTCCCACATCCTCGCCAAGGTCGAAGGCATCGCCGCCGGCGTGGACGAAGTGATCATGCTCGACGCCGCCGGCTACGTCGCCGAGGCCAGCGGCATGAATCTCTTTGCCGTGTCCAACAGCACACTGAAGACGCCACCGCCGTACACAGGTATCCTGCGCGGCGTCACCCGCGATACCGTCATCGAGTTGGGCCGCGAGGCCGGATACGGCGTCGAAGAGCTGCCGATGAACCGCTACGATCTCTATACGGCCGACGAGGTATTCCTCACTGGTACGGCTGCGGAGGTGGTGGCGATCTCGAAGCTCGACGGCCGGCTCATCGGCCGCGGGGTGGCCGGTCCCATCACGCGCGACCTGGCGACCCGTTTCCGCGCTTATGTGACCCGGGACGACTGATTTCCCACACCGGCGTCGCAATTGTGGAAAACCCCCTAAAGTATTGACTGGGAATCATCTAAGCCCCATATTGGGGCCCCTTTGCGCCCTTTCCCCGCTCGAGGTGAGCCATGTCATGGCGAGTAATCGCGCACGGGGACCAGGTTTGGCATGTGGAGGCGGTCGCCGAGCGTCGGCCGAATACAGCCGCTTGGCAGTTGGTGTTGTCGTTTCGCGCCGCGTCTGAGCCTCTTCCGGGTCGGCGCCGGTCGTTCTGGACGCCGTATCCGTTGGAGGCCACCTCGAAGTCGTCACTGTTCATCCAGGCCGAACGGATTCCCGATGCTGCGCTATCGCAGCTGCTCGCGGAGCGTCTCACGTGAGCACGGCGGACCTGCAGGATCTCCGGCGGGTCGTGGGCGCCGTGACGCGTCTGCGGGGTGAGACGGTCAAGCAGGTGACGGTGCGTTCCGATGTCCGGCACCTGAAAGTGGAGTTCGACAGCGGCCTGATTCTGCTCATCTCGTCGGAGCGCGATTCGCAAGGGCGTCCCCGTCTCGAGGTGGATGTGGTCGAAGCGATGCAGGATCTGGGCGCCAAGCAGCAGATCGAAGTCCGGTTCGACTGAGGGTTCGCGCGTGCCCGACGAGCGCCTGCGATTTCAGGAGTTCGGGTTTCAGCGGCTGGCCAACGGCCGCTGTCGCGCAAAGGTGGTGTTGACCTGGTCGGACGGCCGCCGGTTCGAGGGTGCTTCGGACGGCGTGTCGTCGCAGACCGGCGAGCTGCGCTGTTGCGCCGTCGCAGCCGTGAACGCGTTGGAGCAGGCGGTACAACCGCATCTCACGTTCGAATTGCTGGGCGTGAAAGCGGTGCGGGCGTTCGACGCGACGGTGGTCATCGTTTCGCTGTCGGCGCGCGCGGAGCAGGCGACCCGGCTGGTGGGGTCGTGCTTGACGGAAACGGATCCGCCGCGCGGCGCGGCACTTGCAGTGTTGAATGCAACGAACCGTTTACTCGGGAATTACTTGGCGACACGATGACACGACGCACTGTTTACTCGATTGCGATGTTGGGCGCAGCGGCGCTGCTCGCCGGCTGTGCTGGTGCACATATCCCTCCCGCGCCGCTCGTTCCGACCGATCTCAGCACGCGCGACAGCTCGGCCGTGCAGCTCGGCACGGCGCTGGCTACCGTCGAGCAGGATTCCGCCGCCGACCAGTCGGCGCTGGACAGCCTGCACCAGCGCTCCGCGGATTCTCCCACGCCGCCGCGGACCAATGTCGCCGTGCGCGGCGAAGACGTGCGGCGAGAGGCGGAGAACCTGTTCGGCGCCGACGCGAACGCCACGTTCGACATCGACGTCACGAACTTCGCCGGCAATCGCCGCGTGCTCGAGTACCTCGAGTTCTTCCAGCTCGATTCCCGCGACCGCTTCGAGATCTGGCTGTCACGCCTGGGCCGCTATGAAGGCATGATCCGGGAGCGGCTGCGTGCCCGCGGCCTTCCCGAGGATCTAGTCTATCTCACGCTGATCGAAAGCGGACTATCGAATACGGCAGTGAGTCGCGCCCGGGCTGTCGGGATGTGGCAGTTCATGGCTTCTACGGGACGGGGATACGGCCTGCAGATCGACCCGTGGGTGGACGAGCGGCGCGATCCGTTCAAGGCGACGGAAGCGGCGGTCAGCCACCTCCAGGATCTGGTGCAGCGTCTGGGCAGCGTCTACCTCGCGGCCGCGGCGTACAACGCCGGCGCCGGCCGTATCGAGCGGGAGATCCGCCGCCTGCCCGGCGAGCCTGACACCGTGGACGATCAGACCTTTTTCCAGATCGCCGACCGCCGCAACCTGCGGCGCGAAACCCGCGACTACGTGCCCAAGCTCATCGCCGCGGCGCTGATCGCGAAGCAGCCGACCCGCTACGGCTTCACCGATATCGAGCGGCTGCCGCCGCTCGTGTTCGACGAGGTCTCGGTCCCGGACGCCACCGGCCTCGACGTGCTGGCCCGGTTGTCCGACACCTCCGTGGCGGCGCTGCTCGAGCTGAATCCGCAGTATGTGCGGGGCATTACGCCGCCGGGACGCGGCGTCGTCGTGCGCGTGCCACGGGGGAGAGGGGCGCGCGTGGCGGAGCGCTACGCCGACCTGCCGATCAACGAGCGTGTCACCTTCGTCGATCATTACGTGACGTCGGGGCAGACGCTGTCCGGCATCGCGCAGCGGTACCAGGTTACGGTGACGATGCTGGAGGCGGCCAACCCGCACCTGCGCGCGCACGCGCTGCGCGTCGGCCAACGGATCATCGTGCCGATGAGTGGGCGTGTCGTGCCGCGGGGCGCGTGGAGCACGCCACCCGAGCCCCGCATGCGCCGCGTGTCCACACGCTACGTCGCGTCGAGCGACGGCAGCACGCGGCATCGCGTGGCGGCCGGCGAGACGACGAGCGGGATCGCCCGCCAGCACGGCGTGGCCCTGATGGCGCTACTGGACGCGAATGATCTGACGATGCGAAGCGTGATCCGGCCCGGCGACGTCCTGCGTATTCCGAGCCGGTAAAGCTACCGGCACCCGTGGTTAGTGGTGCCGGAATCCCTTCATAACTTCCGCTTCATAGCCGTTGGCCGGGTTGCGGCCGGCGCCAAGCAGCTGCTCCACCTTGGCGGGACCGCGGTTGTACGCGAGTAGCGCCAGGCTCATGTTGGCCGGATAGCGGTCCAACAGGTCCCGCAAATAGCGGAACCCGATCCGCAGATTCGTATCCCGGTCATACAGCTGCTGCGTCGTCAGACCCGGCTCGTACAGCCGTGCCGTACTCGGCAACACCTGGGTGAGCCCCACGGCGCCGACGTGGCTGGTGGCGCGCGAATTGAAGCCCGACTCCACCTTCACCAGACGGAACGCCAGGCCGGGATCGATCCCCTCGCTCAGCGCGACGTCGTAGACCGCCGTCGCCATGTCGGCGGGCAGCCGGTAATGGGTCGAGTACTGCATGATCGCGTCGACGCGGTCGAGTTGCAGCCGAGCGACTTCCAGCTCGCCCTGTTTGGCGTCGAGCTGCTGACGCAGCGACCGCAGTTCACCGAGGACCTCGGTGCCCGAGGCGGGCGCGCGCTCCGTGTCGGTCGTCGTGCCTCCGGCCCATCCGCCCACGGTACTGATGAGCAGAGCAGCCAACACGATTATTCCACCGCGTACGATCAAACGTTGAGTTTTCGTCTGCATATTCCTCCCTGTTTTCACGACTCTCCGCGAGTGCAGCATGTCGTACCTGCATCAAGCTCCCGTCAAACATCGCGCGGAGCCTTTTGCTTCTCTACGAGCTGCACGTCTCCGATCACCATGCCGCCGTCCACTGCCTTGACCATGTCGTACACAGTCAGCAGCGCGACACCGACCGCCGTCAGCGCTTCCATCTCCACACCGGTCCGGCCCACACTCCGCACCCTGGCCCAGACCCGCACTCCCGGCAGCGACTCGGCCAAGCTCGCCTCGACCTCCACATGGTCGAGACCGAGCGGGTGGCAGAGCGGGATCAGCTCCGCCGTCCGCTTCGCCGCCAGCGTTCCAGCGATCTCGCTGACCGCCAGGACGTCGCCTTTGGCGACGACTTGATCGGCGATCTGCCGAAACGCCTCTTGCGACATCCGGATCGTCCCGCTCGCGACGGCCGTGCGATCCATCACCGGCTTGTCGCCGACATCCACCATTCGGGCGCGACCCGCTGCGTCGAGATGCGACAGCTTCATGAGCGTCGCATCGCTTGCAGGTCCTCGGCCAATACGGCAGCGAGCAGCTGCGGGTTCACGTTGCCCTGCGCCGAATCCCGCGCATCCATAACCAACGCGATCGCCTCGACCAGCTTCCCGGTATCGCCGCCGCGCTTTGCCTCGCCGCGCAGCCTGTCGGCCAACGCATCCAGCATATCGGTGAACGCCCCGCGCGCCTGAAACGGCACCTGGCCAAGCGCGAACAACAGCGGAGCATCCAGAAACCGGGCTGCCTGTTCGGCCCCCCCCCCGCCCACCCCCGATTGTCCGGAACGGGGTGTTCCTGTCGCAAAGAGCTTGCCAATGCACCCTTCGGCCGCTGTAACTCGTTGTGCTAGTTCAACTTTATCACCGATTCCAAGCGTTTGCTGCGCGAATGCTGTCACGGCACTGTCGACGATTCGCGCCATACGAACCAGCACAACGCGTGACAAAATCGTCGGAAGCAGGGCGTTGGGGTCCGCGGCCGTGATGATGATCACCGAGTCGGCCGGCGGCTCCTCGAGCGCCTTCAAAAGCGCGTTCGCCGCCACTTCGGTCCCCACCTGCGGAATCAGTCGCTCCGCTTCCCCAACGATGAATACCTTCCGCGTGCCCATCGCCGGCGTGAGCGCGAGCCGCTTGAGCAGCAGGCGCACCGTCGCGATCGGGTGGCTGGCGAGCCCGGCCGGCGGCCCGTACAGCGGCTGTTCGCGCCGCGCCGTCATTTCCTCCGCCAGAGCCTCGGCGACGAGCTCGACCTGCTTGTCGGCATCCACTCCGCCACTGCCACCGCGTTTGCTCGGCTCTACCGGCACAAACCAGTGCACATCGGGGTGCTGCAGCGAGAGCACGAGACGGCAGGGGCGGCATTGGCCGCACGGTTCCTGTCCTGGTGCTTCGCATTGAATCAATTGAGCGAGCCACAGCGCGAGACGCTGTTTGCCGACTCCGCGTGGTCCGGCAAGCAATAGGGCTTGCGGCAGCTTTCCGGAGGCGTGGGCGCCCGCCAGTCTGGTCCTAACCCCTTCGTGCCCGATAAGGGGCGGTAAAGGCATGGGGCAATCTAGCTGGGGGGTCAGTGCGCTGCGCCACCATCGATCATAAGTTATTGCGGGGCAACCAAGTACACTTGTGTAACGGGCCTTGCGCCTATGTAAAGCGTTAATTAATCGTACTTTACCGTCTTAAGTGAGCGCACACTCGCCAGATAGTGCCGATTTTACCGGTTTTTTCGGTAGATATTCGGGCTATGGGATTGTCCTCGACCAACAGGATCTCGACGCCATGGGGATCCATCAATTCTCCTCGACTGGGAGTGTGAAGTAGAAGGTGGCGCCCTGGTCGACCTGGCCCTCCGCCCACACGCGCCCGCCGTGCCGCTGCACGATGCGCTTCACGATCGCGAGCCCGACACCGGTACCATCGAACTGCTCGGCGCTATGGAGCCGCTGAAATACGCCGAACAGCTTGTCGGCGTAGCGTGGGTCGAATCCCGCGCCGTTGTCTTTCACGAAGTACACGGCCTGGTCGCCGTCGGGGCGGGAGCCGACTTCAATGCGGGCGGTGGCCCGCCCGCGGGTGAACTTCACCGCGTTTTGCAGCAGGTTGCTCATGATCTGGCGCACCAGGGCGCGGTCGCCGCGCGCCACGGGCAACGGATCGATCCGGATCTCGAGCGATCCTTGGCGCTCAGCTTCCCCGCGCCGCAGCTCGTCGGCGACGGTGCGGGCGAGCTCCTTCATGTCCACTTGCCCGGTGCTGATCCCCTGGCGGCCGAGCCGTGAAAAGGCGAGCAGATCGTCGATGAGCTGCCCCATCCGCCGGGTGTTCTGGTCGATCACGCCGAGCAGCCGCTGTGCCTCGGGGTCGAGCTTGGCCATGTGGTCCTCGAGCAGGATGCGCGCGAAGCCATGAATGGCGCGCAGCGGCGCCCGCAGATCGTGCGACACCGAGTACGAGAACGATTCCAGTTCGGCGTTCGTCCCCTCGAGCGCCTCGGTGCGCTGGGCGACCTGTGCCTCGAGATGATGATGCGAGCGCGCCACCTGCTCGGCCATGGTGTTGAACGACCGCGCCAGCCGGCCCAGCTCGTCGTCGCGCCCCTGCGGCACGCGCTGCTCGAGGTCGCCGGATGCGATCGCCTCCGCCGCGTAGGTGACGCCGATCAGCGGAGTGGTCAGACGCCGGCTCCCCCACCACGCCGCCAGTGCGCCGACGACGACGATGAGCGCCGCGATCGGTGCCATCGTCACGATGTAGGCGCGTGCCGGTGCGGCGATGATCCGGCTGGGAAGCTCGGCGACGACCATCCAGGGTGTGCCCGCCACGGGCGCCGCGGCGGCCCGTTTCATCTCGCCCCGCTCGTAGCCGACCGGCGCGTGACTCGTGCGCACGACTTCCGGCGGGGCGGGGACGATGGTGGCAAAATCGGTCCAGGGATCACCGGCGGCGTTGCCGACGAGGAGGGTGACGTCGCCGCCTGCCAGGCCGGTCAGCGCCGTGCGCGTGCGCTCATTGAGCGTGACGCGCCCCACTTGCTGCACGATCCCGCCGGAGCGCTCCCCACCGGCTGATGCGGCGACGGCGATGTAAAGGATCGTATCGCGCCGCATGAAGGGTCCGAAGCGCGCGGAATCGCTCCCCGGGGAGATGAGCACGCTGTCGGCAATGGCGAACTTGCCGGTGCGCAGGAGCAGCCTTCCCCCGAAGTCACGCAGTTCGAGACTTCCGGTCGATGACGTGTCATTGGTGATGCGCTGCATGGCGATCCGGGCCTGCTCCCGGCTGGTCCGCCCGCCGGAGCGCAGGAATGCCACGATGGCGGGATCCTTGGCCAGTCCCGTGAGTCGGGCGCGCTGTTGCGAGATCTGAAACAAATCGGCCAGCACCTTCGTGGCCAGTGGCAAGCGTTTGTCGGCGAGGGCGCGGGACGCCGTTCGCACCTTGCCGTATCCGATGGTCAACTGCGCGACCGTCACCGCGAGCAGCAGGCCGGTGACGAAGACGGGCAGCTTGCGCTGGATCGACGACTTCATGGCGCTTCCAGGACCTCGCGGACCTTGCGGGTGATCGCGTCGGTGGTGAAGGGTTTGGCGAGATAAGCGACGCCTGGCTCCAGCATCCCGTGACTGGCGATCGCGCCATCGGGATACCCGGACATGTACAGGACGCGCAACCCCGGGCGCGCGGCGCGCAGCGTGTCCGCGAGCTCGCGGCCGTTGGTGTCGGGCATGACGATGTCGGTCAGCAGCAAGTCGATCATGCCCTTGTGCCGGCGCGCGATATCCAAGGCGGCGCGCCCGCGGTCGGCTTCCAGCACGGTGTACCCGTGCGCCGCCAGTGCGCGATGCGTCAGACGGCGAAGCTGCTCGTCATCCTCGACCACCAGCACCGTGCCGCCCCCGTGACGGACGGCATCGGCGGGTGCGACATTGCCGATGTCCGCCGGCAGCGCCTCGACGGTGGGGAGGTAGATCTTGAACGTCGTCCCTTTGCCCGGCTCGCTGTACAGCCAGATGTTGCCGCCGCTCTGCTTCACGATGCCGTACACCGTCGACAGGCCCAGTCCCGTTCCGCGGCCGGGCGGTTTGGTCGTGAAGAACGGCTCAAAAATGCGCGCCTTGGTTTCCTCGCTCATCCCGGAACCGGTATCGGTGACCGCCAGCATCACGTAGGAGCCCGGGACCACCGCGACGTGCTGCGCCGCATAGTTCTCGTCCAGCCTCGCGTTGCCGGTCTCGATCGTCAGCGTCCCTCCCTCCGGCATCGCATCGCGCGCATTGATGGCGAGGTTCATGATCACCTGCTCGAGCTGATTCGGGTCGGCGCGCGCCGCCCCGAGATCAGGTGCGAGGGCGGTCTTGAGCGCGATGTTCGCGGAGATCAACGATCGCAGCATCTTCTCGAGGTTCATGACCACGCCGTTGAGGTCGATGACGCGTGGCTCGAGCACCTGCTTGCGGGAGAAGGCGAGCAGCTGTCTGGTCAACGCGGCGGCGCGGCGCGCGGCCTTGCGGATCTCCTCGAGATCCTCGAGCTGGCGCGAGTTGGCGCCGAATTCGACCGCCAACAGGTCGGTGTAGCCGACAATGGCCGTGAGGATGTTGTTGAAGTCGTGCGCGACGCCGCCGGCCAGCTGCCCCACCGCTTCCATTTTTTGCGACTGCAGCAGCTGCTCTTCCAGACGCTTGCGCTCCGTAATTTCGGTGGCCACGCCGAGCATTGTGGACTTTTCCTGCTCCGGGAGGCGCAACGGCACTTTGATCGTTTGGAACCAACGAGTCTGCTTGGTGACGGGATTGGTGACCTGCTCTTCGGAGACGAGCTTGGGCCGGCCGGAGGATATCACCTCTCGATCGTCGCGCAAAAAGTGCGCGACCTCCTCCGGGTTGGGATTGAAATCGGCATCGGTCTTCCCGACGAGTGAATCGACGGTCGTCCCGTAGATCTCCGCCGTGGCCTGGTTGACGAGCACGAAGCGGCCATCCCAATCCTTCACGAAGATGAGGCTGGGATTCGCGTCGATGATCTGGCGCAGCAGGCGCTCGTGCCGGCGCAGCGCCTCGCGCTGCTGCGCGCGCTCGAGTGCTTCCAGCAACGCCGGGCCGAGACGGACCACTCGGTCCTTGAGGATGTAATCGGCCGCGCCGCTCTTGAGGTAAGCGACGGCGGTTTCTTCATCGAGCGATCCGGTAACGAGAATGAAAGGGACATCGGGCAGGGCGGCGCGCGCCAATTCCAGCGCGCGCCAGCCGCCGAAGCCCGGAATGTTGTGATCGCAGAGAATGACGTGCGGTGCCACGCCCTGCAGCGCCGCGACAAACGCCGGTTCGGTTCTGACGTGCTGAACCTCGGGCCGTGGACTCAGCCGATCGAGCTCGCGCCGGACCAGCATGGCGTCGTTCTCGTCGTCCTCGACCATGAGCACTCGAACCTGCTCCATGCAACAGTCTTGGCGATGGCTTGGATTTGTGTCTGTCGGCGGGCGGGAACTCTGTGAGTAGGGATTTACCTACGAACGTTTACGACGTCGCGCGCAGGGCGGCGGGACTGATGAGTCCATGCTGCGTCGCGTAAAACGTGAGCTCCGCGTTGGAGCGCATGCGCAGCTTATGCAGCAACCGCGCGCGATAAGTCGTGACGGTCTTGGGCGAGAGTCCCAGTTGCCGGCTGATCGCCGTGATCGGACGGCCGGCGGCCAGCAGCCGGAGGACTTCCAACTCCCGGTCGGACAGCTGCTCGTGCGGTGCCGGGGGCGGTCCGCCCAGGCCGTCGGCGACGGCCTGCACCATCGCCGGGCTGAGATACTTGTGTCCCGCCATTACGCGCTCCAGCGCGCGCAGCAGCTCTTCGGGTGCCGATTCCTTCGTGAGATACCCGGCGGCCCCGATCTCGAGCATGCGCAACGCGAGCTGATCTTCGGGAAACATCGTCAAGATGAGCACCGGCAGCTCCGGCCGCGACGCATGCAGCTCCCGCAGCACGTCGAGGCCGTGACGGTCGGGAAGGCCGAGGTCGAGCAGCACGACGTCCCACCGGTCACCATACGCGAGGGTGAGCGCCTCCGCCGCCGTGCCCGCTTCTCCGAATTGAACTCCGTCCGGGAGTCCCTGCATGAGCTGGATCAGTCCGCGGCGGACCAGCGCGTGATCGTCTACGACGAGAATGCGAATCATCGCGCGGGCCGTTCGCGACCGGCGATCGATGCGGGCGGGAACCACGCGGCGACGCGGGTCCCTCCTCCCGCCCGCGGCGTCACCTCGAGGACGCCCCCGACCGCGGAAGCCCGCTCTCGCATGCCGAGAATGCCGAGCGAGCCTGGTCCAATCGTATCGGCCTCCGTGATGCCGCTCCCGTCATCGTTGATCTCCAAAGCCACACAGCCACTCTTCATGGCGAGATCGATGCTCACGCGTGTCGCGCCGGCATGGCGCAGGACATTGGTCAGCGCTTCCTGCACGATGCGGAATAATGCGGTCGCGAGCTCATCGACAATGGCATCGTCCGTCGGAAGGACGGTCGCTTCGCACCGGATGCCTGTGCGGTGTGAGAAATCCTGGGCCAGCCACTCGACCGCGGCGGGCAGGCCCAGCTGATCGAGAATCGGCGGTCGCAGATCGGTGGCGATGCGGCGTACGCTCTTCACCAGATCGTCCACCATCAACGCCGTCTCATGCAGACGTGCCTCCAACGCCGGTGCTTCCTTGCGTGCCGCCTCCTGTGCCGCGGCGAGCTGGAGCTTGAACGCGGTCAGGGCCTGCCCCAGGCTGTCGTGAATCTCGCGTGCGATCCGTGTGCGCTCGCTTTCGCGGATGTCCTGTTCCCGGGTTGCGAGGTTGCGCAGCGCCGCGCGTGAGGCGCGCAGCTGTTCCTCCGCGCGCTTCGCCTCGGTGACATCGCGATACGTGCCGAGCGTGCACTGCTGGCCGCCCAGCTCCATGCGCACCAGCGAGAGCACACCCGTACGCGGCGGACTGCCGCGGGGCCGGAGCTCGATCTCGATATCGGTGACGACGCCGGTCTTGGCGAGCATCTCGATGATCGCGGCCCGCCGGCCGGCGTCGACGACGCCCAGGGCGACGGTCGTCTGACCGATGATCTCGTCGCGCGGGCGGTTGATCAACGCGGTGAACGCTGCGTTCGTGTCCAGGACCATGCCGTCGTCGAGTCGCGTGATCAGCAGCGGCAGGGCGTTCGCGTAGAACGCCTTGCAGAACCGTTCCTCCGATTCGACCAACGCCCGCTCCGCGATCTTGCGGCGCGAAACGTCGCGCGTGATGCCCAGCGCCGCCTGAATCGTGCCGGACGCATCGCGCAGCGGCACGGCGTGGGTCTCCATCCAGCTGCGTTTTCCCTTGAGGCCGATGATCTCGAACTCGAGCGTCCCGGACTCGCCCGCGAACACCCGGCGATGCAGCTCGGTAAATGCGGCCCGGTGCTCCGGCGTCACGATCTCGACGATCGATCGGCCGCGCACGACGTCGAGCGAATCGGCTTCGACCATGGCCAGGCCCGCGGGATTCATGTCCAGGAGACGTCCCTGCGCATCGAGGAGCTTGACGCATTCGGGCTCAGTCTCGATGATCGTCCGCAGGCGGGCTTCGCTTTCCCGCAACGCGTCTTCCGCCCGGCGCCGGTCGGTGATGTCGAATGCCATCCCCATGACACCCACGATGGGCCCGTCCCCCCCCCTCCCCCCGGCGCCGGATTCGCGCAGCGGCTCCACGCGGGCGCTGAACGTGCGGCCGCGAATGGTGACCTCGTATGCGGTCGGGGTTCCGAGCAACGCCGCTCGATGGGCGGCGACCGCGCGTGCCGATTCCGCCGGCGCTTCCACGCTGCCGTCGCCGACCCGGAGGCCTTCCTGCGGCGTGGGCACAGGACCCAGCAGGTCCAGTCCGCCGCCGCGCCGGGACGTGACGCGTAACTGTTGGTCCGTGGACCACAGCAGGACCGGCAGCTGATCGACCAGCCTGGCGAGCTGGTCGAGGTCGAGCGCTCCGAAGGCGGCGCGGGCGGCGGACGCGACTTCGATCATGGCACTAGCGTACTCCTTGGGCATCTAGGCGTCCAGCACGTCGCGCACTTTGCGCGCGAGCCCATCGGGCGAAAACGGCTTCTGCAGGAAGGCGCTGCCGGTTGGGAGGGTCCCGTGCTGCACGACCGCATCGCCAGGGTATCCGGACATATACAGCACGCGGATTCCCGGGCGCTGTCCCGCCAGTTGGTCGGCCAGCTCGCGACCCGACAATCCCGGCATCACGACGTCGGTGAGCAGCAGGTGAATCATCCCGCCGTGCCGTTCCACGACGCGCAGGGCGGCCGCGGCATCGGAGGCCGCCAGCACGACGTAGCCCTGGGCCTCGAGGGCGCGGCGGCTGAGCGATAGCACGGCCGGCTCGTCCTCGACCACGAGAACCGTCTCCGTGCCGCGCGCCGGACCGCCCTTCTGGGGACCGGCCGCAGCGCGGGCGGGGGTCGCGATCCGCGGCAGATAGATCTTGAAGCTCGAGCCGTGGCCCGGCTCCGAGTACACCGAGATGTATCCGTCGCTCTGCTTCACGATGCCGTAGACCGTGGCGAGGCCGAGCCCGGTCCCCTTGCCGACCTCCTTGGTCGTGAAAAAGGGCTCGAACAGGTGCGCGCGGACGGTGGCATCCATGCCCGAGCCCGTATCGGTCACGGCGAGCATCGCGTACGCACCCGGGACCGAGCCGAGGTGCGCCTGGGCGAACCCCTCGTCGAGGTCCACGTTCGCCGTTTCGATGGTGAGCTTGCCGCCTTCCGGCATCGCATCGCGCGCGTTCACGGCCAGGTTCACGATCACCTGCTCGAGCTGGTTGGGATCCGCCTTCACGCGCCCCAGATCCGGCGCCAGCACCGTCACCAGCGCGATGTGCTCGCCGATCAGCCGGCGCAACAGCTTGTCCATCTCGGCGACGACGACGTTGAGGTCCAGCACCACGGGCTGGAGCATTTGCCGGCGGCTGTAGGCCAGCAGCTGGCGCGTCAGCGAGGCGGCCCGCTCCGACGCCTTGCGGATCTCCTCCACGTCCCCGCGCTTGCTGTCGCCCGGGGGCAGCTCGCGGAGGAGCAGCTGTGTATTGCCCAGAATCGCCGTCAGCAGATTGTTGAAGTCGTGCGCGATGCCCCCCGCGAGCTGTCCCACGGCCTCCATCTTTTGGGACTGGCGGAACTGCTCTTCGAGGTGCCGCTGATCGGTGACGTCCCGTTGCGTGCCCCACACCCGCACCAAGTGCCCGTCCTCGATGAAGCCGACGACGTTATTAAGGAATACGCGGGGCCGGCCGTCGCGGTCGTGCTCACGTGTTTCCGAGTTGGAGACGCGGTACCCGGCGCGAATGAAGCTGCGGATCTGTTCGCGGTTGGTGGGGTCGTTCACGTTGTGCAGCTCGGCCAGCCGTGTGCCCACGAGGTCCCGGGCTTCTTTGAACCCGTACATGCGCGCCATCGCGTCGTTGCACTCCGCGATCCGCGCGCCGGCGTACACACGATCGACCTGTTCTTCTTCCGGCAGTTTCAGCGGCACCGGTGGATCGACCTCCAGGCGTGAGACGCCCTCCGAGCTGTGCGCGATGAACGAGCGATATCGCTCTTCGGCGCGCCGCCGCTCCGACACGTCCATCCCGATCGCGAGCCAGCCGCCACCGGTGAGCGGCGCGTTTGCCCAGATCGTATCGAGCACCGTGCCGTGCCGGGTGCGGGTCCGGAAGTCGGTCCAATGGCCCACGGGCGCGCCGATGGAATCGCGCAGGCGACGCTGTTCCCCCGGGTCGGGATACAACTCCGCGAAGAGGTCGCGCTCGCGCGCTTCCGCGATGTCGTATCCCAGCGTGCGAGTCCACTCCCGATTGCCCCACTGGATGCGCCCCTGCTCGTCCAGGAACACCAGCATTACGGGAATGTTGTCCACGATCCGCTGCAACAACTCGCTTTGCTCGCGCCACGCGTCCTCGACGCGCTTGCGCTCGATGGCCATCGCCATCTGCGAGGAAACGAACGTGAGGATGTCGCGCTCGCTTTCGCCGTAGCGCACGCCCTGCGAATAGGTCTGCGTCACGACGACGCCGATGGTGCGGTCCTTCACCTTGAGCGGGACGCCGAGCCAGTCGATGGAGGGCGCGCCGATCAGCTCCGCTTCGCCGGCCGCGACCAGCCGCTCGTACACATCCGGTGTGGCGAGCAGCGGCTGGCCGGTGCGGAGGACGTACTCGGTGAGGCCCTTGCGGAGCTTCCGGGGACGCAGGTCACACGTGAGGTCGATCTCGTCCACGAAGTACGGAAACTCGAGCTGATCCTTATCCGGATTGTAGAGCGACACGTAGAAGTTCTTCGCCGGCATCAATTCACCGACGATTTCGTGAATCGCGCCCAGCAGCTCCTGCAGGTTTTCCGCCATGTGCGCCGTGTGGGAGATGCGGTACACCGCTTCCTGCACGCACTCCGCGCGGCGCCGCGCCGTGACATCGCGGAAGCTCCACACCCGGCCCACGACATGCCCGTCCACCCGCAAGGGGAGGGAATAGCGCTCCAGGATCCGGCCGTCCTTGAAGTTGAGGATGTCGAAACTGTCCGATTCCGGGTCGGCGTAGCGCTGTCGGATCCCCGCGACGAAGGCGTCCGGATTGACGAGCTGGTCCTGGACGTGCGCGATGAGGGCCGGGGAATCGCTGGCGGCGATCTGCTGGGCGGAGAGCCGCCACATTTCCTCAAAGCGGCGATTATGCGAAACGATCCTGCCTTCGTCGTCGACGACCAGGATCCCGTCCGCCGTCGATTCGAGCGTCGATTGCAGCACGGACACGGTGAGGGAGTCGGAGCCCCTACGGGGTTTCTTCGCCATCGGCTTCGGCTTGGAACGGCGTGCTGGCATGGTCCGAATCTACGGGTGCCGGGTCCGGTGACCAGCCTCACGGGACCGAGGGCGAATCGCACCTAGCTTTCGTTCCCTCTCGGGACGGAGCGGCTGGGTTGCGACCGAAACGGTTTCGCTGGCCGGGCGTCGAGGAATCGAGCCGCGCCGAGCAGCAGTTGCGCGCGGCGGCCCGCCAGCAGGAAGCGGTCGCCCATCTCGGCCAGCAGGCGCTGGCCGGAGTCGCGCGCGCCGATCTCTTCAATACCGCCGCCACGCTCGTCGCCCGCGGCCTCGACGTCCAGTTCAGTGACATCCTCGAGCTGAAGCCGGAGCATCGTAACCTGCTGCTGCGCGCAGGCGAAGGATGGCGGGACGGATGCGTCGGCCGGACGCTCGTCGCCGCGGACAGCGGCGCGCTCGGCGGGTACGCCCTGAGCGCCGCCGGTCCCCTGGTCGTGGAAGATCTGGCCGCGGAAACGCGATTCAGCGCGCCGCCCCACCTGGAAGAGCATGGCATCGTCAGCGGTCTCTGCGTCGTCGTGCAGGGCCGCGAGCGGCCGTGGGGTGTGCTGGGCGCCTACAGCGCCCAGCCGCGCGAGTTCACCGGTCCGGACATCCTGTTCGTGCAGGCGCTGGCTCACGTGCTTGCGACCGCACTCGAACGGGCGCGCGTGGAAGACGCGCTCCGCAAGAGCGAAGAGCACTTCCGCTCCCTGACCGAAAACGCATCCGACATCGTCACCATCCTTGGCGACGATGGCATCCTGCGCTACGTCAGCCCCTCGGTCGAGCGCCTGCTCGGGTACAGCACGAGCGAGCTGCTGGGACGCAACGCGTTCGAATTCATGCACCCGGACGACCTCGCCCCCGTGATGGAAGCTCTGGCGGATGCGATCCAGCGGCCCGGCACTCCGCATACGGCGACATTCCGATTCAAGCATGCGGACGGCACCTGGCGGGTGCTGGAGTCGATCGGTCAGGCAAGACTCGATCAACCCAACGCGTACAGCGTGATCGTCAACTCCCGTGACGTCACCGAGCGCGTCCGCCAGGACGAAATCCTGCACACCAGCAAGCAACGACTGCGCACGGTTGTCGCCGGCTCGCCGGTCATTCTGTTTTCACTCGATCCCAAGGGCCTCTTCACCCTCGCCGAAGGAAAGGGACTCCATTCACTCGGCGTCCGGCCGGGGATGCTGCTCGGCAAGTCGTTCTTCGAGTTGCTGGGCGACGTCCCGCAGGCGGTGGCCGATGTGCGCCGGGCTCTCGCGGGAGAATCCGTCACGGCGCGCGTCGAGCTGTTCGGCTTCGAGTTCGAGGCGCAATACTCGCCGGTGCGGGAGCGAGATGGGGCGATCTCCGGCGTCGTGGGTGTGGCGACCGACATCACCGAGCGGCGCCGTGCGGAAGAGGCGCTGCGGCGCGCCGACGCCGCCAGCCGGACGCTGGTGCAGCAGGCCCCGTTTGGAATCTTCCGCGCCATGCCCGATGGCACCTTGCTGTCCGTGAATCCCGCCCTCGTCGAGATGCTGGCCTGCGAGACCGAGGCGGAGCTGCTGCGCCGGCATCTCGATCGTGACGTGTTCAAGGACCCCGGGGCCCGCGCGCGTTATCTCGCGCAGATGAACGACGCAACCGGCGCCGTGGAGACGCAGGCGCTGTGGCGGCGCACCGATGGTGAGACCATTACGGTGCGGTTGTACGGCCGTTCGGTGCGGCATGAAGACGGCCGCGTGGAATGCCACGAAGTGTTCGCCGAAGATGTCAGCGAGCGGCACGGCCTCGAAGAGCAGCTGCGGCAGGCCCAGAAGATGGAAGCGATCGGCCAGCTCACCGGCGGCATCGCGCACGACTTCAACAACCTGCTGACGATCATCCTGGCCAACGCGGAGCTGCTGGCGCGCGGGCCGGACGAGGCCAGCCTGCGCGACATCCAATCGGCGGCGGTGAGCGGCCGGTTGATGGTCAACCAGCTGCTCGGCTTCGCCCGGCGCTCCAGCCTGACGCTCGAATCGCTGCATCTGGGGCATTTGCTGAACGACCTCTCGGCGGTGCTGCGCCGCGTCCTGCCCGCCGACATCGAGCTGCTCGTGTTCGCCGATGAGGATCTGCCCGAGATGGCCGCGGACGGCCACGCGGTCGAGCAGATTCTGCTGAATCTCGTGAACAACGCCCGCGACGCGATGCCCGACGGCGGCGTGCTGCGGCTGGAGACGAGCTGCACCTGGATCAGCGACGCGCAGCGCGACGTGCTCGGCCCCGGTGCCGCATCGGAGTACGTCTGCCTGGCCGTCGACGACACGGGCATGGGCATGGATGAGGCGACGCGGCAACGTGCCTTCGAGCCGTTCTTCACGACCAAGCCGATCGGCAAGGGGACCGGCCTGGGTTTGGCGACGGTATACGGCCTGGTGAAGCAGCACGGCGGTTTCGTGCAGATCGACAGCGCACCCGGCGCCGGCACGCGGCTGCGCATCTACTTCCCCGTGGCTGATGAAGTGTCGCGCCGGCGCGCGTCGGGCTCGCACGCGCAGATCCCGTCGGCGACGCAGGGCGGGCAGGAGACGGTTCTCGTGGTGGAGGACCAGGCCCAACTCCGCCGTGCGACGGTCTACACGCTCGAGCACGCCGGGTACACCGTGTTGGCGGCGGCCGACGGGATTGAAGCCCTCCACCTCTTGCGCCAGCACCCGTCTCCGATCCATCTCGTCTTCACCGACCTCGTCATGGGCCGGTTGGGTGGGCGCGGGCTGTATCAAATCGACGGCCGGGAAGGGCGTCACACGCCTTTCCTCTTTACGAGCGGCTACGCCGGCGCGGGGCGGGGAGAACACCCGCTCGATCCGGCGTTGCCGTTCCTGCCTAAGCCGTGGACCAGCGCCGATCTGCTGGCGCGCGTGCGGCAAGTGCTTGACGGGGTGAAACGCGTGTAGTTCGTGGCACGTCCCGCGGCTGTAGGGGCTTGCCGACTGGTCCGGCGCTAACGCTCCCGAAAAATTGCAGCATATGGCACGCATACTCGTCATCGACGATCAGGAGCCGATTCGGCGCATCGTGCGAAGAGCATTGGAGCAAGCAGGACATGAAGTCCTGGATGCGAGTGACGGGGAAATGGGGATGGAAATACTCGCGCGGCACTCGGCCGACGTGGTCATCACCGATATCTTCATGCCCGGCCAGGACGGTATCGTCACCCTCCGCGAAATCCGCACACGCTTCCCGACGGTCAAGGTCATCGTGATGTCGGGCGGCGATTCGACGGGGACGCTGGATATGCGTCAGGACGCCGAGTTGCTCGGCGCGGTGAAGAGCCTGCAGAAGCCCTTCACCACGCGCGAGATTGTGGAGTCGGTGCAAGCCGTCCTGGGGACCTAATGGGGGGACAAGCTCCCGAGGCAGGACTCGAACCTGCGACCCGCCGGTTAACAGCCGGCTGCTCTACCAACTGAGCTACTCGGGAAGAGGCGCGAAATATAGGGATGCGAGGAGTTGGGGAGAAGGCTGCTTTATGCGGGATGGGACGCGGCGCCCCAATCACGCCTCGCACAGTCGGGGCAGAGGCCGTGGCTGAACTCGGCATCGGTGCGCTCGCGCACGAACGACTCCACGGCTTCCCACGCGCCGGCGTCGTTCTTGATACGCTTGCAGCTCGCGCAGATCGGCAGGATTCCCTCGAGCGTCCGCACTTCAGCGATGGCCGTCTGGAGCTCCCGCACCAACGCGCGTTGGCGCTGGTCCGCCAGCTGCCGGTCGACAAGCAGGGCGTGGGCGCGGCGGTGTTGGACGACCATGAAAAAGAGGAACAGCGCGATCAGCAATGTCTCCAGACTTGTCGCCGGCTCGGGTTTGAGCAGCAGCAGCGCGACGAGGGGCGGTCCGAACATGGACAGCGCATACGCCGGGAAGGCCCAGCGATCGGCGACCAGGGTATTGACGCCCCCCGCCAGGAGCCCGGCGAGCGCCATCAGGAGCATGGCAAATGTCGCCGCCGGCAAACGCGGCACCGCGAGCGCCGCTCCGACACCCCACGCCAGTCCCAACGCGATCATGATGATGCGAGTGACTCGAACGATCGAACGGGGATCCGTCGTCAGGTGCCGGGCGCGCCCCGCCACCATGGTGCGGAGCAGGATAATGACGCCGATTGCCGCGGCCCAAGTCACCAGAAACGGCCGAGGCAATAGCGCTCCCGTCAGCAGCACCACGATCGCGAACAGGACGATGTGGCCCGTCGCGGGAAACCAGCGATCGTCGCTCAGCATCGCGGCGAGCGCCCGCTCTTCGCTCATGTGTCGTCCAGGACGGCACGCACTTTGCGGGCGAGCGCCGCCGGCGTGAACGGCTTCTGCAGGAAATTGAGGCCGGGCTCGAGCATCCCATGATGGACGATCGCGTCGTCGGTGTAACCCGATACGTACAGGACCTTGGTTTGTGGCCGGGTCTTTTCGAGTTGCCGCGCCAGCTCGCGACCGCTGGCGCCGGGCATGACGACGTCGGCGACCAGCAGATGAATCCGACCCGCATGGTTCGCTGCCGCCGCGAGCGCGGTGGCGGCGTTTTCCGCGTCAATGACGGTGTACCCCAGTTTCTCGAGTAAACCCTTGGCCAACGGGCGGAGCATGGCGTCGTCTTCGGCCAGGAGAATCGTCTCGGTGCCCGCGACGCTGTCAGGCGTTCGCGGCAGCTGGAGCTCCTCGGCGGGCGCATCGACGCGCGGGAGGTAGATCTTGAACGACGTGCCTCGGCCGACTTCGCTATAGACCCAGATGTAGCCGCCCGACTGTTTCACGATGCCGTACACGGTGGAGAGGCCGAGTCCCGTGCCCTTTCCTTTTTCCTTCGTCGTAAAGAACGGCTCGAAGATTCGCCCCCGGATTTCCGGCGGCATGCCGCTCCCCGTATCGCTGACCGCGAGCATGACGTACCCGCCGGGCACGACTGGTTGATGCATCTCGGCATACTGTTCGCTGAGCTCGGCATTCGCGGTTTCGATGATCAGCTTTCCGCCCGTCGGCATGGCGTCGCGTGCGTTGACCACGAGGTTCATGAGCACCTGCTGCAGCTGACCGGGATCGGCCCGGACATTCCCGGCGCCCTCCGCGAGCGACAGCCGCAGCTCCACATCCTCGCCGATCAGGCGACCCAGCATCTTCTCAAAATCCTCGACGAGCGCGTTGGGCTTCAGGACCACCGGCTCGAGGACTTGCTGGCGGCTGAACGCCAGGAGTTGCTTCGTGAGCGACGCCGCACGCTCCGAGGCTTTGCGTACCTCGGCGAGATCCTGGTGTGCTGCGCTGCCCGGCGGGATCTCTTCCCGCAACAGGTCGACGTAGCCAAAGATGGCCGTGAGCACGTTGTTGAAATCGTGCGCCACGCCGCCCGCCAACCGCCCGATGGCTTCCATCTTCTGCGCCTGGCGCAGCTGAACCTCTGACACACGCAACGCCTCCTCCGCCTCCCGCCGGGCAGTGATGTCGCGTACGAAGGCGCTGAACAACCACGACGTCCCGACGCGCACGGGAGCGACGGCTAGCTCCACCGGGAACTCGCTGCCGTCGCGCCGCAGCGCGGTCAGCTCGATGCGCTGGTTGAGGATCGGTCCCTCGCCGGTGGTGAGGAAGCGGCGCAACCCGGCCGCGTGGGCCTCACGATGAGCGTGCGGCACAATGATATCGGCGAGGCGTTGGCCCAGGACCTCCCGCTCGGCCCATCCAAACATGGACTCCGCTTGTTGGTTCCAGCTCGCGACGCGGCCCGTGTCGTCCATGGCGACGTGCGCATCGAGCGCCGAGTGTAAAACGGCTTTGAGCCGTGCTTCCGACGCGCGCAACGCCTGCTCGGCGCGGGTGCGCTCGATTGCCGCCGCGACCTGTGTCGACACGAACTGGAGCATCTCCTTGTGGTGCTCCTCGTAACGAACGCCGGCGGTATAGGTCTGCACGGCCAGCACGCCGATGGTCCGGTCGCCCTGCTTCAGGGGGACGCCCAGCCAATCGACGGATGGAGCGCCGATCGATTGCAGAACCCCGAGCGCTGCCAGCTCGGACTCGGATTCGGGCTTGGAGAGGAGGGCGCGGCCCGTGCGCAGCACGTGCTCCGTGAGGCCCGCGCTGGGAGCGCGGGGTGCGGGAGCGGGGTCGATCTCGTCGATGAAGTACGGGAAGGTGATCAGGTCGGCAGCTTCGTCGTACAGCGCGATGTAAAAGTTCTTCGCCGGCATGAGCTCGCCCACGATCTGATGCACGGTGGGAAGCAATTCGTCGAGGCCGGGCGCATTCATCGCCACCTGGGCGATGCGATACGTCGCCGCCTGGAGTTGATAGGCCCGCGCCTGCGCGTCACGGCTCTGCCTGACGTTGAGCGCGCGGAGCACCGCTGGGCTGAGGCGATGCAGATGGTCTTTGACGACGTAATCCGCGGCTCCTGCCTGCAGGTACTGGACGGCGGACTCGTCCCCCAGCCGGCCGGTCACGACGATGACGGGGGTCCCCGGAGCGAGCTGCTGCGCCAGCTCGAGCGCGTCGGCCGCGCCGAACGCCGGCAACGAATGGTCGGTCAGGATGATGTCTGGGGCGAACTCCCGCAGCGCGGCGGACATGGCTTCGCGCGTATCGACCCGGCGGAAGGTGGCAACGATGTCAGCGCGGCGAATCTCCCGTTCCGCCAGCTCGGCATCGTTCGGGTCGTCCTCGACCATCAAGATCCGAACGGCGCTCAAGGACCCCGCGGTGCCGGCGGCACACGATTCATGAGCAGCCAATAGAGGCCCAGTTGTTGCGCGGCCCTGGTGAATTCCACGAAGTCCACGGGTTTGCGCACGTAGCTGTTCGCGCCCAGGCTGTAGCCGTCGATGACATCGCGCTCCTCATCCGAGGAGGTCAGAATCACGACCGGCAGGAGCCGAGTACGGTCCTCCGAGCGAATGCGCTGGAGCACCTCCATGCCATTGACCCGAGGAAGCTTGAGGTCGAGCAGCACGACCGCCGGCAGCTCACTCGGCGCGGCGCGGTCCTTCGTGCCAAAGAGATAATCGATGGCCTCGACGCCGTCCTGCGCCACAATCACATCGTTCGTGATGTTGTGACTCTTGAGCGCCCGCATGGTCAACGTGACGTCATCGGGATTGTCTTCGACCAGCAGGATCTTTCCGGCATTCACACGAGCCTCCTCACAACGTGAAGTAAAACGACGCGCCCTTGTCGACGGCGCCCTCGGCCCAGATCCGGCCGCCATGTCGGTTGATGATGCGGCGCACGGTGGCGAGCCCCACCCCCGTGCCTTCGAATTCGGCCGCGGAGTGGAGGCGCTGGAACACGCCGAACAGTTTGTCGGCATACTGCATGTCAAAGCCTGCGCCATTGTCCTTGATCACGAACACGCGGTCACCGTTTTCGTCCTGCGCCGTGAATTCCACCCGTGGCTGCGGCCGCTTGGCCGTGTATTTCCAGCCGTTGCGCAGCAGGTTGTCGAGCACGACACGCAGCAGCCGCGAGTCGCCGTGGGCCTCGAGGCCGGGCGCAATGACGAATTCCACGTGGCGATCGTCTGTCGTGGTGCGCTCGATCTCGGCCACGACCTCCCGCGCCATCCCACTCAGGTCGATCCGCTCGGTCCGCATCTCCGCCCGCGTCACGCGGGCCAGCTTCAACAGGTCGTCGATCAGCGTCGCCATCCGCTGGCTGGCGGCACGCACGCGCTGCAGCGAATCCCGTCCGGCGTCGCCTAACTGGGTCGCGTAATCCTCCAGCAGGACCTGGCTGAACCCGTCGATGCTGCGGAGTGGCGCCCGGAGGTCGTGCGACACCGAGTACGCGAATGCATCGAGCTCGCTGTTGGCCGCCTGCAGCTCCGCCGCGCGTTTTTCGAGCTCCCCGGTGCGCTCGGCGACCCGCTGTTCCAGTATCTTGGCGTGCTGTTGCAGCTCCTTCTTCTGCTCCTCGATCCGGCCGAGCATCTGGTTGAAGGCGTCGGTCAGCGTCCCCAGCTCGTCCTCGCCGAACTTGGGCGCTCGCACGGAATAATCCTGCCGTGTCGAGGCCATCGTCGCGGTTTCTGCAAGCGCGAGGATCGGGGTCGAGATCCGTCCCTGCAGCGCGGCGGCCAGGGCATAAGCGGCCAGCATCGCGATCCCAAGCACGACGATGGCGATGAGGCCGGAAAGCCGCAGGGCGTCCGATACGGCCTTCGTGTCGGACGCTATGTAGAGCGTCCCCAGCCGCTGGTTCCCTCCCTGCGACACTGGCGTAAACGCCACGAGACGACCGCGCTCGAAGCGGTAGCCGTCCGGCTCCGGCGCTGCCGGGACAAGATCGGCGCTGGCGGCTGCCGCATACGTGGCGAGCACTTGGCCGTCCTGGAGGTACAGCGCGGCGGCAACCATGTGCGGGTCGTACTGCAGGGCAGCCAGGATTTCGGTGGCGTCCGCTTTGTTCGCAAACGCCAGGGCGGCGGTGCTGTTGGCGGCAAGGATGCGGGCACGCGTGGCGAGATTATTCCGCATGGTCTGTCGAAACGTGATGATCTGCTCGGTGACGAACGCGGCCGAGGTCAGCAACAACACCAGACCGCTGATCAGGAGCAGAATCGCCGTCAACTTTCGTTTAATCGGCCAATCGCTAATCGACATGCTCACCGTCGCGGCGTTCTGACGATCTCGGCGACGCGCAGCAGCTTCGAGCTGATCGCGACGTTCGCGGCTTGCGCCGCCTCGAGGTTGATGCGCAGGCGAATGCGATTCTTGTCAGTGACGAACTGAATCATGCCTCCCCGCTTGGCGAAATCTTCGCCGTCGCTCACGGTGAGGATGGGCCGGTTCTGAAGAGCCGCGAGAATCTGCCCGACGCGCTCGTTCTCCGAGCGGCTGATGAACAGGATATTGCACCCTTCGATATCCGTCAGCTCGCGGTAGCGGCGGACCTCGAATGGCCGCAGTCCGAGATGCTCGCCACGTACCGTCTCGTCCAGGAAGGCGCCGAAGGGGTCATCCCCGAGGATGCCGATGCGCAACGGCGTCCGCGGGTCCTGGGCGGCCACGGGCTGCCAGTCGACAAACTGCGCGAAATTGAACAGGAACACGGCCTTCAGTTGACGCTCCGAGGCCCGCGGGCTTTGCACCAGCAGCAGGGCGGACATCAGGGCCGCGACCATCTTCAATAATGCCATTGCACCATCCCGTAGACCCCGCGCTGAATGTCGCGGCGCGCGGCGGGCGTGCCGAACTCGGCATGCTGCTCGTGCAGCAGATTCCGGCCGGCGACGGACAGCTCGAGCGCGGCCACCGGTTGCCAGCCGACCCGCGCATCCAGCTCGGTGTACGCCGGCACCTGCTGGTTGACGATCTCACTGACATAACGGAACCCGCCGTCCAGAGTCCACTGCGTGCCCAGAGTCACTGAGGAACGCAGGCTCAGCTGCCGATCGGGAGTGTGCGACTCCGTCGCGCCGCGGGTGGTGTCGGTGCTGCCGGGATTGGGCCAGATGTGGATGCGGAGCTCGGTGTAACCCGCCCGCAGCTGCCAGTTGTCTGTGATGCGATAGCTGGCGGTCGCTTCGCCGCCATATGACTCCCCGTCCTGACCATTCGCAATGACGAGCGGAGTCGGGTTGGGGGGATTGGTCTGCTCCAGGCTGCGGAGTCCATGGTAACGGTTGTAGAACGTCGCAAGTGCGAGCACCAGCGCGCCACGCTGGTGGCGATATCCCAGCTCGTACGCCAGCAGCTTCTCGGAGTGGAAGTTCGGACCGCCGGCAAGGAAGAAGGGGGGCTGACCGGGGGCGAACAACTCGCGGTCGATGCGCGACGGCGTACGCACCGCCCGCGAAATCGCCGCCCACAGCGTGCGCGACGGGCTGAACGTCCAGTTCAAGCGACCGCTCGGCTGGACTTCGAATCCGGTGTAGTCGTTATGCTCGACCTTCGCGCCAACGGTGAGATGCAGCCGCTCGGCAGCGAGCGCGATCTCGTCCTGAGCGAACGCGGTGAACCACTCTCGTGCCACGTGGGCCGGCAAGAAGGCAAGGCCCGCTGTGTTGGCGACGTGATCGTTGATGTTTCGGTAACCAACGCCCCACACCACTTGGTGGCGGGCGCTCAGGGCGGCACGATGTTGCACGTCGATGTCATAGACGTCGAGATCTTCACCAAAGGTGCCCGGAATATTCCGGTGCGTGTGGTCATAGTACGCCTGAGCCGTGACCTCGGACTTGGTGGAGAACGGATGCACCCATCTTGTGGTCACATTCCCACCGCTGACGGCTATGCGCCCAGGGGGGGCCTGCGCAATGCGGCCGTCGTACCAGTCGCCCTGCAGACTGAGACGGTTGCTGGCGGAGTCATCCCAGTCCAGACGAAATCCCCCCTGTCCCATGTGCCAGCTGTCGGGAGCGTCCAGTCCATTGGGGAGGAGCGTCGGATCGCGACTGAAGGCCTTGCCGTAGATCCGGTAATTGGCATGCGCGCCCAGCTCGCCGCCGTAGCGGGCCGATCCGAAGCCCGCCAACTCGCTGCCGCCGCCACCGGAGACTAGCAGTCCCTTGGTGTCTATCGCGTCCTTCGTGATGACGTTGATCACGCCGTTGACGGCGTTGGCGCCCCATAGCGTCGCTCCCGGTCCGCTGATGACTTCGATCCGGTCGATGTCGGAGACCAGAACATCTTGCACGTCCCAAAACACGCCCGAAAACAGCGGTGTGTAGACGGTGCGTCCATCGATAAGGACCAGGAGCTTGTTGGCGGTGGTGCCGTTGAGTCCCCGGGCGCTGATGGCCCATTGCCGCGCGTCGACCTGCGCAACCTGCAGATTCGAGGCGAGACGCAGCGCTTCTGGGAGGCGCGTTGCCCCGGATTGGCGAATGTCGTCCTGCGTGATGACTTGAATTGCCGATGGCGTCTCGAACAGTCGTTCCGGACGGCGGGAGACGGACATGACCTCGACGTTCATCAGTTCATCGAGGCTGAGGCGCTTCAAGGCCTCCGCGGAATCGCGTTGCTGAGCCCGGGCGGGGACTGCCGAGGCGGCCAACAGAAAAATAAGGAAGAACGTGCGCGTGGGGCTCATGGCATGTCAGAATAGGAAAACCTCGGTGCGAGGACACGTCAGCCATTGCCGCAAACATGTCTCAGTCTTCGCCTACAGCCTCCACCCGCGACTCGCCGACCACTGCCAGGACCATCCCCGCGAGGATCAAACCGGCGCCGAGTCCCTGATTGAGCGAAAAGGTCTCCCCCCAAAACAGCCACGACGTCACTGCTGCGAACATCGGCTCCAGACAGAAGAGCAGAGAAGCGCGAGCGGAGGACATTTCGCGCTGCGCGCGCATCTGCCACACTAGCGCCACGGCGGTGGACATGATGCCGAGGAACAGCAACGCCGCACCGAGTCCCCATGACCATTGGAATCGTATCGGCTCGATGAGTAATGCCGCGATCAGCGTTGCGACCGCCGTCCCGGGCAACTGCAGCCACACGAGTCGTTGCGCGTCGAATCGCTTGGAGAATTCCGACACGGCGACGATGTGGCCGCCAAACACGACCGCGGTGACCAGCGTCCAGAGGTCGCCGCGGTTGAGCCCGCCGCTTTCGGGTGCCGTGAGGAAATAGATGCCCAGCGTCGCGGCGACGAGGGCGAACAGGAGCTGCCACGCGAGGCGATGCTTCAGGACCACGAGCGCGATGATGGGCGCGACCACGGACGACAGCGCCACGATGAATGCGGAGCGCGCCGGCGTGGTGTATTGCAACCCAAATGCCTGGGTTGCAAAACCCGAGGCCAGCAAAACCGTGAGCAGCGCGCCGGCTTGCAGCTCGGCCTTCGTAAACCCACCGCGCAAATTGATGAGCGGGGCGAGGACGACCGTCGCGATCGAGAATCGCGCCGCCAGGAAGATGAGCGGCGACGCGGCGGCAAGCGCGTCCTTGACCACGACGAAGCTCACGCCCCACACCGCCGATGCGGTGATGAGTAAGAGGTCGCTGCGGCGTACGGTCAAGCCAGATCCCGCAGATATCGTCCGGTCGGAGACTCGCGGACCGCGGCCACGTCCTCGGGTGTGCCCGCCGCCACGACGCGACCACCCTGATCACCGGCCCCGGGCCCCAGGTCGATCACCCAGTCGGCGCGCTTGATGACGTCGAGGTTGTGCTCGATCACGAGCACCGTGTGCCCCGCATCGACCAGCCGGTCGAGCACGCGGCACAATACGCGCACGTCGTCGAGGTGCAGCCCCGTCGTCGGCTCATCGAGGATGTAGAGCCTCCGTCCCCCGCGTGCGCGCGCCAGCTCGCGAGCAATTTTCAGGCGTTGCGCCTCCCCGCCCGACAGCGTCGTCGCCGGTTGGCCCAGGCGCAGATAACCGAGCCCGACCTGCTGCAAGTACCAGAGGCAGCGCGCCAGGCGCGGATGGCGGTGCAGCTTCTGAATCGCTTCATCCACCGTCCACTCGAGCGCCTGGGCGATGCTCGCTCCCTGCAGCTTCACGTCGAGCACTTCGCGCTTGAAGCGCGAGCCGCCGCAGGCGTCGCACGGCACGAACACGTTGGCGAGGAACACCATCTCGATCAGCACGTGGCCGGCGCCCTCGCACGCCTCGCAGCGGCCGCCGGCGACATTGAACGAAAAGGTGCTCGGCGCATACCCGCGCGCCCGCGCGAGTGCTTCGGTGGCGAACAGCGCCCGCAATTCGTCGAACGCTTTCACGTACGTCACGGGATTGGAGCGCGGCGTCCGTCCAATCGGCGCCTGATCGATCAGCACCACGTCCTCGAGATGCTCCCAGCCCTTCAGCGCCGCGACCTCGCCTACGGGCTCACCGAGGTGTTGCTTGGCGCTGTGCTCACCCTTGAGCCGTGCTTCGAGCTGGCGATAGAGCACGTCGTGCACGAGCGTCGATTTCCCGGAACCCGAGACGCCCGTCACCGCGGTGAGCGTGCCGAGCGGAATGCGGACGTCGACGCCGGTGAGGTTGTGGAGCCGCGCGCCCTTGACGTCGAGCCAGCGCACCGCCGGCCGGCGCGCCGAAGGCACGCCGATGCGTTTTTCGCCCGACAGGTACTGGCCGGTCAGCGTTCCGGCTTCCTGCACCGCCGCGGCGGGTCCCTGATAGACGAGCTGGCCGCCTGCTGCGCCGCTGGCCGGCCCGAGCTCTACCATCCAGTCGGCGGCGCGCATCGCCGCGGGATCATGCTCCACGACGACGACCGTGTTCCCGGCAGTCGCCAGTTTGCGCAGCAATCCGAGCAGGCGATCCACGTCCGCGGGATGCAGTCCGATGGACGGCTCGTCCAGCACGTACAACGTATCCACGAGATGCGAGCCGAGCGCGTTGGAGAGCGCAATGCGTTGTGCTTCGCCGCCGGACAGCGTGCGCGTCTGCCGGTCCAACGTGAGATATCCCAGGCCTACGTCGTTGACGAAGCTCACGCGCGTACGCAGCTCGCCCAGGATGTGGTCGGCCACGCTCTGTTGAAACACGGGCAAGCGGAGGTGCTCCAGCCAATGAGCGAGATCACCGGCCGTGAGGGCCGCGGCCTCGGCGATCGTCTTTCCGGCGACCCGCACCGCGAGCGATTCCGGCTTGAGGCGCGCGCCGCCGCATCCCGGGCAGGTCTTGGCGAGCTGGTACTGCCGCAGGAACACGCGGATGTATTGCTTGTAGCGCTTCGCTTCGAGCCGCTCGAGGAACGGGAAGATGCCGAGGTAGCGGCCGCCCTTGTTGTGCAGCAGAAACTGCCGGTCGCGCGCGGGAATGTCGTTCCAACCCAGATCGAGGCCAATGGCGCGCGCCCGGGCGGTCTCGCGCAGCAAGCGCCGGCGGCCTTCGTAGCGCGGCTTGGTCCACGGATCGAGCGCCCCAGCGGCCAGCGAGCGCTTTGGATCGGGGACGATCAACGATTCGTCGTATTCCAGCACGGCGCCGAAGCCGTTGCAGCTGGGGCACGCGCCGCGCGGGTTATTAAAGGAAAAGAGTGTCGGCGTGAGCACCGGTGCGGCGCAGCCGCACGCCGAGCAGGCGGGGTGCTCGGAAAAGCGCCGGCGGTCGCCGTTGTTGAGCGCCAGCGCGACCCCTTCACCTTCGCTGAAGGCCGTGGCGACGGCGTCGGCTAATCTGCCGCGGTTCTCCGCCGTGGCAGCGATTCGATCAACCAGGACCAGGACATCGGTGCCCGCGCGTACGCGTTGTTCGGCGCCGTCCTCATCCAGGCGAATCACCTCGCCATCCACCTGGGCGCGCACAAATCCAGCCGCCCGCAATTGTGCGGCGATTTCGACTTCGGGGCGTTGGGCGGATTGGGGCAGGGGGAAGGCCACGACGATTTGATCGTGCGGTTGGTGGTTGGGTAGGGCCGCGCTGTCCGTGTTGGGTAGGGGCGCAGCATGCTGCGCCCCTACATTTGCATTGCCAGCCCCTACGTCACCGGCATCCCCGTTTCCCGCAATTACGGCGTCCACCACCTCCTGTACCGTATCCCGTTTCACATCGCGGCCGCATTGCAGGCACGTCTGCGTCCCCGCCCGGGCCCACAGCAATCGGAGGAAATCGGCGATTTCCGTCGCGGTCCCGACCGTCGAGCGGCTGGACGTCGTGGGGTTTTTCTGCTCGATGGCGACGGCGGGGGACAGCCCCTCCATCGCATCGACCAAAGGCTTGGGCATGCGCTCGAGGAACTGCTTGGCGTAGGTCGACAGCGATTCGATGTAGCGCCGCTGGCCTTCGGCGTAGAGCGTGTCGAACGCGAGTGAGCTCTTCCCCGAGCCCGACGGGCCGGTGACGACCGAGAGCGCCCGGCGCGGGAACTCGACGGTGATGCCCTTCAGATTATGCTGGCGTACGTTGCGGAGAACGACGCGCTCGGGGGGATGGCGCATAACCCCGAAAAATAACAGCTTTGGCGCTTAGATGGCCCTCGCCCTGACACCGCGGCTGCTCCGTCGTGGCCTCGAGCTGTTCGCCGCCATCTCCCTCGGTGGAGTCGCTCTGCTGGTCGGGTACTACCTGATTCGCTTCGGGGATCGGGCCGACGTATTCCTTGAGCCGTTCTCGCGCTTGCATTGGGGCTGGATCGCGGTGGGCCTCGTCCTGGCATCGATGGACTGGGTGGGCGGTGGGCTGCGGTTGTGGGTCTGCACCCGCTACGTCCATCCCGGTGTCCGGCTGCGAGACATGATTCTGGCCGGTGGGTTCGGCGCCTGGGGCGCCTACCTGACCCCGTTTCAGTCCGGCTCGGCACCGATGTCGATGTGGGTCATGAAGCGCGCCGGCGTCCCGGTCCCCGTTGCCCTGAGCTCGATTTTCGTCACGTTCATCGCGACCGTGGGGTTTTTCGCGATCGCCGGGCCGTTGGCCGTCTGGTTCGGCGCCGGGAAATCGCTGGCGCAACACGGGCTCGTGCTCGGCATCACGCTGTACGACCTGTTCAAGACCAGCCTCACGATCTTCGGGATCCTCGGGCTGCTGATGTTGACGGCCGTCATCTTTCCGGGCGTCGTGAAGCGGGTGATCCAGCGCCTCGCGGCCCGGATCGCGCGGCGCAGCCCGCGGGCTGCCGAGCGCATGGAGAAGTTGTCGGGAGGGGTGGACCGCGCACACGACTGCATGGTGGCGTTCGGGAGTCCGAAGGGGCTGCTGACGCTGCTGCTGGCCATCATCATCTCGGCGCCGTCGCACGCGAACAAGCTGCTGGCAGGCTACGTCACGTTGCGCGTGCTCGGCATTCCGGCGGACTTCACCGACATTCTGCTGCTGCAAACGCTGATTTCCTTTCTATTGTATTTCGCGCCGACACCCGGTGCTTCCGGGCTCGCGGAGCTGACGTCGGCGGCGGTGATGTCGCTCTATGTGCCGCGTGAAATCACGCCGAGCTACACCTTGATCTGGCGATTCATCAACAGCTATGCGACGGTGATTGTCGGCTCGTCGATCTTTTGGTACTGGCTGCGGCGCGGCCTCATTGGCCGCGAAGAAGCCGTCGGGATCACCTAACTTCTGCTTCCTTGCCCGGTTACACAGCCGGGCGTAACTTCACGGCCTGGTCACAGCTACGGGAGTGCGCGCGCATGGCGTTGCTTGAAATGGGAGGGCGGAGGTTCGCACTCCCGCAAGGAGAGGTGCTGCTCGGCGCGGATCCGGGCTGCGCCATCCCACTCGCCGTTCCAGGTGTTCTCCCACGCCATGCCAAACTCAAGAGCCTCGCAGACGGACAAGTCGTCATCACGAAGGCAGTTCCCGAAGCCGAAGTGCTGATCAACGGCGTGCGGCTGGGCGCCGAACCAACCCCCTTGCTGCACGGCGACAAGGTCGAGGTTGCCGGGCAGGAACTCACGTTCGTGGACGAGCGGCGCAGCGGCAGCACGCAGTACGTGCAGGCGATGAGCGTGCCGCAGGCGATGGCCCAGGCCAAAGCGGAAGCCAAGGGCGGCAAGGTCACGGGCAACACCGGCGGCCGGGTGGTGTCGTTAACCGACGGCCGCGAATACGCCATTGCCGGCACTTCGCTGGTCTTTGGCCGCGACGCCTCGTGTGACGTCGTCGTCCCCGGCAAAGATGTGTCGCGGCGACATGCCGAGATCGTCCAGACGCCCAAAGGGTATCTGATCGTCGATTCGAGCACCAACGGGACGTCGGTCAACGATACGCGGGTCGAAGGCCAACGGCTGCTCGCGCGCGCCGATGTGATTACGATCGGCGAAGAGAAATTCCGGTTCTACGCCGATACGGCTGCCCCGCCTGCCGAACACCCTCCCGCGGGGCCGGCCGCTAGCGCGCCCTCGGCCGTACCCCCGACGAAGGGCGGCCAGAGCCTCAAGGAAACGATTCACGGCGTACCTGCCGCGTCCAGGCCTTCCGGTGCGTTAGCCAGTTTCTTGGTCCGTGGTGGCTCGCTCAAGGGCCAACGACTCAGCGTCAAAACGCCCGTGGTCAATATCGGACGCGCCGACTACAACGACCTCGTGCTTCCGGATGAATCGGTCTCCACCACGCACGCGAAGCTGCAACGGCGCGAGGGCGTCTGGGTTTTGGTGGACCTCGATTCGACGAACGGAACATTCGTCGATGGGGATCAGGTCAAGGGCGAGACGGCGCTCGCGCCGGGCGCCAACGTCCGGTTCGGAGACGTCTCGATGGTGTTCGAGCCGACGGATGACGCAGCGGGGGTCGCGAAGGGTGGGGGGACACGCATGATCGAAGTTCTGACCATGTCTGCCCCCTCGAAGCCATCGTCGGCGGCCCCGGCGCCCGCTCCGCCGCGGAAGCCCTCGTCGGCGGCCCCGGCGCCGGCTCCGCCAAAGCCGGCCCCACCCGCCCCCGCCCGCCCGGCCCCCCCGGCCCGCCCGGCGCCCCTGGCTCCCCCGGCGGCGAAACCCGCCGCGGCGAAGCCGGCGCCTACAAAGCCGAAGGCAGGGACGAAGCCGCCGGTTGCCCAGAAGAAGGGAAAGGGGTGTGGCGGCAGCGCGGCGGTACTCCTCCTGGGGATCATCGGATTAGTGTACTGGGTGTTTATCTAGGGATCACGTGCACATCACCTCCGCAGGCCGCACCGACGTCGGCGTCATCCGGTCGGGGAATGAGGACAGTTACCTCATGGTCCCCGATCGCGGGGTTTTCGTGGTCGCCGACGGGATGGGTGGCCATGCGGCTGGAGAGGTGGCGAGCGAGATGGCGGTGCGCTTCGTCGCCCGCGAGCTGGATTCGTTGCGCGGGTTGTCCGATGAGCAGGTCGCCGAGCGCATGCGGGGCGCGATCCGCACGGCCAATGGGGCGATCTTCCAGCGCACGCTCACCGAGCATGACAAGCGGGGGATGGGCACCACCGTCACCGCGCTGACCCTGTTCGAGACCCGCTTCCTGATTGGCCAGGTGGGCGACAGTCGCGGCTATCTGCTGCGCGACAAGCGCCTCAGCCAGCTGACGAAGGACCACTCGTACGTGCAGGAGCAGGTCGATGCCGGCTATCTCACGCCGGAGCAGGCCCGGACCCATCCTTACAGCAACGTGATTACGCGCTGCGTCGGCGCTAATAGCGACGTGATGCCGGACATCTATGTGGGGACGGTCAAGCCGGGGGACTTGTTCCTACTGGCGTCCGACGGTCTGACGGGGATGCTGGAGGATTATCAGTTGGCGGAGCTGCTTTCGCCCGAGCGCATGCCACAGGACGAAGTGGATGCGCTGATCGCGGAAGCGAACCGGCACGGTGGGCTAGACAACATCACGGCGATCATCGTGCGCATCGATTCCGTCGAAGCGCCGACGCAGGAAAACGTCACGACGCAGCAGAGCCCCGCCCGGCCGCGCTGAGCAGACCCCTATCCTCCTCGAGGCGCGCCTTCACCTCTTCGGCGGGCCACGTCACCAACTCGACTATCGCGCGCGCCGGAATCTCCGCCGGTTCCAATACAAACACACGCAAGCGCTGGGCGGAGCGCTGCAGCTCGGCGGCGACGCGCGGCAGGCCGAGACTCTCCGCTCCCGGGATCGACACGTCGAACATGTCGGGCTTGGACGGGAAGTCGAGGAACAGCTGATCGGCGCGCAAGCCCAGTTCGCGCGTCAGCCGGTCCTCGACCCGTTCGAGCAAATCCGGATCACGCGACGGCCAGTCCGCCGTTTCGGCGGGCAAATCCGTTGCGGGAATGTCGAGTGCGCGTTTGGCCAGCCGCCGCTCGCGCAGCGCGCGGGCCAGCCCGGTCCGATCATGCTGCTGCAGCTCGTGACTCAGCCCGTCGTCGGTCGCGACGGCGATGTCGTCCGGGGACATGCAGCCGCTTGCAATCGCGCGGCGCACCAGGCGCTTGAACATCGACGTCGCGCTGCGCACCGCGTGATGCCAGTACACGTTGCGATACATCTGATACTTGGCGAACAGCAGTGACTCGAGCGCCGCCAGGCCCTTGGTGTGCAGCGCGATGCCGTCCGGACCGAGCGTCAGTGACGTGAGCAGACGATCGACGTCGATCACGCCGTAGGGCACGCCACACATCGTCGCATCGCGCGACAAATAGTCGAGCTTGTCGACGTCGAGCGAACCCGCGACGAGACCGGCGAAACGGGACGTGCTCGTGCCCTGTATCAGCGGCAACAGGCGTTCGGCCGGTACGCGAAGGCGGTCGAGGGCGGCGGCGAGCGCTCCGCTGCGGAGATGACGCGCGGCGAGGCTCTCGTGGGGGGGGAGACCTGCTTCTTCGAGCGCATGGGAAAACGGGTAATGGCCGATGTCATGCAGCAGCGCGGCGAGCTGGACGTCCAGCTCTTTGGTTACACGGCAGGCAAGGTGGTATGCACCCAGCGCGTGCTCAAACCGGGTGTGCGTGGCGCCGGGGTACACGAGAAATGCGTGACCGAGCTGCCGGACGTACCGCAGACGCTGGAACGCCGGCGTATCGATGATCGCAAGCGCCTGCGGCTCGAGGCGGATGTTGTTCCAGAGCGGGTCGCGAACTACCTCAAACGACGTCGTCGAACTGCTCGAAATTCTTTTGGAACAGAGCGAGGAGCCGTTGGGCTTGCGCGTCGTAGGCCGCGGGATCCTTCCACGTGGAGCGCGGATCGAGCGCCTGATCCGGTACGCCCGGCACGTGTTGCGGCACGTCCAACCCGAACACCGGCTCTCGCCGCGTCGCTACGTTGTCCAACTCTCCCGCCAGCGCCGCCCGAATCATGGCGCGTGTGAGCTTGAGGTCCATGCGATGGCCGGCGCCGTAGGCGCCGCCCGTCCAACCGGTGTTCACCAGCCAGCATTTCACCTTGTGTCGCGCGATGCGCTCGCCCAGCATCTTGGCGTACACGGTGGGACGCAAGGGCAGGAATGGCGCGCCGAAGCACGCCGAAAACGTCTCTTTCGGTTCCGTCACTCCACGTTCCGTGCCCGCCACCTTGGCGGTGTAGCCGGAGAGGAAATGGTACATCGCCTGCTCCGGCGTCAGCTTCGCGATCGGCGGCATCACCCCGAACGCATCGCAGGTGAGGAAGATGACGTGGTCGGGATGTCCGGCCATTCCCTCGGGGACATGGTTCGGGATGTAATGAATCGGATACGATGCCCGCGTATTCTCGGTGATGCGCTGGGAATCGAGGTCCACCGCACCGGTCTGGGGATTCACGTCGACGTTCTCCAGCACGGTCCCGAACATTTCGGTCGTGGCGTAGATCTCGGGCTCACCGGCGCGCGACAGCCGGATGACCTTGGCGTAGCAGCCACCCTCGAAGTTGAAGATGCCCTCATCCGACCACCCATGTTCGTCATCGCCGATCAACCGGCGTTCCGGATCCGCGGAAAGGGTGGTCTTGCCCGTGCCGGACAGCCCGAAGAACAGCGCGCAGTCGTCCTGCGTCCCGACGTTGGCGGAGCAGTGCATCGAGAGCACGCCCTGCAGCGGCAGCAGGTAGTTGAGGACGCTGAAGATCGATTTCTTGAGCTCGCCCGCGTAGCGCGTGCCGCCGATCAGAATCGTGCGCTGCGCGAAGCTCACGATGATGAACGTCCCCGACTTGGTTCCGTGGACCGCCGGATCGGCGTGGAACTCCGGTGCATGCAGCACCTCAAACCCCGGCGCAAAGCGCGACAGCTCGCCGTCGGCGGGGCGCAGGAACATGTTGTAGACGAAGAGGGCGTGCCAGGCGTTGGGCGTGATGAAGCGAATCGGCAGCCGGAACGCCGGATCCGCCCCAGCGTACACGTCACGGATGAAGAGCTCCTGCGTGGCGAGGTGCGCTTCCACGTCGGCCTTGAGGCGCGCGAACTTGTCGGGCGCGATCGGCTGGTTCACCTTGCCCCACCAGATCTGTGTGGTGGAGTCAGGCTCCTGCACGAGAAACTTGTCGTTGGGGCTGCGGCCGGTGTGGGGTGCAGTCACCGCCGCAAACGGTCCCCCTGACGTCACGACTCCCTCGCGCCGGCGGAGGGCGTGCTCGTACAGCTGAGACGGCGTCAGATTCCGGTGGACACGCTGCGCGGTCGAGATGCCCATGCGCTATCTGGTTGACCTCGCGTGGCGGCGATGCTCCAGGGCGTCGACGGCGGCGATCACCGCCATATTCACGATGTCGGGGACTTCTGATAACCTTTGCAAGACATGGACCGGACGGTCCATCCCCACAAGGATTGGCCCGATCGCCTGGGCGTCGCCGAGCCGGGCGAGCAGCTTGTAGGCGATGTTCGCGGCGTCCAAGTCCGGGAATATCAATACGTTAGCCGGCCCGCGCAGCTTGGCGAACGGGTACACCTTGGTCAAGATGCGCTCGACCACGGCCGTATCGGCCTGCATCTCACCGTCCACCTGCAGCTCGGGCTCACGCTCGTGCAGCAGGGCCACGGCCTGCTGCACTTTCGCGGCCGCCGGATGCTTGACCGAGCCGAAATTCGAAAACGACAGCATCGCGATGCGAGGCTCGACGCCCAGCCGCTTCACGAACTTCGCGGTGGCCGTCGCGATCTCGGCGAGGGTCTGCGCGTCCGGCTCGATGTTGACCGTCGTGTCGGCGAAGAAGAACGTCTGCTGCCGGAAGATCATCATGTAGATGCCGCTGACGTGCTTGCGCCCCGGTTCGGCGCCGATCACCTCGAGGGCGGGGCGCACGGCGTCGGGGTAATCGATTTCCTCCCCGGCAACGAGTGCATCGGTGCGGCCGGCGCGCAGCATCATCAGCCCGTAGTACATCGGATTGAGCACCAGGGAGCGGGCTTCCCGCAACGTCATGCCACGCCGCTCGCGGCGTTGCCACAGCTCCTGGGCGAGTTGGTCCCGGTCGGTCGCCGTCTGCGGATTGACGAGCTCGATGTCTTCGAGCGTGAGCGACCCCTCATCGGCCTGGCGACGGATCGCATCGAGGTCGCCGAGCAGAATCGGCCGGGCGATGCCTTCGTCGGCGAGAATCCGCGAGGCCCGCAGGATGCGCGGATCGTCGCCTTCGGGGAACACGATACTGGGAGGATCCTGCTGCGCGCGCGTGATCAGGCCGCGCATCACCTGGCGCTCGGGACCGAGGCGCGCTTCCAGCTCGGCGCGATACTCCTCGACGTCGATGATCCGTCCGGCGATGCCCGAGGCGACGGCGGCCCACGCGACCGCCGGCGCCACCCAGAGCAGCACGCGAGGATCGAACGGCTTGGGGATCAGGTAGTCGGGCCCGAACTTCAGCTTGTCGCCCCCGTAGGCGCGCGTGACCGATTCCGGGACCTCTTCTTTCGCCAACGTCGCCAGCGCGCGTGTCGCCGCCATCTCCATTTCCTCGTTGATCTTCTTGGCGCGGACGTCGAGCGCGCCGCGGAAGATGAACGGGAAACCGAGCACGTTGTTGACCTGATTGGGGAAATCGGACCGGCCCGTTGCGACGATGGCATCGGGCCGCGCCTTCTTCGCTTCGTCCGGCATGATCTCCGGCGTCGGATTGGCCAGCGCGAAGATCACCGGCTTCTTGGTCATCCCCTGCAGCATGTCTCCGGTCACGATGCCGGCGACCGACAGGCCGACGAACACGTCCGCGCCCTGCAATGCATCGGCGAGTGTGCGCGCCTTCGTGTCCACCGCGAAGCGCTGCTTGAACTCGTCGAGCCCCTCGCGCCCCTGGTAGATCACACCCTTGTGATCGCACATCACGATGTTCTCACGTACGACGCCGAGCCGGACGTAATGCTCGGCCGTCGCAATCGCCGCCGCGCCGGCGCCCGCGAACACGATCTTGATGTTGGCAATGTCTTTCTTGACCACCACCAGCGCATTGAGCAGCGCCGCTCCCGAAATGATGGCCGTGCCGTGCTGGTCGTCGTGGAACACGGGAATGCCCATCGTGGCGCGCAGCTTTTGTTCGATATAAAAGCAGTCGGGCGAGCGGATGTCTTCGAGGTTGATCCCGCCGACGGTCGGCTCGAGCAGCTGGCAAAAACGGATCACGTCCTCGGGACTCTCGGAGCCGACCTCGAGGTCGAACACGTCGATGTCCGCGAACGCCTTGAACAGGATGCCTTTGCCTTCCATGACCGGCTTGCCGGCGAGCGCGCCGATGTTGCCCAGGCCGAGCACCGCAGTCCCGTTCGAGACCACCGCGACGAGGTTGCCTTTGGTGGTGTAGCGGTAGGCGTCGTCGGGGTTCTTGGCGATCTCCAGGCACGGCTCCGCCACTCCGGGGGTGTAGGCCAGGGAGAGGTCCCGCTGATCTTTGAACGGTTTGGTTGGCGTGACCTGGATCTTCCCAGGACGGCCCTGTGAGTGATAATCGAGGGCCTCCTGCCGCCGGCTGGACAAGGACAGAAGTCCTTTATAGAGAAGGAGTTATGCTAGATCGTAGCGCGGTCAGTGTCAAGATCGAAGGGGCGCGCGACGGCGGTGCGCCGCGCGCCTCTGCGACTCAGTTTTAGAAGCTCGCCGTGACCCGTGCCATAAAGTTCCGGCCCATCCCGGGGTTGGGCGCATTGGTCTTAAGGTGGCTCAGGTAGTCTGCCCATTGTTGGTTCAATGCGTTGCGCAGCTGGAAATCGAACGCGATCGTCCTGCCCGAGCTCGCGGGCGCTGTGAAGCCTGCTCCCAGGTTCAGCAGCGAATATGACGCCGGGCGATACCCTGCGCCGTTGAACGCGCTCGCGAAAAACGTAACCTCCGCCGGATTGAGGCGCGTCTGCCTTGCGTTGGTTTCCCCGCCGATGGAGACGTAGGGTTCCAACAGCGCGCCGATTTTGTGACCCTCCAGCCGTGCCAGATAGGTCGCGCGGAAGGGCGGCATCGCAGGCAAGGATTCCCGCGTGGACGTGTTCTTGCCGCGGACATAGTCCGCTGTTCCTTGCAGATGCAGATACTCCGTCGGGTGGTATTCGAGCTGTGTCTCAAACCCGGCAAGAACCGCGTCCCCCTGGGTCACGTTGAAAATCGCCAGGCCGCTCGCGCTGTCCGTTTGTCCTGTCGGGACCGTGTAGATGAAATCGTGAATCGAGTTGACGAAACCGCCAAATTCGGCGACGGCCGAGCCGCTCTGGATGCGCAGGCTCAGGTCGGTGTTGAACGACGTTTCCGTTTTCAGATTGGGGTTGCCGCGTTCGAACGTGGCCGTCGCCTCGTGTGGCCCATTGGCGAACAGATCGAACCCGGATGGGGCACGGAAGCCGCGTCCGAGGTTGAGGACGAGGGCGACCGGCTCACTCACGTGATACAACAGCCCCGCATTCCCGGTGACCGAATTCCACTTGAGGTTTGCCGCTCCATTCCCGAGGGTCGTGTCCGCATCGGCGCCGAGATGGCGGTAATCGTAGCGTGCGCCGAACGACAGATTCCAGCGGCCCGCGTCCGCTTGCTCGAACGCATACAGGGCCGCGCCCCCTGTCGTCGAATTCGGCATCAGATGTTCTTCACCAAAGTTGTCGTTCGTGGCGTACTCGCCGGATGCCCCGAGGACGCCGTTCAGAGCCCCCAGGGAATGATGCAGGTGCGCTTCCGTCGTGTACGTTTTTTCTCGCATTCCGAACGCCGCGGTCGTCGTCGTGGCGTCATCGTATTCCGATCGCCGGTTGGTCTCGTACCCAGCGGTCCATTCCAGGCGCGAAGCCCCGAGCCCTGCCGACATGTCGAGGTGGACTCGGTCGTCATCGGTGCGGGCGTAGCCGGTGAAGGCGGAGTCTGAGTCCGTCAGCTGCAGCCGGTCGCGGCGCAGGGTGTAACGACCGACGAGAGAACCCCATGAAGTGTGGTATCCCACGCTGCCGCTGCCACCGACGTTGTGATAGCCGCTATTCCACAACACATACGCAGGTGTGTGGACGTCTTGGGCGGTCCGCCCGGTGGCCGATGCGCGAAAGCCCCAACTCCCGCTCGCACCTTCGAAGGTTCCGGAGCCGTCCGGTTGCCGGTTGTTGCTGCCAAACCCTGCCGTCACGTTCCCTTGTGCGAACGGCGTGCGGCCGATGGCATCGGGCAGGTCCGCCTCGATGATGTTGACCACCCCGCCCAGGGCATCGCTCCCGTACAAAACGCTCGCCGGACCACGGATAACCTCGATGCGGGACGCCGCCGCGGGCTCGACGCTGGAGAAATGGTCGTCGCCCCACTGATTGTGCTCAAGGCGCTGGCCATCATCCACCACGAGCACTCGCGTGTTCGTCAAACCGCGAATCACCGGCTTCCCGGTGGACGCGCCACTGCTGTTGGTCCGTACGCCGGGCATGTCTGCCAAGGCATCACCCAACGTGTTGGGGCGGAGTTTGAGCAACTCGTCGGGCGCAGCGATCGCGACCGGCTGTGGTGAGTTCAACGCCGACGTCGCCTCGGCCGAGGCCGACACCTGCACCGGCGCGAGTTCGATAATCGACGTCTTGAGCGCGAGATCCATGGTGACGTCCGCATCGCCGACCGTGATTTTCCGCACTTCCGGCCGGTAACCGATCATCGAGAATACGAGCGTGTACGTTCCGCGCGGGATCTGAGTGAGGCTGTACCGTCCATCGGCGCTCGTTTTGGTGGAGCGCCTTCCTTCGACGAGACGAATAACGACCTCCGGGATCGGCTTGCCGTCGGAGTCTGTCACGCGACCGGAAACCGTAGAGAGGTCGGCATCTCTCGTGATCGCCTTCGCCGGGCGAACAACGGCAGTCAGGATCAGAAACATCGCCGCAGTGCGGCGTATGAGCGCGTATGACATCGCTTGCTCTCCGTAGTTCAGGAAGTTCAAGACGCGATACGCACCGAACGCCATGCGTCCGTTACGAGCGTGCGATATCGACGTCCAGGATGGTCGCGCCGTGCGGCGCGAGTTCAGCTAGGAGAGCGACGGAGGTGCGCGGGACTGTGGAAGACGGGTGTTCGGCCGGAACGATGTTGCGGCGAGTTCCAAAACGAGGCGTTGCGCAACGACACGCGGTGCCGGAGCAACGGGCGCATACCCGCCCAACGCTGGAGCGTTGATCGAGCGGCACAAGCCGCAGTCTGCGGGATGAACCCGGGGACAGCCCTTGGTGCCTTGCGATTCAACGTGCTGCCGAACGGATGCGTCCTGAGCATGCAACTGCGCATCGGCGATCGATGCCGTGACCGGCACCAACACCTGCAGGGTCGCAATGCACAGCGACGCGATGCGCGCCCGATAAGACATGGCGGGTATAGTACATCCGAGCGCTGTGAGAAGTCCAATCGAAGGCGCGTCCGCGGCGCGTCAGGGCCGTTCCTCCCTGCCGGGGTATCAAGCATCCAACGTCCTGTTACCATCAGCAACGCCCCTACGGAGCTGCAATGGCATCGATTGCGCGGATAACAATTCCGGCGGTATTGGCCTGCCTGTTGGCGAGCGCATGTGCCAGCGACTCGTCAGGGCCGGGCACGCTGCCGTCCTGCGGGACGCAGGGGACACAACTGACGCTGGCCGTCGCCGCATTCACCTCCATCGATCCTGCTACGGACTCCGGCTGCGTGACGTTTGCCGCCAACACGTCGCCCGACACGGTCGAGTATCTCGTGCTGCCGTGGTCGGCCGGAGGCAATCCGGGGTCGTCGGCGCCGTTCGCGCTCGAGTCGGCCACCCCGCTCGCCTCGATCACGGCGCCGCGTTTTGTGCTGCGCGCCGGCAATCGCGGGGCGACGCCCGCGGCGTTCGACCGGTTCCTGCGGCACATCGCCCGGACGCGTAATTACACGCAGCTCGCGCGAGCGGCGGCGCTCGCCGGTAGTGCCGGACCGCAGTGGGCCGGCTCCGGCGCCTATGTGCGTGCGCTGCAGCGCCCCGGCGCCGCGGCGTTTACACTGCGTTTCAGTAACGGCAGCGGGTCCGCCGTCTCAGCCGCGCTCGTCCCGCGACTGAACATCGTCCGAATCCGGTAGCGCTAGCGGGGCGGCGGCGGCGTGATCGTCGCCGGCGTGTGGTACAGCACCTGCGCCGTGTTGCGGTCGCGAATGGTCGGGGTGTCGGTGGCGGGCGTGCCGTACATCAAGTCGGTCGTGGCGGGGCTGTGCCCGAGAATGCCCAGCGTGTGACCCAGCTCGTGAGTCGCCACGCGACGCATGCACGCCGCGATTTGCGCGGTGGTGAATCCCAGGCGAACGCGCAACTGCACCCGGATCGGATCAGTCATCGCGTGCGTCGAATCGATGACGTAGGTGGTCACGCCATCGCACGCACCCAGAGCGCCGGCGGTGTCCGGGGGAACGTCCGGGGGGACGCTGTCCTGCCAGCGCACAATGACGTCCGCGAGGTTCGAATCAGCGACGAACACTCCCTTGAACTCGCCGTACAGGAACTGGCTCTCCCAGACGCTCAAACCCCGGCGGAGCAGCGCGGGCATCGTGCCGCGCGTGTCCGCGAAATAGCGCACCGGGATGCGGTCGGGCGGCCAGTGGAACGTCTCGCCGGCGAGATCCGCGAGATAGCGCGGCGTCCGGTTCGGCGCTGCCAGGTCCTCACAGCCGAGCAGCCCCATGGCGATCACGAGTGCGAGCGTCGCTTTCAACGGCCGAGTAACCTCCCACTCACTGAAATGGCGATGCGATGCACCGGTCGCGGTCGGTTGAATCCGACGCTGCGCAGCGCCGGCGTGAGGAAGCGGTGGACGTCATACTGCAGCGCAACTTCGATCCCGTGGCGTTCGCCAAAGGAAGGCGCGTACGTCGTGGCGAGTGAGACGAGCGGCAGGATCCCGCCGCCACCCCGTTGAAACATGCCCAGGTCACTGCCCGAGTAAACCAGACCGCCGATTCCGAGCCGCGCGCCGATGTTGGTGGCAAGGTCGCGACGCAGCCCGATCGTAAAGGCAACCGCGGTGACGGATCCGGCATCGAGGTCACTGCCGCTCTCGTGGCGCTTCAGCTTGGACGACGACAGGTCGAGCGTCGCGTCCCCGATCCACGGTCCTTTGAACTCGTCGCGCAGGCCAAGCTGCAAGGTCGGCGCGAGCGCCGGGTGGAGATCGATCGGCACGACGAGCGAGTCGCGGACCAGCGCGGTGCTGTAACGGCCGCCGAGGGAGAAGCGGAGGGAGACCTGAGCGGTCAGGCGGTTGAGCGGTTGCGCGGTTAGAGCAGCAATTCCAAGCGCCCAACCGCCCAACCGCCAAACCGCCCGCCTCACGAAGCCACCGCCGTGTCACCCACGCCGAGCTTGCGGAGTACCGCTGCACCGACGAGCAACAGGCCGTACATGCAGACGACCAAGGGCCCGGTCGGCAGATCCTTCGTGTACGAAAGCCACAGCCCGAGAATCGACGCGAGTGCCCCGGAGCTCCACGCGATGATCGTGAGCTGCCGTTTGTCGGCCGTGAAGAGATTGGCGATTACGGCGGGCACGACGAGGAAACTGAACACCATCAAGACTCCGGCGATAGGAACCGCCAACGTGATCACGACACCAAAGGACAGATAGAAAAGGAAGTCCCAGAGCCGGATTTTCCACCCCTCCGCCTCCGCCTGCTCAGGATGGAAGGAAATCGTGAGAAAGCGGCGTCGCAGCGCGAACTGGAACACGCCGAGCGCCGCGTAGGCAATCGCCAGCCTCACGATCGTCGGCCAGGTGACCCACAACAAGCTCCCCACCAGCGTCTTTTCTACCGCCTCGCCGCCGCCGGGCACCTTGTTCGCCACCAGGACGGCTGCGGCCGATGCGACCACGTACACGATCCCGATGAACGCTTCCTGCGGCACTCGGCCCTTGCCGGTGCCGCCGTGTCCCGACGTCCGCGTCAGGGCGAACAAGAACGCGCCGATCGCCGTCGCCAGCAGGGCAAAGACATAGGTCGTCGGCGACTCGGGCGCCACCTGGAACAGCAGCGCCGACAGGCTGCCCAGGGCGGCCATCTGCGCGAGCGACAGGTCGACGAAAATTACCTCGCGGGCGATCACATGCAGCCCCAGGTAGGACAGCATTGCCACCAGAATCATGCACGCCATGAACGGTGGCAACATCAGCTGAAAACCGCTCACGGAACCTCCTGCGTGCCAAACGCCCCGGCGAGCTGGGAAATCCACAGATTCATGAGATCGAAATAGGTGTTCACGCCTGCCGAGCCGCCGGTGTTGGACGGCACGATGACCGCCTTGGCGCCGGTGCGCTGCGCAACTTCCATCACCTGGCTGTGATCGTAGTAGTTGGTGGACAACAGCACCTGGATGTGCCGGTCGCGCATCGCGGTGATGATCTCCTGCACGTGCCGCGGCGTCGGCGGAATGCCAGGCTTCGGCTCGATGTAATCGAAGCAGGTGACCTGGAACTCGCGCGAGAAATAGTCCCACTCCTTGTGATAGCAGGCGACCAATTTCCCGCGGAACGGCATCCCCTGCTTGAGCCAGCCCCCCAGCCGGTTCATCAACGGAGCGCCTTGATACTGCTGTTGGCCGAGGAAGGTGAACAATTTGCCCTGCCGATCGAGATCGGCGAGCGTGTTGCCCCCGAGCAACTTCACCAGTTCGTCGCCGAACAGGGCCCGATACATCCGGTCCTCGAAATCATTCTCGCGCGTGGTGAAGTAGTCGGCATCCTGCGGCGCCACGCGCTTCAAGCCGCGCAGGATGTTTCGCGCGATCAGGACCGCGTTGAGGGGATCGGTCCAGATGTGCGGATTGCCGAAGACATGAATGTCCCCCTGCGAGCGCGACAGGCTCGCCGGAACATCGAGCAGTGGGAGCCCCTGATACGCCGCGACATATCCTGGTCCACCTTCGGTGATCTTGGGGTTGTTGGCTTTATCGAGCAGCGCGGGGACCCAAAGCTCCAGGTCGAGCCCGGTCGTGACGAACAAATCCGCCTGCGCGAGCGTCGGCACAAAACTCGGCTTGGGCTGGACGTAGTGCGGATTCTCGTCGCCCACCGCGATCGAGCTGACACGGCCGCGCTCGCCCACGATTTCTGTCGCGATGGCGGCATACGTCGTCAGTGAGGTGACAACCTTCACCGGCGCCGCCGGGGGTACGGGTTGGCCTGGTCCGGTGACGGCAAGTAGCAAAGCAATGATCGTGAGCATGTCAGTACGTCTCGTGTTTATGGGGTCCAATGGCCCAGACCGCCTGAAGGGCGATCTGGTGATCCGCGGGAGCATTCGCGATCCGCTGCCATTGGTATTGGGCGCGGAGGAAAACCCACTCACTCTGCCACAACGTGAGCGAGGGGACGATCTGTCTGGTGATCACACCAAAATCGGGCGACTCGACGTAATCGTAGCGGGCGCCAAGAATGAAGCGCTGATTCAGTTTGTACGTCGAGCTGACGTACCCGCCCAGGCGCGTCGGCCCTGTGCCTGCCACTTCCTTCTTGAGCGCGAGTAGCTCGCCACGCAGGGTCCATTCGTGGTACATCGCTCGGAGCGGCGGCCGCCACGTGAGCCGGAACTCGAGCCCGCCGACTTTCGTGCGCAGCGCCGAGTCAGGATCGGTGCCGTACAGCGCGGTGCCGCCGATCTGCATGTAGGTCGAATGGTTGAGCTGCCAAAAGTTCAGCAGATGCACCAGATACGTAGGCCTACCGCTATTCCCGAACAGCTCCGAGTCGCTCGCGCTGCGCGTGACCTGCGCGGTGAGCTCGTGCGTCCCCAAACCGCCAAACGCGCGGTACAGGGAGATGCCTGTGCCGGACAGGCCATCCTCGCCCAGGAAAGTGGTGATCGCGAGCGGGTACTCCGTCTCGGGCACTGCATGCAAGTGCCAGCGATTGAGCTCGCCGAATTGCTGGCGGTACTTGCCGAAGTCGAGTCGCAGGTGTCCGGGCAGACCGGTCCAGTACGCATAGCCTTCTTCGACGCTCACATGTCCACCCTCGAGACTGACGAAGATCTTTGTGTGCGAGTACGGATCGAGCGCCGATTGAAAGCCGATCTCGAATTCTCTGGGATCGAAGTTGTCGCCCTGCACGCCGCGCCCGGTGGCGTAGCCGCGGATGTCGCCGGTGACGCCGATCTCCGGATTGAGCTGCGCCTGATTGCGCTCTCGTCCCATCGCCTGCGACAGCGTATCGCCCTGCGTCGTGTCCCGGCCACCGCCTCCGGCAGCCTGGCTCGCGGCCGCGCGCAGCGCGGCAAGATCGTCACCGACCGGCGTGGGAGCCGATGGTTTGCGTCCCTGTGCCGCAAGCAGGCTGTCGACCTTCGCGCGCAGCTGCCGCAGCTGGGCGGCGAGCGAGTCAAGCTGGCGCTGGTTGGGTTGCTGAGCGGCTACCTGTGTTGTCAGACACGCGACAGCGAGCAGCGTCGCGCACCATGTGCGTATCATCGTTGATGTCCTCTCCCGTGAGTACCAAGTGCCGGCCCCGCGGCGTGCGGAGCGCGTGCGGTCGTCAGGAGAGGGCGGTCGGAGGCGCTCGGGCGGGGGCGGTGAGTCGAACGGTGGCCGCGACGGTAACCAGCGGCTGGAGGATCGGCGTAAAACGGACCGTCGTCGCGGGGGTAGCGATGGTGAACGTCTGCGGCGTGATGACCCGCGCGCCTGCATAGTGGCACAAGGCGCAACGCAGCTCGTCGTGCAGGATCGCGCAGCGTGCGTCGTGACTCGCTTCAAACCCGGCCGGCGCGAACAACACGTCGCGCGCGTGCGCCAACGTGATCGCACCGCCGCCGAGTACTTGAATGGCAAGTAAGACGCCAACTGAGATCCGTCGCAGCATGGTCTCCTTCATACGCCGGCGGGTGCCCTGGTGTTGCCGCGCGCATAGGCGCGCAGCCGTCGCAGCATCCGCCGGTCGTGGCGGAGCGGGTCATCCCGCTTCGGTGTCTCGATAATCTTAACGACCCGCATCAGGGCCGGATCGCGCATGATGTGCCGAAACGGTGCGGGTCCGATGCGCCCCTCGGCGATCCATTCGTGGCGGTCGACGCGAGACCCACGCACGGCGCGGGAGTCGTTGAGATGTAAGCACTTAAGCAAATCGAACCCTACCTCGCGGTCGAACTCCTCCCACACCGATTCCACCCTGTTCAGGTCGTAGCCGACCGCATGCAGATGCGCCGTGTCGAGACAGAACCCCACGCGCGACCGCACCGTGGCCGGTAGCGCATTGCGCAGATCGCGCAGCTCTTCAAACCGCGCGCCCAACGCCGTGCCCGAACCGGCCGTGCCTTCGATCCAGACCTCGACGTCGCCGGGCACCGCCGTGAGGCATTCCGCGTAGCCCCGCGCATTGCGTTCAAGCCCGGCGCCCTTGTCGTCCATGTAGTTCCCCGGATGCGAGACAACCGCGCGTAACCCCAGCGCCGTGGAGCGCTGCAGCTCTTTGCGAAAGCTCTCGATGCTGCGGGCGCGCAGCACCGCGTCGGGCGACGCGAGGTTGATGAGATAGCTGTCATGTGCTACCACCACCTCCAGCCCGTGCCGCGTGACTTCACTCTTGAACCGTGCCACGGTGTCCGCTGCGATCTCGCGCTCGCGCCACTGATTCGGCGTCTTGGTGAAGAGCTGGATCGCCGTGGCGCGGAGCGCCGAGCCGCGTTGCGGCGCGGCGGCAACGCCGCCCTGGCTGGAGACGTGCGCGCCCAGCATCAGCGCTCTTCGGTAAACGCGAGCCGCGAGATCAACGGCACGAAGCGGACACCGCCGGCGAGCTGCTGCAGCAGTCCTGCTCCGCTCCGAGGCCGTTCCAAGATGACCAGCTCTTGCGACGCGAGGTCACCGACGGGGATGACGAGCCGGGCCCCCGGCGCCAGCTGCGTCGTCAGCGGCTCGGGGATGCGGGGCGCCGCCGCCGCGACGATGATGCCGTCGAAGGGCGCTTGCTCCGGCCATCCCGCCGCCCCATCTCCCAACCGCGTTTCGATGTTCGTCAGCCCGAGGCGCCGGAACCGCTCTTCGGCCTCGACGAGCAGATCGGGCAGCCGCTCGATGGTAAACACCTTCCCGCTGGCGCACAGATACGCGAGAATCGCGGTCTGATAGCCCGAGCCGGTGCCGATTTCGAGAATCCGGGCGTTGCGCCGGGGCGCCAGCCGTTCGGTCATGAGGGCGACGACGTAGGGCTGGGAGATCGTTTGGCCGCTGCCGATAGGTAGCGGGGCGTCGCTATAAGCGTCCGCCGCTAAATGAGGAGGCAGAAACCATTCGCGAGGCGCCCAGCGCATCGCCGCCAGCACCCGCTGATCCCGCACCCCGCGCCCGGCGAGCTGCCGCATCACCATGCGGGTGCGGGGTCCACGGGTTTCTGGCGCGGGATGTGCTTGCCGGGTCATGCGTGAAACTATAGCTTGGCCCCGCCCTCAGCGCGGGAGGCGCTCTGCCGGAGTCGGTTCGTCATCGCATACTCCTCCTTGGGAATCCGACGAGCCGCCCGGAAGGTCTCGAGCGCGTCCTCGTGCGCAGCGGCTTTCAGGTCACCGAAGCACAGGCCGCCAGTCCCCCCGATCTCCTGCTCTACACGCCCGACCCCACTGTGGCGAGTGTCGCGGAGGAGGTGCGCGCGGTAGTACGCGACCCCGCCTACGGCGGTGCGCCGGTATTCGTCCTGCTCGGCACCGGGAAGCTCAACGCCGCCACCGAAGCGCTGCTCGCGGGCGCCCGCGACGCGCTCGTGGCGCCGATTCATCTCCCCGAGCTGCGCGCCCGCCTCGATGTCCATATCCGCACCCGCGCCGACGTACGCGACGCACAGGAAGCGCTGCGCGCCAGGGACCTCTTGTTCGACATCTTCCAGGAAGTGTCCTCGGCGCTGCGCCCCGACGAGATCTTCCAGACGCTGGTGCGCCGGGTCGGGCAGGCGTTCGGGCTGTCGCACTGCTCGTTTGTCCTGACGGCGCCGGGGGACGACAAGGGCAGGGTCGTGGCGGTATACGAGAACCCCGCGATCCGCGACCTGCGGGTCGACCTCGGCCGCTATCCCGAGATTCAGGAGGCGATCCGCACCGAGCGCCCGGTGGTGATCCAGAACGTGCACGACCATCCGCTGTTCGCCACGATCCGCCAGCACTGGAATCAGCAGCAGATTGAAGTAAACGTGCAGGCCGCCGTGGCACTCCCGGTCTTCGTGCAGGGCAGGGCGGCGGGCGTGTTCTTTCTCCGCACGGAGCGAGGGGATCCGCAGCTCCGCTCGGCGGATGTCGCGTTCGCCAACACGATCGCGCAGGCCGCGGCACGGGTGCTCGAGAACGAGGAACGGCGGTCGGCGATCTACCGGCGCCAGATCAGCGCCGGCACCACCGACGAGCTGACGGGATGCGCGTCCCTCGATGCGCTCGATCGCCGGCTGCGCGATGAGTTCGAGCGCGCGCGGCGCTACTCGCTGCATTTCTCGCTCGTGCTGATCGACATCGATCAACTGCGCGACATCAACGACCGGCTGGGCCACGCCGCCGGCGACCGCGTGCTCGGCGAGATCGGCGCAATTTTGCAAAGGGAGATCCGCGCGCCCGATTTCGTGGCGCGCTACGGCGGCGACGAGTTCGCCTGCGTGCTGCCCGAGACCGACGGCGCCGGCGGCCGTCATTTCGTCGAGCGCCTGCGGCAGGTGTTCGCCCGCCACACGTTTGCCGACCTCGGCCCGGCCAAGCCGCCGGGGATCTCCGCCGGTGTGATCGCGTACCCGCACAGCGAAGCGTTGCGGCCTGAGGACCTGTTTACACTGGCCGAGGGCGCGCTGCAGAAGGCGAAAAGCGGCGCTCCCGACCGCATCGCCGTGGTGGGAGAGAGTTAGTCGAGCGTCTTCTGGAAGCGGCGGACCGAGAGGCCGATGAGGACCGTCGCAAAGAGCGCGAGAATCGCCATCTCCTGCCACAACTCCGTCACGCCGACGCCTTTCAGCAGAATGCCGCGCAGCACCTTGAGAAAATGGGTGAGCGGCAGGAACGCGCCGATCCACTGAAACACCGCCGGCATCGCCTGGCGTGGGAACATGAATCCCGACAGCAGAATGTTGGGCAGGACAAAGAAGAAACTCGCCTGCATCGCCTGCTGCTGCGTCCGGACCAGCGTCGACACGAACAGGCCGAGCGCCAGGCTCGCCACGATGAAGATGAAGGCGATGGCGTAAAGCAGCAGCACATTGCCTGTGAGCGGCACATCGAACACGAACCTGCCGAGCAACAGGACCGTCGTCATCTGGACGAGGCCGACGCCGACGTAAGGGGCGATCTTGCCCAGCATCAACTCGGTCTTGGTGATCGGCGTGACGATCAGCTGTTCCAGCGTGCCGCGTTCGCGCTCGCGCACGATCGCCATCGCCGTCACCAGCACCAGCGTGATCGTGAGGATGACACCGACCAGCCCCGGGACGATGTAGTTGGGGCTGCGCAGCCCCGGGTTGTAGCGCGGCCGAATGCGCGTCTCGAGGGGGAGCTGGCTCGTGTGCGCGGCCGCCGCCAGAATCGCCAGGTTGCGCACCTGCGCGACGCCCGCGGCGGCGGCCAGCGCCGCCTGCGAGGACAGCGGGTCCGACGCATCCACGATCACCTGGATCGTCGCCGTCGTGCCGCGCGCGAGATCGCGCGGAAAGTCATGCGGGATCGCGATGCCGGCCTGCGCGTCGCCCCGGGCGATCCAGGCGTCGAGCGCCTCGCGTCCGTCGACCTGAGCGACGATGCGGAAGTTGCCCGTGTTCTGGAACGCCGCGATGGCGTCGCGGCTCGTCGGCGTCCGCGATTCGTCCAGCACCACCGTCGGGATGTGGCGCACATCGGTCTGAATCGCGAAGCCGAACAGCAGCAGCTGAATGATCGGGACCCCGACCATGATGCCCAGCGTCAGGCGATCCCGCCGCATCTGGATGAATTCCTTCCGGAACATCGGGCCGAAGCGCTTCATGCCTCCTGCTCCTGCTCGTCCCGCTGCTGGAGGATGATGAACGCGTCCTCCAGGTCCTTGCCGCCCACCTGCTTCGCAACCTCATCCGGCGTTCCCAGCGCGATAAGGTGCCCCTGGCTGAGCAGGGCGATGCGGCCACAGCGTCCGGCCTCATCCATATAGTGCGTCGTGACGATCACCGTGGTACCCTGCGCGGCCAGCGTCTTGATGGTGCTCCAGAATCCGCGCCGCGCCGCGGGATCGACCCCGGCCGTCGGCTCGTCGAGAAACAGCACGGCGGGGCCGTGCATCAGCGCACACGCGAGGGCCAGCCGCTGCTTCCAGCCGCCCGACAGCGTCCCGGCGAGTTGATTCAGGCGGCGCTCCAGCCCGAGAAAAGCGACGACCTCCGCGACGCGCCCGTGGCGGCCGGCGCCCTTGAGACCGTAGATGCCGCCGTAGAAATCCATGTTCTCGGCGACGGTGAGGTCTTCGTAGAGCCCGAAGCGCTGCGACATGTAGCCGATCCGCTCTTTGATCAGATCAGGCGATTCCCGCACATCGACGCCCGCGACGACCGCGGTGCCCTCCGACGGCGCGAGCAGGCCGCACAACATGCGGATCGTGGTCGTCTTGCCCGAGCCGTTGGGGCCCAGCAGTCCGAAGACTTCGCCCTTGGCGATGGTGAGATTCAGGTCGCGCACGGCAACGATCGGGCCGAAGCGGCGGGTGAGGTGACGAATGTCTACGGCGACGTCGTTCACGGCAGCAGCGGAATTTCCACCCGCACCGGCATCCCCGCCTTGAGCCGGCCACCGGCACCGTCGGTCGTGACCTTGATGCCGAACACGAGATCGGCGCGCTCGCGCTCGGTGAGCGCCGCCCGCGGCGTGAATTCCGCACGCGGGGCGATCTCGCTGATGTGCCCCGCGAACGACGTGTCGGGGTAGCCGTCCACGCGGATGCGAACGTCCTGGCCGCTCTTGAGGCGCGCGATGAACCGCTCGCCGACGTAGGCGCGAATCCAGGGACTGTGTATCAGGCCGACGGACACGACCGGCACGCCGGCGTTGATGGCCTCCCCGCGCTCGGCGAACCGCGTCAGCACGATCCCATCGGCGGGGGACAGGACGACCAGCTGGTCACGAATTGACTCGGTCACCGCGGTGGCGGCACGCGCCGCCTGCGATTCGCGCACGCTGGCCCGCACGGCCTGCAGGCGTGCGACGGCCGCCGCCGCAGCCGATTGCAGCCGCTCCAGCTCCTGGGGGGAAGCGATGCCCTGCTGGCGCAGGATCCGCGCCCGGGCCAGATCGTTGGCGGCCCGCTGGCTGTCGGCCTCCGCCGCGCGGATCTCGGCCGTGCGCGTCGCGGCGGCCGCAGCGAGCGCGCGCCGCTGCTCGATCAGCGCCGCCAGGCCCGGCTGCTCGAGGACGGCGACGGTATCCCCCGCGCGCACCGAATCACCTTCATCCTTCAGCAGACGCTGCAGGCGACCGGCCGCCAGGGGCGCGAGCCGCACCTCGCGGATCTCCACGGTGCCCGAGACGCTGAGCGTGTTGCTGGAACCGCCGCACGCCGCCGCCACCGCCGCCACCGCCACCGCCGCCAGCAGGGTGGCGGCGAGCGCTAACGGCGGGGCCGGGGCGCGTGCAGCCAATTGCCGGGATCCAGTGCGATACCGCCCTGGCCGCGAATCTCGAAGTGGAGGTGTGGGCCTTCGTCGCTCGACTCGCCGCCGACGTGGCCGATCACCTGGCCACGGATCACGCGCTCACCCTGGCGCACGGTCGCATCGTTGAGGTACGCGTAGAACGTGTAGTACCCGCCGCCATGATCGATCAGCACCGACGTGAGATACAGGCCGAGCGGTCCGGCGAGGCTCACCCTGCCCGCGGCGACCGCGCGCACCGCCGTCCCCACGGGCGCTCTGATCCCGATGCCGTGCCGGGGGATGCGCGTGTTGTTGGGGCCGGTCGTCGTGCCGAAGGGATAGATGATCGACCCACCGCCGTCGACCGGCCAATCCAGGCTGCCGAGATCCGCGGTCGTGATGGCGCCGGCGGCGGTCGCGGCACCGCGGGACTCGGCTTCACGGCGGGCGCGCTCCAACGCTTCGATGCGGTCGTTCAGTGAGCGCTCATCGCGCTCCAGGCGTGAGAGCCGTTGCTCCGCCTCCTTGGTGCTGCGGCGCGTTTCGCGGAGGTTGGTTTCCCGTTCATGCTCGAGCGCCAGGTAGCGGCCCAGCTCGTCGGTGCGCTCGCGGCGGCGCCGGCCCAGCGTCTCGCGCGCATCCACGAGCAGCTGGCGCTGCCGCGCCACGCGGTCGCGCAGTTTGTGCATGTCGTTGGTGAGCAGCCGGTCCTGGCGGCTCACGAGGTAGAGGTACTTGTAGCGTGACAGCAGATCCCCGAAGCTCTCCGCGGCTAACAGCACCTGCCAGCTGTACAGCGCGCCCCGCTTGTAGATGTCCACGAGCCGCCGCTCGAGCACCGCGCGTTTCTCGAGCAGCGCGTCCTGCGCGATCAGCAAGTCGACCGTGATTTGATCGATCTGCCCGCCGAGGCCGGTGATCTGGCGGTCCAGCTCATTGACGATCCGATTGGTGCTTTGCTTTTGCTGCTCGATGTTGGTGATTTCGTCGGCCAGCGAGTGCGCCTGGGTGCGCAGGCGGGCAAGCTCCTGCTCGACTTCTGAGCGTTCCCGTTTGATGCCCTCCAGGCGGCGCTGGTTGTCCTGCATCTGTTGCTGGTACGTCGGGCGGGCCTGACCGACTAGGGGAGGGGGGACGAGGGAAGGGGGAAGGGTAAGGCAAACCACGAATGCTGCGGCTCGCAGCACCCGTCCCCCGTCCCTCGTCCCCCGTCCCCGTTCGTTCATACCCGCTTCAAATGACGCCCGACGCTGGTCGCGCTGCCCAGCAGTCCGATCAGCGCACCGAAGATGACGATGGCCGCAGCCTGCTCGCGAGTGAAGAAGGAGGATTGCAGCAGATAGCGGTTGATCAACACGTACGCGCCAAACGACAATCCGATCGCGACCGCGCCGCCCAGCAAGCCTTTCATCGCGCCCTGCAGCAGGAACGGCCGGCGGATGAAGCCGTCCGTCGCGCCCACGAGCCGCATGATCGCGATCTCGCGGCTGCGCTGCAGCACCGCCATGCGGATCGTCGTCCCGATGATGATGATGGCGACGACGGCGAAGGCGGCGCCGACCACAATCCCCACCGCGGCCGCGAGCCCGCGCAGCCGGTCGAGCTTCTCGACCCAGTCGCGGCCGAAGCGGACGTCGTCCACGAAGCCGAAGCCCCGCAGCCGCTCCGCGACGGCGCTCACGTGCTCGGTATCGCGGAATCCCGGCTTGAGCTTCACCTCGATCGACGCGGGCAACGGGTTCCGTTCCAGCTCCTGCATCACGTCGCGCAGCTCGATCAGCTCCGCGCGTGCGCGGGCCAGCGCGTCGTCTTCGGAGACGTACGTCGCGGACTGCACTTCCGGAAAGGCCTCGACGTCCTTGAGCGCCTGGGCGGTCCCCTCGATCGGCGCGCCGGGCAGCAGATACGCCACCACCTCGACCCGCTCTTCCACGCCGCGCAGCGCGTCCTGGAGGTTCACGACCACCAGGCCGAACAATCCCAGCACGAACAGCGAGAAGGCGATCGTCGTCACCGACAGCACCGAGAGCAGCGGCGCGCGCTTGAACGTCAGCATCGCTTCGCGGAACGTCAGATTCACGGCGCCCCCCCGGTCGCATGGTCCCGCGCTTCGTCGACCGCCGAGTCGTACACCAGCGCCCCTTCCTGCAGCTCGATCACGCGATACGGCGCCTGCCGCACCAGGTCGAGATCGTGCGTCGCCATCACGACGGCGGTGCCGCTGGCGTTGATGTCGCGCAATAGCTGGAAGACGCCGCGGGTGGCCCGCTCGTCGAGATTGCCGGTCGGCTCATCCGCCAGCAGCACCGTCGGCTCGTTCACCAGGGCACGCGCGATCGCGACGCGCTGCTGCTCGCCACCGGACAGCTCGCGCGGATACGCCTGCGCCTTGGCCGCCAGGCCCACCTGCGTGAGCACGCGCATCACCCGCGCCGGGATGGTGGAGGAGCGCGCCCCGGTCACCTCGAGCGCGAACGCGACGTTTTCCTCTGCGGTGCGGTCCTCGAGCAGCCGGAAATCCTGGAAGACGATGCCGAGCCTGCGGCGGAGCAGGGGGACTTCACGGGGCCGCATCTCGTTCACGTTGTACCCGGAGACGCGGACGTCCCCCGAGGTGGGGCGTTCCTCGGCGTAGATCAGCTTCATGACCGTCGACTTGCCGGCGCCGGAATGGCCGGTGAGAAAGGCAAACTCGCCCTTGGCGACGTGAAAGGAGACGTCCTTGAGCGCGAGGCCGCCCTTGGGGAAGGCCTTGAAGACGTTCGTGAACTTGATCACTTAGTGCCGCGCCAGGGCCTGGGCGAAGTCCGCGATGAGGTCATCGGGATCCTCCAGTCCCAGAGAAAATCTCAGGAATCCGTCCGGAATGCCAGCCTGCGTACGCTGTTCCGCGGTGAGACTCGCGTGTGAGGTGAGGCGCGGCTCGGACACCAGCGTCTCGACCCCGCCGAGGCTGGGGGCGTGCGCCGCGATCGTCAGCGCCTTGAGAAACCGCTCGGCGGCGCGCACGCCGCCCTTCAGCTCGATGCCCAGCATGCCGCCGAAGCCGCCCAGCACGCGCTTCGCCAGCTCGTGATCCGGATGGGAGGCCAGGCCGGGGTAATGCACCTTGGCAATCGTGTCCTGCTTGGCGCACCACTCCGCGACCGCGAGGCCGATCTCGTTCTGGCGCTGCACGCGGACGGTGAGCGTGCGCATGCCGCGATCGATCAACCAGGCCGCGAAGGGGTCGATCGCCTGCCCCCATACCTGCATCAGCCGGCGCACCTCGTCCACGACCTGATCGGTGCCCGCCACCGCGCCCGCAATCACATCGGTGTGGCCGTTCAGGTACTTCGTGGCGGAATGGATCACGAGATCCGCGCCGTGCTCGAGCGGCCGAAAATTCACCGGCGAGGCGAACGTCGAATCGACGAGCAGCGCGAGCCCTTCCTCCTTACAGATGCCGGCGACGGGCTCGAGGTCGATGACACGCATCAACGGGTTGGTCGGCGTCTCGAGAAATACCGCGCGCGTCGTCTTGCGCATCGCCTTCTTCCAGGTGCGCGACTGCGTGGGGTTCACGAACGAGACGTCGATGCCCAGTTTCCCGAATTCCTCGCGGAACAGCCGGTGCACCCCGCCGTAGATCCATTCACTCGCCAGCAGGTGATCGCCGGGACGCAACACGGCCAGATGCGCGAGCGCCGCCGCGCCCATACCACTCGCCAGAAACAGCGCCGCGTCCGCGCCCTCGAGCAGCGCGAGCTTGCGCCCGATGTCGACCTGGTTCGGATTGTTGCCGTAGCGGGTGTACAGGACTTCGGCGGTCGAGCCGACCGGATTGGTGAACGTGGAGCTTTGGTAGAGCGGGGGAGCGACGGCCGTCCAGTCGGCGCGCGCCTTCGGGTCGCCGTGAATGGCGCGCGTGGACAGTCCCAGGCGGCGGCGTTTCACGCCGCGGTGAGACGGATGGTGCCTCCCGGATTGCGAGCCGCCAGCCGCAGCTCGACCAGCTCATCGAGCAGCGCCGGAGCAGGCTCGCTGGCGCCCAGCCCCTCGAGGATGCCATCGGCGCGCTCGCACAGCACGGCGAGTCCGGCGCCGGCGAGCACGGGCTCGATCGCCTCACGATGGGCATCGGTGAGCCCGCGCAGCAGCAGGACTTTCACCTTGTCGCGCACCAGCTTCGCGACGATCTCGTCGGCGCACGAATAATCGAGACACCCGACGCCGGTGAAATCCATCACCGCAATGGTCCCCGGGGGAAGATCCCGCTCGATGTTTTCCCGAACCGCTCGGCCGGTGGGGCGTGTCACGAGGTCGGTGTAGAAACCGGCCACGGACTTCTGGAGAATGGCGTGCACCATGATCTGAGGAATCATCACTTCTTCGACGACCCTTTCTCCGACTCTTGTTCCGGTATGATGAGCAGGACCTGCGATCCCGGAAACTCCGGCAACCCGTCCTTCAGCGGCACGTCGTCATCCCAGCGCGGCACGATCGCGATGCGTGCGGTGCCGCTGCGGATGGCGACTTTGCCTTCCCAGCGGGCCAGGTAGCGCCGGATGCCCGCGAGTCCCTGCCCGCGCCCCGGATCGCGAAAGCGGCTCACACCCTGAACCAGCGCCGCTTCCAGCGCCGCGGCATCCCCCCACCGCTCGCCGAACCGCTTCGCTTGGGTGGGCTCCAATGAATGCCGGAAACCGACACCGGCGTCCGCCACCGCGATCACCACCACGCGGCGCGCCAGCTTGCGCCGCCAGTTGTACGCCTGCACCGCGACCCAGCCGCCCGTGCCGGCGTGCTCCACAATATTCTGACAAGACTCCGAAAGCGCCATAGCGAAACCCATCGTCGCCTTCGGATCGAGTCCCAATTCCGAGCTGAGGATCGCGGACGCGCGTTGCTGGATCGTGCTCACGACGGCGTGCACGTCTTCGGCCGCACGGACCGGCGTCACGGGGAGCAACACCTCGCTCTCCGTCGCGACTTTGGCCTTGGGCACCTTGCCGTGCACCTCGAACAGATCACCCGCTTCCCGGAAGAAGCCGGCGCGCGCCCAGTAGCTCACGACATCCGGATTCGCCGGCGCCGTGAGCAGCGGCCGCTCGCCCTTGCGGGCCGCCGCCTCACCGGCGGCGAGCAGCCCCACCAGCCCGTACGGCGACGCCCATTCCGCGGCGTGCGCGTCGAACAACAGCCGCTCCCCATCGGTTGCCTGCGCATACGCGGCCGCGAACTGGTCGAAGGAGCGGTCGTCGAACGACGTGGGGACTTCGACGAGGCGGGTCATGCGATCGAGAGCTTTCCCAGCAGGTGGTCGCGCAGTCCCGTCGCGCCGCGGTGGGTCAGGTTGCGGGCGCCGAGCATCGTCCCCGCCCGCAGCGCTTCCTCCAGGCTCGCCCCGCTGAGCAGCGTGGCGGCAACGGTGCCGCCGAATACGTCGCCGCAGCCCGTCGGGTCGGATTCCTGAAGCAACGGCGACTGGTGGATCGCGGGAGCGGGAATCAGCTCCGTCCGCACGGGAGTCCCGGTGAAATACGCCGCGCCGCGCCTGCCCAGCGTCACGCAGAGCGTGCTGCATCCCTGGCGCAGCGCGTCGGCCGCGATGGCGAGCGGATCGCTGCCCAGCTGCCGCATTTCGTCTTCGTTCAGCTGGATGACGTTGAAGCAGCCGAACCAGGCCGGTGCCTGCGGCAGCGCACGTGGGACGCGCATCCCATCCGGCTCCTTGCCGAGGAAGAGGCTGTGCAGGTCCGCGTACATGAAGCGCGGAAAGCCCCGGCGCAGCAGCTGCGCGGTCTCGAGATTCATCTCGAACCCGGAGATGAAGTTGACGTACAGCGCATCGAGATCCCGGACCAGCGGGCCCAGCTCGGCCCACGTCCAGGGCGGCACGCCGCCGGTCATCTGCTCGCAGCGCCGCTCCACCGATTCGTAGCGCAGGGTGACGCGGTTGTTGGGCTGGGGGACTTCCAAGAATCGTGCGTCGTGCGTCGTGCGCCGGAGTGTCCGGAGAAACGCATTGGCTTTCGGCGCGAGGTCACGGCCCACCTTGATGAGCGGGACGATCTCCCAATCGTCGGGCAGCGTCGCGTCGAGCGCGGCGAGCGCGTAGGAGATGCCGCCCCACTCCTGCACGGCGGCCTGGGCCGGATCGCGGCCGTGAATCGTGTCCCACACCATCGACCCGATCACGCCCAGCCGTTTCAGCGCAGCCCCCACTGTTTTTGAATGAACACCGCGGCCGCCCCGAACACACCGGCGGTGCCCGGTAGCGTGCCCGGCACGATGCGGCACGCTTCCCACGCGGGCTTGAAGGCGCGCCGCTTGACCTCGCTGCGCAGCGGATGGAACAGCTTGTCCCCGGCCTGGGTGACGCCGCCGCAGATCACGACGACTTCCGGGTTGAAGATATTGAGGAAGCTCGCCACCGCCGCCCCCAGCAGCGAGGCGGTCTCGTGCACGACCTCGAGCGCCCATTCGTCGCCGTCGTTTGCCGCCTCGTACACGATCTGCGCGGTGATCTTGGCGAGATCCCCTTTCACGTACTGCGACAATGACGTCTCGACGCCCGACTGGATCCCTTCGACCGCACGCTCGGCGATCGCGGGTCCGGCCGCGTACGCCTCGATGCAGCCGTAGTTGCCGCATTTGCAGCGGCGTCCGTTGGCATCGATCGTGACGTGGCCGAACTCCCCGGCGACGTCGGTGACGCCGTGGTAGATCTCCCCGTCGATGACGATCCCGCCGCCAATCCCTGTGCCGAGCGTGAGACCGATCACGTAGTTCGCGCCGCGCGCGGCACCACGCCACCACTCGCCGAAAATCGCGCAGTTGGCGTCGTTGTCGAGCGTGGCGGGAAGACCGAGCCCCTCGCTGACGCGATCGCGCAGCGGCATGTTGGTCCAGCCGAGATTGGGCGTCAGCAGCACGACGCCGGTCTTCGTGTTGAGTGGACCGGGCGAGCCGATGCCGACGCCTTCGACCTTTTTCCCCGATTCGGCAATCGACGCCTTGGCGAGTTTGACGATGCGCGTGGTGACCGCGTCCGCGCCCTGGGCCGCCATGGTCGGCTCGGAGACCACGCCATGAATCTCCGAACCGTCCTCAGCGAGGACGCCGGCGACGAGATTCGTGCCCCCGACATCAATTCCGACGACGTAGCGCACCCAGCTCCTCGATTGCTCGGGTCACAGCCTCGACGGTGAGATCACGCATGCATCGATGATGTCCCAACGGACACTGCCGCGGGCCGTGCGACGAGCAGGGCCGGCATTGCAGCTCCATTCCCAATGCCACGTCTTCGGGGCGAACCGGACCAAATCCAAACTCCATGACCGTGGGCCCAAACAGCGCCACGATCGGCGTTCCCACGGCGCTCGCCAGGTGCAGCGGCGCGCTGTCGTTCGTCACCAGCAGCGCGGCTCGCTTCAGCAACGCGGCGGACTGCCGCAACGTGAGCTTCCCGCATGCATTGACGAGTTTTTGCCGCCCCTCGCCGCCGCCCGCCGCCCTTCGAATCTCTTCTCCCAGCTCGGCGTCGTCAGGCCCGCCGACCAGCACAACGGAAACGCGGTCCGAGAGTCGCCGGGCCAGTTCCCCGTAGTACGGCCAACGCTTGCTGCCCCAGATCGATCCGGGCGCCAGCGCGACGAAGGCTCCGTCGATGATCGCTGCCGCGGCCTGCTCGTCCACAGCGGTGGGGTGGAGTTGGGGAGGATAGGCGCCCGGAGGCTCGTCCGCGAGGGCCAGGAGCCGGTCGGTTTCGTGACCTGTTCGGGGTGTGTGCCGGGCTTCGTTATAGAGGAGGGACCACCCGCCCGAGAACCCGATCCGTGACGGAATCCGGGCGAACAGCGCCAGCGCCGCCGTGCGCAGCGAGCGGTGCGGGAGGTAAGCGCGCCTATAGTGCGCTGCACGGAGCCGGCCGGCCAGGCGCCGCAGTCCCGCCCAGCCCCGATCGGTGCCGCGTTTGTCGTAGGGGATGACCTGCCTTACCGCGGGATGCGTCTCCAGCAACGGCGCGGCAATCGGCGTGGTCACGACATCCACCGGTCCGTGTCGGGCGGCGAGCGCAGACAGCAGCGACGTGGTGAGGATGACATCGCCCAGGAAGGCGGTCTGAATGACGAGGATCGGTTCGCTCAAGGGAGCTGAGCCACGGCCCAGACCGGGTCGTGGTCGCTCGTACCGAGCGTGTCGCGCACGATCCCGGTGAGCTTCCGATCGGGGGAAGGCGCGGCGAAACCCTTCAGGAACACGTGATCCCAGTTGAACACGGCCGTCGTGAAGCCATTGTACTCCGTCGGCCAGACGAAACCGTTCGCGACGAACTCCTTCCCGATCCCGTGACTGTTCATGTCGCCGGCCACGATCACGAGCGGATACGTGGCGGCATCGGCGAGAATTACATCGGCCTGATCGCGGCGCCTCGAGGGGCGGATGTCACTGGGCGTGCCGAGATGGGCGCTGTACACCCGGACCTGCAACGCTCCGACGAGCACCGTTGCCGCCGTGGCGATGCGCTGCGCATGACGCAGGCCAACGATGTGCGGCAACAGCAGTTTTTCGTCCGCCACGATGGGCCAGCGAGAGAGAATCGCGTTGCCGAAGTCGTGTCCCAGCTTGGGGTGCACGGCCGCAGGATAGTAGACCCACGCCATCCCCAGCGCGTCGGCGATGCGTCGCGTCCCCTCCGCGTCCATCTCCTGGAGCACGACGATATCTGCGTCCGGCAGCGGCGCGCGCGTCGTGAGCACGTTGATCGCGCGGTCGACGTGTTTGCCCCACTGCACGTTGTACGTCACGACGCGCAGCACGTGATTGGCGGCGATAGGTGTGGCCGGCGACGCCGGCACGCCCGCGTAGCGAGGGCCGATCGGGCTTTGGTAATTGACGACCGCGCGACAGCCGCCCCCCACCGCGGCCGCGAGCAGCAGAACCAATAGGCGTCTATTCAACGTCCGGTGGCCCGTGTTCCGACGGCGCCGGCGCGCAACAGCTGGCGCTCCAGGAATTCCGCCGTCGCCTTGTCCACCGTCACAATGTTCGCGTATCGCAGAAAATGGTGCGTGTCATCGGGAATCACCAACGTCTCGAGCGGGACTCCGGCGGTTGTGAGTCGTCGCACGAGATCGGTAGTCTGTGCGAACCGGACATTGCGGTCATCGTCACCATGAATCAGCAGCACCGGTGACTTCCAACCGGCTACGGACGAAACGGGAGATGAGTGCCACGCTGTGGCGAGCGCCGTATCGGCGTCGGGAGCCTGCTCGTAGCGTTGCCGATCGAATGCCCGCGAGTACGTCGACCAGTCGTGCACGCCGTGAATGTCAACGCCCGCCGCGAACACGTCGGAGTTGCGCGCCAGCGCCAGGGCGGTCAGAAAACCGCCATAGGAGCCGCCGTAAATCCCGATCCGGCTCGCATCCACGCGGGACAGCGTGCGGAGATACGCGGCCGCTGCCTGAATGTCTCGATACTCGGCCGCGCCGCGCGCACCGGAATTGGGTGGTTGATGGAAGTCAAAGCCATAACCGATGCCGAGCCGGTAGTTCACCGAGAGCACGATGAACCCGCGACTCGCCAGATATTGATTCAGCGCGTAGGCGTTCGAGTAATAGTCCGAGTAGTGCCAACCCAGCAGCATCTGCCGCGGCGGACCGCCGTGAACATACACGACAGCGGGTTTGCGGCCGGCGCCCCCGCTACCCCCGGATGCCTCGAACAACTGTCCATGAATCGTCAGTCCATCAGCCGACCGGAACACGACCTGCCGCGGCGTGACCAGCGCGGCAGGGAAATCGCGGGGAATGTGGTCGGCCCCAATCGTTCGCATGGCGGGACGGGATCCGGTCAAGGGCAGCACGGCCGGGAGCGGGGGCCGTTGCGGCGTGGCACTGATGAAGACCAGCGTCGTGCCGTCTCCCGTGATCGTAGGGGACCATTCGAGGCCGTTCCCGGGTGTTATGACCTCTGGAGCAGCGCGATCGACGGGGACACGAACCACATGACGCCGATCGATGTCGAGTGAGTCTCCCATGTTGCCCGCGAACACCAGCCAGCGCCCGTCGCCACTGAGCGAAATGTGCTCGGCCATGTAGCGGCCGGGCGTCAGCAGCAGCGCGGTGCTGCCCCCCCTCCCTCCCGTGGCCGCAATGGAGTAGAGATGCGGCCAGCCGTCCTGATATGAAAGGAAGACCACGCGGTCGGCCGCACCCCAACCGAGGTTCGTCCCTCCATCAGTCGTCGGCACAGACCCGGCGAGTGTTTCGGGCGACTTCCAGAGACGCTGCGCCCCTCCGGTCGTGGCGTCGGCGGTCCAGATCTCCCATGGATTGGGCCGCGGTGGCAGTAGTGAGTCGGGTGCCCCGCCGGTACCCGGCAGGCGCACGAACGCGATGCGGCGCCCATCGGGCGACCAGCGTGGCGAACGGTCGCGCGCGAACGCCGGCGCGAGCCAGATGATCGGCGTGGAGTCATTGGTATAGACGCCGATGAAGGCGTGATCACCGCGATTCGCCACGAATGCGAGCCTGGAGCCGTCCGGCGCCCAGCGTGGATCACTGATCTCGCCGCGGACCGTCAACAGTGCCTTGGCGGGTGCCGATCCGTCGATCGGCACGGTCCAGAGCTGACCGGCTTTGCCGAACACGACGACGTCGCTCTTCGGTGAGACGACCGGCTCGTCGCCATCGGCAATCGCCTTGGGGTCGCCGCCCTCGAACGGCACGCTGAAGATCTGCACCTTGGGCGGCGCAGGGTTCGCGTCGACGTTGACCGGCAGTCCGTCGTCCCAATTCGAGCCGTGGTCGCCGCCGCGCACGTACACGACAAACCGTCCATTCGCCGAGATCGTGACGCTGGTCAGCTCCTGCCCGTCATCGCGGTCGTAGTGCGTCAACTGCCGGGCCGTGAATGCGGGTCCTTCGGCGACATAAATGTTTCGCCGGCCCTGTTCGTTGAACGCCCACGCGATGCGAGGGCCCGTCGCTGCGGCGGCCAGCTCGGTGGGGTAGGGATAGGACCGGACCTGATCGAACGTGAATTGGGCGGATGCGACAACAGGCAATCCGATAGCGAGCACGGCAGTAGAAATCACGCACCGCATAACCCTTCCCCTTTCTCCATTCCCCGGTGTCACTCGACCTGGAGCACTGCGAGAAACGCCTCCTGCGGAATCTCGACGGTCCCAACCTGCTTCATCCGTTTCTTTCCTTCCTTCTGTTTCTCCAGGAGCTTGCGTTTGCGGGTGACGTCGCCGCCGTAACACTTGGCGGTCACGTTCTTGCGCAGTGGCCGGATCGATTCGCGTGAGATCACTTTCGTTCCGATCGCGGCCTGAATCACGACCTCGAACAGCTGCCGCGGGATCAAGTCTTTCAGCTTTTCGGCGATCTTGCGTCCCCATTCGTACGCCTTGTCCTTGTGGATGATCACGCTGAACGCATCCACCGCCTCGCCGTTGAGCAACATGTCCAGCTTGACCAGCTCGCCCGGTCGATAGGCAAGAAACTCGTAATCGAGTGACGCGTAGCCGCGCGAGATCGTCTTGAGCTTGTCATAGAAGTCGAGAATGATCTCCGCGAGCGGGAATTCCCAGTCGAACTCGACCCGCGTGGGATCCAAGTACTGCATACCGCGATACACCCCGCGTCGCTCTTGCCCGAGCTTCATGATACCGCCGATATACTCCGCCGGCGCGAAGATTCTCGCTTTGACGTACGGCTCCTCGATGCGGTCGACTTCTGAGCCGTGCGGCAATAGGCTCGGATTCTCGACGAGCTCCATGGTGCCATCGGTCCGGTAGACATGGTACTCAACGTTCGGGACCGTACTGATCAGGTCGAGATCGAATTCGCGCTCCAGTCGCTCGCGCACGATCTCCATATGGAGCAGGCCGAGGAAGCCGCAGCGGAAGCCGAATCCCAGCGCCACCGAGGTTTCCGGCTCGTAGTGCAACGACGCGTCGTTCAGCTGCAGCTTCGCCAGCGCGTCGCGTAGCTCCTCATACTGCTCGGCATTGGTCGGGTACAGGCCCGCGAATACCATCGACTGGATGTCGCGATAGCCGGGGAGCAGCTCCGCGTCGCGATGCTCGGCATCGAACACCGTGTCACCGGGCCGGATCTCACGGACGCCGCGCACGTTGGCCACGACGTACCCGACCTCACCGGCCTCGAGCTGCTCGGCCGGCTTGTGCCCAAGCTGGAGGTAGCCGACTTCGTCCACCTCGTAAATGTCGTCGCGGTGCGCGCCGAAGACGACCTTCATCCCCGGCCTGACCGCACCGTCTACCACCCGGATCGACGGGATGGCGCCCCGATAGCGGTCGTAGTAGGAGTCGAAGATCAGGGCCCGCAGCGGCGCCGCGGGAGTCCCCCGCGGCGGCGGGACCCTCCCGACGACGGCCTCCAGCAGCTCCGGCACCCCCCTTCCTTCTTTCGCGGAGATGCGCAAGATCTCGTCAGGCTTGGTGCCGATGAGGTCGTGGATCTCCTGGGCGCGCTTGTCGGGCTCGGCGCCAGGGAGATCGATCTTGTTGAGAACGGGTATGATCTCCAGCCCCGCGTCCATCGCCAGCAGTAGATTGGAGAGTGTCTGGGCCTGAATTCCCTGCGAGGCATCCACGACGAGAATAGCCCCTTCGCAGGCAACCAATGACCGCGAGACCTCGTACGTGAAGTCGACATGACCCGGTGTATCGATGAGATTCAGCTCGTACAGCTGCCCGTTTCTTGCGTGGTAACTCATCCGCACCGCATTCAACTTGATCGTAATAGATTTGCCGTGGTCGATGTGGGCGACAATGCAGAAATTACGGATATGATCTTGGCGCATCGCGCGGAAATATAGCCCCCATAACACCCATGGCTCCCATCACCGGCTGGTTCGATCCCTCGCCCAAAGGCGGCTCGCTCCGCCTCGCCGCCAACAGTTACCTGCCTGCGAAGAGCGATCCGCAGGTCCGCCTCTCCGGGCTCCGCCGCGGCGACTTGATTGTGCTCGACAATGGCCGCGTGACGACAGTGAATGGCGAGCCGGCCGGCCAGCTGGATGGCCGGCCCGATTTCGCGAATCTGGGCGCGGTCCATCCGAACCGTCCGCTCACGCTCGAGACGCCCAAGGCATCGAGTCCACGCACGGCCGAGACACAGCGCGTCGTGGATCTCATTTGCCCGTTCGGCTTCGGCCAGCGCGCGCTCATCGTCTCGCCTCCCAAGGCCGGCAAGACCATGATGCTCCAGGCGATCGCCGAGTCTGTGGCGGAGAATCATCCGAAGGCGACCCTCCTCATTCTGCTCGTGGACGAACGGCCCGAAGAAGTGAGCGAGATGATCGACTGGGGTCGGGGCGAGGTGATCGCGTCGAGCTTCGACTTGCCGCACGAACGGCATGTTGCCGCCGCCGACATGGTCTTCGAGCATGCGCGCCGCCAAGTCGAGCTGGGACGCGACGTCGTCATTGTGCTCGACTCACTGACTCGCCTCGCCCGCTCCCACAACACGACGGGGCGGGGGACGGGACGCACGATGTCGGGTGGCCTCGACGCCAACGCGCTCGCCAAGCCGAAGGGACTGTTCGGCGCGGCGCGCGCGGTGCCGCCCAAGGACGGCGGTGGGTCCCTGACCGTGATCGCTACTGCCCTCGTCGAGACCGAGAGCAAGATGGACGACATCATCTTCGAGGAGTTTAAAGGTACGGGAAACGCCGAGCTGCGGCTGACGCGGGCGTTGGCAGACCGGCGCATCTATCCAGCCGTCGATATCGCGGCCAGCGGGACGCGCCGGGAGGAGCTGCTTGCCGATGCAAAGACGATCGAGGCGAAACAAAAGCTCCGGCGGGTCCTGGTGGATCTCCCGCCGGAGCAGGCGATGCAGTCGCTGCTACAGCAGATGAAGCGCGCTAAGACGAATGCCGAGTTGTTGTCTGCGCTTTAGGACGCATTCCTGAGTTCACCGCCACGACCCGGCCGGTCATCGCGTTCACTTCGACTTCGGTCGTGCCTTTCCGCCCGGCGCGCTGGATCTTGAAGTCGTACAGCAGCCGGCCCCGCGCGCGCTCGAGCTCGGTACTCTGCACGGTGCCGGGGACGCGCTTCAGGGCGATCGCGCGGGCCGAATCCTCGCTGATTTTCGCCTTGGAGACGAGGCTGTCGGGAACGGTCCGTGTAGGCGTCGCGTCTTGAGCAGTGAGGCGTCCGGCGGCGCACGATAGTGCCGCCGCCAGGGTAAGTGTGGAAAGCAGGCGCATGTTTCACTCCTGAAAGTGTGGTCGTTTCTTGAGACCACACCATCCCACGGTCGGTCACCGCAGCCGGTAGTCCCCCCCTCGGATCGCCACGAGCAGGGTAGGTACGGCGAACAGCGTAATCGGGGTGGACAGGACCAACCCCCCGATGACCGCCAACGCAAGCGGCCGTTGCAGCTCGCTGCCCGCGCCGATGCCAAGGGCCAACGGTAACAAACCAAAGAGCGTGCACAGCGTCGTCATCAGGATTGGCCGCAGCCGCACCCTTGCCGCCTCCCGGATCGCGATTTCCAGGGCCACTCCCTCGTCGCGCATGCGCAGCCGGGTGAAGTCGAGCAGAATGATGCCGTTCTTGACGATGAGTCCCACCAGCAGAATCAGACCCATGAAGGACGCGACGTTCAGGGCAGTCCCCGTGACCCAGAGGAGCGCGAGAGCTCCGACGAACGAGACGGGCGCGACGAGCAGCACGACCAGCGGCTCCACGAACGACTCGAACTGTATGACCATGACCGCGCAAACGCTCACCGCCGCCAGAAACAGGACGAGCAGCAGCGCGCGGAACGCGTCCTGCTGGCTCTCGTACTGTCCGCCGAGCGCGAGCCGGGTTCCGGCCGGCGGCGGCTGTGCGGCCAGGACACGGCGTACGTCGCGCATCACGCCACCGAGCGAACGGCCGCTGACGTCGGCCGTGATTGCGATCATCTGCTGCTGATTCTCGCGCTCCAGGCTCATGCGCGACTCGGCGGATGCGAACGTGGCGAGACTGCCGAGCGGCGTGACGTGACCGCCACCCGCCGATACGACTGGTAACGCGCGGAGCCGCAGCGGATCGAACCGCACCGAATCGGGGGCGCGCACGCGCACCGCGACCGGCCGGTCTTCGCTGCGGACCTCGCCCGCGCGCGTCCCCAGGAGGGCGGAGCTGACGATGTTGCCGACGTCTTCAGGCGTGAGGCCGACGCGATCCACCTCGGCCTGATTCACCCGCATCAACAGCTCGGGAGACGGCTCGCTCACGCCGTTGTAGAGGTCTTCCAGCCCCTCGACGCTGTCGAGCGCCGGCTCCAGCCGTCGCGCATACGCCTCGAGCGAGTCGAGGCGCTCGCCGAACAGCTTGATCTCGACCGGCTTTGCGGCTCCGGCCAGGTCGTTGATCACGTCGGACAGGATCTGCACGAACTCGATGTGCAGCCGCGGCACCGCTGCGGTGACGGCGTCCCGGACGTCATCCATGACGGCGAAGATGTCGCGCGCGCGGCGGCCCGGCGCCTTGAGCCGCGCCACGATGTCGCCCGTATTCTGCGCCGTCGCGAACAGCCCCAGCTCCGCGCCGGTGCGCCGGGAGGTGCCCTCGATCTCGGGCGTCGCGGCGAGGATACGTTCGGCGATCCCCACTTCCCGATCGGTCTCCGCCAACGCCGTCCCGCCCGGCGTGAAGTAGTCGAGCACGAATGCGCCCTCGTCCATTTCGGGCAGGAAGCCCGTCTCGACCAGTCTCCATAACCCGAGCCCTACGACGACCAGCGCGAGCGCCGCGACGACGATGCGCCGCGTGTGCCGGAGCACCGCGGTCAGCGCGCGCTCATAGCGGGGGCCGAGCGAGTCCAGCGTCGCCTGCGCCCGTCCCAGCGCGCCGCCGCGCGTCGGTTCCACTTCGTGCACGCTGACGAACTGCTCGGCCAGCAGTGGAATGATCGTGAGGGCGAGACCGAGCGAGACCAGGACGGCGATCGTGAGCGTGGTCGCGAGCGCCGCGAAGAATTGGCCCACGACCCCCTGCAACAAGCCCAGCGGCAGAAACACGACGACCGTCGTGAGCGTGGAGGTGGTCACGGGCCAGATCAGCTCCTGCACGGCGCCGCGGATCGCCTGCGTCCGGTCGCCGGTGAGCCGCAGATGCCGCGCGATGTTCTCGGTGATCACGACGGCGTCGTCGATCACCAGACCGATGGCGATCGCCATCGCCCCCAGCGTCATCAGGTTGAATGTCTGCCCCAGCAGGCGCATCACGAACACCGTGATCGCGAGCGTCAGCGGAATGGATGTCGCGCTGACCGCCGTGATCCGGCCGTGCCGCAAGAACACCAGGAGCACGAGCACGGCGAGCGCCGCCCCGATGAGCATCGCGTCCCGGACGGAGTGGACGGCCTCGCGGACCAGCTGGGCTTGATCGTAGACCCGCTTCAGGTGGACGCCCGGAGCCAGCGTGGGCGCGATCGCCGTCATGATATGGGCGACGCTGTCGGCGAGGGCCAGCGAGTTGCCGCCGAGCTGGCGCGTGATGTTGATCAGCGCCGCCGGCCTGCCGTCTCCGGCAATGATCCGGACGTGGTCTTCGGTACCGAGCTGCACGCTCGCGACGTCGCGGACATGGAGACCGCCCCGCAGGACGACGTTGCCGACGTCGCTCTCCGCATGGGCCTCCTGATCCGTGACGATGAGGTACTGGCGGTAGTCTTGCGCCACCCGGCCGACCGCCTGGACGGTGATCGCCCGGCGGATCGCGTCGGCGAGATCTGCGTACGTGAGGCCGTGCGCGGCGAGACGCGCCGGGTCGGCGATGACCTCGATCTCCCGGACGTCGGATCCCTGTACGTCCACGCGCCCGACGCCGGGCACGCGCGAGATGAGCGGCTTGAGTTCGTAGCGCGCGAGGTCATACAGGGTCGCGGGCTCGCCGCCTTCGACGTTGTAGGAGAGCACCGGGAAGAGCGAGGGGGTGAGCTGCTCGACCTCCAGGTCGAGATCGGCGGGCAGCGCGGCCTGGATCTGGTTCACGCGCGCCCGTACCAGCTGCAGCGCGCGATCCATGTCGGTGCCCGAGGCGAACGTAATGGAAATCTCCGTCGCCCCGCGAATCGTATGCGAGCGGACGCGAGTCACGCCCGGCACGATGCTGACGGCCTCTTCCAGCGGCCGGGTGACGCTGAAGACGATCTGGCGTGCGCCGAGGGTCGAGCCCTGAGCGACGATCGTGATCCGGGAGAAGCGCAGCTCGGGATAAATCGCGGACGGCAATCGCAACGCCGCCCACACACCAGCGGCGCTGAGGCTGCCGACCACCAGATACACGAACCGGCGCTGGCGTCCCAGCACGTCGAACAGCGTCACGGATGCGCGGTGCCGATCTTCACGCTGTCCGCCACGCCGTAGGCACCGGTCGTCACGACCGTCTCGCCGGGGGTGAGGCCGCTGACGATTTCGGCGCGCGTCTCGGAGCGTCCACCGACCGTAACGCGCCGCGCATGGGCGATTCCCGCCGAGTCCACGACATACACGCGAAACCCGTCGCCCTCGGGGACGAGCGCCGCGAGCGGGACCGTGATCGCGTCGGCGTGCACGCCGGTGACGATGCGCCCGAAAACCGATTCGCCCAGCCGGAGCGGCCGCGTCGCGGCGGGGTGCCGCAAACGTGCGCGCACCGCCACCGCGCGCGATGCGGAATCGACCGCGACGCCGACGCTCGTGACCGTGGCGCTGCCGAGCGCCCCCCCCCCCTCGTCGCTGCTCAGCATGACTGAATCACCGGCCTGGATTCGCGCCGCTTCCGCGGGCGACACGTTGAAGACGATGTCCAGGGCGGCGGGGTCGGCGACCTCGACCAGCGTCTGGCTGGCGTCGACGGACGCGCCCATGACCGCGCTCATGCGCGTCACCACGCCCGCCAGCGGCGCCCGCAGGGTGGCCAGCTCTTGTGCGCGGCGCGCGGTGACGGCCGCCACCTGTGCGGCGGCGAGATCGACCGCCGCCTGATCGGCGTCCTTTTGCGGCAGAATCCCGGCCTGGGTGAGGCGCGCCGCACGCGCCGCTGCACGCTCGGCGCTCGCCAGCGCCGCCGCGGCGCTTTGGGCGGCCGCGTCGAACGGGGCACGCTCGAACTCGATCAGCGAATCCCCCTCCGATACCCGCTCGCCGGCCACGACGAAGATCCGCGCGACGCGCGTCGGCCCGGGGGCCGCGAGTGCCGCATAGCGCCCCGGCCGGGCGGTCACCGTGCCGATCGCGCTGATCGTCTGGGCAAACGGCTCACGCGTGGCGGCCGCTGTGGCGACGCCGACGGCCGCAGCGGCGGCGTCCTCGGCGGCGGGTTTCCCGTCGCCACGACATGCCACCGCGATCAAAAGCGATACCAGCGCGACCTGCGCCAAACGGATCATGGCTCGTCGGCCTCCCCCCCCGCTCCCCCCCCCGCGGTGAGCCAGCGCAGCGTGCGCGCGGCGGCGTCGGCGGCGGCGAGGTCATCGATGTACCGAGCCAGGATTTCGCGCGCGTTGCGTTGCGCCTCGAGCACGCTCGCCAGCGCCACCGCGCCTTCGCCATACGCCTGCAGCGACATGGCCACGACGCGGTCGGCGCTCGCCACGAGACGCGTGGAGCGGCGCACGCGCGCCTGGGCGGCGACGAGCTCTCGCCGGGCGCGCGCTACTGCGGCGCTGGTCTCGCGGCGCGTCAGGTCGAGCTGGGCGCGCGCCCGGTCGCGCTCGGCGATGGCACGGGTCACGTCTCCGCCGCTGCGATTGAACAGAGGCAGCGGCAGGGAAAACCCGATGACCGGCAGCAGTTGATTCGGCTGTGTCGCTCCGGGATCACCTTTGTCGACGCCGAACTCGAGGCTCGGCGCAAACCGGCTGGCGCGAGTGAACGTCAGGGTCCGCTCGGCGGACCGCAGCGTGGCCGCAGCGGCCGCGACCGGGAGGTATTCACCCGGCGCCGGGATGACGTTCGTCCCCGCGCTGTCGTCGGGTGGCGTCAACGAGTCACGCAAGACGATCGCGGGTGCGTCGCCGCTCAGTCCCATTTGCAGCTGGAGTGATAGCAGGCTCCCCAGCGCGGCCAGCGAATCGTCGATCGCGGTGTTTTCGAGCTGACCGGCGTTGACAGCCGCGAGTCGCACGTCCAGCTCGCTCACGTCGCCGACCTCGCGGCGCAGCATGGCGATCTTGAGCAGGCTGTCGGCGTCATCCGCGGTCCGGCGTGAAAGCCGGGCATGCTGCGTCGCCGCGAGGCTGCGCGTGTAGCTGGTGTCGACGTCGAATCGAATGGCGGCTCGCTCGAACGCGAACTGATACCGGGCGGCATCACGGGCGGCCTCGGCAGCGCCGATGCGCGGGGCCCGCAGCCACGGCAGATCGAGCGGCAGATCGCCCAGCGCATGGTAATGGGGGGGGTCCTGCGAATAGCTGCCGGACACCGTGGGGTTGGGAAAGGCGCGCGCGGACCGCACGGCGCCGAGCGCGGCGACGGTGTCGGCTCGCCCGATCACGACCCGTGCACCGCGGGCCAGCGCGGCGGCGACGGCCTCCGCACGAGTGACCGGTTGCTGCGCAGCCAACACCACCGGCCACGCGGCCCAGAACGTGACGATCCCGAAGCGCATGTGCGAGGAAGCTACACGGCGAACCTTACGGCCAGCTTACACGGCGGCGGGGAAGTCGATCTGGACGCGCGTGCCTTCGGTCGTTGAAGAGAAGGTGATGCGCGCCCCGTGCAAATCGCCGATCCATCGTGCGATAGCGAGACCGAGACCGGCGCCCTCGGCGTGCCGTCGCGCCGGCTCGCCGCGGTAGAAGCGCTCAAACACCCGTGACAGCTGGTCCGCCGGAATGCCGATCCCCGTGTCGGAGACGATGACGGAGCGCTTCCCGTCGGTGGCCGTCACGTCGAGGCGCACATGGCCGCCGTGCGGTGTGTATTTGATGGCGTTATCCAGCACGATGAGGACCAGTCGGCGCACCAGCTCCGGATCGCCCGTCACGCGCGCTTCTTCGAACGATCCGACCTCGAGCGTGATGCCTTTGCGCTCCGCGAGCGCGCGGGCGCCTTCGACGGCCTGCGCGGCGACGTCGTCCAAATAGAGCGCCTCGCGCGCGACCGGCAGCTCACCCGCGTCGGCACGCGCCAGCGTCAGCAGATCGGCCACGATCCCGCCCAGACGGTCCGCCTCGCGCTCGATGGCGTGAAACGTGGTCGCGTCCCGCTCGGGGTCGCGCGCGTGGCTCAACGCCACCTCGGTGCGCGCGCGCAGGACGGCGATCGGCGTGCGGAGCTCGTGCGCCGCGTCTGCCATGAACCGGCGCATCTGCTCCATCGACCGCTCGACCGGAATCGTCGACTTCCGCGCCAGCAGAAAGCCGCCCACCGCGACCAGCACGAGCGCCGCGAGCGCCGCGCCGCCGAACGTCCCGATCAACGAGGCGTATTGCTCGCGGATCTTCGGACGCTCTGCGACGGCGACGGCGACATACGGAGTGCCGGAGCGCCCGGTGAAACGCTCGGCGTGCAGGCGCAGCTCGTGCGCCCGCCCGGTGCCCTGCTGGACATCGATGCCGCCGCTGCTCGCGGCAGCGCGGGCCGCGTCGGCGATCCAGGCATCCGCCCGCGGCGGCGTGATGGCGTGCCCGCTCGCATCAAAGAGGTAGAGGGCGCGGTCGGGAATATGCAGCTCCTCCACCGCGTCGGCGGCGCCGCCCGCGGCGCGCTCGACCTCCAGGTCGTGCGTCGCGCGCACGACTGCCGCCGTCGCCGCGACGAGCGAGGCATCGATGCGCCTGGAGACCTGGGTCTCGATCGCCACAAACAGTCCCGCGCCCAGGAGAAGGATGATGATCGCGAACGTCACGGCATACCACAGCGTGAGATGGACGCGCAACCGGTCGAGGGTCATCCCGCCATACCCAGGCGATAGCCGGCGCCGCGCACGGTGCGAATGAGCTTCGGCTCGAACCCATCGTCGATCTTGCTGCGGAGACGGCGAACCAGCACCTCGAGCACATTCGCGAAGGGATCGTGGTTGTTGTCCCACACGTGCGCCGTAATGGCGGACCGGTCGACGACCTGATCCTGGTGGCGCAGCAGCAGCTCGAGCAGGGCGAATTCCTTCGCGGTCAGGTCGATCGGCCGGCCGGCGCGCCTGACGTGCCGCGCGCCAAGATCGACCTCGAGATCGGCAACGCGCACGATGGCGGGGGTGAGTGCCAGTGCCCGGCGGCGTGCGAGCGCCTGCAGTCTGGCCACGAGCTCACGGAGTGCGAACGGCTTGGTGAGATAGTCGTCTGCACCGACGGCCAGGCCGCGGACGCGGTCGTCCACGGCGTCGAGTGCCGTCAACATCAATACCGGAACGCCGACCTTGCTGCGCCGCAGGTCGGCGCAGAGATCGAACCCGCTGCCGCCCGGCAAACGGACATCGAGGATCATGACGTCGTAATCGCCGGCCAGCGCCTGCTCCCGCCCCTCCGCGAATCCCGCCGCCAGCGTGGGATCGATGCGGTGCTCGCGCAGGCCGTCACGCAGCAGACCGGCAAGCTCGGGATCGTCTTCTACGATCAACACCCGCACGAAATGAGGATCGCCACCTCGTGACGAACGCGCCAGAGGCGGGGTGCGCAGGTTAGGATTAACGACCCCTTCGGAGACGCCATTGGATGAGCGTACGCACCGGCTGTACGCGGTGGCCGCGCAATACGGCGAAGCCCCGGCGCCCACGCCCGACCGCCCACGCCCCCGACCGCCGGTCATCCCGGGTCGGTGGTCGTGGTGATCCTCGAGCGGTGACGCCGGCCGCTAGTTAGCGCTGACGATGCGCTTGTAGCTGTCGGGATTCCATTTCGGCCGCTCGGCGCCGTTCGCGACGTCGAGCCCGAGGTAGAAGATCAGCCGCGCGACGCGCGACTCCTTCTCCGCGTCGATCTTGTCGGGCGAGTCACTGGGCCGGTGGTAATCGGGATGCGTGCCGTTGAAGAAGAACAGAATCGGCACGCCCTTGCGGGCGAAGTTGAAGTGGTCGGAGCGGAAGTAGAAGTTTTCCTCCGGCCAGATGTCGTCGATCGGGCGCATGTTCAGCTCAGGATGCGCCGCCGCGACGCGATTCAGTGTCGCGCCGAGGTCGGAGTGCTCCTTGCCGATCGCGACGATCGTGTCCTTCCAGTTGCGCCCGATCATATCGATGTTCAGATCCGCCACGATGGTATTCATCGGGGCGGCGGGATGATCGGCGAAATAGGCGCTGCCCCACAGGCCTTTCTCCTCGCCGCTCACGTTCAGGAAGATGATCGACCGTTTGGGCCGCGGGTGCAGGCCGGCGAATGCTTCGGCGATTTCCACCACGGCTGCGGTCCCGGATCCATCGTCATCGGCACCATTGCAGATCGAGTCGGCGCCCTGGGCCCGGCAGCCGCCGCTGCCACGCGGTCCCGCGACGCCCACGTGGTCCATGTGGGCGCTGAACACGACGTATTCGTTCTTGCGGGTGGGATCGCTGCCCTCGAGGATAGCGACGACGTTGGGCGCGGAATTGCGCTCCACCGGTTCGATGCGCGCATGCACGTGGAGCTGCGCCCCACCCAACGGTTTGACCTCGAATGCCGTCGCCGACTGCGCCGCGGCCAGGTCAGCGCCGAGTTGCGCGGCCACCGGTTGCAGCGATGCCGCCCGAATGCCCAGGACAACGGGGGAACCGGTCTGCCGGCTCGGGTCGCGCAGCTGCGGCCGACCATTGCGACTGACGATTTGTGACCAAATGGAGTCCGGCGCGGTGGTGAGCAGCACGACGCCGGCCGGTTTCCAGGAGAACACGCGCTGGCGGTCTGTGCCGCGGAGCCGCGGTGATGCGAGGACCAACATCTTCCCCGCGAATGCCGCCGTGTCGGCCGTGGCAGCGGTGAGCGGGCCCGAGACGAGCACGAGCTCGCCGGCGTAATCTCCGCTCTCGAACATGTTGTCGGCAAAGACGAAATCGGTGCCGTACTTGAGCGTGCCACCAGCCCCGCCGTGCACGAACGCCACGGAGCTCTCGGCGACGATTTGCACCTTGTCGAGTGAATAGCGCTGGATGAACGTGCTGTTATCGCCTCCCGGCTTCAGTCCCAGACGGCGGTATTCGCGCCCGATGTACGTCGCGACCTTATCGAGCTCGGGGCTGGGTGTATCGCGACCCCGCATGGAATCGTCCGCAATGATGCCGATGCGCCGACGGATGTCCTCGGGAGAAATCGTTTGGGCAGCCCGCTGAGCTGAAACGGGTGACTGAAGCGTCCACAGCAGCAACAGCGCGACCAAGAGAGCCTCGACAAGAGGAAAGGGAAGGGAAACCTAACGCGCCCGATCGTGCGAGACTACGATCGGGCGCGTCAGGTTTCAGTCTGAACGTCTACGGCTTGCGGCGCCGCACCTCCGGGTCGTTGCGCGCCGGTGGAGGCGGTGGCGGGGGCGGCGGTGGAGGAGGCGACACCCTCCGCGGTTCGTTACGCGGCTCGTTACGCGGCTCATTACGAGGCTCGACGCGACGCGAATCGTCACGTCGGGGCTCGACTTGCCGAGGCTCATTGCGAGGCTCGACGCGACGGGAATCCTCACGTCGTGGCTCGACTTGTCGTGGTCCGGCCGATCCGGGCGATCGGGCCTATCGGGCCGGTCGGGACGATCCGGGTGCTCACGGCGGCCGCGCCCGCGGTCGTCGTTGCCGTTGTTGCCACCATTGTTGCCGCCGTTATTGCCCCCGTTGTTGCCACCGTTGTTCCCGCCGTTGTTCCGGTCATCGCCGGGCCGCTCGTGGCGGTCGCGGATGCCCGGAGGCGGAATGCTGCCGATGCCACCGACGTCACGGCCGGTGACGCCGCGCCGGGTGTTGTCGTTGACCGGCCGCTCCCGCTCACGCGTGACGAACGCTTCGCGGCTGGGTCGAGCGGTCCCCCAATCCTTGAAGATGAAACGGGGCTGTGGACGATAGGGCCTCACGAACACGACACGGTTGCCGCCGTAGTAGCGATACGGATAGAACCAGGGATCGTCGTAGACGAACATGCGGAAGCGCACGCACGAATCGAAGTACGGATCCCAATAGGGATAGCTCACATACGTGTGGCAGTCATAGCACAGGAAACGCGGATAGTCGTAGTGCTGGCCGACATTGTAAGAGATGACGTCGTAGTCCCAGTCGACGTACCCTTCCGGTACGATCCGCTGCGCCAGGTCGGTCATCGCGACATACGGATCGCCGCGCACGCGGCCGTCGGCGATGACGCGATAATCCCAGTGATCGCTGCTCTCAATGCCGTCGTACACGAAGGCATTGGCCGACGCGACCGCGAACAAATAGCCGACGCCGGGATAGTCGTCGATCGTGAACGCTTCCCGGGAGAGCTCGTTGCCATCCACCTCGAAGTCCCGGCCGCCGCGAGCGAAGTTGTCTTCCCACGGTTCGCGCGGGAACAACACGCGGACACGACCATCCGTATCCACACGGAAGATCGTGACATAGGCGTCCTGATCGAGACGGAAATACAGCCGGACCCGCTCACCGCGGGTATAAACGGCCGCATCGCCGCGGTTGGTCCACAGCTCGACACGCGGGCGGTACAGACCCGGATTCCGGGCCGTGGCTGTGGGCGCGAACGCCAAGCTGAGCAGCGCTAGATGTGCGAACATGGTGCCTCCCGCCCGGCTTAAGGCAGAGACTGTGCCAGCGGCCGAAACCACCTAAATTATATTGTTATAATGACTTGGCAGTGCCGAGCTTCATCCTGGCTGTCCCTTGGCAAGGACATTTCTTGGCTCAGCGTCTAGATCTGCTCGACCCCGCCGAAGTGGCGCGTCTGGGGGGCATCGAGATCGTCGCCGAGGGTGTTGTGGAGGGTTTCCTGGCGGGCGTCCATCGGTCGCCGTTCCGCGGCTTCTCGGTGGAATTCACCGAGCACCGCGCCTACCAGCCCGGCGATGAGCTGCGCTATCTCGACTGGCGCATTCTGGGCCGGTCCGATCGGCTGTTCGTCAAGCAATTCGAAGAGGAAACGAATCTCCGCTCCATGATTCTCGTCGATGTAAGTCGCTCGATGGCCTGGCACGGGACGCCGGAGCGGCTGACCAAGCGCGCGTACGCCGACCGCCTGGCGGCGGCGTTGGCGCTCATTCTGCTGCGCCAGCGGGACGCGACCGGGCTGGTCACCTTCGACGAACAGGTGCGGCAAGTGATTCCCGCCCGCGTCAAAGCCGGCCAGTGGACACGCATCGTGCGCGGCTTGCTCGACACGCCGGACGGGCAGGGGACCGCCGCTCACGCCGCGTTGCAGCGGCTCACGGCGTTGCTCACTCGCCGCGGCATGGTCGTGCTGATCTCCGATTTGTTGTTCGATCGCGACCTCGTGCTCGCGGCGCTGCGCTATCTGCGACATCGCGGCCATCAGGTCATCGTCTTCCACCTCATGGACCCGGCCGAAGTCGAGCTCACGGGTCCGCCGGAAGTACGCTTCCGCGATCCCGAATCGACCGTAAGCGTGGTGGTGCGTCCGCGTGAGCTGGCGCGGGCGTATGCCGACACGGTACGCCGGGAGATCGCGGCCTGGCGAAAGGCCTGTCGGCGACACGGCATCGCATACCATCATGTGCAAACCGACATGCCCTTCGGCATGGCGTTGCGTCTCCTGACGTGAGTTTCATCCATCCGCTGGCGTTGCTGGGACTAACCGCCGCCGCGATCCCCGCGTTGCTCCACTTGCTGCACCGACGTATTCCACCGGAGCTCGACTTCCCCGCCGTGCGCTACCTGACCGTCGCCGAACGGGAAAGCGCGCGGCGTCTGAAGTTGCGTCACCTCCTCCTGCTCATTCTTCGCACGGCCTTGATCGTGGCGATCGTGTTCGCCGCCGCCCGCCCCCTGGTAAGTCTGCGAGGCGCAGGCGTGAGCGGAGGAGCCCACGAGCCGACGGCCGTCGTCGTCATTCTCGACAACTCGCCATCGTCGAGCGCCGTGGTGGACGGCGGTGTCATGCTCGACCGACTGCGCGCGGCCGCGCAATCCTCCGTGCGCCACACGACGTCGGCCGATCGGGTGTGGCTGATGTTGTGTGATGGTGTGCTGCGCGGCGGCACACGCGAAGCGCTGCTCGCCACGATCGACAGCACGCGCGCTGGTTGGCAGCGGCTGGATCTGGTGCAGGCGGTCGAACGAGCGGCGCGTCTCGTGAACGCCCAGCCATCGCCCGGGCGGGAAGTGCACCTGCTGAGCGATATGCAGGCGACGGCGGTCGCGTCCGGACGAGCGGACGTGCCACGCGGAGTGCGCGTGCTTGCTCTCGCGCCGGGACACGCCGTCGCGAATCGCGGCATCGCGGCGGTCACCGTATCCGAGGGTGCCGCCGTCATCGAGCTCAGCGGCTCGACGGCTGGTGACGGTTCAACGCCGCAGCCAGTGCCCGTGACGATCCGTATCGGAGGGGGCGGCGGACATCGTGGCGGAGAGATCACGGCGCGCGGCCTGGCGACGCCCGGGAGCGACCGCGCCGGTACGGGAGGGGGAGTGGCAGCGTCGCGGGCGACGGTGACTGTCTCGCTGCCTGCGCAATCGCTCGCGCCAGGTTGGTGGGTAGGCGAGGCGGCGCTCGAGCCGGACGAGCTGCGGGCGGATGATCGTCGCCCATTCGCGTGGCGCGTTTCTCCACCGGCGCGAGTCATGGCGACGGCGGGAGCAGGAGCGTTCGTCTCAGCGGCCCTCGACGTGCTGCGGGACGGGCGGCGCGTCAGCGACGGCCGCGATGTCGTGATCAGCGGGGCAGACGGGCCGAGTGGAAATCGCGCCGTCATCCAGCCGCCGGCCGATGCGGCGCTGATCGGCCAGGCAAACCGCGCGCTCGCAGCGCGGGGAGTGCCCTGGCGCTGGAGCGAGCTCGGGACTCCCGGCGTGATGGCGTCGCCGGAGCTCGCGTTCATCGATGGCGCAGCGGTCGCGCGTCGCTACCGGCTCGAGGGAGGATCGGAGGACGTACTGGCCACCGTGAATGGCGAGCCGTGGCTGGTGCGCTCCGGCAGCGTGGTGCTGCTCGGCAGCCGGCTCGACACTGCATGGACGGCGCTGCCCGCTGCCCCGGGGTTCGTGCCGTTTGTGGACGCGCTCGTCAACCGGATCGTGGTCGGCGAGACGCAAGTCGCAGCGCATGAAGGGGCGCCGCGCGTGGAGTTTCAGACTCGGGGTGCCGACACGATCGGCGCCACGGCGTTCGGTCCCGACGCGCGCGAGTCCGATCTGACGCCTGCCACCTCGTCGCGCGCCATCGCGGCATTGGGCGGAGCGGACCGCGTCGCAATCCTGAGTATCGACCGCCTCGCCGCCGAGCGTTTTTCCGGCGCCCGCCGGGTGGATGCCAGCTGGATACTCCTCGTCTTGGCGCTGTTGCTCGCCGCTGCCGAGCTGGGAGTCGCCACCCGCACCCGCTGATGCCCCTCGACTTTCTGCTCGACAGGTTTCAAGACCTTCCCGCGACGCGCGCTCTCATCGAACGCCTGCCGCTGCCCGGCCAGCGCGTGGGGGTGGGCGGCCTTCCCGGTTCGAGCCCCGCGGCGCTGGTTGCCGCGCTCTCCCGCCGTCTGGCGCAGCGCGTCTTCACGGTCGTTGCTCCCACTCCCGCAGACGCGGAGCGCTGGCTCGCGGACCTTCAAATGCTCCTCCCGGGTGACGCCACCTCGCTCTACCCGCAGCGCGAGTCGCTCGGCGCCGAGGAGCCGCATTACGAGCTCGCGGGGGAGCGCATCGAGACTCTCGAAGCGCTGCTGCGTGGGGCGGTGCGCATCCTGATCACGACGGCGCGCGGCAGCGCGGAACGGACGGCGGTTCCCGCCGCGCTGGAGCAAGCGCGCCTCGTCATCGCCGTCAAGAAGGAGGAACGGAGCCTTACCGAGACCGCGCAGCGGCTCGATGCCATGGGCTACGAGCGGGTGCCGACGGTGACCGAAGTCGCCCAGTACAGTGTCCGCGGCGGGATTCTCGATGTCTACGGATTTGGGATGGCGGCGCCGGCGCGCATCGAATGGTGGGGGGACGAGGTGGTCTCCGCGCGCAGCTTCGATCTCGACACGCAGCGCTCCGGTGACGCGCTGGCGCGCGTGACCGTCCTTCCGGTGAAGGGTGAGAACCGTGGTGGTGGGGATGTACGGGCGCAGCATGCTGCGCCCCTACTATCCAACCTTTTCGATCTGCTCCCATCCGACACCATCGTCGTTACCGACCAGGGGTCCGCTGTCGAGCGAGAGGTCGAGCGTGCGTGGACGGACGCGGCGCACCATCTCGAGGTCGCCCGTCGCATGGGCGAGGAGCCGCCGTCGCGCGAGGAGCTGTTGATCGAGCCGGCGACGTGGCGCGCTCGAATGACGGCGTTCGGGCGGCTCGCCGTTTCGGACGCGGAGACCGAGCAACGCTTCCCGCTCACGCCACCCGAGCATGTGGATCGGGACTTGAAGCGGCTGCGGCAGATCGTCGCCGAGCCGCCCCCGACCGTCATCCTGTGCGACAACGAAGGGCAGCTCGAGCGGCTCGAGGAGCTGATCGGCGCCGATCGCGCGACGCTGGCCGTGGG